>Ga0182014_10004787_pt1 | contig 15321 bp, 10 predicted proteins | sample 612S2DmetaG_FD_120489 | JGI IMG/M metagenome (GOLD analysis project Ga0182014, IMG submission 120489) | Permafrost microbial communities from Stordalen Mire, Sweden - 612S2D metaG | ecosystem: Environmental > Terrestrial > Soil > Wetlands > Permafrost | place: Sweden: Stordalen | collected... | reverse complement strand
GCGGTCTCAGCCGGGGGGAGATAAACCGTGATACTTGGGTTGACGACGTTGCGGACGGCTTTGAGACCGGTATTGCCGACCGTGTACTCGGCCTCCTTCTGAGTCCAGCTCTCGGAGCCGGGGGAGGCCCACCCACGGGAGCGTGTTCTGGCGTGGGTGGGGAACGGGAACCTCCTTAACAACCCTCACTTTGTGGCGTTTGACGGCTCTTCGAGTCCGCATGGGCTCTATTATCTGGATTCCGAAATCCCTTACCTTGGACGGAGCGGCCGCAGATATACCTGCCTTGTGGTGCGTAAACCTACATGGAGTCCAAGAGTGAGCATCGAGACCGTATTCTTCGAATACGGCCGCGACGGCCGGCCGCAGATTTACTCAGCGGAAGGGCGAGAAATCACGCAGGAGGTGGAGTTCGCGACGTATGGTCAGATGATTCTGGGTAAAGGCCGTTGCGTCGAGGATGCGGACCTTATTCGCAGGTCAGGGGCGGTGAGTTCTACGATCTGCGGCATATCTTCCTGTTCGGTCGCGTTGAAACCGGGTCAGACCACCGCCTTGATGTCGGGCTGGCCGGTCTATGGGGAGGGAATGGAAACATCGACGTTGACGCAGTGGAGAGGGCGATCCACGGGGAGCCGATAACGTCCGATGTGCGACAGTTGGCCGTTGACCTAGTGCACGGCGCAAAGGGCTACCACAGCGTAACCGATCCGAGGACTGCAGGTGAGTATTCTCTGGAGAACGGACTTCTCAGAGCCGTCCTTCGCAGGGGAATCAACCCTCATAACATGATTGGCATCCGAAAGGACGGATCTCTTATTCTCGCGGTCATTAGAGGTTTCAGCAATCGTGTGGGGATCACAGTTCAAGGCGGCGCAGAGATCATGCGGCTGCTCGGCGCCGAAACTGCGTTGCTGATCGACAATGGTGGGGATGTGATGATGAATTTCGACGGTGAAATGGTCTTGTCTTCTTCCGAGGGGCAGCGAGAAAGACTGCGCTCCATTATTCTGCTGAGAACTCGGCAACCGTCCCTGGCGCTTCGTTGGTCTGATTTGAGACTGACTTGCTACCCCGGACAGCACGCCGATGTTCAGGCCGGCTAAGTCTAGGCTACAATCCGCTGCCGGAGGCGAAAACCCTGGCGGAACAATCGGTCCGCGGGAGGACCAGCCTCGGGCTTTCGCAAAAGCAGTCCGCTAAGCGGAGTGGGGTGGACCCCGGCACGTTGGCGCGATGGGAGCGTGGCGAAAGAGTGCCTACCGGGGAGTTCTTGGGCCGCGCGAGCAGCTTCCTCCGGGACGGGGAGGTCTTGGTGCGGGCTAGGCCGGCGCCAAGCCGCGGTGAGCCTTCCGCGCGGCGACGGTGGCGGAATTGAGAAGGCGCCAGCGATCTTCAACGCGCAAGACCCGTCAGGCCCTCCGACCCAGCTCGGTATCCACCGCCTGGATCATGGCCCGGATGTAACCGAAGATAAATGCCTCGCCAGCCCTGTTTGCGAGGTCGTTGTCGCCACAGCGCGGCACGTGGTCCGGAACAAGCATGCCATTGTAGTGCACTTCCCCCAAGGCGCGCATGATCTTGTACATGTTCGTGTAGCCATCATCCGGGAAAGTCTCGTGGAAGCCGGGGACCGCCGGAGAGCTGACGTTGCGGTAGTGGACCTGGAAGATGTGGCCGCGCGAACCGAACTCATGAATGGCCTCCACGATATCCTCACCCTTGCCGTCAGGTCCTAGCATCTCGGACCAACAACCCACGCACAACAGGAGACCGGAATAAGGGCTGTAACCGGCGATTTCGAGGGCGCGGCGAAATGCCTGCCGGCTCTTGAAGATTCGCGCTACCCCTAGGCCTAGGTAATCCACGGGGGGATCGTTAGGGTGCAACTGGAGCCTGACCTTGGCGGCCTCGGCGACGGGCAGGACCCGCCGAATGAAGTACTCGTAGTTTGCCCACATCTCCTCCTCGGAGTGCGCACGCTCGCCTTCTCCCGGTGTCCGACTGACTTGTCCGTACTCGAACAGGCGCGTATCGCAGCCGCGGGTCGTCGTCCTGCCGGTCGATCCACCCGGGCCGAGCGTGTTCCACGCATAGGTTGTCGCGTCGATGCCCGCTTTGCCGAGGTCCTTAATGAAGTTCTGGAAAAGGGCGATCTTCTCGTCACGACCGGGAAGGCCCAGGGCGAACTCCGGCGAATTGTACGTGTCGTCGAGCATTATTTCGAAGAGCTTCAGCCCTGCGCCCTCGACCTTGCGCTTGATGGCGACCAGATTGCCGTAGCCGCCCTGCTCGGCCACTGTCCGTACCTCCAGGTACTCGACGCCCATCTGTTTCAAGTAATTCAGGTGGTCGTCGGTGAGCATCTCCGGCCGCTGGTGGCTGACGCCGAGCTTCATCCCGGTGGCGGACCATTGGTTGCCTGGTGCCCGGGCCGACAGCGCGGCCGGTAGCAGGGTAGCGCCAGTGAGCACCGACTGTGCGAATCGTCTACGGGAGAAACCCTTCTTCATGTGCTCTAACCATCCTTCCTATGGTATAACCCTCGTCCGGTCCTGGCATCCGTCGGCGGTCGAATCACCGCTCTTCGTATGAGTTGCTCTGTGAACCTGTGGTCGCGCAGGACCATGGCCTCTCCGGCCGGAAGCCGCGGAATACGTCACGTACTATTTCCGGAAGTTCGTTCCACGTCATAGCATTGGGCTGCCTTCCCTATAGGTCCTCACAAGGCGGCGTAGTTAGCGCCCGGCACGCGGGAATGATCAATGCCCCGGACGGTGAGCCAGTTTCCCAGCCGGACGCCTTTGGAGGCCACGCCCTTCACACGCGTGATGCCGGCGGCCAGCTCGGGCGCCAGCAGCCCGTTGTCGGCGGCTTCGACGGCCAGTTTACGAACCGCCGTGATCCGCACGTTGATCCAGACCGCGCCCAGCCCGCGCGCTTCCAGGGCCACGCGCCAGGCGCTCACCGTGGCCTTGGTGAAGCCGGGCCGGGGTTCCTCGCCGTACCAGAGGAAGAATTCGTCCAGGCCCAAATTGTAAACGCGCTTGGTGATCTGAGAAGAAACGCTGTCCAGCACCAGGGACTTGAGTCGTCGCCAGTGGTCAGCCTGCGGAACCACAATCAAATCAGTCATTTAGGTCCTCTTAATGGGCCATATCGGTAGCCGTGTTGGACCTTACCTCGGCCACCTCGAACGGTGGCCGTTTCATCTCTTGTGGAGCCTCCGCGATCGCTTCACCTGGTCCAGGCTCGACAGTTGCGCGTTGTCGAGCGGCGTGCCGGCCGCGCGGAGATGGCGCTGGGAGAGGTGAAGGTAGATAGAAGTGGGCTTGAGATCGGCATGCCCCAGCAGCGCCCGCACGGTGGGCAGATCGGCGCCCCCCTCCAAGAGATGGGTGGCGAAACTGTGCCGAAGCAAGTGCGGGGGTACAGGCTTGGTGATGCCGGCGCGTTGCGCCGCTTGCCGGCAAGCGTCCCACAGCATTTTGGGCGTGATCGGTTTGTCTGCCCGCGAGCCGTTGATTGTGCCCGGGAACAAGTACGTCTTCGGCTTCATCCACCGCCAATACTCGCGCAACGTCTCGAGCAGTTTCGGGCTCAGGGGCGCATCGCGGTCGCGGCCCTTCACGGCAGCGACCTGTCCAGCACCCGATGCGCTTCGTAACGGAACGAGAGCAGTAGAACGCCATCGCTCCGGGCCTTGACCACCACCTGGTACGCGCGTGGAAAGCCATTGATCCTTTCTTTGCGGAAGCGGTCGCGGAGATCCCGAAGCGCGTTCGGCGAGCTGAAAAACTCGGCGGCGGCCTGGCAGCCGACCGACATCGAACAACTCAGGATCACGGTCCTCTTATTGCCTCCGGGCGTGTCGTCGCTCGGCAGCACGGTCAACAGGCCTGGGATCTCCCGGACGCGGCCTGGAACCGGAGCATCCGGGGTGACGGTGAGCGGCTGGCCGGCACTCTCAGCCCGTTCCTTGACCACGAAGTCGCGCACTGAGGCATCGTATTTCACCGTGAGCGCGGCTCGCTGCAGATCCTGCGAAATGATCGGTATCAGAGTGGGGTCGCCGACGAGTATGGCATTGCGGCTTCGCAGAGTCGCCAGCCGGATGGCGATGTCGGGCAGCACCTGGTAGCCCACCCCCATGGACTCCAGCGACCGGGCGGCAACCACCGCCGCCATGGCCTCACCGAACCGCAGCGACTCCGACTGTAGCATGTGCAGGTCTTCCTCTCCGGTCCGGGGCGATCTCCGGTCGTGGAACTCCGCCACATTCGGAGGCGCCGGCAGATCGATGGCGCTGCTATCGGGGCGCGCGCCCTTCGGAAACCCGCGGACGATCAGATGGGTGGCAATGCCGAGGACCAGAACCGGGTCCGAATGCGGCATGGCGAGGGGTCCCCAGGCTTCGCGGACGACAGGGTCCACGCCACTCGGCTTGCGGATGGCCCAGACACCCAGGAAGACAGCCCCAAACAGCACCGCGGCCGTCAGGAATCCAATCAGCATGCCGGTAATGTGTTTCCGGTCCGGCCGAGTCTCCGGCTCTTTGTACGGAATCGAGACGAAGCGGGGGACATAGGAGCCTTTCGGCAGCTCTATGCGAATACTGGATTGAGGGTTTTCCTTGGCGTAGAACTCCTTAAGCCGCTGCCGCAACACGTGGGCGCGGTTGCGAACGATCGTGTCTTGGGAGGGGACAAAACCGGCCCCGCGGCCCAGGGCCTCCGCGGCGATGGAGTATTCGCTGATGTCGGGGCCTTTTCCCGAAATCTCCATTTCGCAGATGTACCGCAGAAAACGGCGCAACTGATCCGAGCGGAGGAAGGTCTCGCTGCCGAGCACTTCTTCCAGAGCTTGGTGCTTACCGCCCACAGGACTCGCATCGGAACCGATCATCCGCGCATCTCCCCGGCAAAGATATATCCGGCTTCAGGACGATTCTAGCCTATCCGGCGCCATGGCGGGCGATTTCGGGGCAGGCAGGTATCTTCGGCTGTTAACGTGGCGTAAACGTCGCCAAACAAGCATTCGACTTGACTGCCCTGTGGGGCTGCGCCAAACTATTCTGTTGCCCGGGTGGCTGCCAGCCCGTTCGCCGCGGTTATCAAAGGACCTATCTCATCAATCGAAGTTCAAGTATCCGCTGGCGATAAAGAACATAAGGATCTGCCCAACCGGCCCGGTTGCGGCGTCGAACTGGTCCCGGACGCGGGCAGAAGGGTTTTCGTGAACGCAATAGAGGAAGGCTTGGAATGAACCAGTTAACGCGAAGGTCCTGGCTTACCGCCACGGCTGCCAGCGCGGGAGCGTTGTCCGCCGGTTGCAACCGGGAAAGTGCCCGGCCTGCCGGGACCGTATCCGGAGGCGTCTCGCACCTGCTCGAAGCAGTGGGCCGCGAGAACATCAAGATTACGGAAGTGAGGGCTACGCCGCTCACCTACAAAGTGCCCGCCGGCTCGTTTATCGAAGAGGCCGGCCCCATCGTCTCGCTCACCAGGAGCGTGACGGTTTTGCAGGTGTTCACGGATCGGGGGATCGTGGGCATCGGCCCCGGACCCGCCGGTACGCCGGATTTCTCTAGCCTGGTGGGAAAGAACCCCTTCGACGTGGAAGTTATGGCGCCGCAAGCCGGGGTGGATGTCGCCTGTTGGGACATTATCGGCAAGGCAAAAGGCGTGCCGGTGTACAAACTGCTGGCCACCGATCACCCGCCAAACCCGAAGGTGCACGTGTATGGCAGCGCCGGCGTGAACTGGACTTTCTACGATAAGAAAGACGGCAAGCCGTATGGGGTGGATGCCCTGATCCAGGAGGGGCTAAAGCTCAAGGACCTGGGCTTCGATACGTACAAGTGGCGTCCCGGCACGGACTGGGAAGAAGCCGGCATTACCCCCGAGAAGCTGGGAAACACCTTTTGCCGCAAGCTGCGGGAAGCGGTCGGCCCCGATTTCAAGCTGGCGCTCGAAAAGAAGGCGTACGACGAGTGGACCATCGAACAGGCATTGCAGATCGCGCCCATCATCAACGAGCTGAAATTCCACTGGTTCGAGCAGCCCATGGGGGACCAGGGCCCGGCGGAATTCGACGATTACCTCAAGATCAAGGCGGCCATGCCGAATGTCATGCTGTTCGGCGGCGAGCAGTTCCGCGACCGCAGCCCGGCTAAGCCCTTCATCGAGCGCAAGATCTACGATGTGGTTCAATCCGACTCCATTTCGGTCGGCCTCACGGAAAACTGGTACATTGCGCGCATCGCGCAATACTACGGGGTGCGCATGACGCCGCACAACTGGACGAGCGAACTGGGCACCATCTGCAACGCCCATCTGGTGGCCGGGGTTCCGAACGGGTACATGTGTGAGTATTTCATGTATCCGAATACTCCCTGGCGGGACGTGCTGTTCAAAGAACCGCTGGTCCCCAAGAACGGCTACTTGACGCTGACCGATAAGCCTGGGTTGGGCGTGGAACTGGCCGATCTGGAAGAGCTGAAACGGAAGTTCCCGTACGACCCGAATACGACGGCGACCATCGCCAATCCGCGTTTCCCAAAGGCGATGGATCGCGCCAAAGCGCGGCAGGACCAGAACCGGGCCAAATACGCCGGCGGGCGGCGCTAGGAACAGCTTGGAAATCATCACACGGACAGCCAGCCCGTACAGACGGGAGTTTCTCCGGCTGCTGGCGAGCGGCGCTGTGGGCGTCGCCTTGCAAGGCGGAAGACTGGTGAGCTTCCAGAAATCGGGGGCCAAACCCCTGAGGGGCATTTTCCCCATCGGGCAGACGCCTTTCACCGATTCGGATCAACTCGACCTCGCTACCCTGGTGAAGGAACTGGAGTTCATCGACCGCGGAGGCGTGCACGGCTTCGTCTGGCCGCAAATGGCGAGCGAAACCCTCAGCCTGACGGATGGGGAGCGCACCTCCGGCGCGGAGGCGCTCGTTGGCGCCGCCAAGCGGCTGCGTCCCGCGATTGTGATTGGTGTCCAAGGTCCGGACCTCGCCGCCGTGCAGCGCTATGCCAGGCAGGCCGAGCAATTGGGCGCCGACGGCGTGATCTCCCTGCCGCCTTCCGAGAATGCCACGGAAAAAGAGATGCTGGCATATTATCAGGCGGTAGGCAAAGCAACCCACCTGCCGGTTTTTGTCCAGGCCGTGGGGAACATCAGCGTGGACCTGCTGCTCGACATGTTTCACACGGTTCCCAACCTGCGCTATACGAAGGATGAAGCGGGTAACCCGTTGAACCGCATCCGGCAACTCCGCCAGCGCACCGGCGACCAGATGAAGGTCTTTTCCGGCTCGCATGGCCGGACGCTGATTGAGGAGATGCGCCGTGGGTTTTCAGGCTCCATGCCCGCCGCCTGCATCGCCGATCTCTACGCCGCTACCTGGGATCTGTGGCAGGCGGGCAAGCACGATGAGGCCATCGAGCAGCACGGCCGGACACTGGCCGTGCTGGCCGACATGTTCCTGTATGGCATCGAAGGAATGAAGTACGTTTTCTGCCTTCGGGGGGTGTTCCGGAACTATGCGGTGCGCAAGACACCGGTGGTGAAGGGTTTCGAAGGCGCGGCGAAGATCGTTTCCGGCGACGATGCCTCGCACCTGGACGACGCGTCGAAGAAAGCTCTCGCCGAAACCGTAAATGCCATGAGGCGTTATTTCCGGGCGTAGAAAAGGCCGGTAGTCGAGGCTGGCGGTGCCGCCTGGATAGCGCCGGCGCGGACGTACCCCCGGAATGCCGGGTGAGCGCGCTGTGAACGATTGTTAACGCGTCAGCTAACATCAGAAAACTTGCAACTGGTTTCACTCCGGCCTAGTATCGTGCAAGTCCAATTCTGGTGAAAGGGTCCCAAATGAAGAGGCTATCAACAGTTTTCTTGCTTTCGGTCTTGACAATGTCGGCCCAGGAATTCCGAGCGACATTACGGGGTACGGTTTTGGATCCCAACAAAGCGGTGGTGCCTGGAGCGGAGCTGACGCTGGTAAACGTCGAGACTTCCGTCCAACGCCGGACCATCTCCAATGGCGATGGCGACTACGCGTTCGAATTCGTACCTCCTGGAAAATACTCGGTTACGACGAAGGCAAAGGGGTTCAAGACAGACGAACACGTCGGCATCCCGGTCAACGTCGGCGAAACGGTGCGGCTGGATGTGAACCTCGTCCTGGGGGAATCCACCCAGAACATCGAAGTTTCGGCAAGCGTGGTGTCCGTCGCGACCGATTCGAGTTCGTCAGCTATGCTGGTCCGGCAGGACATTGTGGAAAGCCTCCCCATCAAGGGGCATGGCAGCCTAACCATGTATCAGTTGGTGCCGGGGATTGTATTCGTTGGAAACGGCAACAAATTCTCCGACGACGTGCGCCCCATCGACCAGTCGAATAACATGCGGTACACCGAAAACGGCTCGCCCCTGAACACGGGACAGGTCGTCTTGGATGGTATACCGGATACGGTCGATGTGAACCGGGGGTTTTACATCGCCGCCTACGTCCCGTCAACCGACTCGATCTCGGAGTTCAAGCTGCAGTCGGGTACCCTGCCCGCCGAGTTCGGGCGTACCAGCGGCAGCGTGATGAACGTGCTGATCAAATCGGGCACCAACGATCTGCACGGCACTATGTACGACAGCCTTCGCAGTTCCGCGCTGGATGCCAACCTGTTTTTCAACAACATCGTTGGTACCAAGCTGGCGGCGTACCATAATAACAATTTCGGCGGCAGCTTAGGCGGGCCGGTCTGGCTGCCCAAAGTCTACAACGGCAAGGATAAGACCTTTTTCTTCGTGAGTTATGACGCATCGCGGGGGGGCCAGGTGGAGGGTTCGCGCCTGAACGTGCCGACCCCGCAGATGCGCACCGGCAACTTTTCACAGGTCACCACCCCCGTCTACAATCCGTACTCCGTGCAGCCCGTCAACGGCGTGCAGACGCGCACACCGTTTCCCGGCAACCTGATTCCCACCCAGTTGCAGGACACGGTCGGCCAAAACATGATGCAATATTGGCCCACGCCGAATGTGGCTCCCAGCACGGGAAATCCCTGGGTAGGCGATTACATCGTGTCAAACTCATTCATGTCGTCGTGGGACTTCGTTAATATAAAGTTCGACCAGGTCATTAGTTCCAAGCAACAACTTTTCGCGCGCGTGAATTTCGGTCCCGGCATAGTTGGGAATCCTTTTGATTTTCAGGGAGTTGCCTCGCCGGGAAACTACGTCAACAAGCGGCCGAACCTGGGCGCGGCTCTCGGCGACAGTTATGTTTTCAGTCCCACTGTGGCGGCCGCCTTCCGCGTCGGATTCGAGCGCAGCAATAACACCACTACACCGTTTTCGGACGGGTTCAATGTAGCGTCCCTGGGTTTCGCATCGTCCTTCTTGCAGGCGGCGAGCCAGGGCGCGTCTTTTCCGACCCTCAGCTTTAACGACGGAATGGAGGGACTAGGCCAGACCGGCTTCGCCAGAAACCCCGGGGCGACCATTTCCACCGAAGATGCGGTGACAATCGTCCGCGGCAGGCACCTGTTCAAAGCGGGCGCGGATATCGAAGAGATTCGCGGGAACCAGTTCAGCAACTCAGCCCCCGACGGCACGTTCAGCTTCAGTTCGCTCCAAACCGGTGGACCGAACGCCGCCGCTCCGTCGGGCGGATTCGCGTTGGCTTCCATGCTGGTGGGGTTCGGCTCATCCGGATCCGTCAGCACCGCCCCCGCCATATCCTATGAGAACGTTTACTACGGGTTCTACTTCCAGGACGATTTCCGCGTCAGCTCCAAGCTGACGATTAATATGGGCCTGCGCTGGGAACACGAAACCCCGCGCACGGAGAGTTTCAACCGCTCCGTGGTGGGCTTTGCCTATAACACCCCGTCGCCGATCCAGAGCCAGGTTCCAGGGTACACGCTCAACGGCGGCCTGACCTACGCCGGTGTGAATGGCGCGCCGCGCGGCCTTTATACCCCCGACTGGCACAATTTCTCTCCGCGGCTGGGATTTGCCTACTCCCTGAACTCGAAGACGGTGATTCACGGGGGCTACTCCCTGATGTACGTGCCGATTGCAACCACCCTGATTACCACCGGTTATTCGGTGAGTTCGCCGTGGGCGACGAGTCTCGACGGCGGCATTACCGTTAATAACAAGCTGAGCAATCCTCTCCCGGGCGGAGCGCTCCCGGTGACCGGGAACAGCCTGGGTCTGTCAACCCTCCTCGGGCAGGGGGTTAGCTTCTACGATCCTAGCGACCGCCCTCCCGCTTTCCACAATTGGGAGCTTAATATCCAGCGCGCTTTGCCCGGCTCCGGAGTGCTTACCGTGTCTTATTCGGGAAGCCGCGCGATTCACCTGCTGGCGGCCAGCAACGTCAATATCGACCAGATTCCGGCTCAGGATTTTTCCCTGGGGAGCGCCCTTACCCAGACGGTCCCCAATCCGTTCTACGGTATCTTCACCGCGGGGTCGCTGACCGGGGCCACCGTTCAGCGCGCGCAGTTGCTGCGCCCGTACCCGGAATTCTCAAGTGTTACCCGGGATTCTCCCGGATACGGCAACAGCCACTACGAAGCGATGCAATTCAACTATGAAAAGGGCCTGGGGCATGGTTTGACCGCCGTAGCGGCCTTTACCTGGGCGAAGGATCTCGCCGACGTGTTTTCCGAGGGCAACAGCCCGCAGAACTTTTACGATCGCAGCACCGAGCAGGGGTATGCCGATTACGACACTCCGAAGCGCTTCACTCTGGCGTTCAATTGGAAAATCCCGGTCGGACGCGGGCACGAATTCCTTTCCACCCTCAGCAAACCGCTCGACCTCGTACTGGGCGGATGGGCACTGTCCTCGCAACTGGTATTTCAGAACGGAATGCCGGCCAACTTCAGCGTGACCGGAGGAACCTACTTCAGCGACGCCATTCGGCCGAACGTAGTTGGCAATCCGAGCCAGGGCGTCACGGGCAGTATCGGCTCGCGGCTGAGTCATTACTTCAACACCGCGGCATTCGCCGCGCCGGCCAACTACACCATGGGTGACGTCGCGCCGGGCATCGGTTCGGTGCGCGGCCTGGGGCAGAACAACGTGAACGTGGCGCTCGGCAAGTTCTTCCCGATTCACGAAAGGCTGAAGGCGGAACTGCGCCTTAGCGCGTTCAACGCCTTAAACCACCCGACCTTCGCCCCCCCAGGCTACACCCTTGGAAGCTCGTCGTTCGGTGTCAGCAGTTCACAGTCGAATGCGAGCCGGCAGGCGGAGGTTTGGTTGAAGATTCACTTCTGACCTCGGGATCCTCGCCGTGGCGGGCTTGCCGCCGGCAGGGCCGCCGGAATCGAGAAGGGAACACTTGTGCCGCGTCCGACAACAAGATCCTTATGTGGTTGCGCCGCGGTCATTTGGGTTTTAAGGGATCGTTCTTATGCAATCGATTAGCAGAAGGTTTCTTCTTGCCGGGGCCGGCATGGCTGCCGGCACATTCCGTGCCCGCCTGCTAGCGGCGGGCCGGCCGCCCCAGGCCAAACGGGACGCAGCCGATGAAGCGGGCCTCACCTACCCATCGCAAGGCATCAAGCGGGAAAACATCAAGATCACGGATATCAAAGTCACTCCGTTATCGTACGTCGATCCCAACCGAAACCTCTGGCGCGCCGACCGGTATATCGTCTGGAAGACGGACGCGGCTCTCTGCCAGGTCTTCACAGATAAAGGTATCGTCGGAATCGCCGAAGGCAGCCCGTATGCGGGGCCGGACAACATCAAGAAATACACCGAGGAGCGCATTAAGCCGGACCTCATCGGGCAGAATCCGTTCGATGTGGATTTCATCGCGTTCGGCGGCGACTTCCCCTCGGGGCGAGGCGGCGAAATCCCGGGGCGCCTGGGCTCAGCCGCGTGGGCCGGCGTGAACAACGCGTGCTGGGACATCGTTGGCAAGGCGCTGAATACGCCGGTGTACAAACTGCTGGCCAGGGACAACAAACCGGACCCGCACATTCTCGTGTACGCCAGCGGCGGCGTCTCGCATGAATGGTACAAGGATGGCGAGAAGTACCTGATCGAGGAAGCCCTCCGGCACAAGGCAAATGGCTACACGGCTTTCAAGTACCGCTCGGGCACCGACTGGCGCTACAGCAAAATGACGCTGAAGGAGTACCTGCGAGTCCCGCGGCGGGTGCGCGAAGCGGTCGGCCCCGATTTTCAACTCATGCACGAAACCCTGCGGGCGCAGCCCGTCTCGCTGGAGGAAACCGTGAATGAGTTTTGCCCGCTTCTCGATGAGCTGAAATATCATTGGTTCGAGCAACCTCTGCACACCATGGAAGAGTACATCGCAGTAAAGAAAGCGCTCAAATTCTGCATGGTGTCGGGAGGCGAGAGCGACCGCACCAGATTCGAGATCGCGCCCTGGATCGCCAGCGGCGCCCTCGATATCGTGCAGACCGACTGCAACGTCACGGGGCTCTCGGAGAACTGGTTCATCGCGCGAATGGCCCACGTGCGCGGCAAATATCATTGCCCGCATAACTGGCACGGCGGCCTCACCACCATCGCGAACGCACACCTGGTGGCGTCCAGCCCCAGCCGCCACATGCTGGAGTTGAATCAGACGTTCAACCCGCTGAAGGAGGAGATTTTCAAGGACCCGCTCGTGGTCCGGAAGGGGTACATGGATCTGCCCGACCGTCCCGGTTACGGCGTCGAGCTGATACCCGGCGTCGAGAAAAAGTTCCCCTGGACTCCGGGCTCCTATATGCGGCCTAATCCGCTGATGGAGAACCTTTGATTTCAATGGGGAGAAGGAGATTCAAATGAGAACGGCCGTAGCTTTATTGGTGGCGTCGGGACTTGCCACGATCGGCGCCGAAGCCCAAGTGCTCAAGCTTACGCGCGAGCAGATGATCAGGTACACCGCCAAAAACCCGTACGAACGGTTCCCGGACGGGCGGCCCAAGGTGCCGGATTCGCTGATCGAGAAGGTGAAGGGGCTGTCCGCGGAAGAGATGATGCTCGCGCCCAAGGGATTTCCGAACAATTTTGCAGGCGACCTGCAAATTCTTCATCCCGAGAAGAAGCTGGTCGGGCGGGCTTTTACGGTGCAGATTATGCCTGCCCGCTCCGACATCACGGAAGTGGACCGGGCCGAATGGAGCAAGACCGGAGCCAAGCGGCCATGGGACCACCAGGTGGCGTTGGACATGCTCCAGCCCGGCGACGTGCTGGTGCTGGAAGCCGCTGCCAACACAGGCGGCATCGTGGGCGACAACCTGGCGTTCTTCATCTGGAAACGGACGGGGAACGGCTTTGTCATAGATGGTCCGATCCGCGACCTGGACGGCATCGCGGAGTTCGACATGCCGGTGTATTACCGCAGCGCCGCGCCGCCCTGGCTCACCAACGGGATTGTGACGGGTATCAATATCCCGGTCCGGATCGGCAATGCGATCGTCATGCCGGGCGATGTCGTAGTGGGTGACCGCGAAGGGGTCAGCTTCATTCCGCCTCAAGTGTTGCAGGAAGTGCTCGATACGGCCGACATCGTACACGTTCACGATGAATGGACCAAGAAGAAGTTTGCCGAAGGCAAGTACGGCTCCCGGGATATCTACAGCTCTCCGAGCGATCCCGCGTTAATCCAAGAGTACGAGGCATATTTGAAGGAGAAGCTGGGCGAATCGGCATACCAGCGGTATTTGAAGGAAAAGAACGCCGCGCGGCCTGCCCAGCCCGCGAAGTGATTAAGAAAGGAACAGCCCTCATGCCATATCCCACAAGAAGGTCTTTGCTAGGCTGCGCCGCGGCCATTCCTATGCTGGGTTCCGCCCAGACCAAAGCACCATTCCGCAAGCGGGTTCACCCGCTGGAAGGCGTCGCGAGAGAGAATCTGAAGATCACGGACGTGAAAGTCACCATCTTGTCTTATCCGCTTGCGCCCGACCGGCAATGGATCACGGCTAAAGCGGTTACCTGGAAAACCGACCTGATCCTGATTGAAATCATGACGGACAAGGGCATCGTGGGAATGGGAGAAACCAGTCCTTATGCCGGGCCGGAACAGGTCAAGAAAACCATCGATGAACTGGTCCGGCCCACTCTGATTGGACAGAATCCATTCGACGTCGAATACCTGGGCGCCGCCTGGAGTTCGACCCGGGCCTTCGCCGGCATCGACTCGGCTTGCTGGGACATCGTCGGCAAGGCAAAAGGCGTGCCGGTGTACAAGCTCCTGGCCACGGACGTGGAACCCCAGCCCCACTTGCGCATGTACGCCAGCGGCGGGGTGGAATATGCCTGGTACAAGCGGCCGGACGACCTCATCGACGAAGCCGTGCGCCACAAAGAGGAAGGTTACACGGCGTTCAAGTTCCGGCTCGGCTCGGAGTGGGCGAACAGCGGCATCACCATGGAAAAGTACGTCCCCTACCTGTACCGGATGCGCAAAGCCGTGGGACCGGACTTCGACCTGATCCAGGAGGCCAACATGCGGCTGACCCTGGCGCAGTGCCTGCAACTGGCCCCGGTGTTGGAAGAGTTGAAATTCCACTGGTTCGAGGAGCCGATTAGCACCAGCCCGCGCGACGCGCTGGAAGGTTACGTGAAGATTCGCGAAGCCTTGCCGCACGTCATGGTCTCCGGGGGCGAGGGCCGCGCCAATCGCTTCGAGTTCAAAGAGTGGATCGACCGCAACGCGTACGACATTGTGCAGCCGGATTGCAACGTCACGGGCGTGACTGAGGCATGGCACATCGCGCGCATGGCGAATCTGCGGAAGAAATACTGCTGCCCGCACAACTGGCATGGGGGCTTGACGACCATGGCGAACGCCGCCCTGGTGGCTGCGATCCCCAACCGTCACATGTTGGAGCTGAACCAGACCTACAATCCCTTCAAAGAGGAGATATTCCAGGACCCGCTCGTCGTCCGAAAGGGATACATGGACCTGCACAACAAGCCTGGGTACGGCATGGAGCTCAAGCCGGGAATCGCGGAGAAGTTCCCGTACCTGCCCGGCCGTTACGACCGGCCCAATCCGGACCTTCCGCTGCCAGGCTAGCGGCGGCACGAGAGATGGACGCATGAGCGATGCTGCGATTGGCGAATCGAACAACCCAATGGGCCATGTCGTCTCGGGCAGCGAGATTTGGCACAGTTGGGCCTGGGGAGGAATTGGGGCGAGGACCTCCGATAACCCCACTTGATCGGCATAGGGGCGGCGGTCACCCGCCGACCCCTGCCACACCACCGTACGTACGGGTCCGTATACGGCGGTTCGAGATGGTTACGCCAACACTTCCTCGATCAATGATGGAAGTCCGAG
>Ga0182014_10004786_pt1 | contig 15326 bp, 8 predicted proteins | sample 612S2DmetaG_FD_120489 | JGI IMG/M metagenome (GOLD analysis project Ga0182014, IMG submission 120489) | Permafrost microbial communities from Stordalen Mire, Sweden - 612S2D metaG | ecosystem: Environmental > Terrestrial > Soil > Wetlands > Permafrost | place: Sweden: Stordalen | collected... | reverse complement strand
GCCCCGATGGATGTGGTGAACGCGCTCAACGCCGGGAACCTCATCCTCCCGAGCGGCACCACCAAAATCGGCGGCACGGAATACGCTGTCGAGCTTAACGCCACGCCCAAAGTGATGGATGAGCTGGGCGACCTCCCCATCAAGACCGTCAACGGGGCGCTCATCCGCATACGGGACGTGGCGCAAGTGCGGGATGGTTACCAACCCCAGCAGAACATCGTGCGCAATGACGGGGTGCGCGGCGCGCTGCTCACCGTTTACAAGACTGGCGCCGCGTCCACGCTCGACGTGGTCAGCGGGATCAAGAAGGCTCTGCCGCGCGTTCTCAGCGGCCTGAGCTCGGACCTGATCGTGAAGGAATTTGCCGACCAATCCGTCTTCGTCCGATCGGCTATCTCCGGCGTCGTGCGGGAAGGCGTCATTGCCGCCGCGCTCACCGCGCTGATGATTCTGCTGTTCCTCGGTTCGTGGCGCAGCACGTTCATCATCGCGCTTTCCATCCCGCTTTCGGTGCTCACTTCCATCGCCATCCTTAGCGCGCTAGGCGAAACCATCAACCTGATGACCCTGGGCGGGCTGGCGCTAGCGGTCGGCATTCTCGTGGATGACGCCACGGTGGCCATTGAGAACATCCACCGGCACATGGCGTCGGGCAAGGCGCTCGATGACGCCATTCTGGACGGCGCGCAGGAGATCGCGATGCCCGCCTTGGTCTCGACTCTTTGCATCTGCATTGTCTTCGTGCCGATGTTCTTCCTGACCGGGGTGGCGCATTACCTCTTTGTGCCGCTGGCCGAGGCGGTGGTGTTTGCCATGCTCGCCAGCTACGTGTTGTCGCGGACGCTGGTGCCAACGCTGGTGATGTGGTTCTACCGCAACATGCACCACTCTCCGGACCGCCAATCAATGGGGCAGGCATCCCACCTGTCCTCAGGGCGCCTCGCCCTCGGATCGAACGCGGGAGAGACGCCCGTTGCGGCAGCCGGGACGGTTACCCCACTATTCTGGCTGCGGCCGCTGGTCGCAGTGCAGACGAGCTTCGAGGGGGGCTTCGACCGCTTCCGCGAGGGCTACCGCCGCCTGCTCGGGGCCGTGCTTCACCATCGCACGCCGTTTGCGGTGATATTCCTGGCGTTCTGTGTGGGCTCGATGCTGCTCGTGCCGCAGCTTGGGCAGGATTTCTTTCCCTCAGTGGATGCCGGGCAATTCCGGCTGCACCTGCGCGCCCGGAGCGGCATGCGTATCGAAGAGACCGCCAAACTGGTGGATGAAGTCGAGGCCGCCATTCGCCGGGAAATCCCAGCCGAAGAAGTGCGCGGCATGCTGGACAATATCGGTATTCCCGTCTCCAGCATCAACATGACCTACAACGACAGCGGCCTGATCGGCACTGGCGACGCGGATATCCTTGTTTCGCTCCGCCCCGAGCACGGGCCGACCGCCGGTTACATTGACCGTTTGCGTGCCAGTCTCAACCGAGAGTTCCCGGGCATCGCGTTTTATTTTCTGCCTGCGGACATTGTGAGCCAGTCCATCAACTTCGGCCTGCCCGCGCCGTTCGACATCCAATTGGTCGGACGTAACCAGGCGAAGAACCGTGAGGTGGCGGGCCGCCTCGCGGACAAGATCCGCCAGGTGCCCGGCGCGGTGGACGTGCGCGTGCAGCAGCCGGCCGATCTGCCCAAGCTAAGCGTGGACTTCGATCGCACCAAGGCCTCCGGGATGGGCCTGGCTGAGCGCGACGTGGGCAATTCGATTATGCTCAGCCTGAGCGGCAGCAGTCAGGTGTCTCCCGTTTATTGGATGGACCCGCGCGTCGGCGTCCAATACCTCGTCAATATTCGGGTCCCCGAGCGCCAGATAGACTCGCTGGCGACCCTCAACTCGATCCCCATCAACGCCAGCCAGCCGGGCCAGGGGGACGAGCAACTGCTGGCGAACCTCGCCACAGTGACCCGCACTGCCGGCGCGCCCATGATTTCCCACTATAACGTCATGCCGGTCATTGACATCTTTGGCGGCGTCAGCGGGCGCGACCTCGGCGGCGTCATGCGCGACCTCAAGCCGCTCCTCGCCCAGGCTGAAAAAGAACTGCCGAAGGGTAACTCGATAATGTTGCGTGGCCAGGTCCAGACGATGCATTCCAGCTTTACTGGGCTGGGCATCGGATTGGTGATGGCGATTGTGCTGATTTACCTGCTGCTGGTGGTCAACTTCCAGAGCTGGCTCGACCCGTTCATCATTATCACCGCGCTCCCCGGCGCGCTCGCGGGAGTGGCCTGGGCGCTGCACATCACGCTCACTAGCGCCAGCGTGCCGGCCCTGATGGGGGCCATCATGAGCCTGGGCGTGGCCACGGCAAATTCGGTGCTGGTGGTCACATTCGCGCGGAACGACCTCCGGCAGGGCATGGACCCATTGACGGCAGCCTGGGAGGCTGGCACCAGCCGGTTGCGCCCGGTGCTTATGACCGCGGCGGCTATGGTGATCGGCATGTTGCCCATGGCCCTGAGTCTCGGCGAAGGCGGCGAGCAGAACGCCCCGCTGGGCCGCGCCGTGATAGGCGGACTCGTCGTGGCCACCATCGCGACCCTCTTCTTCGTGCCGGTCGTCTTCAGCCTGTTGCATCGGCGCGCGACTGCGCCGGTCAAGACACCCTCCGATGCCGCGCCTCAAAGCGGCGGCATCAACCCGGCCGCTGCCGGCGCCTGAACTTAACTATGAATCCCTCTGGAACAAAAGAACCGACACCGATTCCCGCTGCCCGGGGAGGTTTGCCTTCAACTTCTGAAGCAGCCGCGAGTTCCGGCGCCAAATTACGCAATGCCGCCATCGTGGCTGCCGTGCTTATCGTCATTGGCACACTGGCCGGCCTGATTCCCCGCTCGCTGCATCGCAATGCCTTGCGTGCCGAGACGCGGGAACTCGCCATCCAAACCGTCAGCGTAGTGTCGCCCACTCCGGGCAAGAACGCCGCCGGACTGACCCTGCCCGCCGAAGCCAAGGCGCTGGTTGAAGCTCCGATCTATGCCCGCACTAGCGGTTACCTTAGGCGCTACCTGGTGGACATCGGCGCACAGGTCAAGGCGGGGGATTTACTGGCCGAGATTGATACTCCGGAACTGAATCAGGAACTGAGCCAGGCCCGCGCCCAACTGGCCCAGGCCGAGGCCGCTCTCGCATTGGCCCGGACAACCGATTCCCGCTGGGCCGATTTGCTCAAGACCGCCAGTGTAAGCGAGCAGGAAGCCGCTGAGAAGAAAGCGGACTTGGAACTCAAGTCTGCGACTGTCGAGGCGGCCCACGCAAATGTGCGGCGGCTGGAAGAGCTCCAGTCCTTTGAGCGGGTCACCGCTCCCTTCGCCGGCACGATCACTGCGCGGGGAACCGACGTCGGCCAACTCGTGGCGTCGGGCAGCGGGAGCGAGCTTTTCCGCCTGGCGCAGACCCGCACCTTGCGCGTGTTTGTGCGCGTACCGCAAACCGCCGCCCAGGGTGTGGCTCCAGGGCAAATGGCAGAGCTGACCGTCCCGGAATTGCCCGGTCGGGTCTTTCCCGCCAAAGTGGTGAGGACGTCCGGGGCCATGAGCGCCGACTCGCGCACTCTGCTCACCGAGCTGGAGGTGGACAATTCGCGCGGTGAACTGCTGGCCGGTACTTACGTCCAGGTGCGCCTGGCGGACGCTAAAGCCAATCCCGCCTTAACCCTGCCCGCTAATACCTTGCTGTTTCGTTCAGAGGGTCCGCAATTGGGAGTGGTGGGCGCGGATGGGAAAGTCGAGTTGCGCGGCGTTACACTGGGTCGTGACTTTGGGCCGACCATCGAGATCCTGGGAGGAATTGGCACGACCGACCGGGTCATCCTGAACCCGCCCGATTCCCTGGTCGGCGGCGCGACGGTGCGCGTGGCCGAAGCGGCGAACGAGCCGGCGGGCAAGGCGGCATCCCCGACTGCAAGCCCAAAATAGGCTGTCGGATGGCCCTGTGCTCGACAGGGGCTCCGCAAAGTGAGAGCGCCTGGGTGAGATAGCCGGGTTAGCGTTAATGCATTTCGGATACTGGCACTCCAAACGATCAGGCACTTTGTGTTGTTTACGGTGGCGATCATCTGGCGGGTGAAGACCATCCGTTTCCCAAGCCCCTTCCTTGCGATCTTTGCGTTCTTTGCGGTTTAGTTCAACAGTGACCCGCAAAGACCACGAAGTTCTTCGTTTCCTTGGCGAGCTTCTGTTGGATTTTAGCCCGAGGACCAAAATGGGCACAGAGTACCGTCAACGGCGCAGGCAACGTCGTGGTGGCAGTCCAGTAAGTGGCCCCGGTGGCACCAGCCTTGGCGCTGCACCCAAATAGAGGCCCCTTCTCCCCGCACAACCTGAAATGCGGTGATCCACGCCACCCTCTCTGTGGCCTGAAGTTGACTTGCCACGATGCGCACAGTCCCAACCTCCGCTTTACGCGGTCACTCTTCCGGCGGTCTTGCCAGCCGGTGCGTTTTTCGGTTTCACGGACGTAGCTGATTTCGAGGTGAAGTTTGACGAATCCTTCATATCGCGCGTGCGGGATGTCCTGCGGTTGTTGCGGACTCAGCGCACCGATCTCCTCGAAGAAGCCCTCGAAGCCCGATGGAGTAATGATGTACATGAGCTTACCGGTGGCTCTGGTTGAACTTGGTAGGATAACACCGGTGGGGTAACACCCCATTGAAGGAAGCTACGTTCCAACCTAACGTTCTCGCTAGAAAAGTCAGTTCAGCAACTCAATACCGTCATGTGCCGACAAGAATTGAACCTAAGTTTCCAGCCTCAAACCCCAGCCGTCCCAGTGCGCAGAAACTTCCTGAAGTTTCCCTCCGCCACAGCGATGGCCGTGATCATCTCCAAATTCCTGATGTTGGATCCAGCGGCGCTGCAGGCTCAATCCTCCAATCGGGCCCCGAACATCCTTTTCATCATCATGGATGATGTAGGGATTGATCAGTTGAAAAGCTTCAATCCCCTGGCGCCGCAAGCCACCCCGGTCATGGACACCCTGGTTCAGCAGGGTATTGCCTTCAACAATTGCTGGATGATGCCGGAATGCTCCCCCAGCCGGGCATGCTTTTTTACGGGTCGTTATCCTCTGCGCACCGGGGTCCAGGCAGCCATCCTCGATTACGATCTCCCCTCCTCACAGGTGTCGCCTTATGAAGTGACCACACCGCGAGTTCTCGCGCACGCGGGGTATGCCAGCGCGCTGATCGGCAAATATCATCTGGGCGGGCCGAATAACAATCCTGCCGGCATTGGCGCACCCGCCGCGCTGGGGTGGAATTATTTCAACGGTTGCCTGGTGGGCGGCCCTCCTTATATTGACACGAGCATCGGAGGCCAGACCACGAACACGACACTTTACCCAAGCGGTTTTCCCGTCGGGCCGGCGCGGGGTGCCGGCTGGTTCCTCGGCCCGCTAACCAACATTTATTGCGACAATAATAACGGCGCGGGTTACACGGGACAGGAGTGCGTTCAATTGGGAGGCATCGCGGCGCTTAATGGAACGGGCGGCTTGGCCACAAACTGTCTGGACGCCACCAGCACACCCAATTTCACCATTTATAACGGCTATTACGCGTGGCCCAGGACCATCAATGACGGCACGAACATAAATATGACGATTGACCGCAGATACATGGCGACCGCTCAAACAGACGACGCACTCGCATGGATTCAGCAGCAATCTTCGAACAACGCGCCCTGGATGTGCATCGTCAGCTACAGTTCCATCCACACGCCTTATCAGGAGCCGCCCACCAACCTCTATCCTCCGGGGTTTGTTTGGCCGGCCAATGTGCCAGAGGGGAACACTACCGAAGCACAGATCAAACTGGTCAGCAATCTGATGTTGTATGCCATGGATGCAGAAATTGGTCGCCTGCTCGTAAGCGCCGGTCTGGCCAGCCGCCTGCCTACCGGTGAACTGCAATACACGCCGGCAGCCACGGATACCATGATTATTGTGTGTGGCGACAATGGCACTTACTACGCGAGTGTCAATCCGCCCTATAATCCGTTGCGCGCCAAAGCCTCACCCTATCAAACCGGTATCGCGGCGCCGTTGATCGTGGCCGGCCCCATGGTTATCCAACCAGGTCGCACCGTCACCAACATGGTCAACGCCGTGGATCTCTTTGCATTGTTCGGAGAGATCGCCGGGTTGAATGTCCGTGCGGTGGTGCCCCCATCGCACATTCTGGACTGTGTGCCGATGATGGCCTACCTGACCAATGCAATGGCCGGCTCCAGTCGGCAATACAATTTTTCCGAGCTGGGCAGCACCGTGCCTCCCAATGTTCATATCTCGCCCTCGGTCTTCACCATCGCCGGCCAGAAAGTCGGCTCCGACATTCTTTTTGACAGCGAGGCGCTGTGTATTGCAGAGGGGGCCGAATGGTTCGGTCCCGGCGCGCCCGTTGCTTACGACACTTGCTGCGAGGTTCGTTCCAGTGTTTACACCAATCTCACGATTCTGCCGACGTCGGTTTGGACGGTTCGCAACGACCGGTATAAACTCGTCAAATCCAAGCGCGCTTCCTGTGATGCCAACATCAATCCCTACGAGTTCTATGACTTGAAGCCGAACTTGATCAATCCCGACGGCCTTGACAATTCCCCCGATGACCTTCTGGCCAGCGGCCAGCTCACTTCGGATCAGCAGTCCAATCTGGACGAACTCATGGCCGTGCTGGATAGCATATTGGCGTCAGAACCCGCCTGCCTCGGAGACGGCAACCTCGACAAAACAGTCGATTTTGAAGATATCAATGGCTTAGTCGCCAATTGGGGTCAGCCCAGTGTGTTTGACTTCAATAATGATGGAATCACGGACCAGACCGACCTTCAAACGTTGCTTGCAAATTACGGCGATCAGTGTTTTCAACCCTGGCAGGGTCCAGTGCCGCTCAACATTAGCCCGGCGGGCAGCCAAGTGTTGATTCAATGGCCGAATTCGTTACTACCCGGCCAACTCGAATCCTCGTCGCAACTGCCCGGGGCGGGTCTTTGGAGCCCCGTCAGCAATGGTCCCTTCGTCATCGGCGATTCCAACGCCGTGTTCCTGACGCCCTCCAATCGAACGATGCTCTTCCGCGTTCAGCAGTGATCGATTTGCCGACGATCCCTAAACGAGGAACTTCGCATTGCATTGATTGGCGCAGTGTGTGACGCGCAGTACGCTTGCATGTTGGTACGGCAAGCGTTCTCGCGGCACGCTGGAGTAATTGGCGCGCAAGACGAAAGCCAGTCAAGGTCAGCGCGAGATTCCGGCATAGGCTGGCAGGCGACCTGACTGACCAGCGCAGCGTACCCCCTCCCGTCACTGGCCCTCAAACACATTTCTCACGAACTCCCTGCTTCGGCGATGGTTCTCCACCACGGAGCGAGTGATCTTGGTGCCGCCTTCGATGGCCAGCTCGACCGAGAAGCGGCGCGCCAGGTTGTGCGCCCTCGCATACCTCGCCACCGCTGCATAATCCACGTCGCCGGTGTCTAGGTCTTCCCACCAAACGCCTTCGCGACTTTGGCGCAGATGCCAGGTGACCACGCGGTCGCCGTACTCCTTGAGCGCATCCAGCGGCATGATGCCCCCTTTCCAGACCCAGTGGACGTCGTAGCAGAAGCCAACCACAGCCGGTTTGGTGTGGTCGAAGTTAGAGTGGAACTCCCGCGCATGGTTGGCCATCTCCGGCATGTGATGGTGCACCCCCAGCTTCATGCCGAGCGAGCTTAAACCCTCGCCCAATTCGCCGAGCGCAGCCGCCTGCGTTTTCAGCTCTTCGTCAGTCTTCTCGCGCCCGATCGGGTCCGCATTGCAACTGATGACGCTGAAGCCAGACTGCTGGCAGACCTTGGCCGCAGCCAAAATCCTGGCCACCACCGCCCCGGCCTGAGCGGCCTCATGAACGTGGGCGCCAGTGTAAAGGCTGACGGGCTGAAGGCCCTTGGCTTTGAGCTGCTCGGCGAACTTCGCGTTCTCCTCCGGCTGAGCCACGTTCATGTTGCTCTCCAGATAGTCATAGCCGGTATCACGAAGCGCGGAGATGACTTCCTCCACGTCGAGCTTCTTCTTGTCACGCTCGGAATATTGGCTCCAGCCGTAGATATTGGAGCCGACCAGGGTTTTCTGCGCTGTGGCGCGCGGGCTCTCCGCGCCCGGGCTCGGGGTAAACGGCGACATCACCGCGCTTAGCGCCACCACCGACCCGACGTGACGAATGAACTCACGCCGCGACTGCCGTGCGGCTGAACTTGGGATGGAGGCAATGCATTTGAACATATCCCTATTGAAAGCTGGCTTGCGATGTAACGCCAGAGGAAACTCACTGGCCGCCCAAGTGTGGCCCCATCCAAATACATATCCAGGTCTAAGCACCAAACCCGTAGGGTTGCCCCCGCTCTGTCAGTGGCGTAGTGTGTGCGGTCTTTGATGAAAGAAGATTCCAGAGAGCGCCCAGTGCGCGTGGGCATGATTTCGCTCGGCTGCGCGAAGAACCTCGTTGATGCCGAGATGATGGTCGGCACGCTGCTGAAGGATGGCGTCGAGGTCACTAACGACACGGCGCAGGCGGATGTGTTGATCGTGAACACCTGTTCGTTCATCGAGTCAGCCCAGCAGGAGAGCATTGATACCATTCTTGAGTCGGCGGAACTGCGTGAAGCGAAGAACCGCGGTCAGGGCTTGATTGTGTCCGGCTGTCTGCCCCAGCGGTTTCGCGAGCAACTGCCGGCTCTCCTACCGGAGGTGGACGCCTTCATGGGCATCGATCAGGTCGCGCGGGTCACGGACATAGTCAGACAAGCACTGGCGCGGCGGACTGAGAGACTTCAAGGCAGTCTAGAGTCCAAAGTCCAAAGTCCAAAGTCCAAGGCTTGGAGCCCGCAGGCTTCGAGAGTTCAAGGTTCAGGGTTCGAGGTTCAAGGTTCAAAGTTCCCCCTCGCCCCAGCATCCTCCATCCTCCCTTCTCCATCCTTGGCCCCCTTAGTGGTCAGCCCCCGCCCCCGCTACATCCCGGACTACGCGACTCCGCGCTTCCGGCTAACGCCGTGCCATTTCGCCTACGTCAAGATTGCCGAGGGGTGCAACCATCCGTGCAGCTTCTGCATCATTCCCCGCATCCGCGGTTCGCACCGCAGCCGCCCACAGACGGACCTCGTCGAGGAAGCCAAAGCTCTTATTGCCGAGGGCGTGAAGGAGCTTAACCTGATTTCTCAGGACTCGACTTATTACGGCATGGACTTGCGGCGTGACCGCACCGGCGCCATCTCGGCGCCCGAGACATTCAACGCGGCCGTAAAGTCGCTACCGGCCAGCGCCACCACGATCTGCACCTTGCTGCGCGAGCTGAATGCGTTGCCCGGGGACTTCTGGATTCGCCTGCTTTACACGCACCCGGCGCACTGGACTGATGAGCTGATTCAAACGATTGCCGAGTGCCCGAAGGTCGCGCGCTACGTCGATATCCCTTTGCAGCACATTCACCAGAATATGCTCGAGCGGATGCGGCGCGAGACATCCTCTCAGTATATCCTGGAGTTGATTCGCCGTATCCGCTTGGGCATACCGGGCATTGCGCTTCGCACGACCTTCATCGTCGGGTTTCCTGGTGAGACGGAGGCCCATTTTGCCGCGTTGCTCGGGTTCATTTGTGAGGCGAGATTCGAGCGGCTGGGGGTCTTTACCTACTCGCAGGAAGAGGATACGCGGGCCGGAAAGATGGCGGGCCAGACGCCGGACGCGGTGAAACGGAAGCGTCGTGACCTGGCCATGGCGGCACAACACGAGGTCGCAGTGCAAGTCGCCGGATCATTCGTCGGGCGCAAGATCAAGGTGCTGGTCGAGCAGTCCGCCAGCCCGGCGGAACTCAAGCGCGCCCGTGTGAGTTCCTGGGAGCACGGCTTGATTCGCGGCCGGGAGCGGCACGCCGCCGCACTCAAGGGCCGATTTCTGGTCGCCCGCGGGGAGGCCGACGCGCCGGACATCGACGGCCGAGTGTACGTGCGCGGTCAACTGCCGCTGGGCGAGTTTGCCTGGGTGAGGGTCATTGGCCACACCGATTACGACTTGATCGCCGAGTAGTGGGGCGGGCGTCTCGCCCTCGAACTCACTATCACAGGCAAGGAGCTCTGTTGACAGGCGGGACGCCGGCCCCACAACTGAACCCACCGGACCGAATGTGCTCAACCCGCAGGTGCGCAGACCACCACCGTCTGATTGAGCTTCGGCGCGGTAGCGGGACAATAGAAGGGGCCGCCGCGCTCGGGGTCGACCTGGATATAGTATTCGAAATCATCCTTCACGCCGGCGGGCAATTGCACGGAGTAAACTCCGCGCGCGACCAGCGTTAGCGGAATCGCGGCAAACCGCCGCTCGCTGAGCTTGCGCCAGTGCAGAGTTGCGGCGCGCGGCGGGGCTTCGGACAGGATAATCACCTTCAGTTTCAGGGCCTCGTCCAATGCGAGACTGGTGCGTTTCGTGGGAACAATGATCCGCGTCGGGCCGTGGTATGACTGCGTCAGTTGCGCCTGAGCAGGCAAGGGTTCGCCGAGGAGCTTGGCGAGTTCTTCGCCCGGCTTGGTGAGCAACCCGGGCAGGTTGTGCTGGTTCCAGTTCGCCACCGTGCCCAGTTCCCCGGTAGTCGAGACGGTGGCCAGCAGGTGGTCGAAGACCACGCCCACGAGCCGGACCATCCTGATGCGCACCGGCAGGGCGAGTTGCCGCGCCACATCCCTTTGCGCCGCCGCATCCTTCTCCTGCTTGATCTTGGTCATCACCCGGTTGTATTCGCCCCAGGCGCAATTTACTTCGCCTACCGCACGCAAGTAAATGAAGGTGTTCAGCCAGTAATCATAACGCTCCTGGCTGCCTTCGCCTTTGACCTTGGGACTCAGGGCAGCGAATTCATCCACGAAGGTGTACTCTTGCTCCACCTGGGCCCACGGCCGCGCGTCGGGTTGAATCCCGCCGGGGCCGTCAATCCAGGTGCATGGCTTCGGCAGCGCGCCGTCTATCTTCTCGAATATCGCCGCCGCCGCCGCGCCGGCCTCGGGGCCGAATTCGTGTAACGCCCAGTCCACATAGAAATCCCTGGTGCTGGGCAGAACCGTCGCCGGCACCGGAGCCGCCGGCAGGTCGGCCGAGTAATCGGCATAGGCCGGGCCCCCGCAATTGATCTTTTTGGTGAAGCGATCTCCCTCAACGACAATGGCCGCGATGCTGGGAAACTCCACGCGTGGCACGAATTCGATGTCGAGCCAACCGTTAGTGACGCGCACGTCGGTGTAGGTGTAGTCCAGCGCTCGGTTCTTGCCGACCTTGGCGAAGATGTCCAGGTTCGTGAGAACTGTCCGGCCTTGCAGCTTCACGTCGAACACGCGCACACCGGCAGCGGCATAGTGCGGCTCGCAGAACTTCAGCGTTACCTTGCATGGGCCGTTGGTCGCAGGCAGGTGATATGCAGAGAGATTGTAGCGCACGGTTTGATAGAGTGGGGCATCCGAGGTGTCGGCGATGGGATTATTCGGGAAGGCCGCAACCTCGCCGCCCACCGGGCCTGGTGTTTGAGCTAGCTCGGACTGGGGAGCCGCTGATTTGTAAGCATCCGCCCACGGCCCCTGGTCCCAAGCGGCCTGCGCCAGCGCACCGATATTTGGACCGAGCGCGCGCGTGCGCCAATGGATGCCCATCAGCCCGTCACACCCATAATGCAGCGCGTCGTACGCATCGCGTCGCATCCGGGCCGCCCACAACTGCGGCGCGCTCAGCGCGGGATCGTCTTCCAGCCAGGGAATGGCCCACTTCGAACGCCCATGCACCTCGGCGAAGCCGGCGTCAACCGGCGTGTAGCCTACTTGCCGGTTGATGCAGCTCACCGCGACGTCCTTGGGCAGCACCTTGTCAAACATCGCCCGGTCCTGCTGAGGTCCCAGCACCCAGCCGCATGTCGCGAGGCTAAATGGTGCCCGGACTTTCGCGCGGGCCGCGATGGCGCCGGCCAAATCGTCCATGGTCGCTTTGACTTCCTCTTCCTTGACGCCCGACCACGTCCAGCCCTCGGGCGTCCAGAACCAGTAATAGTCCAGCGGGTAAGCCTCGGCAGCGCGGCGAAAGATGCCTTCATACAGCTCCCGGACTACCACTGGATCACCGGGATTCTTGCCTAGCGTCTTCAGCCGTTCCTGGACTGGCTTTGGGATGACGAGCGGTGTCTCAGTGCCGACGCATGTCTTTACACCTACCTGATGCGCGAAGCAGAAGGCGTCCCGCAACATGACAGCACTGCGTTCGAAGACCTGGTTGCTGGCCTCGGGCGCGGTCGGAGACGGCATGAAGCCGAACATGACCTCAGGCCCAAAATCATCACGCTCGAACGGCGCCGCGCTGCCGAACACGTAGTCGCTGGTTTTCTTGGCCGCATAACCCCAGTTGCCGCGCAGCGTGTTCATGTAACTGGACGGGTAGCTGGATTTGACTTGGCCGCCTTCGCCGACTTCGCTCGCCAGACCAATCCACACCGTGGGCTCCGCATTCGGGCGTTCTTCGGGGTAGGTATGCAGCCCGAAGAAATTCATGCGGAGCTTGGGCAACTGCCCAATCACCGCCAAGTAGTCGTCGCGGTTCCACCAGTCGGGCCCTTCCGGGAAGTCGTGGAATGGCTGGATACCCCGCAACGAGAACAGCGGCGCAGCACGCTCGTCCAAGTCCGGCAGTTTCCATTCCATTGGCTCGTCCGGGATGACATCTCCGTGCAAATAGAAACGAACCCCGAGAACTTCGGCCAGGTGGTAAGCGGCGTAGAGCGTGCCGGCATCATCGCCGCCGATGAGCAAGAGTACTCGGTGGTTGCCGGCGGGGAATTGCCGATTGGGGTTAGTCTTGAGCCGATAGCTCTGTGCGGCCAACGAATCCAGGGAAACAATGAGATCAGCGCTAGCGCCAGCCCGGACGAGCGGCCTGTCCTTGCGGGCGACGAGTATGAGGTCGCCCCCAGGAATCGTCCCCTTCGGCTCCGTCATCATTGGCAGCAACCGGCCAGTGCGCAAATAGACATAACGTCGCACCTCTCGCGCGGCGAGTTGTTCCATCCAAGATGCGTCGCGCGGCGACACAATCGTGGCAGGTTTTGGCTGCGCGGCAGTTGCCGCGGGAGTTGGGCTGAATTCCAGAACGCTCAGGGAAGCTGCCAGGAGAAACAAGGTAGATTGGCGGTTCATGGTTTTGCGGGGTGCCCGTTTGTTTTGCGTTTATCCCCACCAGCCTAACCGTCTCGAAATGTGATTCAAAGCAAAAGTGTCTGACTGTTCTACGCCCATTAATGTTGACTCACGCTGTCCCCCGGGCAATATGCTAACGAACTGAGAAACCGTTAAGCAATTATGAGACTGGCCCTAAATATACGAGAAAGGAAGACCTTCAAACGACCCGTTAAGCAGAGCTTTTGTTTGATTGTCGGCCTCCTGTGGATGGGGCTGGCGGTGCCGCTTCGGGCCGCGGTGATCTTCGACAACTCGGCTCATGATCTGGTGACGCGATTCGCGCCCGGCACAAATGAAGTGGGCGATGAGATTCTGCTGGGCAGTCCGGAGCGCTACCTGACAAACTTTGCGTTCGAGTTTTGGGGCACCAACAGCGCTAATCCCGAGGCGTTTGCCGGTGAGGTCGAGGCGCGCGTGCGGTTCTATGAGAACAACGGAGACTCCTTCAACGGGTTTCCGTCTCCCGGGGACCAGTTTTACGACAGTGACTGGTTTTCTATCGCGCCGACGCCCCGGAGCACGGAGGTTTTCACGCTGGGGAGTGATTTTGCCTGGACGGGGCTATTCCTGCCGGTGACCTCGAATATGACCTGGAGCGTGCAGTTCAAGGGGATGGGAGCGACGGACTCGGTGGGAGTAGATATGTATTCACCGCCGGTGGTAGGGCAGGATTACCCGGATTGCTGGATGAACACCAACGGCACGTGGATGCTGCTGACTAACAATTCGGGCGTACACATCGATTTCGCTGCCAAGATGGAGGCGAGCGCGCAGCCGACGGTCAACCCGAACCCGCCGGTGCTGACGAACACGGTGAGCGGCTCGAATTTACTTTTGTCCTGGGCGACGGACCATATCGGCTGGAAGCTGCAGGTGCAAACCAACTCGATTAATGTCGGGCTCAGTAACAACTGGCATACCATTCCGGAGTCCGGCACGGTCAACACCTGGACTCTCCCGATCGATAAGGCCAATGGCTGCGTATTCTCCCGGCTGATCTATCCTTGATCGAACCATTGATCGTGGCAGGGGGGGCCTCGGCGGGATGCTACGGTTGAAGACGGTGCAGTTCTGCCTTGACCCCGGGGGCTCTTCCGTGCGTGAATCCGCCAGTGGTTCGGCGCGATTGATACAAGAATGCCTGGCTGCCTGCGCATGCAGGTCGACAAGGCCGGGCAACCCGCCGCCCCTGAAACTAATATGAGAATACTCGACATCCCCCAATCTGGGAAGCAAGGCACGTTTGTCAGCGTGGGTACGCGCTATGGCCAAATCCGGCGGCGTTACGCCGTCCCTCGCGAAGCCCCCAGCTTGGCTCAGCTTCGCATTCGCTCAACGTTTGGTCGCCTACCGTCCTGGTGGCGCGCCCTCACTGAAGAACAGCGCGCCGTTTGGATCACTTCCTCCCAGAATACCAACAGCCGGCCCAGCCTCCGCCAATCGGGCCGGCTCCCCGGCTATTCGCTCTTCGTCAAAATCAACTCCACCCTCGCCTACCAGGGTCTGGCGCCGGTCGTCCTTCCGACAGAGTGCCCTACGTTCGACGCAAACCCCGTCTCCGAGCTCCTCATCACCAACACTGGTGGGGAGATTGAGCTCAAGTTGCGCGTCGCTAGCGCTCCTTCCGCGCTCATGCTCGTCCTTGGCACTCATCCGCGAAGCGTGGGCGTGACGTTCGCCAAACACTTCACTATTCTCGGTGTCCTGCCCTCAGCGGAATCGGGCTATAGCAATATCACCAAGCTCTTTGTTGACCGGTATGGCAAGCCCCCGTGCGGCACGCGCGTCTTCATCCGCACGCGGCAATTGCTCAATGGCTGGGAAGACGAGCCTAAACAAATCGCCGCCATAGTCCCCAGAGCTTAGGCATAGCGAAACAATAACATGATCAAATAGGTGTTGCGTGCGATGGCCATGTGGAAGAAGATGGCTTCACGCAAGACAAAGCCATCATCAAGCGGATACGCAATAAATACCGATCGCTTTCGGGTCTGATGGATGAACGGATGCGCCGACAATGGGCCGCGAGTGAAGCCGATG
>Ga0182014_10004785_pt1 | contig 15327 bp, 17 predicted proteins | sample 612S2DmetaG_FD_120489 | JGI IMG/M metagenome (GOLD analysis project Ga0182014, IMG submission 120489) | Permafrost microbial communities from Stordalen Mire, Sweden - 612S2D metaG | ecosystem: Environmental > Terrestrial > Soil > Wetlands > Permafrost | place: Sweden: Stordalen | collected... | reverse complement strand
GTCGAAGTGCTCAACGCCGTCGACTATCTCACCGGCGCACGGCGCGACGCGCGGCTGCACGCGGTGACGCTGGCGCTCGGCGCGGAGCTTCTCGTCTTGAGCGGCCTGGCGAGCGAGGCGACAAGCGCGCGCGCGGCGCTGGAGCGCGCGCTGGCGAGCGGCGCCGCGGCCGAGCGCTTCGAGCGTATGGTCGCGCGGCTCGGCGGCCCCAGGAATTTTCTTGCCCAAGCGCGCGCCGCGCTGCCCGCCGCGCCGGTCGTGGTCGCCGCGGCGCCGAAACGAGCGGGGTTCGTCGAGCAAATCGACGTGCGCGCGGTCGGCATGGCGGTGGTGGAGCTCGGCGGCGGGCGGGCGCGCGCCGGCGACGCCATCGATCCCGCCGTCGGCTTCACTCGGCTCGCCGGCCTCGGCGCCGAAGTCTCGGCTTCGGCCCCGCTGGCGCTCGTCCATGCCCGCGACGAGGCGCACGCGCATGCCGCCGCGACGCGCCTGCGGGCCGCCTATCGAATCGGCGATGCGCGGCCGCCGGCCTCCGCCCCCATCGTCGCGCGCATCGCCGAGGGCGGCGCGTGAGCGTTCTGCTGGCGACGGCGCGCTGTATCGCGTAGTTGATCGAAGCCTTCGAGCGCGGCGAGCCGCTGTGCAATGTGGTCGATCGGGCGAGAGGGCATGAGGGGCGCCTCCCTTCTCCCGCGCGCGGGAGAAGGGGATCGGCCGGTCCCTTTCCGAATCGCCCCGCTCGGCCTAAATCTGCTCCATGAACGGCGCGCCCAAGTCTCCGGCAGCTCCCGACCCCGAATTCGACGTCGCCGCGCTCGAGGACGAAGCCGACGACGCTTCGCCCGCGCTCGATCTCGATCTCGACGAGACGCAAGCCGAGCCGGGGCCGCTGGCGCGCGGCGCGGCGGCGATCAAGTCGTTCTGGAAGCACGCGCCGCTCGGGCCCGGCGTCTACCGGATGATCGGCGCCGACGGCGAGGTGCTCTACGTCGGCAAGGCGCGCTCGATCAAGAAGCGGGTGCAGAGCTACACGACGCCCGAGCGCCAGTCGATCCGCATCGCGCGGATGATCGCGCAGACCGCCTCGATGGTGTTCGTCACCACCGAGACCGAGGCCGAGGCGCTGCTGCTGGAGGCCAATCTCATCAAGCAGCTCAAGCCGCGCTACAACGTGCTGCTGCGCGACGACAAGAGCTTCCCTTACATCCTCATCGCTGGCGGCCACGACGCGCCGCGCCTGATGAAGCATCGCGGCGCGCGCTCGGCGCCCGGCGACTATTTCGGCCCTTTCGCCAACGCCGGCGCGGTGACGCGCACCCTCAACGCGCTGCAGCGCGCGTTCCTGCTGCGCACCTGCTCCGACAGCTACTACGACAACCGCACCCGGCCGTGCCTGCTCTACCAGATCAAGCGCTGCTCGGCACCCTGCACCGGCGAGATCGCGCCGGCCGACTACGCCGAGCTGGTGACGCAGGCGCGTGACTTCCTCTCCGGCCGCAGCCGCGCGATCCGCCAACGTCTCGCCAGGGAGATGAGCGAAGCGGCGCAAGCGCTGCAATTCGAGAAGGCGGCGCGGCTGCGCGACCGCATCTCCGCGCTTTCGGCGATCCAGGGCGAGCAGAGCGTCAACCCGCGCTCGGTGCCGGAAGCCGACGTGTTCGCGATTTGCGAGGAGGCGGGGCAGTTCTGCATCGAAGCGTTCTTCTTCCGCACCTATCAGAATTGGGGCAACCGCGCCTATTTTCCGCGCGCCGACCGCGCGCTCAGCGCCGCCGAGGTGCTCGATTCGTTCCTCGCGCAATTCTATCTCGAACGGCCCGCGCCGCGGCTGGTGCTGCTGAGCTGCGAGGTCGCCTCGCGCGAATCGTTGCGCGAAATCCTCAGCGCGCGCGCCGGCCATCGCATCGCCATCGGCGCGCCGCGGCGCGGCGAAAAGAAGGAGCTGGTCGACAACGCGCTGCGCAACGCGCGCGAGGCGCTGTCGCGCAAATTGGCGGAGGCGGCGAGCCAGGAGAAGCTGCTCGGCGCGCTTCAAGCGGCGTTCGGGGTCGCGACGCCGCTGCGCCGCGTCGAGGTCTACGACAATTCGCACATCATGGGGACCAACGCGATCGGCGCGATGATCGTCGCCGGGCCGGACGGGTTCGTCAAGAACCAGTACCGCACCTTCACCATCAAGAGCGCGGGCCTGACCCCGGGCGACGACACCGCGATGATGCGCGAAGTGCTGAGCCGCCGCTTTGCCCGCCTCCTCGGGCAGGCGGCGGAAACGCCGCCGCCCGCGGACGAAGGCGCCTTTCCCGACAAGCCCGATCTCGTCGTCGTCGACGGCGGGCGCGGACAATTCGAGGCGGCGCGGCAGGTCTTCGCCGAACTCGGCGTCGAAGGCGTCGCCCTCGCTTCGATCGCCAAGGGGCCGGACCGCAACGCCGGCCGCGAGACCTTCTTCGTCGAGGGACGCGCGCCGTTCAAGCTCGGCCCACGCGATCCCGCACTGTTCTTCGTCCAGCGGCTGCGCGACGAGGCGCACCGCTTCGCCATCGGAACGCATCGCGCCAAGCGCAAGAAGGAATTCGTCAAGAGCCCGCTCGACGAAATCCCCGGCATCGGCCCGGCGCGCAAGCGCGCGCTGCTGCACGCGTTCGGCTCGGCCAAGGACGTCGCCCGCGCCGGTCTCGCCGACCTCGAAAAGACCCCGGGCCTCAACGCCGCGACCGCGAAGCTGGTCTATGATTTCTTCCACGAAGCTGGCGGGAGCTGAGGGCCCGCGGGCGCGCCAACCCATCAGGATCCCCCCCAATGCTCGAAGGCCTGCCGCCCAACAACGCCGCGCATCTGCTGCGCCTGGTTTGCGATGAAAAGCGCGCTCGCGCGGTCGCCGATCTGATCGTCGAGAGCTTCGAGCCGGCCGAGGCCGCTTCGACCGCCTTCGAGACCGGCGAGCGCTGGCCGGGCGGCGGCAAGGCGTGGTTGGTCGAGGCTTATTTCGGCTTCGCGCCCGATGAGGAGGCGTTGCGCGAACTCGTCGCCGTCGCCGCCGGGTCTGATGCGGCGAAAGCCGTCGAATTCGCCGCCACGGAAAAGCGCGACTGGGTCGCCAACGCGCTCGCCGGCCTCGCGCCGGTCAGAGCCGGACGCTTCGTCGTTCACGGCGCGCACGACCGCGCGCGCGTCGGCGCCCATGATATCGGTATCGAGATCGAAGCCGGCCTCGCCTTCGGCACCGGCCATCACGGCACCACGCGCGGCTGCCTCCTGCATTTCGACCGCGTCCTCAAGCGCCGCCGGCCGCGCGCGGTGCTCGACGTCGGCTGCGGCGCCGGCGTGCTCGCGATCGCCGCCGCCAAGGTTCTGAAGCGCAAGGTCCAACTCGGCGACATCGACGCGACTGCCGTCGAGGTCGCTGACGCCAACGCGCGCCTCAACGGCGTCGCGGCGTATTGCAAGGCGATCGTCTCACGCGGCGTCGAGAATCGCGCCTTGCGCGATGGCGGCCCTTACGACCTCGTGTTCGCTAACATCCTCGCCAAGCCGCTGCGCCTGCTCGCGCCCGCGCTCGCCGCCGTGACCGCGCCGGACGGCGAAGCGATCGTCTCCGGGCTGCTGCTCAGCGATGAGCCCGGCGTGCTGGCGGCGTGGCGCGCGCAGGGGTTTTTCCTCGTCGAGCGGATCGACCTGGAGGGCTGGGCGAGCCTGCGGCTGGGGCGGCGAGGGGCGCGCGGAACCCCGTCGGGACTGGCGCGTCGCGGAAGGCTGGCGGTCGCTGAATATCTAGTGTAGCATATCCGCATATACGTTGAGGAATATCCAATGCCGCTCTATATCCGCGACGACGAAGTCGACGCGCTCGCCGTCAAGGTTCAGGCGGTCACCGGCGCTCGCACGAAGACCGACGCCGTTCGCATCGCCTTACAGCACGAAATCGAACGGAACCGCAGACGCACGCCGTTGCGCGAACGCCTGGCGGCGGCCAAAGCGATCGCGCAGCAAATCGGTCCCGTCGACCCCGCTTTCGATATGAAAGCGTTCACCGACGCGTTGTGGGACGGCGAGTGATGTTCATCGACGCCTCCGCGATCGTCGCCATTCTCAATCAGGAACCCGATGGCGAGGCGTTGGAAGGCTGCATCGAGCGATCCGACGAGCCCATGACATTCTCGCCAATGGTTCGGTTCGAGGCGATCGTGTCCCTGGCCAGCGCGCGCGCCAAAAGGACGGGCGCCGCTATGCCGACCCCTGAAACGCTCGCCCAGGCAAGCGCCAGCATCGATCTCTTTCTCGAGGCGATCGAGGCTGAGGAAATGCCGATCACCGCCGACATTGGCCGAGTCGCCGTTGCGGCGAGCGCCCGATTCGGCAAGATCGTCGGCCACCCCGCAGATCTCAACTTCGGCGATTGCTTCGTCTACGCCTGTGCGAGGACGCGCGAGGAATCGTTGCTGTTCATCGGCGCCGACTTTGCGAGGACCGACCTGAGGAACGCATTGAACGCAGGTTCGCTGTAAGCGGCTTCCCTGTGCGGGTCCCTTTAGAAGACGCGCCTCAATCAAACGCCCCGACCGCGATCCCCTCGAGGTCGACCTCGCCCGGTGCGACGTACGGACTGCCGAAGCTCTCGACCGAAAAGCGCTCGGCCGTCAGCGTCGGCGACCAATGGCTCGGCGCGACGCCCATCTTCCGTTTCAGGAAACGGACGAAGTCGACAGGCGAGGGGACTTCGCGCCAGACGCTGGGCAGGAACAGGGCGGCGGCGCGGCCCTCGCGCAGCAGCAGGCCGTCGCGGTCGGGCCTGAGTTGATCGATCAATTCGCGTTCGCTCTCGCAGGGGATCGCCGCCATCGGCGAAAGCACCGAAATTGTGATGGTCAGGTCGGGCAGTTCGGCGCGCGTCAACGGCGCGAAGCGCGGATCGCCGAACCCGGCCCTGACCGCATTGACGCCGACGTCCTCGGCCAGCGGCCGCCGCGGAAATAGCGAGCCGACGCAGCCGCGCAACGCCGCGTCGCGCTCCAGCGTGACGAAGGCGGCGCGTTGCGCCGTCAGACCGAGCGGCAGACTCGGGTCCACGACGATCTCGGGCGTCGCCCCGCCGCCGGTCGAAGCGAAGTCGAGCGACGCCGAGGCGACGGCGACGAGGCGGTCTCGATCGGCTCTCGCCAGCCTCGCCGCGCCCGGATACTCGAACGCGAAGGCGCCGTAGCCGACGACGCGCTCCTGCGGGCCGCCCAACTGGTCCGAGGTCACGAAGACCACGCCGGTCGCGCGCATGCGAAGCCCCTCGGCGCGACGGATCGCGCCCCTCAAGCTGGCGTAGCCGCAGGCGTTGTCGGGGCCGAGTTCGCTCCAGCGGCCGCCCTCGATCAGGCTGCGGGTCTCGGCGTCTTTGGCGCGCGCTTTCGCCGCGGGCAGGAAATGCGACAGATCGGAGGAAATGCAGATCGCCGTCTCCGGTCCGCCCCATAGGCGGCCGAGCGCCTCCTCGACGAGTTCGGGCGCCGCGTCGCCGACCAGAACCGGCGCGATCTCCAGCCCCGGGAGCAGGCGCTGGAGAAAGATCAGCGGCATTTCTAGGCTGTGCTCGCCCTCGAACGGCCGCGCGTCGAGCGCGACGCCGTCGAGCGACTGAATCGAGCGCAGCGCCTCGGCGGCGACCGGCGCGAGGCCGAGCGGGGTCGACCAGGCGCCGGCGGGGTGAACGGCGAGGCCGCTGAGCGGCATGCGGTGATTGGGGCCGAAGATGACGGCGCGGCGGACCTCTTCCGCGAAATCCAGCGCGCGCAACGCCTCAGCGGCGACGGCGCCGGAGTAGTCGACGCCGGCGTGGGGGACGACGACCATCTTCGCCCGGAAGGGCGAGGGCGGCGCTGCGGCGAAGGCCGCGTCGATCTTGGCGGCCAGAATCGCCGGATCGTCGGGGTAAAAAACCCCTGCGACCTGGGCGGGATGCACCGCCGGCGCTGGGGGCGAAGATTTCTTCCTGCCGTCCATGTGCCGAACTCGCGATAACGGCGCCGAACGGGCGCGCTCCCTATATCGGGTGTAGTCTCTTCAAAAGGATCATCCCGTGCGCTTCGTCGATCATTTTTCCCGCCCGCTGCCCGACGGGCGAATTGTGTGCGAAGTCTGCCCGCGCGCCTGCAAGATCGGCGTCGGGCAGCGGGGGCTCTGCTATGTCAGGCAAAACGTCGACGGCCGCATGGTCCTGACCACCGACGGATTATCCTCCGGTTTCTGCGTCGATCCCATCGAAAAGAAGCCGCTCTATCACTTTTTCCCCGGCAGTTCGGTGTTGTCGTTCGGAACCGCGGGCTGCAACCTCGCCTGCGCGTTTTGCCAGAACCACGAAATCTCCAAGAGCCGCGAGGTCGAAACCAGCGCGCAAAAGGCCGCGCCGGCGGCGATCGCGCGCGCCGCGGTCGAACTCGGCTGCGCTTCCGTCGCGTTCACCTACAACGATCCCGTGATCTTCTACGAATACGCGATGGACGTCGCGGCGGCGTGCCACGAGCGCGGGGTGAAGACCGTCGCGGTGACGGCGGGCTACATGAGCGCCGAGCCGCGCGCCGAATTCTTCCGCTGCATCGACGCCGCCAACGTCGATCTCAAGGGGTTCAGCGAAGACTTCTATCATCGTCTGACCGCCGCGCATCTCGCCCCCGTGCTGGATACGCTCGTCTATCTCAAGCGCGAGACCAATGTCTGGCTGGAGATCACGACGCTCGTCATTCCCGGCGAAAACGACTCGGTCGCCGAGATCGACGCGCTGACGCGATGGATCGCCACGGAATTGGGGTCGGACGTTCCCCTGCATTTTTCCGGCTTCTTCCCGGACTACCGCCTGCTCGACCGTCCGCCGACGCCGAAGGCGACGCTCGATCGCGCCCGCGCGCAAGCCATCGCCAACGGCCTCCATCACGTCTACATCGGCAATGTCCGCGATCCCGCCCGCCAGACGACGATCTGCGATCTCTGCGGCGCGGCCCTGATCGGGCGCGACGACTACGACGTGACCGCCTACGCGCTCGACGCCTCCGGCGCCTGCCCGGAGTGCGGCCGCCCACTCGCCGGCCGCTTCGTCGCCCAGCCGGGCCAGTGGGGCCGAAGGCGCAAGCCGATCGATATCGAGGCTTTCGCCTGAGAACCGCGCCGCGCCGTCGCCGAGCCGCAGCCGCTCGGCTGCGGCGGCGCGGGGTCCCGCTTGCGCGAGCGCGGTCGAGAGTCTGACATGATTCCGATCCCGGGTCTCGACTCGACGCATTAGCGAGCGTGCGGCGAGCTACGACGAGGCGCTGGCCGTCGGGCGTCAAGGAGGGCGCGAACTTCTCCATCCCGACCATGGGCGCGTGGAGGACGCCGGGCGCCGCCGACATCAGGCTTGGCCGGCGTCCGCGGAGCGTGCTATCATAACTGATAGCATCGAGGCTGTGTGATGGCTCAGGTTCTTATCCGCAACGTCCCGGACGCCGCGCTCGAAGCGCACCGCTCGCGCGCCAAGTTGAGCGGACGCTCTCTGGAGCAGGAACTGCGCGACGTGATCGAAAGGTCCGCGCCGTATACGCCTGAGGAGCGTCTGGCGGCCGCCGAGAGGTTTCAAAGCCTGACGCCGCCCGGACCTCGCAGCGATCCCGCGCGGCTTGTCAGAGACGATCGACAGCGGTGAGCGAGGTCGTCGTCGACGCGAGCGTCGCCCTTTGCTGGTTCGCGCGTGAAAGCGACACGGAGGCCGCCAATCATCTGATCCGCAGCGCCGCCGACCTCATCGCGCCATCCTTGATGCTGGCGGAACTCGCCAACGGCTTATGGAAGAAGGCGCGGCTCGGAGAGATCCATGCCGATGTCCCGAGCGACGCGATGAAGGAAATACGGCGGTTCGTTCCTCAATTGGTCGAATTGGCGGATTTGGCGGCGCCGGCGTTGGCTCTGGCGCGCGAGCTCGATCATTCGGTCTACGACTGCTTCTATCTCGCGCTGGCGCGGCTGCGCGCCGCGCCGTTCGTGACGCTGGACCGCGCCTTCGTGGCTGGCGTCGCGAAGACCCGCTTCGAGCGCGATGTCGTTCATCTCGCCGATTGGACGTGAGGCGTCGCCTATGTTCAGCCTCGCCGCCGACTACGCCGCTATCCGCGGCATGGCGCCCGAGGCGAAATCTGAATGAATGTTCACAGTATCTTCATCAGGGTGTACAATTCTCGTTGATCGGTCGATTTTGGCGCCGCGGCGCCTCGTTTTGGGCTAATAGGCGCCGATATGTCCGCACAGCATTCACTCGAGCGTCAGAGGGTTCGGCAAGGCCGACGCAGGTGAAGGCGCCGCCGTTGCGGCGCAACGTTTGGAAGTTGGAGGCAGCTCATGCGCGCATCGTTGTACAAGTCGACCGCCATCGCATTGACGGCCCTGTTTCTCGGCTTCGGCGTCGCCGCGGCGACTTCGACGCCCGCCGAGGCTTGGCATCACGGCTATGGGGGCGGTTGGGTGGGCCCAGGGATCGGCTTAGGGATTCTCGGCCTCGCCGCCGGCGCGGCGATTGCTTCGCAATCCTACTACGGCCCCGGCCCCTACGGCCCCGGTTACGGCCCTGGTCCGGACGGCTGCATGGCCAATCAGCCGGTCTACGATCGTTGGGGCCGCTATCTCGGCCGCCGCTGGGTCGACGTCTGCCATTAAGCCCAAGTCGGCGGCGGCTTTCGGCCGCCGCTCGTCCGCTTCGCGCCGATCGCGTTCGCCTCCGGCGGACGCGCGCGGATTCTCGCGTCAGATCGACGCGGGGGGCGGGTTCGCCCCGAGAGCGGCGGCGAAGCGCGCGCACGAAGCGCGGGCGCTGAGATAGCGATCGCGCGCGAGGCACAGGCCGTCGTCGGCGCGCACCGACGCGAAAGCGGAACTCAGGCTCGAAAGCGCGGGCGTCGCGGCCTCCACATAGGCAGGATCGTTGCGGAAATGTCGGCACGATCCGCACGAGCCTTTGGCCGCCGTCGCCATGCGCGCGCCCTTCGCGGGGCGCGCGCGCAATCCCAAGACGCAGCGGAAGTCCCTTAGCGGGCGCATCGATTCATCGCGCCAGGTTCGCCCAATAGGACGCAAAGACGAAGACGGAGAGAACCCGGAAGTCGCGGCCCGCATCGGCGCGATGATCGCCGACGGGTGCCTTGAAATCGTCGCGGGGAAAATCGTCGAGGTCGCGCCGAACGATCAGGGCGCCGACGTCGCCCTGCGCCGTCGCGGTTCGCAGACCGTCGAAACCCTCGCCGTCGCGCGCATCATTATCTGCAAGGGCCTGACGAGCGATCCCGACAAAAGCGCCAATCCTCTGGTGGCGTCGCTGTTCGCCAACGGACTGGCGCGCGCCGACCCGCTGCGCATCGGCATCGAGGTCGCCCCGGATTGCGCCGTCGTCGACCGTGAGGGCCGCCCGTCGCCGCGCCTCTTCGCCATCGGCCCGATGAGCCAGGCGACGTTTTGGGAGATCATCGCGGTCCCCGACATTCGCCTGCAAACAGCGGCGCTCGCCGCTCGGCTCATCGCCTATTGACGGCCACCGCCGATGAGTATAGTAAGTCCATCGAATTAAGGGCAATCCCGCGCTGGGCTTGCGCAATCAGAAGGAATGGGACGTCGCCATGTCGCACTGGTACAAGGACAATTCGCTCTCCATCGGGCACACGCCGCTCGTGCGTCTCAATCGGGTCACTGACGGCGCCTCCGCCACCGTCCTGGCGAAGACCGAGGGGCGCAATCCCTCTTATTCCGTGAAATGCCGCATCGGCGCCGCGATGATCTGGGACGCCGAGAAGCGCGGCCTGTTGGGCGCCGGCAAGCAACTCGTCGAGCCGACCAGCGGCAACACCGGCATCGCGCTCGCCTTCGTCGCCGCGGCGCGCGGCATTCCGCTGACCCTGACCATGCCGGAGACGATGAGCATCGAGCGGCGCAAGCTCCTGGTCGCGCTCGGCGCCAAGCTGGTCCTCACCGAAGGGCCGAAGGGCATGGGCGGCGCGATCGCCAAGAGCGAGGAGATCGCCGCTTCCGATCCCCGCCGCTACGTTCTGCTCCAGCAGTTCAAGAACCCGGCCAATCCGGCCATTCACGAGGAGACCACCGGGCCGGAGATTTGGGACGACACTGACGGCGCCGTCGACATCCTCGTCTCCGGCGTCGGCACCGGCGGCACCATCACCGGCGTCTCGCGCTACATCAAGCACAAAAAGGGCAAGCCGATCGTCTCGGTCGCGGTCGAGCCGTCGGCGAGCCCGATCCTCACCCAAGCCCGGGCCGGCCAGCCGTTGAAGCCCGGCCCGCACAAGATCCAGGGCATCGGCGCCGGTTTCGTGCCGGACGTGCTCGATCTTTCCCTGGTCGACGCGGTCGAGCAGGTCGGCAACGAGGAAGCGATTCATTTCGCGCTACGCCTCGCGCGCGAGGAAGGGATCCTGGCGGGCATTTCAGGCGGCGCGGCGGCCGCCGTCGCGGCGCGCCTCGCCAAGCGCTCGGAAAACGCCGGCAAGACCATCGTGACGATCCTGCCGGATTCCGGCGAGCGCTACCTCAGCACGGCGCTGTTCGAGGGCGTTTTCGACGCCCAGGGCCTCGCCGCCTGACGACCGAGGGCGGAGGCGGTGGCGCGGGCCTTAAGCGAGTCCGGCCTGCGCCAGCGCCTCGGCCTGTCGCCGCCCCGGCGCGGCGGCGTCGAAGCCGTCGATCGTCTATTCGAACAGGCGATGGAAGTTCATCGCCGCGTCGAGGCGCAGGAAGACGGCGCCGAGACCGATCGTGGCGCGATCGAGGAAGACGAATTCGCGCGGAATCTTCAGGGCGCCGCCTTCGGCCTTCAGCGCCTGCATGACGGCGAAGATCTCGCGCCGGCCGTAATCGCCGGGCTTGATCCCGTCGGCGATGGTGCGCACGCGATCGTCGATCAGCGGCCCGTAGATGAAGCGCGCCCAGATGGTCAGCGCCGCGATCGTCGCCCGCGACAGATCGCGAAAGCCCCAGATTTCGTAAGCGTGGACGATGCGGGCCTCGTCGGCCTCGCCGAGCGCGCGATAGAGCTCGACGACGCCGCCGACGAACTCCGCGGGAAAAATGCGCACGCAGCCGTAGTCGAATAGGTTCAGCGCCTCGACTTGGCGCGCTTCGCCCTCTCCGGTCGCGACGACGGAATAATTGCCCATGTGCGGATCAGCGTGAATGACGCCGAAGCGCGAGAACGGCCGCCACCAAGCCTCGAACAACGCGAGCGCGATGGCGTTGCGCGCGCCGGCGCCCGCGCGCTCGAATTCGGCCAGCGGCGCGCCGTCGAGCCATTCCTGCGTCAGCAAGCGCCGCGTCGACAGTTCGGCGAACACCTTGGGCACGCGCACGCGCTCGCTATCCGCGAGCATCGTCGCGTAGAGCCGCGTCAGCTTGGCCTCGCGCTCGTAATCCAGCTCCTCGCGGATGCGCGCGGCGATCTCGACTGCGATTTCGCGAGTGTCGATCGCCGGCCCCATGCGACGGTGGAATTTGAGCAGGAATTCGAGCTGCGACAGGTCGACTTCCACCGCCGAGGCCATGTCGGGATACTGCAGTTTACAGGCGAGCTTTTCGTCGGCGAGGCTCGTCGCGCGATGCACTTGGCCGAGCGAGGCGGCGGCGGCCGGCGCGAGCTCGAACTGCGAAAAGCGCGCGCGCCAGTCGGGACCGAGTTCGGCCTGCATGCGGCGGCGCACGAACGCGGCGCCCATCGGCGGCGCCTGCGACTGCAGGCTGATCAGCTCGCTGGCGTAATCGGCCGGCAGCGCCTCGGGGATGGTCGCCATCATCTGCGCGACCTTCATCAGCGGGCCCTTGAGCGAGCCGAGCGCCTCGGTCAGGGCGCGCGCTGGGCCGCCGCGCTCGCCGCCGATCAGCCGGCCGGCGCCGACGCGCGCCGCGAAAGCGCCGGCGTTGACGCCGAGGTTGGCGTAGCGCCGGGCGCGGGCGGCAAACCGATCGCCTTCGTCGTCGCGCGTCATGAAGCGGCGCTCTCCTTCCTTGCTCGCGCTGTCTTAGGCCCATTGCTCGGGGTTGAGCGAGGCGAATTTGCGGCCCGCCGATAATCTCCATCGACAAAATGGCCGAAGACTGCGAGGATCGGGCGCGCCGAGCCGGGCGCGACGAATTGCTCGTCGATCTCCGGGCGCGGGCGGGTAAAATAGCGGCCGCAGGCGAAAGGGCGAGCCGAACGGCTCTGATCGGGGGAGGGCGTCATGCATCGCGGCGAGCCGCTGCTGATCTACGAGACCGAAGTCGCTGCCGACTGGATCGATTACAACGGCCACATGAACGACGCGGCCTACGCCGTGGTGTTCAGTCGCGCGCTCGACGCGCTGATGGACCGCATCGGCCTCGACGCGGCCGCGCGCAAGGCGCATCGGCGCACGCTCTATACGCTGCAAGTCATGCTGCACTATTTCAAGGAGACGAACCAGGGCGACGCCCTGTTCGTGCGCTGCCGCCTGTTGGAGCACGACGACAAGCGCATGCGCGTGTGGCTGGAAATGCAGGCGGGGCGGGAGGGCGCGAGCCTCGCCGCCAGCGAGCAATTGCTGATCTCGGTCGATCAGGGCGGAACGAGCGCGCGCGCCGCGCCCTGGCGCGCGGAAACCAAGGCCGCGCTCGACGCCCTGGCCCACGCGCAGCGCGGCCTCGAAGCCCCGCCGCTGGCGGGGCGCGGCGTCGCGCTGAAGCGGAAGTAGATACGCGCGACGACGACGCCCTTTTCTTCTCCTTTCCCCGCGAAGGCGTGGGGGAGAGGCGGGGCGAGAGGTCGGGTGAGATTCCCCGTTGCATCCGGGATGCGCGACTCGCCGATGTCTGCGGTCGCCGCCGAAGCCGCCCCGCTCACCGCGCCTTTTGCAACCGTCGCTTCCAACGTTCGCCCGGCTTGAGTTCGGCGCCGAGGACGTAACGCTCGAGAATGCGGCGATGCCGGGCTTGGCGCGCTCCGGCGCCCTCCGCCGTCGCGCTCTCCGACGCCGCGTCGGGGACGGCGGATTGAGCCTCCGCGAGCGCTCGCGCCGCGAGGAGACTGGCCAGCGCCTCGGCCGTCGCGGCTTCGCGCTTCGGCCTTGCGCCCGGCGAGCCGATCTTGGCCTTACGCCCGGGCTTCGGCGTCGGGGCCGAACGTTCCCGCCTGCGCCGAGGCGAGGCCGCGGTCTCCTCGTATGGCGGCGCGACCGGTTCGAGGTCCGCGAGACTGGGAAGAATCCGGCCCTGGCGGCGCGGCGGAGGCGCCTCGGGGGCGGGCGGCGCCTTGGCTTCGGCCTCGAACGGCGCCGCCTCGCCGGAAGGGCGCTCCGGCTCCGACGCCGGGTAGGCGAGCGGCGACGCCGCCGACCAGGTTTTGACGCCTGCGCGCGTCGATTGGCGCTGCCGCCGAACCTCGACGACGAATGTGGGGGGCGGTCGTTTCATGTCAGCCTTCGACGTTCGGGGTTAGCCCGGCCGAGCGAATTTCAAGGGCGAATCCCAATCGACTCGGCGCAGCGCGGCGTCCATGCTGAAGGCCAAAGCGGCGAAAAGCAACATGCCCCGAATCGTTCCAGCCTCGGCCGGGGCGCGCCGCGGCCGATTTTGTCGCGACCCGCTCGAGCCCCGCGCTGACCGAGCATTAACCCTATCGCGGGCTTAACGGAACCGATAAAATCCGGCTTCGGGCGAGCCCAAGTTTTGGCCCATTTGCGGCGCAGACCCGCCCAAAACGCGCCGACGGCCGTCCCGCCGAACATGAAGCCGGTCCTACCCGCTCCCCCAAGAGGTTCCTCCGATCATGAACACAGACGCCGTCGCAACGGTCGCCGCCAATCCCGACACCACGCTGCTCGCGATGTTCTGGTCGGCGCATATCGTCGTCAAGATCGTCATGATCGGGTTGCTGGCCGCCTCGTTCTGGAGTTGGACGATCATCGTCAACAAGACTTTGCTGTTCGCCAAGTTCAGGCGCGCGATGGACGGTTTCGAGCAAATCTTCTGGTCGGGCCAGTCGCTCGAAGAGCTCTACGGATCGCTGGCGCAGCGGCCGGTTGCGGGCGCCGCCAGCCTGTTCGTCTCGGCGATGCGCGAATGGAAGCGTTCGTTCCAGACCCCGACCGCCTCCTTTCGCGGCCTGCACGCGCGCCTCGACAAGGTGCTCGACGTCTCCATCGCGCATGAGATCGAGCGGCTCGAATCCAACCTGTTGTTTCTGGCCACCGTCGCCTCGGCGGCGCCCTTCGTCGGCCTGTTCGGCACGGTCTGGGGCATCATGACCTCGTTCCGTTCGATCGCCGCCTCGAGGAACACTTCGCTCGCGGTCGTCGCGCCCGGGATCGCCGAAGCGCTTCTGGCGACGGCGATCGGACTGTTCGCCGCCGTTCCCGCGCTGATCGCCTACAACAAGTTGCAGGGCGACGTCGCCCGGGCGCAGGCGCGCATGGAAAGCTTCGCCGACGAATTCTCATCCATCCTGTCGCGGCAGATCGATCAGCACGTGTCGGGCGACAAGGCGGCCTGAGGCCGGGCGGAACGGTTAAGGAGCGGGCCGATGGGCATGACGGTGGGCGCCGCGGGGCGCAAGAGCGGACGGGGGCGGCGCGGCGTGCCGCGCTACGGCGCGATGGCCGACATCAACATGACGCCGTTCATCGACGTCATGCTGGTGTTGCTCATCATCTTCATGGTCGCGGCGCCGTTGCTGACCAGCGGCGTCGCCGTCGACCTGCCACAGGCCAAGGCCGGCGCGCTCAACGTCGAGCAGAAACCGATCGCCATCGCGCTCGACGACCAGGGGCAATTGTTCCTGATGGATCAACCGATCGCCGAGGCCGAACTCGTCGACAAATTGCAGGCGCTCGCTGCCGACGGCGCCGATCACCGCATCTATGTGCGCGCTTCGAAGGTCGTGCCCTACGGGCGCGTCGCCGAGATCATGGGGGCGGTGACCGCGGCCGGCTACAAGAAGGTGGCGCTGGTCACGGAACCCGAAAAGCGGTGAGGCGAGGCCTGGGGTGAGCGACCAGCCGTCGAAAACAGGGCTCTACGTTTCGGGCGCGCTTCACTCCGCGCTGCTCGCCTTTATCGTCTTCGGTTTCGCGTGGGCGCCCAAATTCGAGGACGCTCCCGAATCCATTCCCGTCGACACGATCACGCAGTCGCAATTCAACGAAATCATGAAGGGCGAGCGCAACGCCAAGCCGGCGAAGGAGGCCCCCGCCGCGCCGACGACGCCGCAGGCCGCGGTCGAACCGCCGGCGGTCCCGACGCCCCCGCCGCCGCCGCCCGAACTCAACAAGGCCGACGAGCCGACGCCCGTTCCCCCGCCCAAGCCCGCGC
>Ga0182014_10004784_pt1 | contig 15329 bp, 12 predicted proteins | sample 612S2DmetaG_FD_120489 | JGI IMG/M metagenome (GOLD analysis project Ga0182014, IMG submission 120489) | Permafrost microbial communities from Stordalen Mire, Sweden - 612S2D metaG | ecosystem: Environmental > Terrestrial > Soil > Wetlands > Permafrost | place: Sweden: Stordalen | collected... | reverse complement strand
CTGTTGCGCTCGCCGTCCTACAAGCGGATGGCCTAGCAGGCACAGTGCGCCATCGCCAAGGCGCTGGCGGAGGGAGTTCCCGCCTCATCCTAGACTCCGAGGAGCAAGCGTGGCGCGCGTCTCGAAGGATGGGCGGCTACGGCGCCTTCGGCCGCACGATGGCCCAGCCGATGCGCAACAGCGGCTGCCGCCCGGTGACGAACCACTCGAACGCCCGCGGCACTTCGGGCACCAGGCCCGGAAAGCGCTGCGCGATGTCGGGCGGCGGGGTGCCTTCCGTGTCGGACGCGCGCCAGACCACCACACCGCCGGTCTCGTTGAATTTCGCCAGGGTCAGCCACGGCGTCCGCTGCGGCGCGGCGTCGAGCAGCAGATGCGGGCGCCCGGTATCCAGCGCAATCAGGGCCGCCAGTTGCGCGTCGCCGGTCACCGCGGGCAGCGGGCGGTTGGTGCGCCGCTCGAAACTGTCGCCGAAGAAATGCGCGATGGTGCGCGCCGGCAGCGAGGTTGAAACCTCGCCGCTACCGGTCCAGGGCAGGAAGATCGTGGTCGCCAGCACTGCGAGCGCCGGGGCTGCGATCGCCGCCGCCCAGACCGAGCGCAACAGCCGCTGCCGTCGCAGATGGACGAGATCGCCGGTTCCGACGATCGCGGCAAGGCCCGACATCAACAGCGCGACACCCGCCCCGCCCGCGACGCGGTCGAGATCGAACAGGCCGGAGACAAGGCTTCCCAGCAGTGCCGGGCCGACGGCGAGGAAATAAACGAAATGGCGCGCCAGCGGATCGACCGGCGGCCGATAGATGATCGGCGCCTCTTCCGGGTTGCGGGAGAACCAGCCGGAGTTGAGCGCCACCAGCATCACGATGCCGGATATCGCCGCCAGCAGGCCGCCGAACAATGCGGCCCAGTGCAGCGCCCTCGCATTCAGATCCGCCAGCGCCGGCCAATGCGGCCACGCCAGCGCGCCGGCGCGGATCAGCCAGATCAGATAGGGCAGCGCCAGCACCACGATCACCAGCAGCGCAAACAGGGGATCGAACGACATCAGCGTGCGCCGTCCGCGCACCGTGGCCAGCGAAAATCCGACCAGCAGCAGCAACAGGCCGGGCGCGGCCGAAGTCGTCAGCAGCAGCAGGCCGGCTTCGATCGACCAGGCGAACCAGGCGTTGCGGCGATTCTGGCCGATCAACTGCCAGGAATGCAGCAGCAACAGCGCCCACAGCGGCCGCGCCAGCACCAGCGGCCCGAACTCGAGGCTCGGCGAACTGAATGCCGTAACCGTCATGGTCAGCAACACCGCGAGTACCGCCTGCTGTCCGCCGACGATGGCGCGCGCCAGCTGGTACAGCGTCAGGAACATCGCGATCGAGCACAGCTGCGACAGCAGATAGACGCCGAACAGGTGATTACCGGCGGCGCGAAACGCGATGTCGGCGAACCAGAACGCCAGCGGCGGGCCGAGATCGGTCCCGACCTGGTATTCCCTGCCATAGGCGAGGACGGTCGCCAGCTCGCCGGGCGGGCTGCGATACAACAGCAACGGAACCGCCAGCCACAGCGCCGCCTGCAGCACCACCACCAGCCAGACCACCAGCCGCGGCCGGGCGCGGATCAGTTCGATAATCAGGGAGGTGAAACGCATGAACCGTCCGAAATGCCCAACCTGCCCTGGATACCGACGCCATTCGCTCTCGGACGTGTGATAGAGCGCGTGAGCCGCCGAGGCAACTGTCTCAGATTCCGGCGGAAACGGCGGCTTCGATCGCTGATTCCGCCGCGATGACGCCGGATTCGGCCATCAATCCCTCATGCCGTACCCGCGCCGCCACCACCGGCGCGAACAGGCGGCGGTGATGCGCGGTCGGTCCGAGCCGGTGCAGCGCCTCAAGATGCTCGGGCACGCCGTAGCCCTTGTGGGACTCGAAACCGTAGCCCGGGCAATCCTGCGCCAGCGCACACATCAGGCGGTCCCGCGTGACCTTGGCGATGATCGAGGCCGCCGCGATCGAAACGATCAGCCCGTCGCCGCCGATCACCGCTTCGCAGTCGCAGGGCGTATCGAGCCGGTCGCGGCCGTCCACGAACACATGTTGCGGCATCTCCGGCAGCGCCAGCACCGCGCGCTTGAGCGCCCACAGCGAGGCGCGCAGGATGTTGTCGCGGTCGATCCGCGCCGGCGAGGCGAAGGCCACCGCGAACGACGCGGTCGAGCAGATCTGTTCGAACAGCTCCTCGCGGCGTTCCGGCGACAGCCGCTTGGAATCGTCGATGCCCTTGGGAATGCGCCTGGGATCGAGCACCACGGCGGCGGCCACCACCGGCCCCGCCAGGGGACCGCGGCCGGCCTCGTCGCAGCCGGCCACCGGCCAGACGCCGCGCTTGATCAGCGCGCGCTCGCGGCGAAAACCCGGCGGTGAAACCGCAATCACGCCCCTGGCGGGCCTGGCCGGAGCGTCCTTGGAGTTTTCCTTGGATTTCTGTCTGGATTTTTCCCGAATCATGGCCGGGATCGTGCGCAGCCGAAGGCCGCGGCGCAACCGGGAACTGGCGCCAATTCCCGCTATTCAGAGGGCGGCGACTAAAACAAACTCAACTGCTGGCCGCTGCGCTTGGGCCTTGCGAAGTGATCGGTGGTCAGTTTCGAGCGCCGTTTGTTGAGGCCGAGCTTCTCGCAGGCGATCTCGAACCGCCGGCCGATCATCCAGGCCATCGGCCCGGTGCCCTTCATCCGCGTTCCCCACTGCGAATCGTAGTCGCGCCCGCCGCGCATATCGCGGATCAGCGTGAAGATGTGGCGATAGCGGTCCGGATAATTGGCCATCAGCCATTCGCGAAACAGGTCGCGCACCTCCAGCGGCAGCCGCAGCAGCACGTAGCTCGCTTCCTTGACGCCGGCATGCGCCGCGGCGTCCAGAATACGCTCGATCTCGGAATCGTTCAGCGCGGGAATGACGGGGGCTACCATCACCGTGGTCGGAATTCCCGCGTCCGACAACCGGCGCAACGCCTCCAGCCGTTTGGCCGGCGTCGAGGCCCGCGGCTCCATGGTGCGCGCCAGTTTTGCGTCCAGCGTGGTGACCGAAATCGCCACCTTGGCGAGATTGCGCTTCGCCATCCGCGAGAGGATGTCGATGTCACGCGTCACCAGCGCCGATTTGGTCACGATGCCGACCGGATGCGAGGCGCGGTCCAGCACTTCGAGAATGCCGCGCATGATCTTCCGTTCGCGCTCGATCGGCTGATAGGGATCGGTGTTGGTGCCGATCGCGATCATGCGCGGTTCGTAATCCTGCGCCGCCAGTTCCTTTTCCAGCAGTTCGGGCGCGTCGGGTTTTGCAAACAGTTTCGATTCGAAGTCGAGTCCCGGCGACAGTCCGAGATAGGCATGGGTCGGTCTGGCAAAACAGTAGACGCAGCCGTGCTCGCAGCCCCGGTAGGGATTGATCGAACGGTCGAAGCCGATGTCGGGCGAATCGTTGCGGGTAATGACTTTCCGCGCGGTGTCGAGCGCAACCGTGGTCTTGAACGGCGGCAGTTCGTCGAGGCTCTGCCAGCCGTCATCGAACGCGACCCGCGCCTCGGCTTCGTACCGGCCGCTGGCGTTGGATTGCGCGCCGCGGCCGCGCCGCCGCTCGCGTTCGATCGCAACCGCCAGTTCGGGAAACGGAGAAGTTGCACCCGCCGGTTCGGAGGGCGCCGTGACCGGCGGGTGCTTGAGGGCATGAGAGGATGCTCGGCTCATGCTGTGTACATAGCACATCGAAAGAACAAAGCAAGAACGAGATGCGTCGCCGATGGATGGAACCAGCCACGGTCCACGGATTTGTTGCGGGGGGATCAATATCAGGGCCCGGGAACGACGGGATCAGTGGCTCAGGCACGGGCCGACGCCGTCCCTACACATTGCGGCTCTATTCTTGCCTGCGTCGAACAGAATCGATCGGCACGGACGATTCCGTTGTTCTGCTCATTCCAGAGGCATCCTCATGCAAGCCACCAGCGCAAACGACGGCCATGCGGAGGCCGGCGACCTGGATCTGCTCGACCGCTACTGGCGCGCCGCGAACTATCTGTCGGTCGGCCAGATCTATCTGCTCGACAATCCCTTGCTGCGCGAACCCTTGCGGCCGGAACACATCAAGCCGCGGCTGCTCGGGCATTGGGGAACCACGCCGGGGCTCAACTTCGTCTACGCCCATCTCAATCGGGCGATCCGCGCCCACGATCTGAACGCGATCTATATTTGCGGGCCCGGCCATGGCGGACCGGGAATGGTCGCCAACACCTATCTCGAAGGCAGCTACAGCGAGATCTATCCCGACATCGGCCGCGACGCCGACGGCTTGCGCAAATTGTTCCGCCAGTTCTCGTTCCCCGGCGGCATCCCGAGCCACGCGGCGCCGGAGACTCCGGGATCGATCCACGAGGGCGGCGAACTCGGCTATGCGCTGGTGCACGCCTATGGCGCGGCCTTCGACAATCCCGACCTGATCGTCGCCTGCGTGGTGGGCGACGGCGAAGCCGAGACCGGGCCGCTCGCCGCCTCCTGGCACTCCAACAAGTTCCTCAATCCCGCGCATGACGGCGCGGTGCTGCCGATCCTGCATCTCAACGGCTACAAGATCGCCAATCCCACCGTGCTCGGCCGGATGAGCGACGACGAGATCCGCCATCTCTTCATAGGCTACGGCCACGAACCATTGTTCGTCGAAGGCAGCGAGCCGAAGACGATGCACCGGCTGATGGCCGACAGGCTGGAGATCGCGCTGGCGAGCATCCGCGCCATCCAGAGCGCCGCGCGCGACGGGCGCAAGAGCATCGAGCGTCCGAAATGGCCCGTGATCGTGCTGCGCAGTCCCAAGGGCTGGACCGGGCCGAAGGAAGTCGACGGACTGAAGGTTGAAGGCTTCTGGCGCGCGCATCAGGTGCCGATCGCCGACCCGCGCGGCAATGCCGGGCATCTTCAGCTGCTCGAGCAATGGATGCGCAGCTATCGGCCCGACACGCTGTTCGACGCGAGCGGCCGGTTGCTGCCGGAATTGCAGGCCCTGGCTCCGGAGGGGGAGCGGCGAATGGGTGCCAATCCCCATGCCAATGGCGGATTGCTCAAGCGCGAACTCAAGCTGCCGGAGTTCGGTGACTATGCCGTCGACGTGCCCTGCCCCGGCGGCACCGAGGCCGAAGCCACGCGCGTGATGGGGCAATTCCTGCGCGACGTCATGCGGCTGAACGCCGAGGCGCAAAACTTCCGGCTGATGGGACCGGACGAAACCGCATCAAACCGGCTTGATGCCGTGTTCGAGGCCACCGAACGGGTCTGGATGGAGCGCATCGAAACCTACGACGTTCATCTGGCCCAGGAGGGCCGGGTGATGGAGGTGCTGAGCGAACATCTCTGCCAGGGCTGGCTCGAAGGATACCTGCTCACCGGACGGCACGGCTTCTTCTCCTGCTACGAAGCCTTCATCCACATCGTGGATTCCATGTTCAACCAGCACGCCAAATGGCTGAAGGTTTCGCGCGGCCTGCCGTGGCGGCGCCCGATCGCCTCGCTGAATTATCTGCTGACCTCGCATGTCTGGCGCCAGGACCATAACGGCTTCAGCCATCAGGACCCCGGCTTCGTCGATCTCGTCGCCAACAAGAAGGCCGACATCGTTCGGGTGTATTTTCCGCCTGATGCCAACACGCTGCTCTGGATCGCCGATCATTGCCTGCGGACCTATGACCGCATCAACGTGATCGTCGCCGGCAAGCAGCCCTCGCCGCAATGGCTGACCATGCAGCAGGCCGCAACACATTGCGACGCCGGCATCGGGATCTGGACCTGGGCCGGCACCGAAACGGCCGACGCCGAACCGGATGTGGTGATGGCCTGCGCCGGCGACGTTCCGACGCTGGAGACGCTCGCCGCCGTCGACCTGCTTCGGAAATCCCTGCCCGACCTGCAAATCCGGGTCGTCAATGTGGTCGACCTGATGACGCTGCAGCCGAAGGAGCAGCATCCGCACGGCATCAGCGATCGCGATTTCGACGGGATGTTCACGTGCGACAGGCCGGTGATCTTCGCCTATCACGGCTATCCCCATCTGATCCACCGCCTGACCTATAACCGCACCAACCACGCCGGGATGCACGTCCGCGGCTTCGCCGAAGAAGGCACCACGACGACGCCCTTCGACATGACCGTGCTCAACGAGCTCGACCGGTTTCATCTGGCGATCGAGGTCATCGATCGCGTCCCCGGACTGAGCATCACGGCGGCTCACGTCAAACAGCAGTTCCGCGACGCCCTGATCGAGCATTCGCGCTATGTCCGGCAGTACGGGGAAGACATGCCGCAGATCCGCGACTGGATCTGGCCGTATGGCAAGGAGGCAGGCGCTGCCGGCTGACGCCAGCGTCGCCGGCGCAAGACGAATATGACGCTTTCATGAATGATCTAGCGCAATGAAGCTGTCGTACGCACGGCGCATACAGGCGGGATCAATCTCAGGCCAGGCAGATCATGAAATCGCAAATCATCGAGCAGCTCGGACAGGCTGACATTCTGTTGCCATCGCTGATCGCGGAGGGGCTCGCCGCCAACGACCGGGTCAAGGTTCGCATGAGCGCGTTGCAGGCCGCCGCCCATCATGCGCGAGAGCCGGCTTCCCCCGCCACCGACCTGCACGTCGAATGCCGCGCCGCCGGAATTGCGCCGGCCGCGCTCGCGACCCTGATCGGCGGCGCCCATCTCGCCGGCGACGGCCGAATGGCCGCGCCCAATCTCGCCAGGCTGATGAAGGAAATGGCCGACGACGCAACGACGATGATCCGCGCCGTCAGCACCGGCAAACCGGCCGAGGGCGACACCATGACGGCGCGGCTCGCCGCGATCCAGACCGCCGGCCTGCTCGAGGCTTCCAACGAGATCGAAATCGCACGGATCGCGCGGTTGACCGGCGTGACCGAGGGCGGCGCCGACAGCCTGCATCGATTGGTGATGGACCTGCACAAGGCACTCAACCGGCTGGCGACGGATTGCGCCGAGGAGATCCTCAGCGGTGCCCATGTCTTCGGTTTGCATGCGGAAGACCGGACGCCGGTGGAAAGTTTCATGCAGGGGCTCAACGAGACCCGTCCGTTGAAGTTCAACCATCCGGGCCTCGACACGATGGCGACCCGCTCCGGCGGCCGGCTCCTGATCCAAAACGACATCGGCACCACCGATGCCCATGTCGTCGTGATCGCGGTCAAGAAAAACGCCGTGACGGTGACCTATACGGACGTGCACCGGGCGCGCGCGAAATTCTTCATCGCCCTGTTCGACAAGTTTGCGGCGAAATGGAGCGGGCTCGATCGCCACGTCGCGGCCGGACTCGGCGAGGACAATGCGTTCTTTCTCGTCACCGGGCAGTATCAGGCCGACAGCGCCGCCGACCGCAACGCCTTCCTGGCCGCGCTCGGCGCGGCGCTGGTGTTCCTGATCGACTGGAACAAGGCGCGCAAGCTGTTGCGCGGCTGGGTCGCCAAGGACGACGCTGCGCGCATTCTCGATTGGGGCGCCCGGCAGCGAGTTGGTCACCGCGCTCTGCTGGAACTCGGCGGCAACGAACTGATCGGCGCCGCGGTGCGCAACGCAGCACCTACCCGGATCGGTTTCGGCGAGCGGCTGGACCAGGCGCTCGGGCGCAATGCCGCGGTCGACTTCCTCAAGACCGCAATGCGGGTTTCGACCGAAGCGCTGAGCGCAGGACGATCGGTCAGGCTGGTTCGCGACCAGATCGAGGCCGATCTGGTCAGGCGGCTGGAACGCGTCGACAGCGCGTTGCTCGCGATCGTGCTGCGCCAGGTCGGCTTGGCGCATGATGTCACCGCCGCAATCGCCCATCATATCGCGGCCCTGCAGGCCGGCCGCCCGATCGACGGCAAGTTGCTCGCCGCCCGCGCCGGCCAGATCGAACGCAAGGCCGATCGGATCGCGCTCGAAGCCCGCAAGGAAGCGGAGCGCCTCAACGCCGGCCCGATCATCGAACAGCTGGTGGACCGCGTCGAGGAGGCCATCGACGAACTGGAACAGGCCGCCTTCATCGCCTCGCTGGCGCCGGCGGGGATCGATGCCGTGCTGCTGTCGGCACTGGCTGAATTGTGCACCGTCGCCACCACGGCGACGGAAGCCGCGGCCTCGGGGCTCGCCGCGACGATCGAGGTGCCGGAGGGGCGGCGCGCGGATTCCGAAGACGCGCTGGCCGCGGTCATCCGATTGATCGATGCCGAGCACGCCGCGGATGCGCGGGAACGCGACGTCACCGCGCGGGTGTTCGGCGGCGGCTTCGACGTGGCGACCTCGCTTGCGGTGATCGAGCTTGCCCGCGCCGTCGAGCGCGCCACCGACCGGCTGGCCGGGTTCGGACATCTGCTGCGGCGGCACATCATGACCGACCTGTCGGCCTAGATAAGGATTCAGCCCATGCATATCGTGCGTATCGGCGGGGTATCGACTGAGCTGCATTCCGCCGACGCGATCGGCAACAAGGCCGCCAACCTGGCGCGGATGGCGGCACTCGGTCTGCCGGTGCCGCCAGCCTTCGTGCTGCCGGTCAGGCTTTGCGCCGACATCATCGGCAAGGATGCGCACGCCGAACGCCATTTGCGCGACGGACTGAAGGAAGGCATCGCGTTCCTGGAGGGCGCGACCGGAAAGCGCTTCGGCGACCACCGCCAGCCGCTGCTGGTATCGGTACGGTCGGGAGCGGCGCGATCGATGCCGGGCATGCTCGACACCGTGCTCAATGTCGGCTGCACCTCGATCGCCGTGCAGGGTCTGATCCGCCTGACCGGCCGGCCCCGGCTGGCATGGGATTGCCGGCGGCGTTTTCTGGAGAGCTATGCCGAGACCGTGCTCGGCCTCGACCCCTCCCCGTTTGCCGCCCGCCTTGCAGAACTGATCACAAGCGAAGACGTCGGCAATGACCGCGAGCTCGACAGCGAGGCGCTGGAACGGCTCGCCGCCGACGAAGAGGCGCTGGTCGAGGAGCGCGACGACGGCTGGCTGCAGGATGCGGCGGTCCAGCTCGAATGCGCGGCAAGGGCCGTCTATCGCTCGTGGATGAGCGAGCGGGCGCAGGCCTATCGCCGTCTGCAGAATCTCGATCAACTGCAGGGCACCGCGGTCACCGTGCAAGCCATGGTGTTCGGCAATGGCGGCTTGTCGTCCGGGGCCGGGGTGGCATTTTCGCGCGATCCCTCCACCGGGCTGAAGCAGCCGATGATCGACCTCGTGCTCGACGCCCAGGGCGAGGACGTGGTCTCGGGCCGCCGCACGCCCGACACCGAAGAGACGATCGTCCGCTCGCTGCCCCGGATTGCGTCCGAGCTCGGCGATGTCCTGGGCCGGCTCGAACAGGAATTCGGCGACGTCCAGGATGTCGAGTTCACCATCGAGGACGGCAGACTGTGGATCCTCCAGACCCGTTCCGCCAAGCGGACGCCGCGCGCGGCGCTGCGGATCGCCATCGATCTGGTGCATGAGGATCTGATCACGCGGGAAGAAGCGCTGGATCGGATCGCCGGCATCGATCTGGCGGCGCTGGCGCAGATTTCCATGGTCTCGGCCGACGATCCGGTCGCAGCCGGGATCGGCGCATCCGGCGGCATCGCGGTGGGACGTGCCGCGTTCAGCACCGAAGGCGCCGAGCGGCTCGCGGCCGCTGGCGACCCGGTGATTCTGATGCGTCCCGATACCTCTACGGCCGATGTCGCGGGTTTTGCGATCGCGGCGGGCATCGTGACGTCGGTGGGCGCCCGCACCGCCCATGCCGCGCTGGTCGCGCGCCAGATGGGCAAGCCCTGCATCGTCGGCTGCGCCCGCCTGACGATCGACGCGGCCGCCGACCGTGCGCAGCTCAACGGCAGCACGATTTCGGCCAGCGATTGGGTCACCATCGACGGCGACAGCGGCAACATATACCTCGGACGGCGCGAGACGATCGTGACGCGGCCGGAGGCGGAGCTTGCCGAAATCGCGAGCTGGCGCCGTCTCGCCGATGATCCTGACCAGGGCGGTCGCACCCAGAACCCCTCCCCGCGTCCCCGGGATCTCCAGGGATCGGCGCCGGGCCAGCCGGCGTCATCGACCTGACCGGCGCCAGGCCGGAAGCTCCGCACGGCCAGTTCCCGCGTTTGGCGCAAAAAGCTGCAATCAGCGGGCTGATTTGATTGTGACAAGGTGATAACAGTGCGGCGTTTCCTCACCTTTGAAGCGTCAAAGAACTGTCCATGCTGAGCGTCATCATTCCCACCGAAGGTGTCGAAGGACCCGCCGTCGCCACGCTCGCCGCCCTGGTGCCCGGCGCTGCCGCCGGCGTGGTGCGCGAGGTTCTGCTGGTCGACCGCGCCGGCACCGGCGTGATCGAGCGGGTCGCCGATGTCGCCGGTTGCCGCTTCATGGCGTTCGAGGGCTCGCGCGCGGCGGCACTGGCCGCCGGCGCCCGGCAAGCCCGCTCGCCCTGGCTGATGTTCCTGCATCCGGGTGCGGTGCTGGACTCCGGCTGGATCGAGGAGGCGACGCAATTCATCCAGCGCGTCTCCGACAGCGACTGTCCCCGCGCCGGAATCTTCCGCTACGCGCGCTCGCCCTATTCCGACACGGGCTTCCGCGACGGCCTGAAATTCGTCGCGCGGATGATCACCGGGCCGTCGGCCGACCAGGGGCTGTTGATCGCCCGCGAGCATTACGATCGGCTCGGGGGCTACGCGCCCGACAGCCGCCGTTCCGAGGCCCGGCTGCTCCGGCAGCTCGGCCGCTCCTCGCGCACGCTGCTGCGCAGCCGGATCGTCGTCGCCTGAGGCCGCGACGAGATACTTGCCAAAATCAAATAATTGATTGACTATGGCAATTATCTGGGGTGCCCCATGTCCGAGCCGGATTTCGACGATCAGATCGCAGCGGTCCGCGCCTTCAACCGCTTCTATACCCGCAAGCTCGGGGTGCTCGACCAGCAGCTGCTGAAGAGCCCGTTCTCGCTGAGCGAGGCGCGGGTATTGTACGAACTGGCGCACCGCGAAGACGCCGCCGCCAGGGACATCGGGACCGAACTCGGCCTGGATCCGGGCTATCTCAGCCGCATCGTCCAGAAATTCGACGACGACGGATTGATCACCCGCAAGCCGCTGGCTACCGACCGCCGGCAAACCCGGCTCGGCCTGACCGCCAAGGGGCGGCAGGCGTTCGCCAGGCTCGATCGCAGTTCCCATGACGAGGTCGCGGCCATGCTCGCCGCACTGCCGGGAGGCTGCGGCCGGCGCCTGGTCCAGGCGATGGCCGCCATCGAACGGCTGCTCGGCACGCCCGGCACTCCGGCGCCGCCCGCGATCCTGCGCGGTCCCCGTCCAGGCGACATGGGCTGGGTGGTGCAGAGCCATGGCGCGCTCTATGCCTCCGAATACGGTTTTGACTCTTCGTTCGAAGCGCTGGTCGCGGAGATCGCCGCAAAATTCCTCGCTTCCTTCGACGCCTCGCGCGAGCGCTGCTGGATCGCCGAACTCGACGGCGCCCCGGTCGGCTCGGTATTTCTGGTCCGGCACAGCGACGACGTCGCCAAGCTGCGCCTGTTGCTGGTCGATCCGGCCGGGCGCGGACAGCGGCTGGGCGCGCGGCTGGTCGACGAATGTATTTCGTTCGCGCGGGCCTGCGGCTATCGCAGGATCACGCTGTGGACCCAGAGCATCCTGATCGCCGCGCGCAAAATCTATCAGGATGCCGGCTTCGTTCTGGTCGCCACCGAGCCGCACCGAAGTTTCGGCCAGAGCCTGATCGGCGAGACCTGGGAGCGCGAGCTGTGACGCAGGCGCGGTGCAATGCTCCGCGCCGCGTCACGCCGGAACTGATGGCATTCTACAAGCGCCGCGCCCACCAGCTGCGCGCCGAGGCCTGGCTGAACATGTGGCGCGCCGTGTGGGCGGCGTTGACGCGGATCGTCCGCCGGCGCTGACGGCCTCACGCCGACGCCCCCTTCGCCTTCGGCCGGCGCAGATGTTCGTCGAGCCGCGGCATGATCTCGACGAAATTGCAGGGCCGCGTGCGGTAATCGAGCTGTGCGGCGAGAATGCCGTCCCATGCGTCACGGCAGGCGCCCGGCGATCCCGGCAGGCAAAACACAAACGTGGCGTTGGCAACACCGGCGGTGGCGCGGCTCTGGATCGTCGAGGTGCCGATCTTGGCGTGGCTCAGCATGTGGAATGCGATCGAAAAACCGTCCATGCGCTTTTCGAACAAGGGCTCGATCGCTTCCGGCGTCACGTCGCGGCCGGTAAAACCGGTGCCGCCGGTGGTGATGACGACGTCGATGCTGGAATCGGCGATCCATCGTTTGACGACGGCACGGATCGCCTCGACGTCGTCGGTGACGATCTCGCGCGCCGCCAGCCGGTGGCCGGCCGCGGTCAGCCGGTCCGCAAGCGTGGTGCCGGATTTGTCGTCCGCCAGCGTGCGGCTGTCGGAAATCGTCAGCACCGCGATGTCGAGCGGTATGAATTTTTTCGCTTCGTCGGTAGAGGTCATGACGGCGATCCGTTACAGCGCGCCCGCGCCAAAGGTGTTGCAGGCCTGCACGGTGCCCTGCTGATAGCCGGTCATGAACCATTGCTTGCGTTGCGCGGCCGAGCCGTGGGTGAAGCTGTCGGGCACCACGCGCCCGGTGGCCTGCCGCTGCAGCGTGTCGTCGCCGATCGCCGACGCCGTGGTCAGGGCGGCGTCGATGTCGCCCGCTTCCAGGAAGCCCGGACGTTTCTTCGCCTCGCGGTTGACCCAGACCCCCGACAGGCAGTCCGCCTGCAGCTCGACCTTGACCTGCAGCGCGTTGGATTCGGTCTTGCTGCCGGACTGCTGCTGCAGCCGCGTCACCCGCGGCAGGATGCCGAGCAGGTTCTGGATGTGATGCCCGGCTTCATGGGCGATGATGTAGGCCGCGGTGAACTTGCAGGCATTGCCCGAGCAGCCGTGAAACCGGGTCTCGACCTCGCGGAAGAATCCGGTATCGAGAAAGATCCTCTGCTCGGGCGGGCAATAGAACGGCCCCATCGCCGACTGCGCCATGCCGCAACGGCCACCATTGGTGGCGTTGCGGAACAGCACGATCTTCGGCCCGGTATAGGATTGCCCGCTGGCCTGGAAGATCTCGCTCCAGCGATCGTCGATCTCGCCGAGAATGCCGGATATCATGCTGCCCATCTCGTCGGTCGGCGCGCCGGTCTTCACCGGCCCCGCCCGGCGGTCGCTCTGGTAGCTCGGCGCCTGGCTGCCGCCGCCGTTGAGAACTTCCGCGCCGCCGATCAGGATTCGCGGATCGATACCGAAGGCGTAGGAGATCAGGCCGAGCACGATGATGGTGCCGATGCCGAGCCCGCCGCCGCCCATCGGAAGACCGATGCCGCCTCCACCACCGCCGCTGTCGTCACCGCGACGGTCTTCGATGTCGTCGCTGCGGCGAAAGTCATCGTAACGCATGGCGGTGTTTCCTCTTTGCGGTTTGCAGATAATCCATTCGACTACGACTGTTCGACGCCACCCGACGCGGCAGTCAGGTCAAATTTCCATTCCATTAATCAATAACCCGCCCGGCAAAAATTGCCTAGCGTGAAAGAACTGCCGAGTTAAGTCGATTTTTACTTTGCCTCGTCAATGTACGGCCAGTCGGTTGTTTAGTCCCGCGTCGCCGACAGCGTCGCCTGAGTCAGAGTATTTGAGTCATGGTTGTGTCGCGTCGCGGGGCGTCTGCAAGGGCGCCCCGCACTAAATTCGAGTCCGCTTCCGATAGCCAGATCGTCGTCGGCGATTGCGTCGCGGAGATGTCGAAGCTGCCGTCGGGTTCCGTCGACCTGGTGTTTGCGGATCCGCCGTACAATCTGCAGCTCAAGGGCGATCTCAAGCGCCCCGACGAATCCCATGTCGACGCCGTCAACAACGACTGGGACAAATTTTCCTCCTTCGCCGCCTATGACGATTTCACCCGCGCCTGGCTGCTCGCCTGCCGCCGCATCATGAAACCGTCGGCGACCCTGTGGGTGATCGGCTCCTACCACAATATTTTCCGCGTCGGCTCGATCATGCAGGACCTCGGCTTCTGGGTTCTCAACGACATCGTCTGGCGCAAGACCAATCCGATGCCGAACTTCCGCGGCCGCCGTTTCACCAATGCCCACGAGACCATGATCTGGGCGGCGCGCGACGAGAAGGCAAAAGGCTACACCTTCAACTATGAAGCGCTGAAGGCCGCCAACGAGGACGTGCAGGCGCGCTCCGACTGGCTGATACCGCTGTGCACCGGCGAGGAACGGCTCAAGGGCGCCGACGGCAAGAAGGTGCACCCGACCCAGAAGCCGGAAGGGCTGCTGGCGCGCGTGCTGCTGTCGTCGTCGAAGCCCGGCGATCTCGTGATCGATCCCTTCAACGGCACCGGCACGACAGGCGCCGTGGCAAAACGTCTCGGCCGCCGCTACATCGGCTTCGAGCGCGACCAGACTTACGCTGACGCCGCCGAGGCGCGCATCGCCGCCATCGAGCCGCTGCCGGAAGCTACCCTGGCGCCGTTCATGACCGCGCGCGACGCGCCCCGCGTCGCGTTCTCCGAACTGATCGAGCGCGGCATGATCTCGCCCGGCGCCCGGCTGGTCGATGCCAAGAAGCGTCACGGCGCTTTGGTCCGCGCCGACGGCGCCATCATGCTCGGCGACAAGGTTGGCTCGATCCACCGCATCGGCGCGGTGGCGCAGGGATCCGGCGCCTGCAACGGCTGGACCTTCTGGCACGTCGAGACCAACAAGGGCCTCAAGCTGATCGACGAACTGCGCGCCGAAATCCGCTCCGGCATGGCGGCGGGCTGAGGCTTTAACGAACAACAGCCGTCATCCCCCGCCCCCGGGTCTCGCCTTCGGCGAGCCCGATGACAGGCTCCAGCGGGAGATCCAGTACGCCGCGGCCCTTCGGTTCAATCACTATTGCCTCTGGAATACTGGATCATCCGCTTTCGCGGATGACGACAGCTTGGGTGTGCAACGGCTTCGCACTTCAAGCAAAAAATATCGTCATTGCGAGCCAACGGGTCGCGCGAATGCGCGCCCGATGACAGGCTCCGCGACACAATCCATGCCGCAACGCAAAGAAAGAATGGATTGCTTCGTCGCTAACGCTCCTCGCAATGACGGTTGGACATACCTTCGCGATCTCGCGGCGTGTTTCGCCCGAGGTTTGGCCTGCTCGTTCCGCCCTCTTCGAACAGAGGGCGCGGGGATGCCGGGCGCCCGATGCGCCCGATAGCCGCGTGTGCAATGGGTGCGGTAGATCG
>Ga0182014_10004783_pt1 | contig 15331 bp, 15 predicted proteins | sample 612S2DmetaG_FD_120489 | JGI IMG/M metagenome (GOLD analysis project Ga0182014, IMG submission 120489) | Permafrost microbial communities from Stordalen Mire, Sweden - 612S2D metaG | ecosystem: Environmental > Terrestrial > Soil > Wetlands > Permafrost | place: Sweden: Stordalen | collected... | reverse complement strand
GTCTGGGTGCGCGACCACGGCTTCGTTCCCTTTGCCGTCTACCGCATCATCGTCGGAAGCTGGGTACTCTACCTGGCGCTGCACAGATAGAGCGGCTTAACGAATGGTATATTTCACTCCCTGATGGTGCCCCAGGTTCGCCCGCGGTTGGCTGACGTGGGGTAGTTTCTTCCTTGACGGTGCCCCATATCTGCCGCAGTTAGCAGATGTGGGTTTTGGGTCCGGCGATGAGACCAGCGTGACGCTCGAACTCTTATCCGGTGGGAGCGAGCGCGCGTTCGGCGGCCTGCTGAATGAACCGCTTCATGACGTTCGCCCACATCACTTTCTTGCGTGCCGCGCTCTCCCTGATGGTGCGTCCCTGTACCAGCATGCTCAGCAAGGTCTTCATCTTGAGCACGCGCAGCAAGCGCTGATCGGCAGCCGAGACACCATAGGATTCCAGAAAGCTGTTCTGCACCTCCGAGGTGATGCTTCGGTCGCAGAAGGGATATTTTTCCAGCGCTTCCACCGAGGCGAGAAATAGCGCCACGTCGTGAAAGGAGTTGCCTCGTTTCGACATCTTGGCGAAATCGCAGAAGCCGACTCCGCCTTCCGTGATCACGACATTCAGCGGCGTGAAGTTATTCAACACCGCCGAAGACGGCAGGGTTTTCCTGGAGCGCGCCAGAATTGCCTTGGCGCCGCCCAGAATGTTCTTGATGGAAAGATCGTCCAGCCCTTCCTGCTTGCAACTGGCACAGAGTTTTTCCAAATCCGCGAGAAATCCGGCCGCGTCGAATGGCTCAGCCATGTCGGCGGTCGCCCGGTGGAACTTGCGGAGCCACTCGCCGGTACGCTTGGCGGCAAGTTGCAGCGTCCCGCAGTCCGCATAACCGGGGAGCAAAGCCGCTTTCATGATGATCGATTGCAAGGGAATGCCGGCAAGCTTTTCGCTGACGACTGCCCCCATCTCGGCAAAATCTCCCAAGGGACGCGGGATGCCCGCGAGCTTTTTCGTTTCGACCAGAGCATAGACACTCTGGAGGTGTCTGAGTTCCTGCGCAGCCAGACTCTTAACCCCTTGCGCGCCGCACCGGTTGGCGCGAAATATCTTGATCGCAAGCCTTTCGCCGCCCTCGGCGAATTCCATGACTGCGTCATAAATGTAGTGGTCGCTCTTGGGAGTGTGCCCGACTATCCGCACATTGCGCATGACGCCGCGCTCGGGGTACCAGGGCGCGCCACCCTGGCGCAAAATGCTGACAATCTGCTCCATCGCATTATCGGACATTGATACTCCGTCTAAACCTATCCAAAACCGTTGAATTGAGAACTGCTAAATAAGCGTTCACCCCATCGGTTGTGCAGTTATGCTTCCAATCACGAAGCCCTGCTGAATCCGTAAACGATTGCCTGCTCGTGACTTAGCAACGACGCCGTAGCCTCCGCCAAGGCCAAGTGGAACCGTTATGCCCATCTTGGCTAACCAGCATCCGCTCATTGTCATATGAGATGCTGATCCATAGTGAAGTGACTAGATTGTCAATACTTTTTAATGCGTTCAGAAGGATTAAAGCACGTGATTCTATCTACTTAATCTTGACGGGTTAAGGAATGGTCGCACGGACAGAGCATCTGGAAGTTGCCAAATTAGTAAAACAGATACTTGCGCCATTTGGCGTCGGAATCGCCCATCATCCGCATGATATGCCGGCTGGTGTGCAGGTTGAAGGTGCGCGGTTCGCGCAACAATTTCATCGAGCACTCATGCAGTAACTGATTTCCCTTCTTGTGGTTACAGGCGTGGCAGCAAGCAATAAGATTTTCCCAGGTCGACTGGCCGCCGCGCGAACGCGGGACAATGTGGTCCAGCGTCAGCTCGCTCGACGGCAGCAAGACGCCGCAATACTGGCAGGTATTGCGATCGCGCAACAGGATGTTCTTGCGCGAGAGGGCGCGGGTTTGGTGGGGAATGCGGCGATACTCCAGCAAACGGATTACCGAGGGGACCCGCACGGCGAGCCGCGCCGAGTGCAGCAGATGGCCATTGATCTCCTCGGTGATCGCCACTCCCTTGAGCACCAGCACGATGGCCCGCCGCGCCGCACAGATATTGATGGGCTCGTAGGAAGCGTTCAGCACCAGCACCGGCGCGTGCATGGGCGAGAACGGCGCTTGCGTAAGAATAGCTTCGGAGAGATCACGTCCCGATCTGTGGTGTTCCGCTTTGCCCGGCATATCGTTAGCAGGAACGCACATTCATGCGCGCGCTTCCTGCGCTCCCTCCCGAGAAGATGCGAACAACGAACTCTCATTCAAGGCACGTGCAACGGTGGCGACAAAAACGGCTTTCACGCCAGCGTCCAGCAGCATCCTGGAGCACTCGGAGACGGTTGCACCCGTGGTCATAACGTCGTCGACCAGCAGAACCTCACGCCCGGCAATCCGCTCTTTGCCGGCAACGGCAAAAGCGCCGCGGATGTTTTCCCGCCGCTGGTCGCGCGTCATGCCAACCTGCGACTCGGTCGCACGGCGGCGCAGAAGAACTGTCGTCAACAATTCCAGCTTGGTGGCGGAGCAGGCGCCCGCCTGGCGGCCCAGTTCCCTGATCGCTGAGCGGGCAATCAATTCCGACTGGTTGAATCCCCTCTGGCGGAACTTGCTGGCATGGAGCGGCACGGGAACAACCAGAATCGGCTGCGATTCGAAGCTGGCAAGCAGGGGTTCGGAGGCTTCGGCCAACATGCGGCCGAGCACGCCCGAGGCGGGGCGCACCTGGTGATACTTGAGCAGGTGAATCAGTTCGCGCAACTCATCCGCGTAGGCGCCGTGGCTGATCGCACGCGTAAACAACGGCCGCTCGATATAACAGTTGGCGCATATTTCGACCGCCAGGAACTCGGAATCGGGAGCCAGCGGATCGCCACAGAGATGGCAGCGCGGAAGCGCGAAAGGAATGATTTTCGCCAGGCACCGGTCGCATACCGGAAGACGTGAGATATTCGCCAGCGGAGCACGGCAGAGACGGCAATCGGAGGGAAAAACAGCCGCAAACAAGCTCCCAAGCGCGGCACCGGCGAATTTGGACACGGACGAACGCCGGCCTAGCTGCTTGGCTTGGATGACCCGGAATCTGTCTCCACTACTGCTGAAGACATGCCTCCTTCCCCCAGAGACACGGGGGATTCCACAGGGGTTCGTTCGCCTGCCAGAATGTACAACAGTATACGTTCACCGGGACGGAAATCGCAATGGTACACCACGAGTTTATGAATGAAGTCTCCGGGCCTTCAGGAAAAGTCCGGGCATGGGCGCGCCGGTATTTTCATGGCTCGCCACGGGCTCCGAAGATTGCCGTGCCGATTCGCACGCAGGTGGAGCCCTCTTCGATGGCGACTTCGAAATCGTGGGACATTCCCATGGAGAGCTCAGGCAGGCCCAGTTTGGTTTCGGCTGTTAGACGGTCGCGCAGCTCGCGCAAACGTCGAAAGTACGGTCTCGTTCCTTCCGTATCCTCTGTAAACGGTGGAACCGTCATCAGTCCGCGGATTTCGAGATGCGAAAGGCGCGGCGCGGCCTCAAGCATGTGAACCAGCTCGGCGGAGCCGGACACGACCCCTGATTTTGCCTGCTCGCCGCCGATGTTGACCTCGATCAGCACACGCAGTGTCTTGCCCAGATTGGCGGCGGCCGCGTCAAGCCGCTCCGCCAAGCGCAGCGAATCCACCGAATCAACCGCTTGAAACAGTTCAGCGGCCTTGACGGCCTTGTTCGATTGCAGATGCCCGATGAGATGAAACCAGGCGCGCTCGATCATAAACACGTTGCCCGCCGAGGCAATCGACCCCGCCTCTGAAGCCGCGCTCAGCTCCGCATGCTTCGACTGAAACTCCTGCACGCGGTTCTCGCCGAACAATCGCTGACCGGCCTCGAAGGCCTCACGGATGCGATCGGCGGGCAAGGTCTTAGAGACCGCCATCAGCGCAATTTCGCCGGGTTGGCGCCCGGCACGAAGCGCGGCGGCGGCCATGCGCTGCCGAATTTGAGCAATGTTTTCGGCTATCGACATGCAAGCTGATTGTAATCCGCATCCATCGGCGAGATGAGCCGCCGCTCAACGGATTGCTGAAAAACGGAGTCGCTCTGCTGTGAGCATACAAGCAATTGCGCCGAGGCTCTGTAGCTCACACATTCCGTAGCGGCGCGTTTTTCAGCAGACTGTAAAGCCGATGATGATAACAAACCAAACTGGATTATTCTATGAATGGCTTGGCCCGATGATTCCCATCCGCAACATTGCCGGAGGAGCCAGTTTCGCGGTGCGCGTGCAAGCGCGCGCCAAGCGGAACGCAATTGCCGGCACCCTGGGCGACGCGCTCAAACTGGCGCTGACTTCGCCGCCGGTTGAAGGCCGCGCCAATGAGGCCTGCATCGAGTTCCTGGCACGGCTTTTGGGCGTATCACGCTCGTCGATTGCAATCGCCTCAGGCGCAACCAGCCGCCACAAGGTGATTCGCGTTACCGGGCTGAACGCGGAGGCGGTAGGCGAGCGGCTGACGGCTTACGAACCCTCATTGCGGTGACGCGCTGGAAGCTGTGCCCATGCCAAACTGTCGGGAATGACGGCCCGGCGGCCTTCGGGGTCGGCGGCGAACAGCGCTCGCCGGGATGACAGAGGGTGCACGCCGTCCAGTACAATAGCGGAATGAATCTGCCCGCGATTCAGGCCGCGTTGTGCGAGCGCGATATCGATGCGTGGCTCTTCTATGACCACCATCGCCGCGATCCCATCGCTTACAGCGTACTCGGTCTTCCGCGGGATCTGCACGTCACCAGGCGCTGGTATTACCTGATTCCCGCAGAGGGCGAGCCGCTCAAGTTGAATCATCGCGTGGAGCCGCGCCATTTGAGTTCGCTTCCGGGGCGGCAACAGCATTACGGAGCCTGGCAGGAGATGTGGGAGCGTTTGCGCGAGATGCTGCGCCCTTACAAGCGCGTGGCTATGCAGTACTCGCCGCAGAACCAGATCATGTATGTTTCGCTGGTGGACGGCGGAACTCTGGAGCTGGTCCGCGGTTTTGGCGTCGAGGTAGTCTCCTCCGCCGATCTGGTGGCCCGCTTCGAAGCCACCCTGTCGCCCGAGCAGATCGCCACCCATTTTGCAGCGCGCGACGCCATGGACCGGATCATGGAAGCCTGCTTCCAATGGGTTGGGCAACAACTCCGGAACCGAGGCACCGACGAATTCGCGGTGCAGCAGTGGCTCGCCGAGGCTTTCCGCCGCGAGCACCTGGTCACCGACGATTTGCCTGTCGTAGGGGTCAACGAAAACAGCGGCAATCCGCATTACTTGCCGGCCGCCGACCGCTCGAAACCCATCCGCCAAGGAGATTTCCTGCTGATCGACATGTGGGCGAAGCAAGACGAGCCGGGCGCGGTCTACTATGACATCACGTGGACGGGCTTTGCCGGACTGCCTTCCGAGCGGCACCGCGAAATCTTTGGGCTGGTGCGTGACGCCCGCGATGTGGGCATCCGCACGGTTCAGCAAGCTCTCGCCGCAAAGCAAAAGATTTGCGGATGGGAAGTGGATGAGGCAGTTCGCGAATTCATCGCCAAGGCCGGTTATGGCGGATGCTTCGTACACCGCACCGGGCACTCGATCGGGACCGAAGTGCACGGCAACGGCGCGAACCTGGATAACCTCGAAACGCGCGACGAACGCGAGCTGATCCCGAATACCCTGTTCTCGATCGAACCGGGAATCTATTTGCCCGAGTTTGGCGTACGCAGCGAAATTGATATGCTGGTGCGGAACGGAGCCGCCGAAGTGACCGGACGAATCCAGAAAGAGCTTGTATCGATCTAAATGGCAAACGCTAACCAGTTTAAGGCAAAAACTTCTTCCACCCCGGCGCCACCGTTATCGGCGCTCTCGATTGCCGCGCCGCTTGCCGGCTGGCTGCTTCCGGGGGCGGGCCACATCATTCAGAAGCGATGGATTCGCGGGCTGCTGCTGATGTTCGCCGTCGTCGTTCTCTTCCTTGCCGGTCTCGGCATGCAAGGCAAGGTGTACGCGTTCAACACCGGAGACCTGCTCGACATCCTCGGCTTCCTGGGCGACCTCGGCACGGGCGCGCTCTACGTGGCGGCACGGAGCATGGATTGGGGCCAGGGCGCTGTCCACCGGGCCACCGCCGATTACGGAACCAAGTTTATGATCGTCGCCGGACTGCTGAACATCGTGAGCGCGGTCGACGCCTACCACATCGCGAGCGGGAAAAAACAATGACCCTGGAACTTTCTCACTTTAGCGCCGCCGTGCTGTTCGCACTCTGCGCGTCCATTGTCTTCGGAATTACGCAGCGCAATACCACCAGGGAAATGCTCCGCTACGGAGCTTACTGCTTCGTGCTCTTCGTCGGAGGAGTGATCGTGGCCGGCTGGGCAATGTGGATCATTAAAAGATAGGGCGGGGCGGTTGCGCCGCAAGCAGTCCACAATAGGAATGGGAAGCGATTTCACATGCGCCTTGAAATACTGACGGAAAAATCGATCCAGAGGCGGCTGCACTGGATCGAAGAGATTGCGCAGATTAGCGGAAGGTTCGGCGAAGACACTGCAAAGGTTGACCGCGAGTTGACCGCAGAAATCGAGCAGGACGGGCTTGGCGCTTTGCTCGGCCATCTCCACTTGTGCGGTGCAATTCCTGAGCACTACGGGCATGATACGAGCGAGGAAAAGCTCTATTCGAAGTACACGGATGCCCTGCTTGCCGCAGCGTTTCGGTACATTGGGCTGACGAGTCTTGTGTTGAGCGAGCGAGCCGATGCGGCAGACGTGGAAGCTGTCGGACCCGACTACGCGCTAGTCGCCGATGCGAAGGTATTTCGGTTGAGTCGGACAGCTAAGAACCAGAAGGACTTCAAGATTGAGGCGCTGCATGGGTGGAAGCGCGGAAAGCCTCATGCAATGGTCGTATGTCCGATATATCAGCTTCCAGCTCGGACAAGCCAGATTTACCAACAAGCGATTGCCCGGAGTGTTTGCATATTCTCGTACTCTCACCTAGCGGTACTTGTTCAGTATTCAGACGTTGCTGGAAAGGGCAAAGCTCAGGAGCTTTTGTTGAGAATCCTCAGATGCGCAGAAGAACTGAATCCCACGAAGGACTCCGTTGCTTACTGGACTTGCGTCAATCGGACGATGCTTAGCTCAGACGGTGCGGTAGGACCGCTGTGGAAACGGGAAAAGCTGGCTACACTCGAATCGATAGCCGTTGCTAAAGAAGAAGCTCTTACGATACTCGCCCGTGAGCGCGAAGAGGTCATGCGTATGAGCCGCGAGGAAGCAATAAAGCAATTGATATTGGGACGCAACATTGACGGACGTGAAAAGATCATCCGCGCTGTGTCGGATAATGGGATTCTGGCTATTTCATGAACGAAAGCAGATCGCTGTCGTCTAGTCTGCTTTGGCAAACATCGACATATTTCTGCTCGACTTCATAGCCGATGTAGTGTCGGCGGAGGTTGCGGGCGGCCACGAGTGTCGAACCGCTCCCTGCAAACGGGTCAAGGACTATTTGATCGGCCTTTGTGGTGAGTTCAATAAGGGCTTGCATGAGGCGGACGGGTTTCTGCGTCGGGTGCAAACCGCCCTCACCTTGGGCGAAGCCACAGTGGAGCATGTTATTAGGGCCGGTAACATAGCGAAGAAAGGCTTCCTCATTGTAAGGCCCTACGCCATGATTAAGGGCGTTGTCTGCGATGGTAGTGCCGATCTTGTAAGGCTTCGTAAACCAAAGAATTGGCTCAAAAGATGGGCGGAGATTCCCTACCCGCCAGCCTTCCCACTCACGAGAAGAAACCGCATCCCCGCGTCGGTCGAAGACGACGCTGACGCGCTGGGCTCGGTGCGGAGCATGGTCGCGCACCCAAGCCAACATGTCTTTAAACGAAAAGCCAACATCCTCAAGTGCGCAGATACACCGATGCGCGAAACGACGACCGGCAAAAATAAATACGGTTCCACCCGGCTTCAGAGCACGGAACCATTGAGCGGCCCATGTTGAGCACCAATCGTAGTATTGCTTGGGTATGTCTCGATCAGCTTCAGACCATCCGTTGATTGGCTTCCCACGCTTCTTGAATATCGCGCCCGCCTTCTCCTGAGCGGGACTCGATCCCAAATACGCGGAATTGGTGTTGTCGTGCAACACATCCCAATCTTCGGCACCGATACCATAAGGAATATCACTGAGAATCAGGTGCACAGAAGACGATGGTATCTCTTTGATGAGCACGACAGAATCGCCTGCAATGATTCTGTCTAGCGGAAGCGACTCCGCATGGACGAGCGGTTTCTTACCCTTTGCGGAGATATTCGAAAACAGTCCTGCAGCGTCAACCCTCATTGCTCGTCACTAGCTCCGGCAGGGGATTTTATGTCATTTTAGTCGAATATGCTATCGCATTGTGAAGACTGATCCACCCGAGATTTTTCCCAGAAGCCGTTTGACGGTCGCCAAGCTATCCTTCCCAGACGAAGGCATCGAAAATGCGCGAGGTGGCGAAGCCCAGGCGGAGGTAAAGCTCGACGGCGCGAGCGTTGGCTTCGGTGACGGTCAAAGTGAGCAGGGCAAAGCCGCGCTGCCGCAGCGCGTCGCGCGTGGCGGCAATCAGGTGCTCGCCGATTCCCTGGCTGCGGTATTCGGGCAAGAGGCAAACCTGGGTGACATGGCCGGTGTCGTCCTTGACCCGCGAGCAGAGGATGAGTCCGACGTTGGTGCGGGTGAGGCGGTGAACCGCGACGAACGAAGAAGCCGCGTCGAACACCCCGCATCCGGGAAAACGGATGATGTTGTTCAGGAAGCGGAGCGACCCGGTCATGGTGCGGTACTGATCGTTGATGTCGGAATCGATGTGGCCGCGGTAGGCGGCGGTAATCAGCCCGGCGGCGGGCTGGTAGTCCTGATCGCTCCAACGGCGGATTTCGATTCCGGCGGCGAGCGGCCTCATTGGAATTGGCATCGGCTGCTGGAGCGGCATTTTCATAAAGATGCGCGGATGGCGCTGAAATTTTTCCCGCACAAAAGGAGCAGAGGCTTCGCCGGAGGCGTGAATCAGCAACTGCGCCTCGATGCGGCGGATTCCGGGGGATTGCTGGAGGGTGGCAATGACGTGCTGAACCAGCTGGTTCTCGACTTCAGAGGGGGGAAGGGCAGTGTGATTTCCGGACCGCGAGGCATAGAGGTCGCCGACGACCCCCTTATTGCCCTCGTAAACGAAAAAGCAGTAACCGAGCAGCCGTCCGCGTTCGAGGGCGGCATAGCCGGGAAGGATTTTGGCGTCCAGGTAGCGCAGGATCATGTCCGCCGAGCTGCTGTAATCCCACGCCAGGGATTCCATCCAAAGCGAGGATTCTTCTTCCAGCAGCGGCTGCAGATCGGCGGAAGCGAAATGCCGTAGATCCAGTATCTCCACAGGACACGCACCAAGGGACAAAATCCGTTCGACGGTAGTGTAAGCCGTGAGCTGCTTCAAGGTAAACCATTACGCGGCCCGGCGCTACTTTACCGGGCCCACGACGAAAATTTGCAGGTGCTGCGGACGGTAAAAGCCAATCGACTGCAGCTCGCGGCCGGGCAGCATTGCCTGCAACTGCCGCTCCCAGCCCTCCCCGGCTACCACGATGTGCCCGGTTGGCGGAAGCTGCCGCCGCTCATAGACGGCTATCGGCTGGTTGCGGTAGAAGGCAAGTCCGTACTCGACCTCGCGTTTGGCGTGAAACAGCGCGACCGGTTCATCCGGTTCCACGCCCAGCACATGCAGGAAGTTTGCCACAGGACGCGCGGATTGCGTGGCATCGATCGATGGCGAGGCTACACGGATCAGAAAAGCCAGGGCAATCACCACCGGCAACAGCGTGATCGGCCGCAGCACGGCAAGCCCTCTGATAAACAGCGCGCATATCACCACCAAAAATGTGATCGAACCCGCGACCGAAGCCACCATGAGTCCGCGCGCTCCCGGCACGGTTTTCTGCAGCAGATTGGGAACCAGCAGAGCCCCTGTGACGATCGCGGCAGAGAGTAAGGCATGCATGCCTATGACCCAGAACTTGGGCGCTTCAGCTTTGCCCAGCGTGTCATGGAGGTAGACAGCGGCGAGCAGCGCGCATGCCGGAATGGAGGGCAGAATGTAGGCCGGAAGCTTCGATTGCGAAAGCGAAAAGAACAGCATTGGAAGCACCGCCCAGAGCAGCAAAAACACCGCGAGTGCGTTGCTGGAAGAGTTCTTCGCCGCCCACTCACGCCACCGCCGGATGGTACAGACAAGCCCGGCGACGACAAACACGCTCCATGGAACGGTCGCCGCCAAAGCCAACGGAAGGTAATACCAGAAGGGCTGCTGGTGCCGGAACAGGTTGGTGCCAAAGCGGTCCAGGTTGTGCTCGAGGATGAAGACACGCAAAAATTGCGGGTTCCGAAGCTGTACCTCGACGTACCACGGCAGAGCTACCGCGAGAAATAGCAGCACTCCGGGAATCCACAACGTCCTGACGATCTGGCGAGGTTGGCGCACCAACAGGCAGAAGCCAACGATGATCAACGCGGCCAGAAATGGCGCTACGGGGCCTTTGGCCAGCGTCCCCAGGGCGATCAGGAAATGAAAGCCGAGTAAGAACCGGCGCCGGCCGGATTCGTACCACGCATACCAGCAAAGCATTGCTACCGCGAAAGGGGCGGTCAGCGGCATATCGGTCGACGCGCCACGCGCCATGGCAAGCACGAGCGCGCAGGAGGCTGTGATCAGAGCGGCGTCGAGCTGCATGCCTCGTCGCAGGCGCAGGCTGAACCGGTAAACGCCCAACACCATGAGCGTGGCGAACCCAGCCGAAGGCACGCGGGCAGCCCAATCGCTCACTCCAAAAATCTTGTAGGCAGCCATGGCCAGCCAGTAATAGAGGACCGGCTTCTCCAGCCACGGCTCGCCGTAAAGAACCGGAGTCACCCAGTCGTGTCGGGCAAGCATTTCGCGCGCGATCTGCGCGTAGCGGGGTTCGTCCGCGCCGGTCAGCCCGAATGCTCCCAACCCGTAGGCGAACAGAAAGAAGCAGAATCCCAAAACCAAGATTATCTCGAGCATGCGGCTGCGATTGGCCATCGCGGGCAGTGTATCAAAGCCGCTAGCTCTTGGGTTGCTTTCCGCTGGAAAACAAAAGATCTCCCCACTCCGTTTTACTTCGGTCGGGATGACGGGTGGTTACACCAATCCGGGAAGGCAAATGCTGTCAGCAGCCTGCTGAAAAACAAGTTTCGGGAAGGACAAGCCCTCAACATCTTGTGCGCTTCACTTCTGGATCACACATTCGTAGCGCCTTGCTCGTTCTACCCCAACAAGCCGCCAACGGGCTTGTCGGGGCCCCGGATTCGGCGCGTTTTTCAGCAGCCTGTTAGCGCTTTTTCTTTTCAATTCGAGTCAGCAATTCCTCGATGCGGGCAGCATACTGCTGGGAGCTGATGTGAAACGACAGCTCGGGCGCTTGGCGCAGGCTTAGATTCTCAGCCAGTTCATGACGGATGAAGCTGGTGGCCGAGAGCAGACCTTGCATGGTCTGGCGGACTTCTTCCTCCGACCCCGCGACGGCAACGTAGATGCGAAGCGCCTTCGCGCCCTCGTTCATGACCACCTCGTTGACGGTGAGCAACCCGATCCGAGGATCGCCGAGTTCGCCGCCGAGAATCGTGATCAGCTCTTCCTTGAAGGCCTCGATGCGACGCTGCTTATGATGCTTCTGCGCTCTGCTTTCCAACTCAGCTCCATTCCAGCGACGTAGATTGCGCCCGGAAAACTTCTTAATTTAACACGTTTTTCGAGCCACCGGAGCGACCCCGCCAACGGCATCGCCGAGCGGCCGCCGGCAAAGGCGGACTCTTCGAATCTGCTCGAACTAGTTTCGCCTCCAGAAGCTGCGCAAACGGCTAGTAGACGAAATCGAGAAAGGAGTCGACGATTTCAGCGCCGCAGTTGTTGGCAGTGCGGGTGGCGGCCGATTCGACGTTTTTCATCAGCCCTGCCAGGTAGTCGCGCGACTCCGACACGCTGACAATCGCGATCGTGGCCCGTTGCCACAGATCCGTGACCTCGACTTCGGCCACGGCGACGTTGAAGCTCGCGCGCAAACGGTCCTTCAGGCTGCGCGTGACCTGGCGCTTGTCTTTCAGCGAGCGAGCAGCTTCGATACGAAGCTCAAGCGTGAGATGGGCAATATGCATAACACCGAGGAAACGGACCCGTGCGGAAAGGGCCCCGCTTTCGCGGAGCCCGGCTTTCAGATACCGACCAACCGCTCTAGGCCATCATCTCCGCCGCGATGCGTTCGGTGACAAAGGACTCGATGACGTCGCCGATCTTCACGTCATTGTAATTGGCGATTGAAATACCGCACTCCATTCCATTGCGCACTTCGGAGGCGTCTTCCTTGAAGCGGCGCAGCGAAGCGATCTTGCCCTTGACCACCACAACGTTGTCGCGGAGCAGACGCACTTCGGAATCGCGCTTGATGATACCGTCGGCGATAAAGCAACCGGCGACGGTGCCGACCTTCGGGATGCGGAAGGTTTCGCGGACCTCGGCGCGTCCCTGATAGGTCTCTTTGATGGTCGGTTCGAGCAGGCCGACCATGGCGCGCTTCATCTCGTCCTGCAATTCGTAGATGATCGAATGCAGGCGGATATCGACCTTCTCCTGGGCTGCCATCTCCTGCGCTTTGCGCTCGGGCCGCACGTTGAAGCCAATGATGATGGCGTTCGAAGCGGAGGCCAACAGCACGTCGGTTTCGGTGATGGCGCCGACGGAGGCGTGCAGCACCCTGATCTTGACCTGGTCATTCGAAAGTTTGTTGAGCAGGTCGGAGATAACTTCCACCGAACCTTGCACGTCGCCCTTGAGAATGATCGGGAGTTCCTTGACTCCGGCGGTTTTGATCTGTTCGGCCAGTCCTTCGAGAGAGACTCGCGTGCTCTTGGCCAGGGAGGCTTCGCGGGCTTTCTGCTCGCGGTACTCCGCGATTTCACGGGCCTTTTCGCGATCGGCCACGACCACGAACTGGTCGCCAGCCTGGGGCAAACCCTCCAGTCCAAGAATTTCCACAGGGGTCGCCGGTGGCGCGGTCTCGAGCGTGCGTCCACGATCGTCGAGCATGGCGCGCACTTTGCCGAAGACATTGCCGACAACGAAGTGATCGCCGGCATGCAGCGTACCGTTCTGAACCAGCACGGTGGCAACCGGACCGCGTCCGCGATCGAGCTTTGCCTCAAGCACGCTGCCGGTGGCGGAACGCTCGGGAACAGCCTTGAGGTCCTGCATATCCGCGACCAGGCAGACCATCTCCATCAGCAGGTTGAGGTTGGTCTTCTGCTTGGCCGAGACGTCGACGAACACGGTCGAGCCGCCCCAGTCTTCGGGCAGCAGTCCGCGGTCGGCCAACTGCTTCTTCACCCGCTCGGGCAGTGCGCCCGGCTTATCGATCTTGTTTACGGCCACGATGATCGGAACTTTGGCGGCGTTGGCGTGATCGATAGCCTCCAGCGTCTGTGGCATCACGCCGTCGTCGGCGGCGACCACCAGAACGACAATGTCGGTAACCTTCGCTCCACGGGCCCGCATACGTGTGAACGCTTCGTGACCCGGCGTATCGAGAAAAACGATCTCCCGGCCATAAGCGGGCGAACTCGCGTCCGTGATCTGCACCTTGTAGGCGCCGATATGCTGGGTAATGCCGCCGGCCTCGCCTTCGGCCACATTGGTGGAGCGAATGGCGTCGAGAAGGCTGGTTTTGCCGTGATCGACGTGACCCATGATGGTCACCACCGGTGGCCGCGTGACCTGGGCAAAGACCGATTCGTCATTGGCGGCGAGGGCCTGGTTCTCCATATCCTGCTGCACCTGCGCCTCGAAGCTGATGAGGTTGGTGCTGGCGCCGAACTGACGCGCCATTTCGTTGGCCAGTTCGGCATCGAGCGTCTGGTTAATCGTCGCAAAGACGCCGCGCGCGAGCAGACGGGCAATCATGTCCTTGGCGCGAATACCGAGCTTCTCGGCGAGATCCTTGACGCTGATGCCTTCCGTGATGGTGATTTCGCGGGTAATCGGGAGAGGCTCGGTGGAAAGAGAGAGCCGCGGCGGCGGCACAAACCCCTTCATCGGACCTTCCTGCTTGCCGCGTGGAACATAGCGCTGTCCCGGACGCCGGGACGGAGAACCGGGACGTCCGGCGGGACGCCCTGTAGGCGGAGCCGGGGCACCGGTAGCGGCACCCATCGGGCGGCCGCCCATGGGACGCCCAGCCTGACTAGGCGCGGTGCGAGTCGGATGCATGGGGCGGCGTTCACCGGGACGCAAGGCCGGACGCGCGCCAGCTGCTGGCGATCCCGCCGCTGCTGCCGCTCCACCCTGCTGCGGGCGTGGGCGCTGGAACAGAGGTTGCCCACGAACCGGCTGGCCGGTGGGGCGGGCTACCGGCGGCGACGGCGGATGCAAAGGCTGCGCGGGCGCGTGATAAACCGGCCGCGGACCAGTCTGGGGCACAATCATGCGTCGGCCAGCCACACCCTGCTGACCAGGCTGTCCCGGTCGAACGGCCGCATGGCGAGTTTGAGCCCTGTCGGATTGCGCCGCCGCTGGACGATTCGTCTGCGGCGTACGAGACGGAGCTGCCGGCTTGGTGGGCGTGGCCACGCGTGCCGGGGAAGCCGGTTGAGTGCTGGCCGTCGAAACCTGCGGTTGTTCCACCGGGGACGGCGCAAACGCCTCGAGAGGCGCTGGCGGTAGCGGCTCCACGGCCAATACCTCCGCAGGCTCAACTTCAACAGGTGGGGCAGTAACTGGCACAGGTGCCTTGGAAAGCAGCGCCGGGGGCGCTTCGAGTTCAACTACGGCGGTATCGATTTTTTCCTCCCCGGGTTGTTCAGGGGCGCTGATTTTAGGAGCCAAAGGCTTTGGCGGCTCGACTTTCGAGGGTGGCGGAGCAAACACCGGGCGTGCAACTGTCGACGGGGTAATAAAACGCGGTTTGAACACCGGCGTCTCCGCCGCTGGCGCACCAGACCGGGCCGACTGGGGCGGTTCGACGGGGTGTGCGGCAGGAGCAGCCGCCTTGGTAACGACCGCCCGCGGTGGAGCTGCCGGGGCTTTCACCGCTTCCAGTGGACGCATAGGGAGAGTTGAGGGACGCAAGCCAGCGGGCGGATGCTCTTTTTGCTCGATGATCGCTTTGAGCGCATCACCAGGCTTGGAGATTCTTGACAGGTCTATCTTGGGACGGAGTTCATCCGAGGCGGCGC
>Ga0182014_10004781_pt1 | contig 15332 bp, 10 predicted proteins | sample 612S2DmetaG_FD_120489 | JGI IMG/M metagenome (GOLD analysis project Ga0182014, IMG submission 120489) | Permafrost microbial communities from Stordalen Mire, Sweden - 612S2D metaG | ecosystem: Environmental > Terrestrial > Soil > Wetlands > Permafrost | place: Sweden: Stordalen | collected... | reverse complement strand
TCTGCATCAGTCGGGAACCAAGCTTGAAATTCTCCAAGCGACTTAGGGTAGTGCGTGCTGGCACGGGGGCGTTCCATCGCCACAGCCTATGCACAACTCCGGTTAAATGGATACCCCAGTGCAAGCTTATGCGCGCGATGCGAAGGTTTGACGCTTCCGCGTCGGTAAAGAAGCTCATTGCAATTCCCCAACCAGCGGTAGCGCGAGAAACTACCCTCCTAAATTGGTTTCGCAGCTAACTGCCGACTATGCAGCAGCGTCGGAACAAAGCAAGAACGATCTTGGCAATTTTGTAACGCCTTTGTCGCGCCATGGCTCTTGAGGCGATGACTCGCGATCACAAAGCGCGGGAGATTCCCGCACGATTTCAACGATTCCGACATTCATCGTTCTGAAAATCACAAATCATGCTATTCTACTCTCATCGCCCCACTCGCTCCGCGAACCCTCGCCATGCCCAAGCCCCGCCAGCCATCCCGCCCCGCCGACCCCCCGCCGCACCCGCCATGTGGCGGGCGACGGCGGAGCGGAAGTTGCGCATCCTGGAGCGGCTGACGTCGGGCGCCTCGATCGCCCATGTCGCGCGCGCGGAGGACCTGACGATCCGCCGGGCGCTACAGCTCATCGCCGAGATGCTGGCCAGCCGCGAGGTCGATCCGCCCGCTGGCTTCGTTCCGTTGCAGATCGGCCGGCTGAGCGACGCGATGAAGGTCGCCCACACGAAGATGATGGAGGGCGACCTGCAGCCGATGGACCGGGTCGTCAAGCTCGTCGGCGAACGCGACGCGATCACGGCTTCGGCCGGGCTGAGATTGTCGCGCGACGCGCGCTCACCGCAGCAGCGAAACAAAACGCCCGCCAAACGATTGAAAAGACGGAATTCGGCGAAACCGACGATTGCGCCGAGGCTTCGCCATGACGGCGCAAGAGGGCGAAAACGAAGCGACCCGTTTCGTTTTCCTTTCGCTTCGTTTCGCCTCGCTTCGCCGCATCGGCGCGGCGAAGCCGCCGCGAACGGACAAAGCACAGCGCAGCCGCCGCAAGGCGGCTTGACGGCAGGGAGCCGATGCGGCCGCCAGCCCAAGATGTGTGAATATGGCGGCGTTCGGGAGCGGGGGCAGGAGTGAGAGCTGCCGCGCGTACGCCTCCAGCCGTTCCGTCGCGCCTGCGGCGCGACCCCTCATCCGGCGCTTCGCGCCACCCCCGGGTCTTCGCCCCATCGGCGCTAACTTAGGGCGATCCTTCGATGTCACCCCCGCGAAAGCGGGGGTCCAGCGCCAGTCGAGGGCTCAGGCAGCGGAAAGACTGGATCCCCGCTTTCGCGGGGATGACAAGGCGAGTGGGCAGCTGCCGGGCTAAGTTAGCGCCGATGGGGTCTTCGCCCGGGGGGCAGGCTCTTCTCCCGAACGGGAGAAGGGTCCTACGTCGCCGCTTGCCGATAAGTCTCCGCCGCTGCCGTCAGGCGTCGCGTCGCGCGCTTCAGCGCCGAGAACGGCTCGGCGCGATCGATCTCCGCCTGCGTCGCCGCCGCGCCGCCGGCGCCAAGCTCGCTGCTCAGCCAGCGTCGCGCCGCCGCCGCTTCGACCCGCGCCTGATCGGCTTCAGCGGGGTCGCCGGCGCGCAGCGCGATGCGCGCCGCCGAGAGCTGCGCGACGACGCCGTGGGCGGCGATCAGCATCGTCGCCAACTCCTCGAGTCCGCGCTGGGCGGCTTCCGGCTCGCCGCCCATCCGCGCCGCCGAATCGGAAAGCGCGGCGATCGCCTCGATCAACGCCTTGCGCTCGAGCCGATAGTCCTGGCCCGTTGCGTCGGGACGCAGGGCGACGTCGGCGAAGGCGTCGATCTGCTTCAGCAGCCGCGTGGCGTGCCGCGGCGCCTCGGTGAATTCCCAGCGCGGCCAAAGATGGCTGAACAGGTGGGCGATCGCCGCGCCGACCAGCGTGTCGGCGAGCCGCGCGATCGCCGGCGCGGCCTCGGCCGGGTTGACGAGATGCAGCGAGACGAGCGCCATCACCGAAGCGCCGACCGAAGCGAGGCGGTAGTTGGAGCGTATGAAGCCGTGGGTCAGCGCCAGCGCCGCGCCCTGCAGCAGCACCAACGCGCCGATTGGCAGATAGGCGACGCCGACCGACGCGACGACGCAGCCGACGAGCGTGCCGACGATGCGATCGTCGCGCCGCTGGCGCGTCCAGCCGTAGCTCGCCCGCATGATGACGGCGATGGTCAGCAGCACCCAGTTGCCGTGCCCGGCGCCGCCGCCAAAGGTCTGGGCGACCAGGGCGCCGGCGACCATCGCCGCAGTTAAGCGCACCGCGAAGCGCAGCACCGGCGAGCCGGGCCGAAGCTGCTCGGCAAGCTGGCGCGGATGATAATTGCGGCGCGGCGCGAACGCCGAAAGATCGACTTCGGCGATCGCCGCCGCCGCAGCGTCGTCGTCGGTGATGGCATGTTCGAGCCGTTCGATATGGCGACGCGCGTCGAGCAGGCGGGCCACCGTCGCCTCGACGGCCGCGCGCTGCTCCGGGCCGAGTTCGTCGCTGGCGGCCAGCCGCGCCGCCTCGCGCCGCATCGCGTCGGTCGCCACCGCGTGGCCGGGCGGTAGCCGCGGCTTGGCGCTGGTCAGGAGCTCAAGGCTCAAGTGCTGCAGGTCGAGCGCGGCGGCGCGCAGCGCGACGCCGATGCGCGCCGCCAGCGTCTTCGCCGCCGGCCAGTCGCGCAAGGCGGGCAGGTCGCATTGCGCCGCCACCACCGCGTCGAAGGAATCGAGCAGCACGCCGATTGTTGCGGCGAGCCGTACCCGCTCCGCCGTCGCGCTCGGCCGGTCGAGCAGCAGCGCCCGCGCCGCCTGCAACTGGTCGGCGAGCGCCGCCTGCTGGCGGATCGCCGCGCCGTAGACTTCGCTCAGGTCGGCGGATGGGTCGGTGAATCGCGCGACGGCGCGCAAGTACGCGGCGTGCTCGCGGATCGACTCGCTCGCCATCATGCGCCGGTCGTTGCGGCTGACCAGTTGCGTCGCGATGAGCGCCAGAACGATGTAGGCGGCGCCGCCGCCAATCAGCAGCAGTTCGTCCTGAACGGCGTGCGCCAGCCCGGCCGGCGGCAGGCCGAGCACGAACACCATCGGCACCAGCATTTGCGCGCTCAGCGCCAGCGCCCAGCGGCCGTAGCCGGTGACCATGCCGGCGACGAAGGCGACGACGCCGATGGCGACGACGAGGGCGGTCGGCGACGGGCTGGCAAGCAGGGTCAAGGCTGTCGAGGCGACCGCCAGGCCGAAGCCGGTCAGCAGCGTGCGCGCTTTGACCCGCCACGGCGCCGGGAAATCGCTGATGCTCGCCGAGATGGCGCCGAGCGTCGCCGGCTGGCCCGCGGCGAAGCCGAACACCGCCGAGGCGACCGCCGTCACCGCGATCACGCCGATGGCGACGCTCAGCCCATTGAGAATATGCTGGCCGACGAACAGCTTCAGCAGCGCCGGCGAGCGCAGCCAGTTACGCATGGTCGCGCGCGCCGCGGAAATATGGGCGTCGGCTTTCGCAGGCGCGACGCCGGTCCTGGTTCCACAAAAATGCAGAACGCTCCTGAGCGCGTCGCTCAGAACCGTTGGCGGTTATGACAAACCGCGTCATGCCGCCCTAGGCTTGCGCTGCGCATGCGTCGGTTTCGGCGGCGCCGCCTTCTCGTCGAACAACTCGGCGAGCTTCTCGGTCATCGCCCCGCCGAGTTCCTCGGCGTCGACGATGGTCACCGCGCGGCGATAGTAGCGGGTGACGTCATGGCCGATGCCGATGGCGATCAGCTCGATCGGCGAGCGCGTCTCGATCTCCTCGATGACGTAGCGCAGATGTCGCTCGAGGTAATTGCCGGCGTTGACCGACAAGGTCGAATCGTCGACCGGCGCGCCGTCGGAGATCATCATCAGAATGCGCCGCTGCTCGGTGCGGCCGAGCAGGCGCTTGTAGGCCCAGTCGAGCGCCTCGCCGTCGATGTTCTCTTTCAGCAGGCCCTCGCGCATCATCAGGCCGAGGTTCTTGCGCGCCCGGCGCCACGGCGCGTCGGCCGCCTTGTAGATCAGGTGGCGCAGGTCGTTGAGCCGGCCGGGATTGGCCGGCTTGCCCGCCTGCAGCCAAGCTTCGCGCGCCTGCCCGCCCTTCCAGGCGCGGGTGGTGAAGCCGAGGATCTCGACTTTGACCCCGCAGCGTTCGAGCGTGCGGGCGAGGATGTCGGCGCAGGTCGCCGCGACGGTGATCGGCCGGCCGCGCATCGAGCCGGAATTGTCGATCAGCATCGTCACCACCGTGTCGCGGAAGTCCATGTCCTTCTCGCGCTTGAACGACAGCGGCTGCTGGGAGTCGATGACAACGCGCGACAGGCGAGCGGAGTCGAGGATGCCTTCCTCGAGGTCGAACTCCCACGACCGGTTCTGCTGCGCCATCAGCCGCCGTTGCAGCCGGTTGGCGAGCCGGCCGACGACGCTGCTGAGGTTCTGCAATTGCTTGTCGAGATAGTCGCGCAGCCGCTGCAATTCCTCCGGCTCGCACAGGTCCTCGGCGTTGACGATCTCGTCGAACTTGGCAGTGTAGGCCTTGTAATCCGGTCCGCGCCGGTCGCCGGTCGGCTGCGGCGGCCTGTTCTCCGCCGCTTCCTCCGATTCGCCGGCAGAAGCCTCGTCGGGGAAATCGGCCGAGGGCGCTTCGTCGGCTTCGGTCGCGCCTTCCTCGAGTTCGTCGGTGGTGTCTTCCGACGCCTCCTTCTCCATGGCGTCTGACGATTCCTCGCGCTCGCCTTCGCCGTCGGCGTCTTCGGCGCGCTCGGGCGGCGTATCCTCTTCAGAGGACTCCGAGTCTTCGTCCTGGTCGGCCTCGGAGGCGCTCGGCAAGTCGAGCGACTCCAGGAGTCGGTGCAGCGAGCGGGCGAACGCCCGCTGATCATGGATCGAGGCGCCGAGCCCGTCGAGTTCGGCTGCAGCCTTGCCTTCGATGACCGGGCGCCACAGCTCGACGATCCGGGCCGCGCCGCTCGGCGGCTTCAGGCCGGTCAGCCGTTCACGCACCAGCATCGCCACCGCGTCCTCGATCGGCGCCTCGTCGCGCTCGCGCGCTTCGGAAAAAGGGGCGCGATGATAGCGGTCATCGAGCATCGCCGTCAGGTTGGCGGCGACGCCTTCCATCCGCCGCGCGCCGATCGCCTCGACCCGCGCCTGCTCGGCGGCGTCGAACAGCGCCCGAGCGGCAGAATTATGCGGCGCGTAGCGGCGGTGGACGGCGTCGTTGTGACAGGCGAGGCGCAGCGCCATCGAATCGCCGACGCCGCGCAGGATCGCCGCCTCGCGCGCATTGGGCTTGCGCGGCGGCTCGGGCAGCCGCGCCCGCGCCCCCTCCGGTCCGCTGACCAGCGACGGCTTGTCGGCGGCGAAGGCGACCTCGAGGTCCGGCCGGTGCGCCATCGCACGCGTGCAGGAGGCGAGGGCGCGCTTAAACGGTTCGGCAGGCGATTCGGCCTTGCCGGTGGGTTTGCGGTTGGTCGGTTTGACGTCGACGGTCGACATGGGGGCCTGAGTTCGGGCGTCGGACGCGGGTTGGGGGACCGCTATCTATAGGCTCCGCCCGACTTTGCCGGCAAGGCGGTCGTTGCCGGTCGGCGCCCGAGCGAATTCACAATCACGACGCCGAGAATAGCGATCGCGCCGCCGATCAGCGTCAGCGCGCTCAGGCTCTCGCCGAGCGCGGCGTATCCGCCCAGCGCCGCGACCGGCGGTACGAGATAGAGGAAATTCGACGCCCGCGCCGCGCCAAAGCGGCCAAGCGCATAGGTCCAGGCGGCGTAGCCGATCGCGGCGGGAAATACGCCGAGCGCCACCACGGTCGCCGCCAGGCGCGCGCCTTCGGGCGCGACCAGCCGCGGCAGCGCGCCGGGCAGGAATGGCAGCAAGAACAGCGCTCCGGCCAACAGCGTGTAGGCCGTGCAGGCGAGCGCGCCGTAGCGGCGGACGAGCGGGCGCTGCAAGACAAAATAGCTCGCCGTGCACAGCGCCGCCCCGGCGACGAGGCTCGCCCCGCCGCCGAACGCCATCCCACCGGGCTGGCCGAGCGCGATGAGGCCGACGCCGGCAAAACTGATCAGCGCGCCGCTCCAGCCCCAGGCCGAAAACCGCTCGCCCAAAAAGACAGTGGCGAGAATGGCGGTCAGGATTGGCGCGATGTTGACGATGAACGCCGCCGCGCCGGCGCTCACGGTGCGCTCGCCCTGGTTGAGCAGGCCGTTGTATACGGAAATGCCAATCACGCCGCAGATCACGAAGCGCACGGCGTCGCCGCGCGTCGGCGGCGGCGGCCGGCGGATCGCCAGCCAGGCGAGCGCCAAGACGCTGGCGACTGCAAACCGCGCCGCCGCCAACTCGAGCGGACCGAGTTCGCGCATGCCGACGCGAATCATCGGAAAGGCCGAGGCCCAGGAGAGCACGGTGACGGCGACGGCGAAGATTGCGGCCGCGTTGGCGCGGCGGGCGGCGGTCGAAGGCAGGGCGGTCATGGCGCCTTATCGCCGAGTCGAGGCGATCGACATAGCGATAACTTGAGCGATCGCAGCGAAGCCCCCCCGTCAGCCGCCAAGACGCGGCCGCCTGAACCCCGTTGAAGGCGTTGGATCGGCGGCGTCTCCGCCTCAGGTCAGCGCGACGTTCAGCGCGCTCTCCGGCAGTTCCTGGCCGAAGCAGCGCTGGTAGAATTCGGCGACCAGCGTGCGCTCGAGCTCGTCGCACTTGTTGAGGAAGGTGAGGCGGAAGGCGAAGCCGATATCCTTGAAGATATCGGCGTTCTCGGCCCAGGTGATCACCGTGCGCGGGCTCATCACCGTCGACAGGTCGCCGTTGATGAAGGCGTTGCGGGTGAGGTCGGCGACGCGCACCATCTTATTGACGATGTCGCGGCCTTCCTTGCCGCCGCGATAGTGCGGCGCCTTGGCCAGCACGATGTCGACTTCCTTGTCGTGCGGCAGATAGTTGAGCGTGGCGACAATCGACCAGCGGTCCATCTGGCCCTGGTTGATCTGCTGCGTGCCGTGATAGAGGCCGGAAGTGTCGCCCAGGCCAATCGTGTTGGCGGTGGCGAACAGGCGGAAACCCGGATGCGGCCGGATGACCCGGCGTTGGTCGAGCAACGTCAGCCGTCCCGAAACCTCAAGTACGCGCTGGATGACGAACATCACGTCGGGTCGACCGGCGTCGTATTCGTCGAAGCAGATCGCGATGTTGTTCTGCAGCGCCCAGGGCAGCATGCCGTCACGAAATTCGGTGATCTGCTTGCCGTCCTTGAGCACGATCGCGTCCTTGCCGACAAGGTCGATGCGCGAGACGTGGCTGTCGAGATTGATGCGCACCAGCGGCCAGTTGAGCCGGGCTGCGACCTGCTCGATGTGGGTCGACTTGCCGGTGCCGTGGTAGCCGGTGATCATCACGCGGCGGTTGAAGGCGAAGCCGGCGAGGACGGCGAGCGTGGTGTCGCGGTCGAACAAATAATCGGGATCGACGTCCGGCACATGTTCGTCGGGAGCCGAATAGCCCGGCGCTTTCATGTCCGAATCGATGTGGAACGCGTCGCGCACGGAATACAGCGCGTCCGGCGCGCCGGGGGCTGCGGGCGTCACGATTGCAGGCGGAACAGGCGCGGGTTTCATCGGTCCTCCAAGCCCCGGCGCGGCGGGCGGCGGGGGCGACGATCACACTATAGGCGCGCCCGCGGGCAGGCGAAACGCCAATCGGCCCATGAAATTAACGTGAAAATCGCCCGTGGGGCCGCGGCGGGGTCAGACCAGCTTGTTGGCCCTGAGGTAATTATAGGCCTGAATGATTTCGCGCAATTTGTCTTCCGAGGAGCGGTCGCCGCCATTGGCGTCGGGGTGATGGCGTTTGACCAGTTCCTTGTAGCGCGCCTTGATCCCGGCCTCGGTGGCGTTGGCGTCGAGGTCGAGGACGAACAACGACTTCAGCGCCAGCGCGTTGTAGCGCGGGGGAGGGGCCAGTCCGTCGGCCCGTCGCGCGCCGCGCCGGCGCATATTGCGCGCCTCGGCGTAGATCGTCTCGTCGACATGGCGGCCGCCGGCGCCGCCGCGAGCTCCCATCTTCCAGGTCGGGCGGTGGCCGATCACCTCCGCCTGGCGGAACTTGGCCAGCGATTCGTCGTCCATGCCGCGGAAATAGTCGTAGGTCGCGTTGTAATCGCGGACGTGCTCCTTGCAGAAGCAGAAATACTCGCCTTCGCGCTCGCGCCCCTTGGGCGCACGGAACACGCCCTCGCTGGCGCAACCAGGAAAGTCGCAGCGCGCCATCGTCGTCGGCGCCGGCGTCTCGCTGGCGCGGCGCGGCTTGATCCGAATGCGGTCGAAAATGCGTGAATTGAGATCCATCGTGAAACCTTAGGCGCCGACTCGGCCGAGCGGCAAGAGTCGAGACGACAATCGTGTCTTTGACAAGTCGCGCGCCGCGAGGCAAGTCGGGCGCGCAAGGAACGCGACAATGACCAGAAAAGACCGCATCGCCGTCGCCCTGACAGAAGCGCTGCGCCCGATCCGACTGGATATCGCTGACGAATCAGACCGCCATGCCGGCCATGCCGGCGCCCGTCCCGGCGGCGAAACCCATTTCCGCGTCAATATCGTCAGTCCGGCCTTCGTCGGCAAGAGCCGCGTTGAACGCCACCGCATGGTCAACGCCCTGCTGGCGGCGGAATTCGCCAGCGGGCTGCACGCCTTGGCGATCGCCGCGGCGACGCCCGACGAAGCATGAGCGCGGCTGAGACCAGCGAATTCGGCCCGTACGCCTTCTCCCTGACTGCCGATGAAGCGCGAATCGCCGCAGCGCGCGCGGGTCTCAGGCGGGCGCTCGCCGGCGGGCTGACCAGCGCCCATTTCGCGCCGCTCGCCGCCTTCGTTCTGGCGATCCTTTTTGTCGCGATTCTAGCGTTGACCGGGCTCCTCGGTCGCCGCCCGGCCGAGGCGGCGCTGCTGATCTGCGCCGCCGCCTTTCTTGTTCAGCGGCTCGTGACGCGGCGGCGCTTCTTCGTCAGCCGCCGCCTCGCCGAGGCGGAGATCGAGTCTCTGCGCGCCGCCGGCGCGCTGACGCTGACGGTTGAAGCCGACGGCCTTCGGCTGGACGGCTTAGTCGCGCCGATGCGCTGGCCATTCACCGATTGCCTCGAGGCCGAAGACGCCGGCGGCCTTGTTTATCTGTGGCCGCGCCAGGGCGCGCCCGCGATCGCGCCCGCGCGCATCTTTCATGACCAAGAGGAAGCGTCACGCTTCGCGCAATTCCTGCGCTCGCGGCTGCCGCGCCGCCTTGCCGCGTTGGCGACGGAAGACTAGAAACCGCCAGCAACCAGCGGGGCCGGGATCGATGCGTATCGCGATGATTGGCGCCGGCTATGTCGGCTTGGTCTCGGGGGCCTGCTTCGCCGACTTCGGTCACGACGTCGTCTGCGTCGACAAGGACGAAGGCAAGGTCGTAGCGCTCAAGGCCGGCCAATCGACGATCTACGAGCCGGGCTTGAGCGAACTCGTCGCCGCCAACCAGCGCGCCGGCCGGCTGTCGTTCACCGGCGACATACGCGAAGCGATGCGCGGCGCGCAAGCGATCTTCATCTGCGTCGGCACGCCGACGATGCCAGGCGATGGCGGCGCCGACATGCGCTACGTCTATCAAGCGGCGCGAGAGATCGGCGAAGCGATCGAGGACTTTGTCGTCGTCGTTAACAAGTCGACTTCGCCGATCGGCGCCTGCGACGAAATTGGCCGCATCCTCGCCGAATGCGCGCCTCCAGATTCGTTCGCTGTCGCTTGCAATCCGGAATTCCTGCGTGAAGGCGCGGCGATCGACGATTTCAAGCAGCCGGACCGGGTGGTGATCGGCGTCGAGGACGACGCGGCGCGGCGGATCATGCGCGAGATCTATCAGCCCCTTGAGCGCAACGGCAGCCCGATCGTCTACACGACGCGTCGCACCGCCGAGCTGGTCAAATACGCCGCCAACGTCTTTCTGGCGATGAAGGTCACGTTCATCAACGAAATGGCCGACCTGTGCGAGAAGGTCGGCGGCGATGTGATGGACGTCGCCCACGGCGTCGGCCTCGACAAGCGCATCGGCCGCCGCTTCCTCAACCCCGGCCCCGGCTTCGGCGGTTCGTGCTTCCCGAAGGACACGCTGGCGCTGACCAAGCTGGCGATCGACGCGCGCTCGCCGATGCGGCTGGTGGAGACGCTGGTCGACGTCAACGATAAGCGCAAGGTGGCGATGGCGGGCAAGATCGTGCGCGCCTGCGGCGGTTCGGTGAAAGGCAAGCGCATCGCCGTGCTCGGCCTGACCTACAAGCCAAACACTGACGATATGCGCGACGCGCCGAGCCTGGTGATCGTGCCGCTGCTGCAGCAGGCGGGGGCGACGATCGTCGCCTTCGATCCGGAAGGGGCGAAGCAGGCCGCCAAGCTGCTGCCCGGCGTCGAGTTCGCCAGCGGCCCTTACGACTGCCTGGAGGGGGCCGACGCCCTGGTGGTCGTCACCGAATGGGACGCGTTCCGCGCTCTCGATCTCGCGCGCGTGAAGGCGGCGTTGCGTGAGCCAGTGGTGATTGATTTGCGCAACATCTATCCGCAGAGCGCGATGCGCGCGATGGGCTTCAAATACGTGGGGATCGGGCGGGGCGCGTAAGCGTTAATCGCCGGAGGGACCTGCCCTCACTTCTTCACCGTCGCCGCCTGACCGGTCAGCCGCTTCACCGCTTCGGCGGCGCCAGTGTTGCCCTGCTCGGCGGCGCGGCGATACCAGCCGACAGCTTGGCTGATGTCGATCGCGGCTCCCTGGCCGTGCTCCAGTAGCGAAGCGAGATTGAACTGCCCGTCGGGGTTCCCCTGTTCGGCGGCGTTGCGATACCAGTTCAGCGCCTGGGCGTAATCCTGCGCCACGCCGTGGCCGTCGCGGTAAAGGTCGCCAATGTCGACCGCCGCCAGCGCGTTGCCTTGGTTGGCGGATTTGCGATACCAGGTCATCGCCTCCGCATAATCCTGCGCGACGCCGTGACCCATGGCGTAGAGAAAGCCGATGTTGTCCTGCGATGCGGCGTTTGCCTGCGCCGCCGCCTTTTGGAACCAGGCCATTGCCTCGGCATAGTCCTGCTGCACGCCTTGGCCGTTCATTAGCAGGACGCCGAGATTGTTCTGGGCGATGGCTTGGCCCTGTTCGGCCGCCTTGCGGTACCAGAAGGCCGCCTGGCTGTAGTCCTGCGTGACGCCGCGGCCCTTCTCGTAATAGTAGCCGAGGTGGTTCTCAGCCGACGCGTTGCCCTGTTCGCCGGCCTTGCGGTACCACGCCAGCGCCTGGGCGAAGTCCTGCCCAACGCCTTGGCCGTTAGCGTAGAGATCGCCAATATCAGCTTGAGCGATCGCGTTGCCGAGGTCGGCGGCCTTGCGATACCAGGTCATCGCCTGAGCCCAGCTTTGAGTCACGCCGAGGCCGTTGGCGTAGAGATAGCCGATATTGTCGAGGGCCGAGGAATCGTTCTGGTCGGCGGACTTCTTGAACAGCGTCAACGCCTGCGCGTAATCGCGCGTCACACCTGTGCCGTTCATGTAGAGCAGGCCGAGATTGTTCTGAGCGATCGCGGCGCCCTGGTTGGCGGCCTTCTGGTACCAGGCGACCGCCTGCGCATAATCCTGCGCGACGGCGCGGCCACGCTCGTAGAAATAGGCGACGCTCGTCTCGGCCGGCGCGTAACCTTGGTCGGCTGACTTGCGATACCACGCCAGCGCCGGGGCGTCGTCCTGCGACATGCCTTGGCCATTGGCGTAGAGATCGCCGAGATTGTTCTGAGCCGCCGCGTCGCCCTGATCGGCCGCTTTGCGATACCAGTTGGCGGCCAGCGCGTAGTCCTGCGCCACGCCGCCGCGGCCGCTGGCATAGAACAGGCCGAGGCTGGTCTGGGCGGCCGCAAGGCCCTGATCGGCCGCCTTGCGATACCAGCTCAACGCTTGTGCGTCGTCGCGCGTCACGCCTTGACCATTGGCGTAGAGATCGCCGATGGCGCTTTGCGCGAGCGCGTAACCTTGGTCAGCGGCGCGGCGGTACCAGCTCATCGCCTGGGTGTCGTCGCGCGTCACGCCTTGGCCGTCGGCGTAGAGCTTGCCGAGATTGGTCTGGGCCGCCCAATTGCCTTGGTCGGCGGCGCGCCGGTACCAGGTCATCGCCTGGGCGTAGTCCTGCGCGACGCCGTGGCCGTCGGCGTAGAGCTTGCCGAGATCGTTCTGAGCGGGGGCAAAGCCCTGGTCGGCGGCCTTGCGCAGCCACTCGGCCGCCTGCGCGTAATCCTGCGGGACGCCCTGGCCGCGCTCATAGAGCGAGCCGATGTTGGCCTGCGCCACCGAATAGTTCTGATCGGCCGCCTTGCGGTACCAGGTCATCGCCTGCGCGAAGTCCGCTGGCACGCCGAGACCGTCGGCGAAGAGGCGGCCGATGTTGTTCAGTGCGACCGCGTAGTTCTTATCGGCGGCCTTGCGATACCAGCTCATGGCCTGCGCATAGTCGCGCGGCACGCCGCGGCCGTAAGCGTACAGATAGCCGACGCCGTTCTCGCCGGCGGGGTCGCCCTGATCGGCGGCTTTGTGGAACCAGGTCATCGCCTGGGTGTTGTCCTGCGCCACGCCGCGCCCGGAGGCGTAGAGGTTGGCGAGATTCGCCTGCGCTGGCGCATAGCCCCGGTCGGCGGCCTTGCGATACCACGCCACCGCCTGCGCAACATCGAACGCGACGCCCTGGCCGTTGGCGTAGAGGTTGCCGAGGTTGTTCTCGGCCGCCGGATAGCCCTGATCGGCCGCTTTGCGATACCAGATCATCGCCTCGACCGCGTCGCGGCCGACGCCCAGTCCGTTGGCGTAGAGATCGCCGACCGCGTTCTGCCCCACGGCGCCGCCCGCGTCCGCCGCCTTGCGGTACCAGGTCATCGCGTGGCCGTAGTCTTGCGTCGCGCCTTGGCCGGTGCGGTAGCGGTCGCCAGCGGCGACGGCGCTCGCCGCGACGTCCTGCGGCGATGGGAACATCTTGTCTTTGAAAGCGAAAAGCCCCCCGCCGACGGCGAGCAGCAGCACGACCGCCGCCGCTGCGGCGATGAGTTTGGCCCGGTTCGGGGCCGCCGGGGCGACAATCGCCGAGCCGGTTGTCCCCGCCGGGCCACGCGATTCGGGCAGCGCCGGCTTGGGCGGAGGCTTGGGCGGCTCGGCGGTCGTCGTCGCAGCGCCGGCCGCGACGGGTTCGCGATCCTGGCCGTCGTGGAGGCCAAGCTTCGCATCGGGCGGCACAGGCTGGACGAATTTCGACGCAAGCAGCCGTTTCACGGCGTCCGCCAGCCGTTCGAGATGCTGCTCCAGCGGCGGCGTGAAGGCGTCGAGCCAATGCGTCTCGCTGATGAAATATTCGAGCGTCGCGCTCGGGGCGACGTCCTCGACGCGGAACGGCACCACCGGCAGGCCCTTGTTGATCGCGCGCTCGACCTCGCGCTCGATCTGCGGCGAGTGATTGGCGTTGCTGGAGTAGACCAGCACCATCACGCGCGCATTGTTGATCGCGCCGATCAGCGATTCCGCCCAGCCGACTCCGGGAAGGATGTCGCGCGGCGCCATCCAGACCCGGACGCCGTTGCGCTCGAGAACGTTGCAGGCGGCGTCGGCCGCCGCCTTGTCCTTCGAGGAGTAGCTGATAAAGACGTCGTGAGCCACGGACCTGACAATAACCAAGGCGGCGCCGCTGGCAATATACTTAGCGGGCGTGACGTTCATTCTTTTGCGCAAGAATTCGCCGGGCGACGGCCGGTCGGCGGCGCCGGCCAAAATGCGCTGAAATGGCCGGTTTTGCCGCGTCGCGATTGACTTCTCGGCCGGGCGCGCTTAATTGCCGGCTGTTTTCGTCAGGTCTTGACCTCGTCGAGAAGCCGTCCGTCCCTGAGAGGCCGGCGGTCAACGTCCGGCAGCGCGATGCGCTCCCGGGCGCGATCTGCGTTTGGTCGAAGAAGACGGTAGGCAATGGGCAGTCGGCAGTAGGCAAGTCAAACGGGCGCGTCGGCGGCGAACCACCCGCATTTCGCGCACTGCCTAATGCCTACTGCCCGAGAGGAGCGTTTCATGTTCGAGAGCCTTTCTGAAAAGCTCTCCGGCATATTGGATCGACTGACCGGCCGCGGCGCCCTCTCCGAGGAGGACGTCAACGCGGCGATGCGCGAAGTGCGCCGCGCGTTGCTCGAGGCCGACGTTTCGCTCGAGGTCGTGCGTTCGTTCGTCGACCGCGCCCGCTCGAAGGCGGTCGGCGCGTCGGTGGTCAAGTCGGTCACGCCCGGCCAGATGGTGGTCAAGATCGTCCACGATGCGCTGATCGAGACGCTCGGCGGCGAAGGCGAGGCGATCGACCTCAACGCGCCCGCGCCGGTGGCGATCATGCTCGTCGGCCTGCAAGGCGCCGGCAAGACGACGACCGCCGCCAAGATCGCATTGCGCCTCGCGGAACGACACAAAGTGAAAGTGCTGATGGCGTCGCTCGACGTGAAGCGGCCGGCGGCGCAAGAGCAACTCGCGGTGCTCGGCCGCCAGGTCGGCGTCGATACGCTGCCGATCGTCGCCGGACAGGACCCCGTGGCGATCGCCCGCCGAGCCGAGAGCGTCGCCCGCCTGAACGGCTACGATGTCGTGCTGCTCGACACCGCGGGCCGCACCCACATCGACGAGCCGCTGATGGCGGAGATGGCGGAAATCCGCGACGCCGCCCGCCCGCACGAGATCCTGCTGGTTGCGGACGCGCTGACCGGCCAAGACGCAGTCAACCTTGCCAAGTCGTTCAATGAGCGGGTCGGGGTCACCGGCATCGTGCTCACCCGCATGGACGGCGACGGGCGCGGCGGCGCGGCTTTGTCGATGCGCGCGGTGACCGGGCGGCCGATCAAGCTGCTCGGCGTCGGCGAGAAGATGGACGCGCTGGAGGAGTTCCATCCCCGCCGTCTCGCCGACCGCATCCTCGGCATGGGCGACATCGTCAGCCTGGTCGAAAAGGCGGCGCAGGCGATCGACGCCGAACAAGCGGCCAAGATGGCCGAGAAGATGCGCAAAGGCGTCTTCGACCTCAGCGACCTTTCCGATCAGCTCGCCCAGATCGAGAAGCTCGGCGGCCTCGGCGGCGTCATGGGCATGCTGCCCGGCGTCGCCAAGCTGAAGGACCAGCTCGCCGCTGGCCATCTCGACGAAAAACTCATCCCCCGCCAGCGCGCGATCATCTCCTCGATGACCCCGAAGGAGCGTCGCAATCCCGATCT
>Ga0182014_10004778_pt1 | contig 15337 bp, 12 predicted proteins | sample 612S2DmetaG_FD_120489 | JGI IMG/M metagenome (GOLD analysis project Ga0182014, IMG submission 120489) | Permafrost microbial communities from Stordalen Mire, Sweden - 612S2D metaG | ecosystem: Environmental > Terrestrial > Soil > Wetlands > Permafrost | place: Sweden: Stordalen | collected... | reverse complement strand
TGGAGCACCTCGGCGGCGGTGACCGTGCCGCCCTGCTCCTTGACCCGCTGCTCCAGGGCGAGCTGGACGGTGACCGAGGTCAACGACTGGGGGGTGTAGTAGGAGGCGCTGGTCTGCCGGTCCCGCCCGGCGAGGCGGTAGACGAATGCCCCGGGCCGGTACCGCATGCGCTCCCCGGTCTGGAAGCCGTGCTCGTCCTTCACCGTCACGAACACGTCGTCGGAGTAGTCGGGGACCTTCGACGCCGGGATCATCCACGAGCCGCCGGATGGGTCGCCGTTCTTTGCGACCTCGTACAGTTCCTCGTCGGCGATGAACCCGGTGTAGGACATCAGGCCCTCGTAGACCGCGCCGAGCTGGCTGATGCCGAGCTGGGCGTAGGAGATGAACCCACCCCGTTCGGTCCTGCCCCGGCGTCCGCCGCGACCGGCGCCACCGCCCCTGGAGAGCATGAGCCGACGGAGCACGCGGTAGAGCGCGCCGTCACGCAGCCGGGTGTCGTAGCGCGGCACGCCTGGGCCGTCCTCGTCGTAGCCGGGGCGGGCGACCGAGCCGATGAGCCGGGTCCGGGCCGGATCGAACAGGTCTGCCTTCAGCGCCTCAAACCGGAGCCCTTCTCCCTCGGACAGCCCGTCGGCCGGGACACCATCCCGGGCGCGATGGCCATCGTTCACCATGCGGAAGAGCACCGCGAGCGACTCGTGCAGGTGGAAGCTCTTACGCGCTTCCTCGCCACCCAAGCGGCGGGCGACGAGGTCGCCGAGGCGAGCCATGGAATATCCGGCGATGTAATCCTCGTCGTCGACCGGGAGGATACCGAGCTCGGGCCGCGCCTCAGCGTAGAGGAGGAACAGAATCCGGTACAGGTAGCGCAGCGACTGGCGGCCAAGGTCCTTGGCCAGAGTGCCGTCGTCGATGTCACCGGGCTGCACACCCTGCGCCCGCAGCCGGTCCAGGACCTCGTTGGCGATAATCTGCACGGACTCGCGCAGGCCTTCGCGCAGCTCAGCGGAGACGCCGACGGCGTGCTGGCGGGAGCCAGCCACGAAGCCGGCGAGGGGTTCTTCGCCGCCTTCGGCGGGGGGCTGGAGCGCGTCGGCGCTGAACAGGGCGGCAATCACCTCGAGCTCGGCCGCGTCGGCCCGCTCCAGGGCGGCGTCCAGGCTGACGGCCAGGTATCTGCCTTCGCCCCAGGTGAGCCGGTCGGCGAGGACGATTACGCCGCCGTGCAGCAGCAGGACATACCGGGGCGGTTCGTCGGCGGCGAATAGCCACCGGGCGAGCTTCGCGCCGGTCTCGATCTTCTCCCGGTTACCGTCCTCGACTGGTGTGAGGAGCGTGCCTGCCCCGTTGGCGTCGAACGCGGCGTCGGTATCGGTCGCCCAGTCGCAGTCGATCGCCAGCACGTTCTGGCCCGCGTAGGCGACAGGGACCTGGAACTCCTCGCCGGCGCGCTCGATCTCCAGGTCCCTGGGCTCAGCGGGGAAGCCGAGGGCGCGAAGCAGCGCTCCGTTCAGCTCGACCAACTCCTTCTTCCTGAGCTGATCGGCTCCGGCCTGCCCCTTGAGTGACAGCCGCGCATCGAAGTACTCCCGGCGCAGGCCGCGCAGTCCCCTGACTGGGGTCGGCTGGGCCGCCTTCTCCCGGGCAGCCCAGCGGGTGCGCAGACTGCCCTGCTTCTTCAGGTCGCGGGGCAGCACCTCGGCCAGGTAGTGCGCGGATAGGTAGTCGCCGCGGTTGGTGATCGAGTCGTAGCTCATCGCGCCTCCTCGCCCGTGGGCCTGGCATTACCAGCAAGGACAGCGAGAACGCGGAGCAACGGCTCGCCAGCCGTGCGGAGCGCCTCGGTCAGTCGGCCAAGCTCCCCGGCTGTCTCGCGCACCCTGTCCCGCTTGCTGCGTTCCGTGGGCAGCAGACCGTCGAGGCTGAGCTGCTCCCAGGTCGCCAGGCGGGTCCGGTACTCCTCGATCGGCCCGTCGACTGCCGCGTCATAGCTGGCGCGGAGTGCCTCCAGACGGTTACGGGCCGCGCCGACCGCGGCAGGTACGAGACCCTGCAGGCTCGCGATGTCGCCGAACCTGAGCGTGTTCACCATGTCCGGGCCGACCTTCGCCCGCTGGAGGGTGTCGGTCATGTCGTCGACGCGCGGCTCTCCGGGCAGGCCGGTGACCGCCATCCATTCGACGACCGTGGGTTGGCCGAGGGCGTTTGAGTAGACGCCCTGGACGAGGAAGGTCGGCTCCGTGACGGCTGCGATGAGCACCGGGGCCTGCTGGCGGGGGACGCGGAGCAGGACTTTGTCGGTCAGCCACTCGATCATGGGGTGCAGGTCGGATAGGTAGGCGATCTCCGGCCAGAGCGTTTTGGTCCGCTGGGCCTCGTCCAGCTTCGTCTGCGCGAGCGTCCGGTTAAACGTCACCCGCATCCGCTCGGTGACTTCGTGCCTTCTCAGGTACGAGGGCGGCAGCACGGACAGCCGCTGCACCAGGTCGTCTGGCGGCCGGAAGGCGAGCATCTCGCCGTCGTCGTCGACGCGCAGATCTGGCGCAGCAGCGGCGAGCGCGGTACGGGTGAACGCCTCCGTGGACTCGAAGAGGCGTGGCACCTTGGCCTGGTCCGGCGCAAGGTTCTCCGGCTGGTCACCGACGCCCGCCAGCAGGTCAGCGAGGTAGTCGGCACCGGGACCCGCGCCATCGGCTGCGTCGATGGACTCGTCCACGGTCTTGCCGGCGAGGAGGTCCTTGACCAGGCGGTCTTCTTCTTTCTTCGAGGTGAACTGGCGGGTGACGCCCTCGGCGGTACCGAGTTGGCTGTGCGCGATTGCCTCGCGGGCCAGGAGTTTCTCCGCGACGGTGGTGTCGTCCTTGGCGCCTTCGGTCTGTGAGGTGAGGATGAGCGCGGCGAACTCGGGCCGGTGGAGCTGCCCGTACCGGTCGATGCGGCCGTTGCGCTGCTCAATGCGGATCAGCGACCACGGCAGGTCGTAGTGGATCAGATGGTGGCATTGCCGGTGCATGTTCACGCCCTCGGACGCGACGTCACCGGTGAGCAGCACGCGGACCGGTGTGTCGCTGAGCGAGAACTGCTCGATGATGTCGTGCTGCTGGGTGTCGGAAAGCGCGCCGTGCATCAGCTCGACCTGGCCGTCCTTAATGAGGCCGAGCCGGCTGGGGAGGGTCGTGCGCAGCCATTCGAGGGTGGGCACGCTCTCGGAGAACACCACGGCGCGGGTGGTGCTGTGCGGGCCGACGCCGATCTCCTTGAGCTTCGCGATTAGGGCGGTGAGCTTGGCGGAATCGTCCTCGGTGACCTGGTCGGCGAGCGCAGCGAGACGGCTGAGCGCGGCGCGCTCGGTCTCGTCGCTGGTGTTTTTCGCACGCTTACGAGCGGTGACCGCCAGGGCCTTGTGGCTGGAGAGGAAGGCCTTCAGCAACGTATAGGGGAACAGACGGCGGTCCGCGCCCAAGCCCGGAGCGACGGTCGGGTCGGCGAGCCAGACGCGCGTAAGTTCGGAGAGGACATCTTCCTCAGCCTGGGATGTGGGGCAGCGGATCGCCTGCGAGGGGCCGCGTTCCCGCCATTTCCCGCCGATCTCGTTCGTGACCTCTTGGCTGATCTTCGTGCGCCGGATGTAGAGGTGCGCGATGTCCTTGGCTGCGTAGTTCTTGTCGTCGGCGATTGCGGCCGGGTCGAGCATTTCGATCAGCTCGGCGAAGGATCGTGCGTCGCCGTTGTGCGGGGTGGCGCTGGCGAGCAGCAGCGCGTCCGTCCGCCTGGCGAGGCGCTTCGCCAGGCGGCGGCGAAGGTTCCGTTCCCCGGACCCGATCAGGTTGTGCGACTCGTCGATGACGACTGCGTCCCAGTGCATGGCGTCGAGGTGCTGGCCGTAGCGGCCCTCGTTCTTCAGCGTGTCGATTGAGATGATGATCCGCTTGTAATGGGTGAATGGGTTACGGCCAGCCGGGATCTCCCGCTGGATGCGTTCGATGCCGAGCGAATCCAGGCGAATGAGCGGGATCGCGAACCTGGTCCATAGCTCCAGCTGGAACTGCTCGAGGACCTGCTGCGGGGTGACGACCAGGATGCGGTCACCGCGGCCACGACGGATCAGCTCGGCAAGGATGAGGCCGATCTCCAGGGTCTTGCCGAGGCCAACGACGTCAGCGAGGAGGATCCGCGGGCGGAGGTTCGTCAGCGCGAGCTCGGCGGGGCGCTGCTGGTAGGTGAGCTTGTCGAGCAGGAAGCTGTCTGGGTGGGCCGCAAGGCCGCGCTCGGACTGCGGGAGCGGGGTGCGCCGCAGCGCCGCCTCCAGGTAGAGCCGGGACATCGCGAACCCGGGGGTGTCGTCGCGGACGAGCACCGTCTCCTCCGGCCGCAGGAGGACCGGCTTAGGCTGTTCGAGCGCGGTGAAGAAGACGGCGTCCTCCTCGCGGACGAACTCCGATACGCCGGTGGCCCTGATCTGGTAACCGTCGTGTTCGGTGGGAGTGCAGCTGCGGACAAGCCATTCGGTGTCCCGGACGACGATCCGCGCCCCGGGTGGGAATGGCGTCTGGTTGCTTCTGGTCATGAGCGTGGTCCCCTGGGATGTCTGGCTTGCCTGCAGTGAAACCGAGCACTAGAAGGGGGCGTCCCTGCCGTAGTCGCGGCGGAGTTGGTCCGCAACCCGCTGAACAAGCACGCTCGGCACGCTCGGATTTTCCGGCAGCCTCGGCCGCCTGGCCCGGGGCGGGTCGGGCGGTGGCGGGTCGGTCGGCCGTTCCCGGTAGGTGGCTTCCGCCAGCCGCCGGAGCCTGTCAGCCGAGCCGAACAGAGTGGCCTGCCCGGAGGCGGCGAGCACCCCGGCCATCGCCTCGGTCACCTCGCTAAGCGAAGGCCGGGCGGCCGGCGCGTGCGCGAGCATGGCGGTTACGGGGCCGACAAGCACTTCCGGGACGCCGGCCAGGTTTGGTGGCGTGGCCGCGTCGGCGATCGCGTACAGCATGGCCGGCACCGTCGGCCGCTGGTAGGGATAATGCGCGGTGAGCGCGAAGACGAGGACCGCGCCCAGCGAATAGACGTCCGCCGCGGTGGTCAGATCCTTCGCCGAGTTCACCTGCTCCGGCGCCATGCACACCGGGGTGCCAATCGTCTCGGCGGTTCTGGTGAGCTCACCGGGCGCTGCAGTCAAGGCGGCCAGACCAAAGTCAATCACTTTCGGGCCATCCTTCCCAAGGAGGATGTTGGACGGCTTGAGATCACGGTGCAGGATGCCCGCCTGGTGAATGACGGTGAGCGCCTCGGTAAGTCCGATTCCGAGGGCCGCGGCCAGGTCGGCCGAAAGCGGACCGTACTCGGTCACGTACTCGGTGACCGTGAGGCCGCGGACATACTCGACCGCGAACCACGGCGGAGCCTCATCGGGCGGCGACGTGGTGACGAGGTTCGCGACTCGCGGCCCCTGGACCATACCGATGGCCAGGCCCTCACGGTCGAAACGCCCTCTGGCCTCCGACACCTCGAAAAGGTCCGCACGGATCATCTTCACCGCTACGGGCTCACCATCCAGCGTGACGCCGTAGTACACGATCCCCATCCCGCCCCGGCCGAGACGACCGCGCAACGCAATGCCGCCGAGGTCGGTCGGGTCGGCTGGCTTGAGGGGGTCCACGCGCACCTGCCTGGTAGCCGGAACGAGATCATCTGATGACCGTGCGGTACAGCGTAGTGGCGCGGCAAACGCCTCATCATGACTCACTCCGGATCATCGCCATCCCCAGGCTGGGCCATCTGTCGGGCACTGCGGCTCCCTGGGTTAAAGGATCGCGCTGGTGTAGCACCGGTCGAGGGTTTCGCGAACAGAATACGCGGAAGGTTGTGAACTATGTCAACCATAAAAAATTGACATAGTGCACTTGTAAGTGTGAGCTGGACTATCTCACATCTGCGTATAGTTGCTGATCTTGAGCTAATCCCGAGACGGGCGGAAGGCGGCAAGCCGATGGAGCAGGTAGAGGTGTCCCTCGCGGACATTGCTCGCATCGCCGGCGTGCGGCCTAGCGCGGTGAGCAACTGGCGGCGCAGGCACGAGGATTTCCCCAAGCCGGCCGGTGGTACCGATAAGAATCCCCGATTCAGCCTCACGGAGGTCGAGGCATGGCTGCACCGGCAGGGCAAGCCAGCAGAGATTCCGGCCGACGAGCGGCTCTGGCAAGCCTTTGATTCGGTACGTGGCGTGCTGCCGCCAGTCGACGCGCTCGTCAGCGTGGGCATACTGCTCAGCTACCTGCGCACATATCCGGGCACTGTCGTACCGCATGATCCGCAGGCACTCAAGGGCCTCATGGAGAAGGCCCAGCATTCGCTCGCCTCCGGTCGCGGCGCGGCCGCGGCCGGACTCATGGACACGCTCAGCCCGTTCGAGGCAGGCGCGCGCGAGATGACGCTGCTCCGCGCGGTCGCCGAGGCGTCCGCGGCCAGCGACCCGGCGCAGACCTTTGAGTATCTGTGCTCCCGCTACCTCGACACCGGGTCCCGGGCTGGCCTGGCGACGACTCCGCCCGAGCTCACAGATCTCATGCTTGACCTCGCTGGCCCGGGCCGCAAACTCCTGCTTGATCCCGCGTGCGGCAGCGGGAACATTCTGCTATCCGGCGCCAGGCGTGGCTTCGCCCAGGTCGCAGGCCAGGAGCTCAACACGTCGCTGTCGCTCGTCGCAGCGCTCCGCCTCGTGCTGGCCGAAAGCTCCGAATACGACGTCCGCGCGGGAGACTCGCTGCGCCAAGACGCGTACCCCCAGGGGGCAGCGGACGCGGTCGTTTGCAATCCGCCGTTCGCCGACCGGAACTGGGGCCTGGACGAACTAGCGGACGACCCCCGATGGGAGTACGACGTCCCGTCTCGCCTCGAGTCAGAACTTGCGTGGGTCCAGCATGCACTCGCCCACGTCGTGCCCGGCGGCACGGTCGTCATGCTCATGCCCCCCGCGGCCGCGGCCCGGCCCTCCGGGCGGCGGGTGCGACAGAACTTGGTACGGCGCGGGGCGCTGCGCGCCGTCATATCCCTCCCGCCTCGGCTCGCCGCGCACTACGCCCTCGCCCTGCAGATCTGGATTCTCCAGCGTCCCGACCAGCCACCTGCACCGTCGCATCTCCTCTTTGTCGATGCGTCCGGCTTCTCCGCTGGCCAGACGCGTCGGGAGACTCAGCCAGCCGAGGGTGCCCAGGCGTGGGACGAGGTCCGCGCGGTCATCAACCGGGCCTGGACGGCATTCAACAACGGCGCCGCCGGGGCCAGTGAAATGAGCGACGTAGCGCTGGTCATCCCGGTCGTCGACCTGCTCGACGAGGAAGTCGATCTCACTCCCAGCAGGCAGTTGCTCGCCGCCAGACCGCCGCACGTGTCACGCGATGAGCTGGCCGAGCGACACGCGCGGCTGGCGGAGACGATCGCGCAGCTAACCGAACTCCTACCCGCGATGCCCGGTCCCGGCAGCGGGCAGGGCGGCGAGACACGCGACGCGTCACTTGAGGAGCTCGCGCAGACCGGCGCGATCTTCATCCGCCGGGCTAGCGCCCGTGCCGTGGACGACAAGGAGGGCGACCCGCGTCAACGGATCCGGGGACGCGTCCTGACCGGCCGCGATATAGCCCGCGTTACCCCGCCGTCCGACGTCACCGAGGTCATCGCGGACGAGGTGCGCAATCCCCCTATTCGTGCAGGCGACGTACTCGTGCCCCTCGTTGGGCGGCGCCTCACCGCGCGAGTGGCCGCCGACCTCGACGTCGGTGCGTATTTGTCCCCCACCGTCCTCCTCATCAGGCCTGACCCGGCAACCATCGACCCATGGTTCATCGCCGGGTTCCTGTCCAGCAGCGGCGGAGGGCGTCAGGCTGCGCGGATGACAAGCACTCTCGGGGAGCACATCCGCTTCGACCCTCGCCGCATGCGTATCCCGCTGCTGCCGATCGACACGCAGCGCGTGCACGGCGAGGCCTTCCGCAAGCTATGGGAGTTTGCCCGGACGCTCCGCGCCGCGCATGACCTGGGCATCGACTTCGTCCGGGACATGCTCGACGTAACCGTTGCACCGCTCGAACAGACGGCTGACTTCGTAAAGCCGCAACGGCCCATTTCGGGCGGGTTATTGGGGTCCTTCCCCCACGCCAGCCCGGCCCGTTTCCGTCAGCCCGCTCCCAGCCCAGCGGGCCTCGGTTAAGTCAGTCACCGGCCAGCATGCGGACCAGCACCACCATAGCCCCACGGGCCTGCGGCGCTAACCCCAAATTGCGGCGGTCACCGCGCCGGTGGACCACCAGCAGCGTCAACCTCCTGGTTGTGATTAGGTGGCTTCCGATGACCGCTTACAGCCCGACGCGACTCTGACCTGGGCCGACTTGCCGATGCCAAATGATGCGGCGTGTTGCCGGGTCCAGGCGTCACATGGTCGTTACGGTATCGGGAATGAGCACCGTCGCGGATGTCAGCTACCGCTGGTTTGAGGCTCCCGTGCGTCAGGACCTTGAGATCACCCAGGTGTACGGGTATCTGATCTGCCCTGCTACCGGCCGGGTGCTGATCCAGGACGACGAGGGAGTTTTCAACCTGCCCGGCGGCACACCCGAAGCCTGGGACAGCGACATGTCGGCGACGCTGGCCCGTGAGGCAATGGAAGAAAGCCAGGTCCGGATCGATGACGCCGTCTACCTCGGCTTCCAGGAGGTGCGACGGCCGGGACGTGCTCCCTATGCCCAGGTGCGGATGGCCGCGCGGATCAGCGGGTTCGAACCCCGCCGACCGGATCCGGACGGGGGCCGCACGTATCGACGGCTGCTGTGCCCGCTGGTCGGCGCAGCGGATGTACTTGGCTGGGGTGAGCCCGCGGTGGCCCAGGCCCGGGCGGCTGGCCGGGTCGCGGCCGGCCAATGGAACATAGACATTGACGCCACGGCCAGCATCACCTACGTGGAATGACACGACTGCCCCGGTACGCCCAGCGCTTCAGCCGTTTCCCAGGGCGCTGTTACCGTCGTGGCTCGCTTGCCTGCCTTGTTTACCGGTGCTGACCGCCCATGGCGCGACCTCCGCGCAGAAGGCAGCGACGGCTTGCTCGAGATCGTAGCGGCTGGCGGCAAGGCGGCGACTGGCAGCGCGGAGCCGGGCCCGTCCGGCTGGGTCGCAGGCCAGTCCCCTGGAGATGGCGGCGGCGAGTGAGGCCGGGTGCTCGGGCTGGGCGGTGTAGCCGGTCAGGTCGTTGATGACGAGTTCGGCCAGCCCCCCGGCCGTGGTGGCCACGACCGGTGCGGCCCCAGCGGCGAACGCTTCCAGCGGAACGCGGCCAAACGGTTCGGCGCGGGAGGGCACGATGACGGCAGCGAGGGCGGGATGGCTGAGCAGGCCGCGGAGTTGCGGGTCGAAGCGGGTGAGCAGGGTCGCGTTCAGCCCGGCGGCGGCGATCCTGCGGGCGAGGTGCTCCTGGTAAGGGGTTCGCTGACGCCCTTCTGTCACAGCGGCGATCACCGCGTGGGGCACCGGAATCGCCGCGTTCTTGAGCAGGGTGAGCGAGTCGATCAGGTCGTCGAAGCCTTTGTAGGGCACCGCCCTGCCCATCGCGAGAACGAAGCCGTTCCGGGCCGGTGCGGGCAGCAGCCGAGCGGCGGGAGCAACTGGCTTCCAGTCGGCGGCGGTCAGCCCGTTCGGCAGGTCGAGCAGCGCGCGTACGGGGATCGCGTATTGCCCGGCCAGGTGGTGGCGCATGTGGGCCGAGATAGCCGCAACGCGGGCGCCGCCCGCGACCGCGGCGTGCAGCCCGTCGCGTTCCCACTCGACACGGGGCCGGTCACCGGGGTCGTGCAGGAGCGCAGTGGAGCGGGCGACATTGACCAGGCAGCGGTGGGCGGCCGGGGTGAGCAAGGGAGCCAGACCGTAAAACGGCGCGTCGAACGCGATGATGAGCATCGGGCCGCCGGGTGCCTGGGGGTAGTTGCTGATGACGGTGGCGGCCGAGGTGCACGCCGCTTTGAACTGGGTCAGGCCGCCGAACCGGATGGTGCCGTGGGTGCCGTTGCTGAGGGGGATGATCTGCCCCCCGGCGTGCTGGATCAGCGCCCGCATCTCGGCGTGCCATGGAGCGCTGTATTCGCTGCTGCCCGGGCTGAGATGGATGGGCAGCACGAGCAGCCGCGCTCCGGGCAGGAGCATGCCGACCAGGGTTTCGAGGAAGGCGCGGTTTGACCGCCCGGCCCCAGTGCCGCAGGAGTAGAAGCCGTCATGCAGGACGACTGCGACGAGGGGGTGCGGCCTTGCGTCCGTCATTGGTGGCCTGCCAGGTCACGGGCGATCTGGAACTGGTGCTGCGGGTCGTCGTGGCCGCAGACATGCCGCCACCGGGTGCGGCGCAAGGCCGCGCCGAGCGCGGGATGGGCGTCTGTCACGGCGGCAACGGGATCGGCGTAGAAGTCCTGAAGCCGCCTTAACGGGCCGGGCAGGCTCCAAGGGTGGCCGTCTTTCAGGCGGCCGGCGCGGCGATGCAGGCTGGCGGCGACGTCGATATCGAAGATCAGGTAGCTGCCGGGGAGCAGCAGCGTGCCGTCGTCCAGGCAGGCGGCGGCCCACGCGGTCCGGGCGTGCAGGAGGCGACCGCCGTCGCTGTCGGCGATGGAGTAGGCGTAGGCCAGGGAACTGAGCCAGTCCCGGTCGCAGACCACCGGCCGGCCGTCGGCCAGGGCGGCGCGGGCCTGGGCTGCCTTGCGCAGCCAGTTGGCCTGGTGGGCGTCGTCGTCGCCGGGGGCGGGGTGATCGGCGATGGGGATCGTCGTCCCGCTGCCGGTGGTGTACTCACCGACGAATTGGACGCCGGTCGCGGCGATGCGGTGGCCGGTGGTTGTCTTGCCTGCCCCGGGCATCCCTTCCAGCACGGTCAGTGGTGCTGCTAAGGCGGGCGGCCCGTTGTGGCGGTCAGAAGAGGGTGTCTTGCCGGTCATGACGGTCTTCCGGCTGGGTGCGGGTCACGGTGCCCAGGCCCTCTGCGGTGTGGGCGGCGGACGCGGTGATGGTCCATCCGGCGAGACGGCGCATGTCGGCTAGCAGCGGCCCGCTGGCGGTGTCGAGCAGCATGCGGCGGCCGACGATAAAGCGGATGGTGCCGGCCAGCTCTGGTTCGCTGCCCAGGCCGGTGACCTCGCGGTAAGTGCTGGGTACGGCTTCGTCCAGGCCGAAGTCGCCCGCCTGGTCGGTCACGGTATCGGGCAGCAGTTCAAGACCGGATGGCCAGGTCATCTGGGCCGTGATGTGCTGCTGGGCGGACCGCATCTGGCGGGCGCGTTCCGGGGCCGGGGGCAGCTGCCACCACGCGGTGGCCTTGGCGCGGGCCCCGAGCCGTTCGGCGGCGAGCAGGGCGGTGGAGATACGGTGCTCCGCGAGCCGGATGGGCGGGTAGGGACCGGCGGCGAGCAGCGTGAAGGTGATCGCGCCCTGCTCCAGCAGCCGGTCACGGTCCCGGTCAGCGGCGGTCAGGCCCACCTTCACCAGCCCGGGCCCGAACCAGGCGAGGTAGAGATGATAGGTGCGGCCGTCGTCGCCGGGCAGGGCGTCGCGGGCGAGTGCCCGGCCGCGGTCGGCGGCCGCGCAGCCGGCGCATTGCGGATCGGTGCTGTCGGTGAGGGCGGCCTGCGCGGGGCAGGGTGTGCGGCCGGTGCCGGCCCAGATGCCGGTGCAGCGACGGGGGCCGCGCAGCGTCCAGGCGACCGGCTGGCCGATCACTGTCGGATGGGTTTGCTCGGCCACTATGCAGCCGGTCGGCGTGGAAAGGTTAGCTGGCGTCGCGGCGAGCACCGGTTTCCCCGATTCCCAGTGCAGCCCGGTAAACCGCCAGGCGGCCTGCTCGTTGGTCACGCTCGTGCCTTTCATACAGTTCCGCGAGAACGGACGGCCCGGCGAAATGGGCGATGTCGGCCAGCGCCTCGCCGGGGTTGTCCGGCATGTGCAGGTGGTTACGCAGCATGCCCGCGCCCAGGTCACGGCGGATTCCGGCCTTGATCTGGGCCGTCTGGCCGCAGGCGCCGGGCGAGCGTGCCCGCAGGACCAGGACGGCGACGGGGCCGCTGGTCAGGTAGGCGTCGCGGGCGGCCACGTAGTCGGCGCCGTAGGCTTCCGGGTACATCCGGCGTGTGTCCTGTGTCGTCAGGGTACGGGTGCTCGTCGCCAGGATGCCGTACTCGCCGGCTAGCCGCTCGCGGATGCGGGCGGCGGGGGCATCCGGCTTGATCAGCGCCAGGGTCAGCGACCAGGGCGGCCAGTGCCCCTCCGGGGCGGGTGAGCGCATCCGGATCGCCCATTTCAGCAGGCAGCCGCAGGAGGGCCCGGCCTGTTCGGCGGGATGACGTGGCGGGTCTGTGCTGGCCAGGTCCCGGCTGGTCGATACGCATACGGGGCAGCAGGCGGACGGCAGCCGCAGCTGGGCGCCAAGCCTGCCCAGTGGCGTGCCAGCGCGGTAACAGGCCCACCAGGCATCCCACGGGCTCGCCAGCCGGACCGGTGCGGCCGGCGGGCCGCCCGGCAGCAGATGGGTCTCGATGAGATAGCCCAGCAGCGCCCGTGGCAGATGCTGGACCGGCCATGATGGCGGACCCGGCAGTGTGGTCATTGGTGGCTCACAGATCGGCGCTGACGGTGGCCGTGGTGTCGGCGGCCTCGGCCAGTGTCAGCTCAGCGCGCAGGAGTACCGGGGCGTGCCGTAGCTGCGGGAGCACCTGGTCGAGCAGGTGGGCGGCGATCGATTCGGTGGTGGTGCTGGGCATGGGGAGCAGGGTGACGTCTCCGGCCGGGAGGCTGTATCTCTTGGTTCCGCACTGGATGAATATCTGCCCGTCTTCGGTGCGGCAATGCCCGCCGGGCGGCTGGGCCGGCATGAGGGTGCGGCGGCGAAGCGGCTCGATGGCCCCGGTGAGTGCCTTCTTGACGGCCTGGAAGTCGGCCAGCATGCCGCAGTCGTCCAGTTCGCCGTGCAGCCGCAGGGTGACGGTGAAGGTGTGGCCGTGCAGTGGCTCGAACTCCCCGTTGTGCAGGCCCGCGTGGGCGGCGCAGAACTGGAACGGGCCGGTGCCGCCGATGGTGATGGCCGCGGGCATGGTGAACTCCTGATCAGGGCCGGAACCGGGCGAGGGTGAAGAACTCCTCCCGGGCACGGGCGTCGGACAGCAGCAGGCCGTGCAGCGCGGAAGTGACGGTGCTGCACCCGGCGGCCTGCGCGCCGCGCAGCGTCACGCACAGATGCTCGGCGGTCAGCACCACGCCGACGCCCTGGGGGTGCAGGTGCTCATCCAGCCAGTCGGCTACCTGCTGGGTCAGCCGTTCCTGAACCTGGGGGCGGTGCGCGAACAACTCAACCACCCGGGGCAGCTTGGACAGCCCGAGAATCCGGTCGCCTGGGAGGTAGCCGATATAAGCGCGGCCGATGAAGGGCAGGAAATGATGCTCACACACCGACCGGAACCCGATCTCCCGTTCCACCACAAGCTGCCGGTAGCCGTCATCGTTAGGGAAGGTGGTCAGATCGAAGTCCCGCGGGGTGAGCATCTCATCCAGGGCGCGGGCCATCCGGCCGGGTGTGTCCCGCAGGCTGTCCCCGGACAGATCGACCCCGAGCGCGGCCAGCAGCGCGGTGGCCGCCGCTTCGGCGGCGTCCAGGTCACGTGGGGTGGTCCGGCGGGCGACGGGCAGCCGGACCAGGCCGCTGGCGCCGGCGGTCACGGTGAGACCCCAGGCGCGAAGTCCGCCGGGCTGCGTTCGATCACGATTCCGGCGCTATCGCAGAATCTCAGCGCTCCCGGCTTGCACACGCGCACCTGCGCGCGGCCTGCGCCATGGTCAACGACGAGGACCCGGGCGATGGCCGTGGCGAGAGCTTCGACGGTGCGGTAGCCGGACGCCTCAACATGGGCAATGACGGCCTTTACCGGAGTGCGGTAGTCCCAGGCGTCAGCGAGCTTGTCGCTGGTCCCGGCTGGTGCCGCGTCGACCGCGACACGAAGATCGATGACCACATCGGACCGGTCCCGGCGTTCGTCCGGGCGACAGCCGATCACACATCTCAGCCGCAGCGCATCTATCTCAATCCGGTCCTCCGCTGGCGGCGTCACAGCACTCGCGCTGATTCCCATGATGGGTCAGCCTGCTTTCCGGCCGACCCCGCCGGCAAGCCACACCTTGCCGGCGTCACCGGGCACCGGGCCGTCCGGCCGCCAGTGCGGAACCTGGACCAGGCCCGGCTCGAGAAGGTCGAAACCGTCGAAGAACCGCAAGACTTCCGCCTGGCTGCGCAGCGTGGCATCGGGGACAGACTTCCGGTACGCCATGGCCGCCTGTGCGGTGGGAATGGAGTTCATGATCCTCTGCATCTGGTCGCGGCCGGAATGGAAAGCCGGCACAGCATGGACTGCTGACGTGATCTCAGCATGGCCGCCGGGATGTGGCCGGTCCATCGCGGAACGTCATTGCTCCGGTGCGGGGGCTATGACACATTGGCATTGCGCCGCCGTGACGTGCCTGCCTAGCCTGGTGCCCCTGTCCGGCGCGGCTTCCCGACCAGGAGGCGAGAATGCCCGAAACGCAGCGGTGCGCGGCATGCAAGCGCCCGCTGTCCCGATACAACCCCGATCCGCTGTGCTCCTCGTGCCTGCGCGCAGCGCGTTACGGCCCGGATGGCGCGGAAACCCCGGTGGACGGCGGTGGCTTAACGCCGGTGTGGTTGTGGGACTCGCCGCCCATGCGCCGGGCGCTGGCCGGGCTGGACCTGGCCGCCATGATGGTCATCTTCCGCGCCGCAACGGGGCTGTCCCAGCTTGAGCTGGCTCAGCTTCTGGGCTGGTCGCAGAGCACGGTAAGTTTGATTGAGAAAGGTCAGCGCGACACTCTGTATGACATCCGGGAGTTGCTGCGGTTCGCCAGGACCGTCGTGATGCCCCGGGAAGCGCTGCTGCCGGCCATACTGGGCCGCCCGGATGCTGCGCTAGGTAATGTCAGTCTCGCGAGTGCCGAGCTAGCCGACACCTGGATGGTGGAGGACGCGGGCTTGGATGTGGACCGGCGCACGTTCGGTGGGCTCGTGGCCGGTGCTGCGGCGGCCGTCATCCTGCCATCCGCGGCCGTCCCAGCCCAAGCGACCGCCGCACATGCCCGGTACCTGCAAGCGTGCGTGGACAGCCTGTACGCACGAGATCAGGCCGTAGGCGGCGCGGCTCTGCTGCGGCAAGCGCTGATGCACTGGCAATACGCTCGCCGGATGCTGGGTGAATCCAGCTATACCGAACCGGTCGAACGACAGCTGCTCGCCATCACCAGCGAGCTGGCGATTTGCACG
>Ga0182014_10004773_pt1 | contig 15355 bp, 15 predicted proteins | sample 612S2DmetaG_FD_120489 | JGI IMG/M metagenome (GOLD analysis project Ga0182014, IMG submission 120489) | Permafrost microbial communities from Stordalen Mire, Sweden - 612S2D metaG | ecosystem: Environmental > Terrestrial > Soil > Wetlands > Permafrost | place: Sweden: Stordalen | collected... | reverse complement strand
TGGATGAACAGGATGATGAGCACCAGGATCGCGATCTTGCCGAGCACGGCGCCGGCGACCGGTTCGAGGAACTTGTTGGCGATGCCGAGCGTGAAGGCGCCGACCAGCGTGCCCCAGAGATTACCGACGCCACCGAACACCACCACCATGAAGGAGTCGATGATGTAGCTCTGTCCGAGGTTGGGACTGACATTGTCGATCTGCGACAGCGCCACGCCGGCGATCCCGGCGATGCCCGAGCCGAGGCCGAAGGTGAGCGCATCGACGCGCGATGTCGCGATTCCCATCGACGCCGCCATCCGGCGGTTCTGCGTCACCGCGCGCATCTCCAGCCCCAGCGCGGTATAGCGCAGCATGGCGAGCAGGATCACGAACACGGCGAGCGTGAAGCAGAGGATCCACAGCCGGTTGTAGGTGATCGTGATCTGTCCGATCTCGAAGGCGCCGCTCATCCAGGAGGGATTGCCGACCTCCTGGTTGGTGGGACCGAACATGGTGCGCACGGCCTGCTGCAGCACCAGCGAAAGGCCCCAGGTCGCCAGCAGGGTCTCCAGCGGGCGGCCGTACAGGAAGCGGATGATGCTGCGCTCGATCAGCACCCCGATCGCGCCGGCCACCAGGAAAGCCAGCGGCACGGCGATCAGCAGCGAATAGTCGAACAGCCCGGGGAAACTGGTGCGGATGGTTTGCTGCACTACGAAGGTGACATAGGCCCCGATCATGACCATCTCGCCATGGGCCATGTTGATGACGCCCATCACCCCGAAGGTGATGGCAAGCCCGATCGCCGCCAGCAGCAATACCGAACCGAGCGACAGCCCGTACCAGGCGTTCTGCACCATGGACCAGAGCGCCAGATTGCTCTGGATCGCCGCTGTCGCATTGGCCGCCGCGCGCGCGATCGCCGGCGGCTGCTCGCCGGTCAGTCCGGTCAGCAGCGCCAGCGCTTCCTGGTCGCCGCGCGCCTTGATGGTGGCGATGGCCTCGAGTTTCTCGGCGTCGGTGGCGTCTGCCTTGAACAGCAGGATAGCCGCGCGCGCCTCATTGAAGGCGAGCTTGGCGGCCTTGTTGGTCTCTTTCGCCAGCGCGCTGTCGACCGCCGGCAGCATGGTCTCGTCGTGGGTCTTGAACACCGATTGCGCGGCCTGGACGCGTTTCTGCGGATCGGGCGACTGCAGCGTCAGGCTGCCGAGCGCGGCCTCGACATGGCGGCGCAGCTTGTTGTTGAGACGCACGGCGGCGGCGCTGTCGGGCACGCCGTCGACCGGCGCGCCGGTCAGCGCGTCGATGCTCTTGCCGTCGGTCCCGGTGACGTAAACCTTCTTGGTGTCGGGATCGGCCATCAGGCGGCCGTCCTGCAAGGCGCTGACGATGGTAAAGGCCAGCGGATTGGCGCTGGTCGCCAGTACATCGACGGCATCTTCCGTATCGGAAAACTCGTCGTTGGCGAACTTGCCGACAGCGTCCTCGAACGGCCCCGCCAGCACCGGCAGTACCATGGCGAACATCAACAACAAGGCGAAGGGCAGCGCGCGAAAATTTCTCAAGACCTTGCTAAGCACTGGACGACCCCGGCAGTAACGGCAGGAGGGCGGCGGAAATCGCCGCCCTCCCAGGTTCATAGCAGATCTTCTAGCAACTCAGGACCCGATCAGGAACCCTGACCGCCGCACTTGTTGGTCTTGGTGTTGTAGTTGCCGCACTTCTTGCCAACCCAATCGCCGATCAGGTCCTTGGAGTCCGGCAGTTCCTTCGACCATGCATCGCCGGCGACCAGACCGGGGGTCTTCCAGACCACGTCAAACTGGCCGTTGCCCTTGATCTCGCCGATGAACACCGGCTTGGTGATGTGGTGGTTCGGCAAGAGCTCGGACACGCCGCCGGTCAGGTTCGGCGTCTTGGTGCCGGGCAAAGCGTCGATCACCTTGTCGGCGTCGGTCGACTTGGCCTTTTCGACCGCCTTCACCCACATGTTGAAGCCGATATAGGTGGCTTCCATCGGGTCGTTGGTCGTGCGCTTCGGGTTCTTGGTGTAGGCCTGCCATTCCTTGATGAACTTCTCGTTGGCCGGCGTCTTGATCGATTCGAAGTAGTTCCAGGCGGCGAGATGGCCGAGCAGCGGCTTGGTGTCGATGCCGGCGAGTTCTTCTTCGCCGACCGAGAAGGCGACGACCGGAATGTCGGTGGCCTTGATGCCCTGGTTGCCGAGTTCCTTGTAGAAGGGAACGTTGGCGTCGCCGTTGATGGTCGAAACCACCGCAGTCTTCTTGCCGGCGGAACCGAACTTCTTGATGTCCGCGACGATGGTCTGCCAGTCGGAATGACCGAACGGCGTGTAGTTGATCATGATGTCTTCCTGGGCCACACCCTTCGACTTCAGATAGGCCTCAAGAATCTTGTTGGTGGTGCGCGGATAGACGTAATCGGTGCCGGCCAGCACCCAGCGCTTCACCTTTTCTTCCTTCATCAGGTAGTCGACCGCCGGGATCGCCTGCTGGTTCGGCGCTGCACCCGTATAGAACACGTTGCGCTCGCTCTCCTCGCCCTCGTACTGGACGGGGTAGAACAGGATGCTGTTGAGTTCCTTGAACACCGGCAGCACGGATTTGCGGGACACCGAGGTCCAGCAGCCGAACACGACCGCGACCTTGTCCTTGGTGATCAGCTCACGGGCCTTTTCGGCAAACAGCGGCCAGTTCGACGCGGGGTCGACGACCACGGCCTCGAGCTTCTTGCCGAGCACACCGCCCTTCTTGTTCTGCTCATCGATCATGAACAGGACGGTGTCCTTCAGCGTGGTTTCGCTGATGGCCATGGTGCCGGAAAGCGAGTGGAGAACACCGACCTTGATGGTGTCGTCCGCAGCTTTGGCGGGCGCGAATGCGGCCAGGCCGAGAACCAGGCCGGCGGTAGCCGCCAGCGCGCGACGGCGGCTGAAAGGCGTCGCTATATCGTGAGTCAATTGAGTACGCATGAGGTGTCATCTCCCTGGACGCGGCGTTAGACGCTGCGAAACGGCCCCACGGCCGTCTGCGTTAACGGAATCGCAAGAACCATGCCACCGGCTGAAAATGAAGGAACCGTATGGATTCGTTGAGTAATCTGGCATAACCTGGCGGAATATTACGAGCTATAGCTTATTTTTTAGGCAAAAAAAATGTATGCTTCGTCGGCAAACTGTTTAATTTGTAAGCAAAAATTCTACGATGTCTAATTTTCCGGCATCGGATTTTTTGCACCGCAACGTGTCATGCCGTACCGGTTCACCTGAGAGGCGAGCCGTATCGGGGGCTTTCTTAACCGCGCCCACGCTGATCGGCCGATTGACCTTGAAAGCGCCGTGTTCGTGTTCCATATGTGTATTACGACCCAGGGAATCACCGGGTCATTGCGAGCCGCGTGTTCTGAGCCCGTCCAACGGTTTCTGGCTTGCCCCTTCAGCTAACCAAAACCGACGCCCCAAACACGCGGGTGTCTCAGACACCCTCGCGCGCTCCTGGCTGACAAGGCCGGGCGCCTGCCTTTTATAATGGAAAGAACCCCCTTTTGACCTCCTTTCAGGATTTCGGCCTTGCCGATCCCATCTCGCGTGCGCTCAAGGAAGAAAACTATCTCACGCCGACTCCCATCCAGGCTCAAACCATTCCGATCGCGCTGACCGGCCGTGACGTCGTCGGCATCGCGCAGACCGGCACCGGCAAGACCGCGGCCTTCGCGCTTCCCATCCTGCACCGCATTCTGGAAAACCGCATCAAGCCGCAGCCCAAGGCCTGCCGCGTGCTGGTGCTGAGCCCGACCCGCGAATTGTCCGGACAGATCCTCGACAGCTTCAACGCCTATGGCCGCCACATGCGCCTGACCTCGACGCTGGCGATCGGCGGCGTGCCGATGGGCCGTCAGGTCCGTTCGATCATGCCGGGCATCGAAGTACTGGTCGCCACCCCCGGCCGCCTGCTCGATCTCGTCCAGAGCAACGGATTGAAGCTCGGCCAGGTCGAATTCCTCGTGCTCGACGAAGCCGACCGCATGCTCGACATGGGCTTCATCAACGACATCCGCAAGATCGTGGCCAAGCTGCCGGTCAAGCGGCAGACGCTGTTCTTCTCGGCCACCATGCCGAAAGACATCGCCGAACTCGCCGAAGCCATGCTGCGCGATCCGGCGCGGGTCGCCGTGACCCCGGTGGCCTCGACGGTCGACCGCATCACCCAGCGCATCATCCAGGTCGACCACTCCAACAAACCCGCCTTTCTGGCACAGCTGTTGAAGCAGGAGCCGGTCGATCGTGCACTGGTGTTTACCCGCACCAAGCACGGCGCCGACAAGGTGGTGAAGAGCCTTGCCCGGGCCGGCATCACCGCCGACGCCATTCACGGCAACAAGTCGCAGAACCACCGCGAGCGGGTGCTGGCGGCGTTCCGCACCGGCGAGATCCGCACCCTGGTCGCCACCGACATCGCCGCCCGCGGCATCGACGTCGACGGCATCAGCCATGTGGTGAATTTCGACCTCCCCAACATTCCCGAGACCTATGTCCACCGCATCGGCCGCACCGCGCGCGCCGGCGCCGACGGCATCGCGATCTCGCTGATCGCGGGCGCCGAGGAAATGGGATATCTGCGCGATATCGAAAAGCTGATCCGCATCGCACTGCCCAGGGAAGACTGCCGCACGCCGGGCCACCGCGAGGCTGCGCCGGCACCGGCGCAACATCGCGGGGCACGATCCGGGCCGCGCGGACACTCTGCCAGGGGCAATGAAGCCGCGCCGGGCGCGAAAGGCCCTCGCCGTAACCGCCGTCCTGGTGGTAATAGTGGCGCTCCGCCAGCCAACCGCCACGAGACCAGCCGGCATGAGCCGCAGCGTCCGTCGGCACAAGCCGGCGGCAAGGCCGAAGGGATGCAGGGGGTTGCCTTTTTGCATCGCGAAAGCCGCCCGAATACCAAACCCAATCGTACCCAGCGACCACGCTGATCGTCGATCGATCTGGAGATAACCATGGCTAAAGAAGAGCTGATCCAGTTCGAAGGACTGGTGACCGAAATCCTCCCCGATGCACGCTACCGCGTGCAGCTCGATGCCGGACACGAGATCGTGGCCTACACCGCGGGCAAGATGAAGAAGAACCGGATCAAGACGCTGGCAGGCGACCGGGTGACGATCGAGATGTCGCCCTACGACCTTGAAAAAGGCCGGCTGATCTTCCGCCACAAGGACGAGCGTCCGGGCGGTGGCGGAGCTCCGCGTGGTGCACCGCCGCGCGGCCAATTCCGCCGCAGGTAGAACGGGCTGGAGCCCCGGTTCTGGTTGAATAGAACCGGGGGCTTTCGTTCTTTGTTTTGACGCGCTTTCTTCACGCCGACCGCTACCGGCATGGTTCGAAGAGGCTGTGATCGCAGTGCCGCAAAGTCGCGCATGACAGGTTCGTGTCGTGGCGCGGCAAGGTGGTCTCCAGGTTGCAAATCCGGTGCGGACAAAAAATCGCGCACGTCAGGATTGTTTTGGAGGCTATTTTGGAATAATGTGACCCATCGATTTTCGGCCGGACGACATTAGCTATCCACCGGTACAGCCGGTTTAGACGCTGACGACCCTTCCAAAAATTCGATCTCACCAGCCCGTCGAAAGTGGGCTTCTACTATATCTACCTTGAGAAGGGACTATCCCGTGAGCATGGGAACCGTGAAGTGGTTTAACGCAACCAAGGGCTTCGGCTTCATTCAACCGGATGACGGTGGCAACGACGTGTTCGTGCACATCAGCGCCGTAGAGCGCGCCGGCCTTGGAACGCTGCGTGAAGGCCAGAAGATCAGCTACGAGATCGTAGCCGATCGCCGTTCTGGCAAGTCTTCGGCCGATAATCTGCGCGCCGCCGGCTAAGCGAATTTCATCCGGTCCGGCTCGCAAGCGCAGGACCTGAGGAAATTCTGACAAACAGGAAAGGCCGTGCTGTCAGCGCGGCCTTTTTTCTATCTTCAAATGGGGGGCAACCGGCTTCAGGGTGTCGGGCAGGGATCGGCAGGAACGCCCTTATAGATCACGCAAACTGCCTGGCGTGACCGTGCATAGGCGACATCGCTCAGGTTCACGCCGGACTTCGCCATCACATAGCCGATCGTGGGCACGTAAAGGTAACTCACCTCGCTGAAGATCAGGTAGGTTTTCTTTACCAGAAGCTTTGCCGGCACAATGCCTGTAACGACATCACCCGCATTGCGGCTGGACGCCGTCAGCGTGGCCTGCGTGGCGCTGTTGCTGCTGATGGTCGCAGCCTTGCTCCATTGAATCTTCGCGACCTGGTTGGAGTCGACATAGATCTCCGAGACGGTGGCTTTCGCGGGCGCAGGATTGTAAGGAGTCAGAATCGTTATGCTGGCCGTGAAGACATTTTGCAGGTAGGAGTCATTTACCGTCGAGGATGTCGAAGCAGGCGTCGTCAGCGGCGCCTGAGACGTCAAGTCGGACAACGTTCTCGCGATAATCGTTACCTTGCGGTCGACCGCCACGCCGCTTGAAAACTCCACCGTCCCGAAAAACAGAACAAGCATGATTGGAACGATCACGGCAAACTCGGTCGCCGCGATGCCGCGGCAATCGGCGAGCATGTCGACCGCATATTGTCTCGCGCGAAGCCACATACCCGAGATCGTCTTCATCGACCTGCCTCAGTAAGGTTCGTTCTGGAACGCGGCCGTGGCAACCAGCAATCGCTTGCTGCCGGGACAATTCGCGATGTTGTAGCCCAGTCCGGTGACGAACAACGGCCATTGATAGGATAGCTGCACCACGACGGTGTCACCGGGGCCACCCGGGTCGAAGTTTGTGGGAGAAATGCAATTGCCGTTGGCATCGATCAGGCTAGGGAGGGTCAAGTTGCCGAAGGCCGTGCTGCTTTGGACGCTGAGGGATACGTTGGCACAGGTCAGCAGCGCAGGGATTTGAGGGCAGACAACATTGGTTAGAAATTGCGCCTGGGTGGTATAGCCGGCGGTCTGCGTCTGTCCGGTCAGGATGGAGCGCGCGGAATTCTGCGCGACGGTTTCCAGCACCTGGCCCGCGAAGAACACGATCGCAGTCTCGATGATCGCGAACAGCAGGGCGAAGAACACCGGCGCGACCAGCGCGAACTCGACCGCGGCCGAACCGCGCCGGCTGCGGCGAAACCGGCGCAATGTCTTTCGCAAGCAGGCATTGGAAGCGGCGGGCGACGGCATCGGGAAATTCCTGAGGGCGGCGGCGGTTTGCTGCCGCAAGGTTTAGCCGAAAGTGATTGTGGAAGTGTTTCGCCGGATCGATGCGGCGCGGCCGGTCCGGTTAAGCCGGGGTTAACCATGCCGTGAACGCGCTCACCGCGCGACTCGATCGGTGATGGCCGCCACGCCGGAGACCGGCTGCGCGCCGCCGATGCTGCCGGTCAGTTTGCCCTGCCCGCCGCCGAGGCGCTGCCGGTGGCCTGGGTGTTGAGCGCCCCGGCCTGGTCCATCGACGATTTGAAGAAATTGTCGCCGTCGCCGAGCGTGACCCGGCGCTGGCAGATCGGCATGCAGCTATAGGATTCGCGCTCGACCCCGCGGTAGACCGTGATCAACTGGTCGGTCGGGCCCTCGACCTGGATGACGCGGTCGACCAGGACATCGCCGCTGCGGTCCATGGCAATGAAATTGGTGGCGCCGTAGCCTTTGCCGGTGACGACGACGATGCCGCCGTTCTGCAGGGTGACGTCCGCAATCAGCGGATTTCCGACCACGATGGTGGCGACACGACCCGGGAGTTTGACGAGCTTGGCCTGATCGACGTTGACCGCGATGGCATCCGCGGTGGGTTCGGCGAACGCCGCAGCCGGGCACAACAGCATCCCGATCAGGAGCGACCGGAATCGAAACGGCGCGCGCGCGCGCCTACGCAGGCAACTGAACGACATACTCTACCCCGGGGCGTTGACAAGCCGGCTAAAGCGATACGCAGCGGAGCCGGCGCCCGACAGGGCAAATCTGACCGCAATGTGTGAACGAACTGCAAACGGCCGGGAAGACTCGATGACGCCTACTGCCGGAACGGATAGGCCAATTGTCCGGCGATCTCCGAGGGTATGGCCGGTTCGTCCTTGCCGTAATTCTCGGGCAGCCGGTTCTCCGGCATCCGGAAGGTTCCAAACAGCACGTCCCAGACCGGGAAGGTCCCGGCGAAGTTGGTATTGCCGCCCTCTTCCAGCGAGGTGTGATGCCAGCGGTGGAACACCGGCGTCGCCAGCACGTATTTGAACGGGCCTAGCGCCCAGTTCAGATTGGCGTGGACGAAGGCCGAATGGAACGTCGTGAACGGCCCGACCCAGAGCATCACGTTCGGCGAGATGCCCGCCATCAGCAGGATGACGTCGACCATGATGGTGCCGAGAAACAGGTTGACCGGATGGAACCGGGCGGCCGAAATCCAGTCGAGATCCTCCGAGGAATGATGAATCGCGTGGTATTTCCAGAATCCGCCGCCGTGGAACAGCCGGTGCAGCCAGTACAACATGAAGTCCGACAGCACCAGGAACAGCACTCCCTGCAGCCACAGCGGCAGCGCGGCGAGCGGCCCATGGCCGTTGTCGTAGAACGCGATCAGGTCGTCGGCGTCGTAAATCCCGAACACCACCCCGGCGCCGAGCACCAACAGCCCGATCCGCAATACCCGCGCGAACAAGGGCACGAAGAACCAGTAGCAGATGTCGGTGACCAGCTCGCGCTTGCGCCACCACGGCGCGCCGGGATTGCAGGCCCAGAAATACGTCAGCACCGAGAATACCAGCGCCAGCGCGATCGTGATCGGTACCACCTTGGCGATCGTCCCGCCGAGCATCTCGACGACTTCAAGCGGCAGATTGGACATGGTCGCCTCTTCTGAATAGGTCGCCTAGCGGTACCCCTTCGTGCTTAAGGAGCCGTGAACGGACGGCCGGCCGTCGGGTGCTCTCTATGATTCGCGGCCTCGAAGCCGACCTCGCGATTTTAGCGAGGCCCTTAATGCCGCGTTTACTGTGCATAACAACAGCCAGTTAGAGCCGTATTTACGCGATCGAATTAACCGCGCCGAAATTTCCCGACCGTAGGGTGGCGCCATGGTCACGGTGCTGAGAACGCCGGCGAGACCAACGTTAGTTCGACCAGCCACGTGTACACATGGAGTTACCTATGAAGAATCTGATTGCGCGTTTCGTGAAGGACCAGTCCGGCGCCACCGCCATCGAATACGGCCTGATTGCGGCCGGCATTTCGCTCGCGATCATCGCTGTGGTCAACGGCCTCGGCAGCAACCTGAACACCAAGTTCACCTCGATCAACACCTCGCTGAAATAAGCGACGGCGACCGATGAGCTTCAAAGGCCCCGGGCAGTCCGGGGCCTTTGTTGTTTGGCAGGGATGTGAGTAGCGAATATGCGTAAACCCGGCGCCGCCTCCGTGGCGGCACAGAAGGCGTCGCCGCCGTCAGGCTTGCGCGGCGGAGCGCCCGCGGAACTGGTCTGCGCCGCGCTGGCGCTGGCGCTGCTGGTACTCGCCGCGCGGATCGCCAGCGTCTGGTGACCGCCGGCATCGTTTCCCGATTGTTCATCTCTGCCGGCTAGAATCCGGCGATGCTCCGACCCCGTATCGGCAGCCCGGGCCCCGTAAATCCATGATCCTCGACCTTGCGCGCCTCCTGCTGTTTCCGGCCCTGATGGCGTTTGCCGCGGCGAGCGACCTCTTCACCATGACGATTTCGAACCGGGTGTCGCTGCTGCTTTTGGCCGGCTTCCTGGTGCTGGCGCTGGCCGGCGGCATGGCACTGAACGACATCCTGCTGCATATCGGCGCGGGCGCGGCTGTGCTCGCCGTGGCCTTTGGCTGCTTCGCGATGGGATGGGTCGGCGGCGGCGACGCCAAGGTGGCCGCCGGTGCGGCACTCTGGTTCGGCTTCGGCCAGCTGCTGAACTACCTGCTCTATGCCTCGCTGTTCGGCGGCGCCCTGACATTGCTGCTGCTCCAGTTCCGGCAATGGCCGCTGCCCTACCCGTTCGCCGGCCAGGCCTGGCTGTTGAAGCTGCACGCCAAGGAGAGCGGCATTCCCTACGGCATCGCGCTCGCGATCGGTGCCCTGATGGTCTACCCGGAGACCGAATGGATCAGGGCGGTCGACCTCGCCCACCTCGCCATTCGCTGACCGCGCCGGATAAACCCGGCGTTAAGTTGATTTAGATACGCCTCATTAACCATGCTTTGACGAATAGCTGGTCAACTCCCATCACGGCGGCGGAAGCGTCGCTGCGTTTTGTGGAAAGTGAAGCGTAATGAATACCGCACGCATTGTCGTCCTGGCCATCGCTGTCGGTGCCGGCGGCGTCGCCGCCTATCTTGCAAGCGGGTCCGACAACAAGCCGGCGCCGACCGAGCCGGTTGCACAGATGCAAACCGTCGATGTGCTCGTGGCCAAATCCGACATCGGCCTCGGCCAGACCGTCACGCCCGACGACATGCAGTGGCAGACATGGCCGGCCGCGACCGCCAGCAGCACCTTCATCCGCCGCAACGAACGCCCCGACGCCACCACCCAGATCGCCGGCTCGATCGCGCGCGCCCCCTTCATCCAGGGCGAACCGATCCGCGAGCCGAAGCTGGTCAAGGCCAACGGGTCGGGCTTCATGGCCGCGATCCTGCCCACCGGCATGCGCGCCGTTTCCACCGAAATCTCGCCGGAAACCGGCGCCGGCGGTTTCATCCTGCCCAACGACCGGGTCGATGTCCTGCTCACCAAGCGCGACAAGAGCCTGGACCGGCCGGGCGCGCCCGACGTCATCAACTCGGAAATCATTCTGGCGAACGTTCGCGTGCTCGCGATCGACCAGACGCCGAAGGAAAAGGACGGCCAGAACGTCGTGGTCGGCAAGACCGTCACGCTCGAGCTGAAGCCCGAACAGGCAGAGACCCTCGCCCGCTCCCGCCAGACCGGCACGCTGTCGCTGGCGCTGCGCAGCATCGCCGACGTCAACATGGTCGAGAACAGGTCCGACGATCAGGCGCAGAAGCGGGGCGAAAGCATCAACGTGGTTCGCTTCGGCATCGCCAGCTCGACGACGACACAGAAGTGATCGAAAGGACGTCCGATATGAAATGCGGGAGAAATCAGCCGGCGATGCGGACCATCCTGGTCCGCGCCCTGTCGTTTTCGGCCGTCATTGCGCTGACGCTCAATCCGGCCCTGACGCCGGTGATCGCGGCCGACTACCGCCCTGCGGCGCCGGTCGCCGTCGAGGGACAGATGAATGCCCGCTTCCTGGCGCTCGGCATCGGCAAATCCATCGTGATCGACCTGCCGCGCGACATCAAGGATGTGCTGGTCGCCGATCCCAAGATTGCCAATGCCGTGGTCCGCTCGGCCCAGCGCGCCTATATCATTGGCGCTGCGGTCGGCCAGACCAACATCGTGTTCTTTGATTCCGCGGGCCAGCAGATCGCCGCCTACGACATCGCCGTGAAGCGCGACCTCAACGGCGTGCGGGCCGCACTGAAGCAGACTTTGCCGAGCTCCGACATCCAGGTCGAGGGTCTCGGCGATGGCGTGATCCTGACCGGCTCGGCGGCAAGCCCGATCGAGGCCCAGCAGGCCGGCGACCTGGCGGCCCGGCTGGCGGGCGGCGCCGACAAGGTGGTCAACTCGATCGTGGTCCGGGGCCGCGACCAGGTGATGCTGAAGGTCACGGTCGCCGAGGTCGCCCGCAGCATCGTCAAGCAGCTCGGCATCGACCTCTCCGGCAGCCTGAACTACGGCACCGCGGTCGTGAACTTCAACAACGCCAACCCGTTCACGGCGAACACTTCGCCGCTTGTCCCTGGCAACGCCCTTACCACGTCGTTCGGCTCCACTCCGTCGGTCCAGGCCACCTTGCGGGCCATGGAAAGCGCCGGTGTGGTACGGACGCTTGCGGAACCGAATCTGACGGCCATTTCCGGCGAGTCGGCGACATTCATTTCGGGCGGCGAATTTCCGATTCCGACCGGCGTCACCTGCCAAACGACGACGGCGGGCTCCATCGGACAATGCGTTCAGACGGTCAGCTTCAAGAAGTTCGGCATCTCGCTCAACTTCACGCCGGTGGTGCTGACCGAGGGACGGATCAGCCTGCGGGTGATGACCGAAGTGTCGGAAGTCTCGACCGAAAACTCTTTGACCGGCGGTGCCGGTGGAACGACGATTCCCTCGATCAAGACCCGCCGCGTGGAAACCACGCTGGAAATTCCCTCGGGCGGCGCGATGGCGATGGCCGGCCTGATTCAAGACCAGACCAAACAGGCGATCAACGGCCTGCCCGGTCTTTCGCAGCTACCTGTCCTGGGCGCACTCTTCCGCAGCCGGGACTACGTCAACAAGCAGACCGAGCTGATGGTGCTGGTGACGCCTTACATCGTGCGCGCGGTGGCGCAGAAGGACCTTTCCCGTCCGGATGACGGGTTTGCGAATGCCACCGACCCGCAGGCCGATCTGCTGGGCAGCATCAATCGCATCTATGGCGTTCCGGGCCGCGTCGAGCCGGCCCGGAATTATCGCGGCACCTACGGCTTCATTACCGACTGAGACGGGACGAGGATCAACCGATGACAGCCCACCTACCCGTCGATCGCAATCGCGCCTTCCGCCTCGCGGGAGCGTTGCTCGGTGTTGCCGTCGCGCTGGGCGGCTGCACGCATACCGACCAGGTTGCGACGACCGCGAGCGTCCCCGACGACTACCGGCAGCGGCATCCGATCGCGATCCAGGAAGCCGACCAGTCGGTGGTGGTTTTCGTCGGTCACGCGCGGGGCGGTCTTTCGGCTTCACAGCGCGCCGACGTGATGGGGCTGGCGCAGACATGGCTGCGCGAGGGAACCGGCGCGATCAACGCCGACCTGCCGGTCGACACGCCCAACGCGCGGGCGGCCGCGGACTCCTTGCGGGAAATCCAGGCGCTGCTCGGCGCCGCCGGCGTGCCGCCGCGCGGGCTCGTCGTGCGCCGCTTTCATCCCGACGATCCGCGCCTGATGGCGGCGATCCGGCTCAGCTATCCCAGGATCTCGGCGGTCGCCGGCCCCTGCGGCCTCTGGCCGGAGGATCTCGGTCCCTCGATCAAGAACAAGAGCTACTTCGAAAACAAGTCGTATTACAATTTCGGCTGCGCCTACCAGCGCAACATGGCGGCGATGATCGACAATCCGTCGGACCTCGTGCAGCCGCGCTCGGAAACGCCCGCCTATACACCGCGGCGCAATGTCGCCTTCGAGAAGTACCGCAAGGGCACCACGACCACGACCGCTTATCCCGAATCCGACAAGGCCAAACTCAGCGATACAGGCAAATGATCAGCTACGCCCGCCAGAATCCCGACGATCAGCCGGAGGTTACCACACCGCCGGTCGACGATCATATCGCGCCGGCGCCGCGCGTGTCGGTGCAGGCCTTCTGCGAAACGGTGGAAACCGCGGCCGCGGTGCAGTCGGCGGGCGAAGACCGCCGCCTGGGCAAGGCGCATCTCAAGATCCAGATGGGCGGCATGGCCGCCGCCATCGAGGCCTATCGCACGGCTCCGACGCCGAACGTGATCATCCTGGAAACCGAGGGCCGCAACGACATCCTGACCGGCCTCGACCAGCTCGCGACCGTTTGCGACGCCGGCACCCGCGTGGTGGTGATCGGCCGCGTCAACGATGTCACGCTGTATCGCGAGCTGGTTCGCCGCGGCGTCAGCGACTACGTGATCTCGCCGGTCAACGCGCTCGACGTCGTGCGCTCGATCTGCGGCCTGTTCTCGGCACCCGAGGCCAAGGCGGTGGGCCGCATCATCGCCATCGTCGGCGCCAAGGGCGGCGTCGGCGCTTCCACCATCGCCCACAACGTCGCCTGGGCGATCGCGCGCGATCTGGCGCTGGATTCCGTGGTTGCCGATCTCGACCTCGCCTTCGGCACCGCCGGCCTCGACTACAACCAGGACCCCGCGCAGGGCATCGCGGACGCGGTATTCTCGCCCGACCGCGTCGATACCGCGTTCATCGACCGGCTGCTGTCGAAATGCACCGATCATCTCAGCCTGCTGGCGGCGCCGGCGACGCTGGAGCGGGTCTACGACTTCGGCGCCGACGCCTTCGATTCCATTTTCGATACGCTGCGTACCACGATGCCGTGCATCGTGCTGGATGTTCCGCACCAATGGTCGGGCTGGACCAAGCGTGCCCTGATCGGCGCCGACGACATCCTGATCGTCGCGGCGCCGGACCTGGCCAACCTGCGCAACAGCAAGAATATCTTCGACCTGCTCAAGGCATCGCGGCCCAACGACCGCTTGCCGCTGTACTGTCTCAACCAGGTCGGCGTGCCGAAGCGGCCGGAGATCAACGCCGGCGAATTCGCCAAGGCGATCGAGAGCCAGCCGATCGCGTCGATTCCGTTCGACCCGCAAATGTTCGGTTCGGCCGCCAACAACGGCCAGATGATTGCGGAAGTCTCCGCCAATCACCGTACCACCGAGATGTTCCTGCAGATCGCGCAACGGCTGACCGGCCGTGGCGAAACCAAAAAGCCGCGGGGTTCGTTCCTTTCGCCCCTGATCGAGAAGCTGCGGGCCAAGTAAGTCGCCCGCCTGGAGTATTGTCGTGTTTGGTAAGCGTAGCGGACCCGAAACCGAGACGAGGGCGATCAAGCCCGGCGTCGCGCTGGAACCGGCTTCCAGCGCCGCGCCGGCCGCGCCGCGCAGCGCGCCGCCTCCGACCGTTTCCGCGCCGCCGCTGGCGCCCGCCAAAACGGCTGCGCCGCCGATGGAAGCGCGGCGGTCCGACAATTATTACCAGGTCAAGGCCACCATCTTCGGCGCCCTGATCGAGGCGATCGACCTTGCCCAGCTCGCCAAGCTCGACGGCGAGTCGGCGCGCGAGGAAATCCGCGACATCGTCAACGAGATCATCGCGATCAAGAACATCGTGATGTCGATCGCCGAGCAGGAAGAACTGCTCGACGACATCTGCAACGACGTTCTCGGTTATGGCCCGCTCGAACCGCTGTTGTCGCGCGACGACATCTCCGACATCATGGTCAATGGCGCGGGCACGGTGTTCATCGAAGTCTCCGGCCGCATCCAGCGCACCGGAATCCGCTTCCGCGACAATCAGCAATTGCTGAATATCTGCCAGCGCATCGTCAGCCAGGTCGGCCGGCGCGTTGACGAATCCTCGCCGATCTGCGACGCGCGCCTCGCCGACGGTTCGCGCGTCAACGCCATCGTGCCGCCGCTGGCGCTCGACGGGCCGGCATTGACGATCCGCAAATTCAAGAAGGACAAGCTGACGCTGGACCAGCTGGTCAAGTTCGGCGCGAT
>Ga0182014_10004772_pt1 | contig 15355 bp, 8 predicted proteins | sample 612S2DmetaG_FD_120489 | JGI IMG/M metagenome (GOLD analysis project Ga0182014, IMG submission 120489) | Permafrost microbial communities from Stordalen Mire, Sweden - 612S2D metaG | ecosystem: Environmental > Terrestrial > Soil > Wetlands > Permafrost | place: Sweden: Stordalen | collected... | reverse complement strand
TTACCGGTGGCGGGCCCGAGCGGCGTTATCACCAGGTTCGAGAATGCCGCGGTTTCGATGGCATCCTTATTGTGCGCACTTACTCCGATGCCCACATAGAACGGTTCCTGCAAGACCACTTTCATGGCGGGCCCGGCGAAATGCAGTGTCTCGCCATCGCCGGCGAGAGACAGGTAAAAATACGCGCCCCGCTTGGTGATCTGGAGGTGCTTCGGGACTGCCGAAACGTTGGCTTGCACTTCGTGGGTGGCGCCTCCCTTCTCGTCGCGCGATTGCAGCGAGGTCAACCCGACGGCATGGGCGGCGACGTCGGCATAAGCCGAATCCGCATCCAGGCTCTGGCGAATCATGAGCATGGCTTTCTTGTGCGCCTCGCCGCTGGCATTGGCGAAGGAGATATCGGCGCTGATCGACACGTCGCCGGACACTTTCTTCCACACGAAGTAGAAAGCGTCCGAAGTGCCCCAGACGTTCTCGCCGCTGGCGGCGATTTTGTAGCTCTTCCGGGCCGCGTCATAATCCACCGAGCCCTTGTGCAGTACGGTGCCGACGTCGCCGCTGCCTTCAAAAATCCCCGCCTGGGCATTCGCTGCCACCGGTAGGGCCAGCCCTGCTACGAGCGCCAGCGCCGCAACCTGGCGGTTCGATCCGATTGCCATAAACTCCTCCATGCCTCTCCCATTTGACTCCGTGGTTGAACCTGGGCCAGGCCCGCATCTTTTCCCACGCATCCAGGCAGCCCGTTAGAGCCGACGCAGGAATAGCTTCACACAGCTTGACTCACTGCCGTAGCGCGCGCGGCGAGTCATACGCCGCTTCTCTTACGGTTGAATCGTCGCCCTCAGGACTTCTTGCCCGCTTGGACCGTCTGTTCTAGGATCCTGCTCGGCGGTAACAAACACATCGAAGCTCTTCAACGGAGTGACGGTTACGAAGATCGCCTTCAAGTTTTTGTTCACTTTCAGTTGGCCCCGATTCGCGGAGTTTCCGCCCCGTTCCTGCAACCAAACAACATACGCGCTTGCGCGTGGCGTCAGATTTTCAAGATTGGCGAGATGTTGAACTGTCATCTTCAGTCTCGTGTTGCCGTTCTTGTCCTTGCCGATCGCAACCTCGGCCCGAGCACCGGGAACGATAGACGCCGCAGTCATTGGGTACTTCTTGGCTGCGTACGCGACAGTACAGAGCAGCGCGAAGGTCAAACAAATTATGTAAAGCTTTCGCATCGGACACCTCTTTGGTCTTGCGGCCGCCTACAGTATACACCCGCCCGCCTTTCCTGGGTGTTAGAACGCGATTACTGCCCACGAACGGAACGCATGGGAGTACGCCGCCGGCTAAGGGCTCACGCGCTCCACGGGGAATCGGCGCGGGAAACCGGATGGGACAGACGATCGTTTTCTGTCGTCTGTCGAGCCGTTGTGACCTGGCGAGAGCCTGACAGACCGCGAAAAGCGATGGTCTGTCCCAACTCCGGTTCAGCGCGCTCGAAGACGCAGAGACATCCGTAGTGTAACAATGCCGCTGGCAGGCAGTCCGATCTCGGCGCCATCCTTGCCGACCGGGATTTCGCGTCGATCGTCCTCCACGGCGTTGGCCTCCCAGACTCGCTCGACTTCGAACAGGCGCGAACCGATGTGCACGGAGTGAGCCCGGCCGGAGGTTTCGAGCAGCCGCAGGACGTAGCCGCGGCCATCTTCGGCGGGCTTGAGTGTCTCGATCTCGACGCCATCGCCCGCTACGCTGAGGAAGCTGGCTTCAGAGGCGGGCAAGGAGCCGCGCGGGCCCACCTTGTCCGATGCGGTCAGTTGCCCTATTTCGAGTGGCGTCAGCGCTTCGCGTCCCAGCCGGCTGAGCGCCGCCGGGGTCAGTTCGGCTCCGCTGGTCAGGACGTAGCGGAAGATGAAATCGCCGCTTTGGACGCGCGGAAAATTGGTGTGCCAATAGTTATTCAAGGCGTAGGCGAAGATGGTTGCCGATGGGGGCTCGAACTTCTCCGGCCAGTGGCCGCGATCGATGGCGCCGAAAGTGGCCAGCGGCCCGTCCACCGGGATCACCGCCGCGCTCAGGCCGCCGCCGCTCACACGGGCCCAATGGCCGACCGTGAACCACTCGCGATTGGCCCCGGCCAGCGCGTCGCGGGCCGGGTCCACCGTGCCCACCTTCCCCTCGTACTCGAACTGCGGGTCCGGCGCGGCCAACGGGAAGGCGAAGTAGATGGCCTCCTTGTCGTTCACCGGCTCCTTCCGTACACGATTCACAAACTCGATTTTCTTCTCCGCATTGTACAGGCGAATCTCGGTCGAGATCTCGGGCGCGTTCCGTCCGGCGAGCGTGTAACTTATCGTGCGGCCCCACGGCGTCGCGCGCACCGTGGCGCCGGCGCCGCCCCCCGCCGGACTGATCTTCAATTCGGCGTTGGGCAGATGGTCGCGCATGTAAACCAGCCGCGTGCCGTCGCCCCCGGAGACGTACAGATACTGGCTCAAAAGGTACGGGCTCCCGGCATCGACGATTTCGCGGTGGATCTGTTTGTCAACGATGCTGGTCACCCCGCCGCGCGCCGGATCGACCGTGACACGATAGAAATCGTTTTCGACGGTATTGCCGGCCTTCGAATCGCTCCCCGGCTCCGCGGCCGGGGCGCCGGCCGTAGACGACATCATCCGGTAGACGCGATAGCCCAAGGAGGGCACATGTTCGGCAAGAAAACGGACGCGCCGATAGCCCTCGCCGATTCGCACCGGCTCGAACGCCACAAGTTTACCGCTCGCCGCCTCGACGAGTTCCGTTCCGTTGTCGAGATCGACCTCGACCAGCGCGTTGCGTTCAGCCGCGAGTGAATTGAAAACCACCAGCGCCGGCGGCTCTATGCCGATCCGGTCGAGCAGGCGGCTCATCGACTCACTCGAAATCCAGTGGGCTTGTTCGCGCCCGTCGGTAACATAGAAGTGCTTGGTGTCGATCTGCCGCAAGCTCTCCTCGCTATCCGGCCGCGAGTAGCCGCCCCAGGAGGTGTAGGTGTGTTCGGCGTAGAGTATGAGATCTTGCCACATCCGCCGCAGGCGGTCCAGCGGCGGGGCAAACTGCGGCTGCAGCGCCGCCGCCACCGATGCCAGGGTCTCCACCGCGGCGGCGCGGCTCTCCGTCTCGCGATACCGCGCGGCAAACTGCGCGTCGGCGCCGATGCCGTCCTCCCAATAGGGCCCAAAGTCGCCACGCACGGTTTCGAGCTTATCTCCGAACTCGCGCTCGATGGCCTGAAAGTAATCGCGGAAGGTGGCCAGTTGTAGCCGCGGCCAGGCGAATTTCCCGTTCCAACGCGCGACGAACTCGCCCTCGCCGGGAATCAGGTCCGTGTTCTCCAGCTGGCTGCCGAACATCAGCAGTTTGTCCGGCAGGTTGCCCGGCGTGTCATAAGTTTGAAACAGCGCCGGCAGACCCTGGCGGCATCCAGCCTCCTGCGGCGGCAGTCCGCACACGAACCATACCTGCGAATACTGGCGGGTGTAGGCCATCAGCACCTTCTCTCCGTCCGGCCCCTGCCACCAGAAAGGCGAATGCGTCTGCCAGCGCCCGTACAGCGGCTGCGGACCGCGATCGTCGTTGGCCCCGGCGGCGAAGTACTTCACCCCGGCAGCGTGCAGCAGGGAGGCGTAGCCCCACGGGTACGCCGGCACATCGGTGATGTTGGCGTAGTCGGCATCGCGGCCCACGGTGCGGTTCAACGCCTTGCCGGCATAGAGAGACCGCACCAGCGTCTCGGGGCCGGCGCCGCCGGCCATGAGGTTGGCGTATTGCGCCGGGACGCCGATCCGCCCGTCGCGCACCTGGTCGAGGAACTCCTTCCGCGCGGCCTCGCTGCGCGTGCGCAGAAACTGCTCCACCGGCCACACGCCATCGGCCGAGAAGCGCAGCGAAGCGTCGCTGCGCATCTCTTCCAGCAGCCGGTCGAAGTTGCGGTTCTGCAGCTCTTCGATTTTCGGCTGGTAATCGGTAAACCCGATATCCAGATGGTTGTGCGGCACGATGTAGACGGTGAATTTGCGTTTCGGCGCGAGCCGCACGGTGTGCTCGGTCTTGCTCCGCCCCATGGTCAGCGCCACGCTGGCCGGCGTTCCGGCGGCAAATTCCGAGACGGGGAACTCGTAGCGCTGCTGGCCGAAGCGGCCGGGTGCGACGGTGGCGCGAGTATCCGAGCCCGCGATGGTGAACCGGAGATCCCCGGGGCCCGAGACCTCGGCCAGCGAGACGGTGACGCTCACCAACTCGCGCACGCCATCTTTCATCCGCACGTAGAAGTACGACGGCGCAACTTCGACGCCCGCGGCCGGCGCCGTCAAATCCGGGTCGCGCACCAATTCGAGCGCATCCCAATCAATGGACGAATCTCCCGTCACGTCCGGCTCGTCGTCCACCGCCGTGACCTTCAATTCGTTTGGCCCCTGGCGCAGCACCGACGCCGGCACGGCGATCCGTGCCCGCGCTTCGCCATTGATGGGCGAGTCCATCCTGCCCTCCGCGAAGTAGGCGATCCGCCGGTCGAGGTAGGCGGAGCCGGGCGTGCCATTCAACTCCAGTTCCAAGCGCGGCACGCGTGGATTACCCGTCAGCACAGCCAAGACCAGCGTGTACGCGCCGGCCGGCGGCTCTTTCAAAACGAAGCGCACAAGGCGCGGGTGCGCCTTCGATCCCGCCTTGACGTTGCGCGAGCCCGCCTGGCTGGCGGGCCAGTGCTCCACCGCGTCCGGCGCGTCGGCGTCGATCACAGGCGGCGCATTGGCTTCGCGCCCATGGAACTCGGCCGAGGCGTGGTCGAAGCTGCCGATGCGCCAGACCGTGGTCTCCGCCGCCGAGAGACGCGGCGCGGCAAGCAGCGCGAACGGGATCAGAGCCAGCGTGTAGGTGCGCATACAATTAATCGGAACCTCTATTTTGGACTCCCGGGTCTTGTTCAGTATAAACCCAGCCGCGAATCGGTTTCCGGGCCGCCAACGATCCGGCGAGAAGGCCCGGCGCGGCCTTAGGGCTCGTTCCGTGATAAACGTACCAACCGCTCCCTGACGGTGACTGGGGTGGCTATTTCCTGGCAGTCCCTCACATGCCGATGAGCGGCCGCAACTCCTCAATCTCCCGTTCATTCCCGGCCATGACGTTCAGAAACAGGCCGCGCGGGTCGAGCGAATCCATGAGCAGCCGCATCTCTTCCGGGTGGAAGGAACCACGAATCAACAACGGTTTGCGGGCGTCTTGAATTCTCCGGTAATACGGCACCATGGCCTTCAGCGGGGGACCAAGCGCGTCATGATTCACCTCGTAGCACTGGATCTCCCCGATCTCCAGAAAAGCCTCCAGCAGGAACATGGAGGTGGAGTGAAGATGGATGAAATTGCCCGCGAAATGGCTCGCCAGCAGGCGGTCCGCCGGCTGTACGAACCGGCGGAAGAGGCGCGGCGAATAGACCGCCGTGGCGTCTTCCTGCATACGGACAATCGGGCGCGGCCCCCACAGCGAGTACTGAGCGTCGAAGTAGCCTCCGTGGAACAGGGGCACGCGCTTCCACAGCTCTTCGGTGAGGTCGCGGAAGATCCCGGCCAGCCGCAGCAGCAGCTCGGCCGACCGCTCCGGCTCGTCGGCGAGGTCCATCACGCTGGGGCCGTGCCCGCGCAGGACGGCGTGGAGATCGGTCGGGCCCAGCTCGGCGCTGTGGCTGACGGGGAACGTGCCGCCCGATGCGCGCACCAGCGCCTCGGCGAACTCCATGTATTTCCGGAACCAGGGGCTGTCGCGGTCGAGCTCGACCCTCAGGGCCTCGTCGAGCGAGAGGTTCCGCTCCTCGCCGAGCACGTTTCCGGGCAGGATGCGCACCTGGCAGCCGAGCATGCCGGGCAGCCAGGGAATTGCCACCTGGCCCGGGCACGCGCCGCGGATGAGGTCGTCGCCGATGCGCTCGCCCTCCCGCAAGATGCGGATGTGATCGGGCAGGAACGCTTCGACATCGATCATGCCGGGTGTCAGGTAGTCCGCGGTCCCCCAGCTTTCGCGGGCGGAAAACTCATTCAGCGGAAACCAGCCGACCAGCGAAAAACCCACCAGGGGGCGCCTGGCGGCCTCTCTGTTCCAAAAGTCCCGGTAGCGGGCAATCTTCGAGGGGTCGTTGCCAAAAGGATAGTTTGTCATTTAGTAGCAACCGAACTCGTGGGCCGCTTCCAGCATGGCGACGACATTTTCCGGCGGCACATCGGCCATGACGTTGTGCACCTGGTTCCAGACGTAACCGCCGCCGGGCATGAAGATTTCGAGGCGTCGGCGCACATCGCCGCGCACCTCAGCGGGCGTTCCCGAGGCCAACAGACCCTGGGTGTCGCATCCGCCGCCCCAAAAGGTGAGATCGCGGCCGAACTCGCGCTTCAGCCGTTCCGGCTCCATGTGGCGCGCTCCGGTCTGCACCGGGTTGAGGATCTCGACGCCCGCTTCGATCAGGTCCGGAATCAACTGGTACACGCCGCCGCAGCAGTGCAGAAAGATGTGCGCGCCGCTCGCCTCCCGCGCGTAGTTGTAGATCCGCTTGTGCCGCGGGAGGAACAGTTCGCGATACGTGGCGCGGGACATCTGCGGTCCCGATTGCATACCCAGGTCGTCGCCCACCACCAGGATGTCGACCGATCCGCGCACTTTCGGCAGAATCCGGGAGAGGTTTTCCAGGTGCAATTCCGTGAGCCGGTCGAGAAACCGGCCCAGCTTCGGTTTCTCGGAAGCCAGGTACAGGTAGAGGTTCTCCATGCCGAAGAGGAACTGGCACGTTTCGAAAAGACTGCACCCCACGGCGAGGGAGATGGCGTACTCGGTGGTGTCGTGCAGGTGGCGCGCGGCGCGCCCGATTTCTTCCAGCCGCGTATCGGTGGCCGGCCGGTCCCATGGCGGAGCCCCGATGGCGTTCCATGTGACCTGGCTCATCTTTTCGGGCAAGGGTTCGTAGTTGTCGAGGCCTTGGGGACCGGAGAGAGGCCAGAAGCACTGGTCGATAAAGAGCGCGCCCGCCGGCATTCTGCCGATGATGGTCCCCCCGGGGCCGCGCACATCGAGGCCGCCGCCGGCGCGTTCCGGACAAAACCAGGCGGGCGCCATGGCCGGCGACCCATCGGGGAGAGTCCACGGTTTCCAGTCCTGAGGCGTCGAGAGCGCACGGCCGAGATCGACCGCGTCCACGTGGAATCGATCCAGGAACCAGGCGTCCGGCTGCGCCAGTTGCTGGATCAGGTCATACAGGAGCGTGGGGGGCTCGCCTACACCGAGGTGCGCCTTCAGGCGGTTGTAAGCAATCGCCATGATGCCGGTGGATCGCATCGAACCGTGGTCCAGCGGAACCCGGTCCGGCTCTTTGTGAGCGATCGCTGCCAATACCCGTTCGCGAGAGGTCATTCCATTCCTCACATACAACACCGCGCGAGGAAATGCAAGACGGCTCGACTGGCGCAGCCGCTCCATGCCGCGCTGCCCGGAATCGATCGAGTGCGACGAACGAGGCGGCCGGGCTGTGAAGTGAGGCAGCGTCGTGCACTGCGGCGGAGGGCCGAGAACCTGCCCCACACTCAGGCAACTGGAATACTTTTGCGGCGCTGACGGAGTTGGGTTTCGGTTCATGCCGGGCGCCTCGGCCACTCGCGTCCGCGGCAGCAAGCACCGGCCAGGATGGCGGCTGGGTGTATACTAAGCCTGAAGGCACTACTAGGCCGGAACTCCGTTCCGTGACGGCTGGCAGGCGCCGTCCAACACGCACCGAATCCCATGAGTCCTCAAACCCCCGACCGAGCATCGTCATCCGACAAGCTGGTTCCCTTTCGCTGGCCGTCCGCCTGGACCGACCCGGCGCTGCTGCGCTTGTTTGCGGAAAGTCCGATCAACTGTCTGCTATTTGAAAGCCTGGCCGCGGCAAAACCCGTCGCCGATGCGGCCCGTGGCGCGGGCCTGACCGTGCTGGAATGGAACTCGCTGGGCGCCGCGCCGCTGGCCGAAGTCAAATGGGATTCCCCGGCTCCGCAAACCGTGATCACCGGCCTGGTGTGGCCGCGTATCAGGTTGTCCGCGGGGAGGTCCGCCGAGGTGGATGCGGGTCCCACCGGCGCTCCCTGGATCGACTCCAACACCTGGGTCGCCAGGCTTGCCGCCGTACGCGCGCCGCGCCGGCCGGTGTGGCTCGGCTTTGAGCTCGGCAAGGACGACCCCGTGCCCGGCGAGGCCGACTACAACATCGCGATTGCCGACTCCGCCGCCACCGGAGCGCGCTGGATGGTCAGTCTCGACGACGGTCTTCGCAAGGGACTGCCGGCCGGTGACGCCGGCGCGCGGAAGACCTGGCGCAGCATCCTGGCCGCCCTGGCGTTCTTCGAGAAACACCGCGACTGGACCGCCTGGGAGCCCTGGGGGTCCGTCGGCATCCTCTCCACGTTTGCCGGAAAAGACGAGTTCCTGGGCCAGGAAGTGCTCAACCTGTCGGCCCGCCGCAACCTCCTGTACCGGGTCCTGGACCGCTCCATGCCGGCCAGCCAAAAACTCGAGGGACTGCGGGCGGTACTGTATGTGGACAGCGATTCCCCCTCCCCCGAGCTGAAGGCCAAACTCGACGCTTTCGCGCGCGCCGGCGGCCTTCTGATCGTGCCCCGCGCGCTGACTTCGGAGTTCGCCGGCGAGAAGCCGATCCAGTGCCCGGTGGCCGGATACGACCTGCGGTCCCTCGGCAAAGGCTCTTTGGCCGCCGCCGCACGCGACTGGGACGATCCCTTTTTCCTCGCCGCCGACGTGCGCAGCCTGGTGGGGCGGCGCAGCGACCCCGTCACACTGTTCAACGCCGCGTCCCTGTGGGAGCACTATTCGGTAGCGCCGGGCGGCCGCGCGGCGCTGCTCCAGTTGGTCGGCTTCACCAGCCGCCCCAACGAGTCGGTGAGCATGGCGTCGGCCCGGCCCTGGCGCTCGGCGGCGCTCTATACCATCGGTTCCGGCGCGCCCGCCGCGCTCGATCCGGTCAAGGTCCAGGCCCGGTCCGAGTTTCATCTGCCCGCGTTTTCGTACTACGCGGCCCTGGAGTTCCGAGCTTGAACCGGCGGAGCGAGGAGTTTTTATCATGACAAACGAGCACAGACTGTGTGGCCGCATGACGCGCCGCGGGCTGCTGGCCAATACCGGGTTGGCCGCCCTGGGAGCCGCCCTGCTGCCGCGCGCCGGCCAGGCACTGAACGCGCCCGCTACTCCCGTAGCGCTCGCCCGCTGCCTGTCCTACGATGCGGAACTGCTGCCCACCCTGGCCAAAATGTTCGACCAGATCGGCGGCCTGGGACGGCTGGTCAAGGGCAAGACCGTGGCCATCAAGATCAACATGACCGGCGACCCCGATGGGCGCATCGGCTACCTGCCCATCGGGCTTACCACCTGGACGAACCCCTCGCTCATCGGCGCCACCATCCACCTCCTCGGCAAGGCCGGCGCGCGGCGCATCCGGCTGCTCGAAAGCCCCTGGAAGTCGGTCGAACCGATCCAGGAGTTCATGACCGCCGCCGGCTGGGACCCCGCAATCTTCACCAGCGCCGCCGCCAACGTCGAATTCGAAAATACCAACTTCCTGGGCTTCGGAACGAAGTACAGCCGCTTCCCGGTGCCCCGCGGCGGCCATCTGTTCCCCGCGTTCGATCTCAACCATTCTTACGCAGACTGCGATGTCTTTGTCTCCATCGGCAAGCTGAAGGAGCACACCACGGCCGGCATCACGCTGTCGATGAAGAACTGCTTCGGCATCACCCCCTGCACCATCTACGGCGATGGCGCTCCCGAAAACGAACCGGGCCTGGTGCCGTTGGGAGGCCGATTCCCCATCCACTCGGGCTCCCGCCAGCCTCCCAAGAGCTCGCCGCCCGAGATCGACCCCAAAAGCCCCCGGGACGGCGGATACCGCGTCCCACGCTGTGTGTCCGACCTAGTCGCCGCCCGCCCCATCCACCTTGCCATCATCGACGGCATCGAATCCCAGACCGGCCAGGAAACCGTCGGCCCCATGGCCAAACACGTGACCCCTCACCTCCTGGTGGCCGGCACCAACCCGGTGTGCGTGGATGCGGTGGGCGCCGCCGTGATGGGTTTCGACCCCATGGCCGACCGCGGCAAGGCGCCTTTTGAGTTCTGCGACAGCACCCTGCGCCTGGCCGAAGAGCTGGGCGTGGGAACCCGCAACCTGAAGCGCATCGAGGTGATCGGCGCGCGCATCGCCGACCTCGTTTTCGACTTCCGCAAGGCGGGCTACCCGATCCCGAGAGAGGTGCCCGACCACGACCGGCCAGCCCCGCCGAAGAAAGGATAGTGCCAACCGCATGCCAAAAGCACCCCGCCTCACTCGCCGCGCCTGTCTTTCGAGTATTGCCGGAGGGCTCGCCTGCCTGCCGGCCCTGGCCGCCGCTCCCACCGACCGAATCAAGATTACCGGCTTCGAGATTCACAAAGTCAGCCTGCGCTGGCGCGACATGCTGTTCCTCGAAGTGAAAACCGACGCCGGCATCGTCGGCCTCGGCGAGGGGACTCTGGAAGGCCGCCAGGACGTCGTCGAGGACTCGCTCCGATGGCTGGAAGAAAGCTATGTGGGGCGCGACCCGAGCGGGATCGAGGAACACTGGAACCGCAGCTACTATCTGCTCTCGCGCTGGCGCAACGGACCGCCCGCCATGACCGCGCTGTCGGCCATCGACATCGCCCTTTGGGACATCGAAGGCAAGCGCCTGAACCTGCCCGTCTGGCGTCTGCTCGAGGGCCCCTTGCGCCCGCGCCTGCGCGCGTATTACACGCACTGGAACGCCTCCCTGGACGGGCCGAATCGCACCCCCGCGCGCTTTGCCGAATGGGCCCGCGAGACGCGTGCCCGGGGTTGGACCGCGGTGAAGTATTCCGTGCCCATGACCGGCACGGAAAAGGAGAGAATCGCCAAGCTGAGCGCCGAACTGGAAGCCGTGCGCGGCGCCGTGGGCTTCACCATGGACATCGCGCTCGAGGCCAGCGAAACCTTCTCCGTCCGCTCCGCCATCGAACTGGCTCAGGCCATCGCTCCCTACAAACCTTTATGGATCGAGGAGCCAACCCTGCGCGAATCCGCCCGCGGCCTGGGAGACGTGGCGGCCAGCTCGCCGGTCCCGATCGCCACCGGCGAGGGCCTCTTCAACCGCTACGAGTTCAGCGAACTGTTCGAGCACAAGGGAGCCTCCATCATCCAGCCGGACGTGATGCACGCCGGCGGCATCACCGAGATTCGCAAGATCGCCAACCTGGCCGAAACCTACGGCGTCGAGGTGGCGCCCCATCAGTGCAGCGGCCCCATCGCCCATGTCGCCTCCATCAACGCCATGTCCGTGTGCCGGAATTTCCTGGTGCAGGAATGGGAAGCGGCCGACAACGATCTGTACGTCGAGCTGACCGGCGGCAAGTTCCCGGTACAAAAAGACGGCACGGTTGCGCTCCCCGACGGCCCGGGCCTGGGCCTCTCGGTGTATTTCGCCGAGTTCAAGAAACGCTGCCCCTACAAGCCGCGCTACATCCCGTCGTCGCTTCCGGTGTAACCCGGGCCAAGGCTTGAACTCCTGACGTCGCCGCGCGGCTTCCGCGTGAGAAGGAAAATTGGCCGACCCAGCCGATGGGGAATCGGCCCTGAAGCCCAGGTGGGACGGATGATCGTTTCTTGTCGGCTGTCGAGCGGTTGTGGCCTGGCGAGGGCCTGACAGACCACGAAAGACGATGGTCTGTCCAGGTCTGTCCCACCTCTGGATCGACAGACCCGGCTCAGCCCAAATTCCACGACAGCGGGAGATCCAAGGCTCGATCGCGCCCGCAATCTCAAGGATTCTTGCAAGCGCCGAAGAACGGTTCATAGATTCCGGGCTGACAGGAGCACTGGGCGTCCAGAGGCGCGGACGCTGTCATGCGCGCGAGGGCGCACTGCGCAGCCGGGTCTCGCGTCCCTAAAGCCAGCGCGATCCGGATGCTCCGGCGCGCTTCGACCAACTTCGACTCGCGTTCCAGCAGCAGCCCCTCAATCACGTAGGCGCGGTCCCATTCAGGCCACCGGCCTTCGATTTCCTTCACCACTTTCCCGGCCTCGGCATTCCTTTTCAGCGCGCTCAACGCGACCGCTTTCGCGAGCATCAATCCCGCATCGTCCGGCGTCGATCGCATCGCCCCGCCGATCAACTCCAGCGCTTTCGCCGCCTGGTTGTGACCGACCAGCAACAAGGCCGATTCTTCCGCGAGGCGCGGGCGCGAGATCGCATAGCGCAGACCTTCCTCGATGGTTCGGTCGGCTTCCGGCGCCTGACCCGCGGCATCCAGAATCTTGGCCTTCATGAGCAGATAATCTCCGCGATCCACTCCCTCCGGCACCTTTTCGAGGATCTTGAGCGCCGGCTTCGGGCCTTCGGAGTAAAAGACTGCCATGGCCAGGTCCAACAGCGCCGACGGTGTCTCGGAGGCGGCGCGTTCGAGCATCTCGCCCGCCAGACCATACTGCTCGTGAGCCAGCAAAGCGCTGCCTGCCTTCTCCAGGATCGTACCCGGCGGATTCAATGCCAGCAACTCGCGGAACACCACCCCGGCTTCGCCGGCCTTTCCATCCGCCAGCAGCAAACTCCCCAGGTCGAGTCTTAGCGAGGGGTCGTTCGGAGCGGCGAGAATGAGCTGCCGTAGCCGCTCGATGGCGCGTGACGAGCGCTCGGCGGGTGTCAGAGTGGCGGATTCGATGATGCCCGCCTCCTCGCGAGGCCGTTGCGGCCCCTGCGGCTGGACCTTGCGGAAGCGATCGAAGAACGGCTGCGCTTCCTCGGGATGTCCGGATTCGGCCAGAGCGCGGGCGAGATGCAGCAGGACCAGCGGCTGGTTGGGCAAGATTGCGGCCGCCTGGCGTAACGCTTTTTGCGCATCCGCCGGCCTGTCGAGATTCATGTAGACCAGTCCCAACTGATCGAAGGCGAGGGCGTCGCGAGGATTCAGCCGAATCGCGATCTGAAGGTCGGCCAGGGCTTCCTCCTCGCGTCCGAGGAAGTGCAAAAGCCATCCGCGAACAAAATGGGCCGGCTCAAAAGACGGGTTCAAACGCACGGCGGTGGATACCTGTTCGAGAGCCTGCATACGATCCGCGTGGTATGAGATTTGCGCCAGGTCGAAATACCCGATGGCGTCGTTCGGGTGCCGCTGAACGTAGGCCGTAAGCTCCTTCAAGCCTTCGGCGCGGCCCGCGTCGCCGTAGCCTAGGATAAAGGCGCGGTCGCGGCGAGCCACATCGTCGCCGGGGCGGAGCTTCAGATACTCGTCATACGCCAGCAGGGAATCGCCGAAGTAGCCCGCATCGTGGGCGGCCTCAGCCAGTGACAACAGGACATCGGGACGCCGCGGAGCCAGTTTCCGCGCTTGGGAAAGCAGGTAGACGGCGCGGGTGTAATCGCCAAGACGGGACTCGACCCGTCCCAGCGCCGCGAGCGTGTCGACATCGCCGGGGCGCACCTTGAGCGCGACTTCAAAAGCGCTCCGTGCGCGGTCGTAGTGGCCCGCGCGCGACGCCGCCAGTCCAAGGTTGTAGAGCACATCGTAGTCGCCGGGATCCTGCGCCAGCACGGCATTGAACTCCGCTTCGGCCCGTTCGTAAAGTCCCATCCGGCCGTAGGTCATGCCGAGCGCAAACAGCAGGCCCGGGTCGGCGCCGGCGGTCTTCGCCAGTCCCTCGAGCGCGGCCACGGCAGCTTCCCGCTGGCCGGCCTGAGCCAGCGCTTCCGCCCGGACCAGAACAATCCCAGGGTCCTGCACTTTGATTCGCGAAAGATATTCGAGAGCCTGGGCGCCCTCCTTCCGGGCGATGGCGAGCCGGGCAAGTTGCAGATTGGCATTGACGTGCGCCGGGTTCATTTTCAGGAGCCGCTCAAAATAGACGCGGGCCTTGTCCGGCGCTCCGCACGCGAGATAGTGGTTGCCCAGGTTGTTGACCAGCGCGGACGAGGGCGATCCTTTTGTTAGGAGCTGCTGGTAAATGCGTTCCGCGTCGCCGCACTTTTGTTCGGAATCGAGGCGCGCGGCTTCGCTAAGCGCCGGGTCTTGTCCGGCCGCTTGGCACACCAGAACCCCGCCAAGCCACAAAACCCCGAAAACGGATCTTACGGACATCACACCCTGAAGGCATGCTAACAAAAAAAGCCCCCGCGGATGCGGGGGCTTCCAGGTTCCTCGTTTGCCCGGTTCGAAATCCTAGAAGGACACGCGCATGCCAATCTGCAGCAGGCGTCCGAACGTATTTTGCAAAACATCGGTGCTCATCCCGAACGTAGCCGTCCCTGGGGACATGTTGGGCATGTTCAGATTCTTCATGTTCAGAGCGTTGAAGGCGTCCATTCGAAGGGAAAACTTGAATCTCTCCGTGATATGGAAATCCTTGACCAGCGAGGCGTCCACATTGAAGAGATGCGGTCCGTCAACCCCCGGATAGTACCAGGGATTGGTCTCTTCCGTATAACCCGGCAGGATGCTGACCGCTGAAGTGTTGAAGTAAGCGCCCGGCGTGGGATTCGATGCCGGGTTTCCGTTCACTACGTCTCCCGTGAACTTGAGGGGAGCGCCGGACTGATAGGTGAGCAATCCCGTCAGGTTCCACCCGCCAAGCAATGCGTCCACCAGCCGGGGAGCGTTGCTCATAAACTGGCGGCCCTTGCCCAACGGCACTTGTTCGGTGCCTGAAATAGTCAGGCGGTGCCGCGCCGTGCCTCCGTCCACCCAAGTCCAGTTGTTTAAGTACTGAGCCACGGAATCGTACCACACCTGGTCTTGCTCCCGGTGATAATTGTAGCCCACCAGGAAGGAATAGCCCTTGGCGAAGCGCTTCTGCACCCTGAATTGCAGTGATTGATAGTGCATGCTCCCGCCGTTGCTGCCATCCACTTCGGTGATGCCCGTGTATTGCGGATAAGGCACCATCAGCGAGGCAACCGAAACCTGTGCGTAGCTGCGCAGCGGGCCGGGGAACGTGCTGGCAGGCAGATTATAGAACGGATTGGCCACAAGCTGGTTCAGCGCGGTTTTGTACTGATAAGACAGCCGGGGGTCCATCATGTCGAGATTTTGGCTTGTGTCGCAGTCGTTGCCGCAGATGTGATTCGTGAAATTCATGTAGTAAGTTGCGTCGACCAGGATTCCGCCGGGAATCTCGCGCTGCAGCGAAAAGTTAATGCGGTCGCTATGTTGGTACGGACGGTTGGGGTCCATGTAGCTCACGGAAAATCCCAGCCCGCTGTTCGCGCCCAGCGAGTTTCCCGTGGCGGGAAGGACCGGGTACGCCGCCGGGAAGGGA
>Ga0182014_10004770_pt1 | contig 15367 bp, 16 predicted proteins | sample 612S2DmetaG_FD_120489 | JGI IMG/M metagenome (GOLD analysis project Ga0182014, IMG submission 120489) | Permafrost microbial communities from Stordalen Mire, Sweden - 612S2D metaG | ecosystem: Environmental > Terrestrial > Soil > Wetlands > Permafrost | place: Sweden: Stordalen | collected... | reverse complement strand
GTACTCGACCGACAACACGGCGCGACGCTCTGGCCAGGTTTTTTGTGGTTTATTCCGCGTAGTGTATGGCCGGCAAAGCCGACGCTTAGCATCGGGCGATGGTACGCTGCCACCGTTCTCGGCTGGGGGCCTGGGATGAGTGAGGCCGCAGTGACAGTTCCGGGCGATCTGTACTTGAATTTTGGTATAGGTGGCGTCTTTGTCGGAATGCTCGCCTATGGTCTCGTCTTGCGCCAGCTTTACGATCGATTTGTAGTAAACGGGCGCACCGTAATAGGACTGTGTTTATTCGTCCCGATCTTCATGACATTCGCCCTGACATTGGAGCGGAACCTCAGCGCCATTGTCGGCGAGGCGGGTTTGCTTCTCGTTGCCTTATCCGCCGTACTTTTTTGTGTGACCAGCCGCCCTCCGGTGGGGAGCGCAGGTTTCGGAAGAGTATTCCGAAGTGAATATTGACTTCGACCACAGCTTCTCTGACTAGTACTCTTCCGCGCATTTGCTCCACTTGGCTCATACCTGAACTCATGATCAAAACGCCATGCTTCAACTTACCCTTGGATACAACACTCTTTCCATGAAGGAACTTCTAGTTCTTTCTTCCGACTATCCTCCGAATGACGGAGGAATCGCGCGGTTGTGCTCGGAGATCGCCAGCGGTTGGGCACGCGCCGGTGCGGCTGTTCAGGTGATCGCACCAGCCCCGAGGAAAGGCATTGCTGTGCCCCGGTCGCTAACGCATGAGCTCCGGGTGAGGCATTCACGGCCGTGGCGGGAGTGGGAAAGCTATCGGGCGTTGCGCAAGCGGATAGGATTGGGACCAACGGTCTGCGGGCTCTGGTATCCGGACGGGCTGTTAGCACAAATCGCCTGTGCAAGGCCGCGGATTATTCTTGCGCATGGTCTCGAACTGCTGCCGACGGAAGGCCGGTGGCGCCGTAAAATCTGGCGGCGGATGCTGAGGTGGGTCTGCGAGTCCGCAGATCTGGTGATCGCTAACAGCGAGTTCACAAAGAATCTCGTACTCGAAAGCGCACCGGGAGCAAATGTGCGGGCAATTCCGCTTGCGGTGGATTATCGGCACTTCGCTCCCGGCGATGCTTCAGAGGCAAAGCGCCGATTCGGAGTAGCGAACAAGGTTGTGTTGTCGACAGTGTCCCGCCTTGAAAGCTATAAGGGACACGATGTCGTCTTCCGGGCGATAGCAGCCTCCGACGAGCGCATCCGTCCGAATCTTGTCTATCTGATTGCGGGAACAGGGCCTCATCGGGGTGAGTTGGAACGTCAGGTTAAAGAACTTCGATTGACGGAACAGGTCCGGTTCCTCGGTTTCGTTCCGGAGGACGATCTGCCGGATCTATACCGTGCCTCCGACTTGTCCTTACTTTGCAGCCGCGAGGTGGTAGAACGGCAGCAGGTCGAGGGATTCGGTCTGGTCTTCCTTGAAGCGCAGTCCTGCGGAACCCCAGTGATTGGGACGCGTACGGGTGGCATTCCTGATGCCATCAAAGAGGGTGAAGGCGGCTGGCTCATCGAGCAAAACGATACGGCGGCGCTGTCCGGTTTTCTCTCTCAGCTGGTTGACGATCCGTCGGCATTCCTGGCCGCGGGACGGCGCGCCCGCAATCGGGTGGAGCGACAATGCACCTGGGAGCAATACATGCGAAAATTTGTTGCTGCATTGGATTCACTCGGAACGCCGGAAGAGAGAACAAGGTGAAACCGTTAGTTTCCGTGGTGATGGTGTGCCGCAACGCGGAGTCCACGCTCCCCTGGGCTTTCGGGTCCCTGCTGGCCCAGACATCGAGGGACTGGGAGTGCATCTATGTAGACGATGGCTCGACCGATCGCTCGTTTGACGTTGCCGTGGGGTTGGGTGACCCACGAATTCGAGCCTATCGGCTCGACACAAATCGAGGACGTGGAGCAGCACGACAGTTCGCGCTGGAACAGGCGGAAGGCGAATACCTCTGCATGCTCGACGCGGATGACTGGATGTATCCGTGGCGATTGCAGACTGAGTTGGACTTTCTTGAGGCCGAACCGAAGGCGGCTATTGTGAGCGCAGGAATGGCAATTCTGGACGGGGAGTTAGATTTGGTCGGCGTCCGAGGACATGTGAATGGCGACAATCCAAAGGTTTTTCCCCCGATGGTACGACTTGGGATGCCGCCATTCGGGTTCCCGCAATCCATGATCCGAATGAGAATAGCCAAACTGTGCAAGTTCGATCCGCAGTTTCGAGCCGCGGAAGACGTCGACTTTCTGATGCAGATCCTTCTCGATCACGGATACGGCATTCTTAATCGGATCCTCTATGCGTACACCGAATGCTCGACGGTCACACTTGAGAAGCTTATGTTGTACAACCGCTTCACGGGTCAGATGTTCGGAAAGCAACGGGCGGGGTTTCCCTTGCAGAGCAGGCTTTGCAACCTGGAAGTGTTTGCAAAGTCGCTGGTGTATCGCGGCGCATTCGCGATCAACCGCTCTGAGTGGCTGGTTCGCCGCCGTTCGCGTCCCCCAACGCCGACGGAGAGAGAAGAATTTCACCGGGCTCAGGCGACGGTTGCATTGAAAGTTGAGGAAAACTTCGAACTCCCGTTCGGCTCTAGAGGAAGTCGTTGTCTGTTATTGGACTTGCCAGGCACCGGTGCAATGACACTTGCTCGTCCCTCTTCGAATTGATACCGCGAAGCACACCCATTGAAAGGCATACCAGGATGAAAGACTTCGAGAATTCGCAGATCGAGGGCCATCCCGTCGCGCCACGGATATGCATCCTCGTCGCGGTGACGTCGCCTCTGACTTGGGGATTCTTCACGGGAACGTTCGGGATACTTCGCAGTGCGGCATTTGACCCCATACTGGTGTCATCACCAGGCGAGCAACTCCGCCGCGTCGGTCGAGATAACGGTGTGCGCTATGAAGCCATTCCGATGAGAAGAGAAATTGCCCCTTTGCATGATCTGCTATCCCTGTGGAGGTTTTGCCGGCTCATACAGAAAGTGCGCCCAACGCTAACAGATGTTGGTACGCCAAAAGCAGGCCTGCTTGCTGGAGTCGCAGCCTGGCTTCTCGGCGTGCCTTGCCGAATCTATACCCTTCAAGGTCTCCGGCTTGAAACTACCACCGGATTGAAGCGAATCGTGTTGACGATGACGGAGCGAGTCGCATGCGCTTGTGCTCATCGCGTGATCTGCGTAAGCCCGAGCCTTCGCCAGCGTGCCATTGAACTCAAATTGGTTTCTGCCGGCAAGGCGGCAGTCTTAGGAAGCGGTAGCTTTCGAGGGATTGATGTGCAGCGGTTCTCGCCAGAGATCCGTGAACCGGTACAGAAAGAGCACCTGGCAAAGAGCCTTGGATTCTCTGAAGCCACGTCCGTTATCGGGTTTGTCGGCCGGTTGACGCGCGACAAAGGCATCCGAGAGCTTGTCCGAGCTTTCTCGCACTTGCGCCGAAAGTGGCCCGCCCTTCGCTTGTTGCTGGTCGGCGATTTGGAGGACGGCGATCCGGTTGAGTCCAAGGTCAGGCAACAAGTGAAAACCGATCCGGCCATTGTCCATGTCGGTTTCGTCGCTGATACGGCACCTTACTACGCGCTAATGGACATACTCGCTCTTCCGTCCTATCGCGAAGGATTGGGATATGCGCCTCTGGAGGCGCAAGCATGCGGAATCCCTGTTGTGACCACGACCGCGACAGGAGCCGTGGACTCGGTTGTGGAAGGCGTGACCGGATTTCATGTTCCAGTCGGCAACTGGGAAGTGCTGGCAGACAGGATTGATCAACTACTCTGCGACCCTGAATTACGATCGCGGATGGGCCAACGAGGCCGAGAATGGATCGTCAGGGAGTTCCGACACGAAGTAGTAGGACAAGCGCTCATCGAAGAATACGAGCGTCTGCTTCGAGCCAGAGTTGGCTACCAGATCAACGCCACCCAGAGTCAGTTACGAAATGCAGGATAACCACGACAATGCTCCCTCCGGGAACTGTTATGAGTCACACCTCTTATCGTGGAAAGAGGGCGGCGGATCTGCTGCTGGCCTCGATCGCAATCGCAATCTTGTCTCCCGTGCTGATTGCCGTGGCCTTTGTCGTTCGCATTTTCCTGGGCCGGCCAGTTCTTTTCCGACAGCGAAGACCGGGGCTGCACGGTCTGCCCTTCATTTGCTTGAAGTTCCGCACCATGAAAGACATAAGAGATTGCTCGGGCAAACTGCTGCCCGACGCGGACCGCCTCACATTCCTTGGCAGCTTTCTCCGGCGCACAAGTCTTGACGAGCTGCCCGAATTGTGGAACGTCCTGCGGGGCGACATGAGTCTGGTCGGCCCACGACCGCTACTCCCGGAATATCTGCCCCGATACACCGCGTTCCAACGGCGGCGTCACGCTGTAACGCCGGGCATAACCGGATGGGCACAGGTGAACGGCCGCAATGCACTTACCTGGGAACAGAAGTTCAAACACGACATCTGGTACGTCGATCACCTGAACTTCTGGCTTGATGTCAAGATTCTCTGCCGGACCTTACTGACCGTCGTGCGTCGCGATGGAATCGAACATGACCGCCGCACAACCATGCCCGAGTTTCTGGGCTATACCGAAAGGGACGAAAAGCCGTGAACAAGCTGGTTATCTGGGGAGCAAGTGGGCACGGCAAAGTAGTGCTCGATATCGCCAGGGCACAGTGTGTTTCTAGCGATGTCGTCTTCATCGATGACGACTCTCAGAAATTGTTCTGGGAATATCAAGGTTGCCACGTAGTGGGAAGACGAACTGAACTTGCGATCCTGCGAGCCACTGGCTATGCGCATTTTATTGTTGCAATTGGCTGCAATGCTGCACGAGCGGCCTGTTTCCTGGCAGCCTGCAAAATGGAGATCGAACCGCAGACCCTCATTCACCCAACTGCGGCGGTATCTCCATCGGCATCAATCGGTCCGGGGACCGTGATCATGGCCAATGCGGTGATCAATCCAGACAGTGTTATCGGGGCAAATTGCATTATCAATAGCGGTGCAATCGTCGAACATGACTGTCGCATTGCCAACCATGTCCATCTCTCGCCCGGCGTCGCGCTGGGCGGAGGCGTGAGAATTGGCGCCTACAGCCATATCGGGTTGCATGCAACGGTTCTCCCTGGGGTCGAGATTGGCGAGCGCGTAATCGTAGGCGCCGGAGCAGTGGTTCTCGAGTATGTCGCTCCTGATGACAAGGTAGTCGGTGTGCCCGCGAGGTCGCTGCAAAGGCTTTATTCCGCAACTGGATAAACTCTATGAATCGAATTCTCCTTTCAATTCCCCACATGGGTGGCTCGGAAGAGAGCTATGTGCGGGAGGCCTTTAAGTCCAACTGGCTCTCGACGGTAGGGCCAAACATCACGGCATTTGAGCAGGAATTCGAAGCCCGCGTCGGCCTGCCAGGGGTTGCTCTCGGCACCGGAACTGCCGCGATCCACCTTGGCCTGCGACTGCTCGGTGTCGGGCCCGGCGACGAGGTCTTTTGCCCCACGCTTACCTTCGTAGCGAGCTGCAATCCGATTCGCTACCTCGGTGCCGAACCCGTCTTCCTCGACAGCGACTACACAAGTTGGAATCTGAATCCCAACATCCTTGAAGACGCTCTTCGACAGCGAGCGCAGCAGAATAAGCTGCCTCGGGCCCTCGTGGTGGTGCACCTCTATGGCCAGTGTGCTCACATGGACCCCATCCTGGCGCTTTGCTGGCATTATGGAATACCGGTGCTTGAAGATGCCGCCGAAGCACTTGGCGCCACATACCACGGACGACCAGCAGGGACGTTTGGAGACGTTGGGACTTTCTCTTTTAACGGCAACAAGATCATTACGACGACCGGCGGCGGAATGCTCGTTTCTGGCAATGCCTACTACATTGAGCGCGCGCGCCTATGGTCTCAGCAGGCGCGTGATCCAGGCATTGCCTATGAACACTCCGAACTTGGCTACAACTATCGAATGAGCAATGTACTCGCGGGTATCGGCAGGGGCCAGCTTGATGTCCTGAATTTACGAGTCAAACAACGGCGCGCGATTGCCTTCCGTTACCAAGATGGGTTCGCGGATCTTCCTGGCATAACTTTGATGCCCCAGGCCTCTTACGGCCTGCACACCAACTGGCTGAGCTGCTTCCTGATTGACGAGGAACAATTCGGTTGCTCTCGCGATGCATTGATCCAGGCACTCGCAGCATCCAATGTGGAGTCCCGACCCGTTTGGAAGCCGATGCATTTGCAACTTCTGTATTCAGGATGCGAGTGCTATGGCGGAGATGTAGCAGCGGATTTGTTCCGGCGGGGTATCTGCCTGCCGAGTTCGAGCTGCCTGGCCGTGCAAGAACAGTTGCACGTAATCAACACAGTGCGACGGACGATTGGTGAGCGTGCGCTACGCGAAGAGTATCAACAAGAATTGCTGGCGAAAGCTGGGGACTGATGTTGGCGCGGAAAAGAAAGAGAAACTGAAAATGATCAGGGTCCAGAAACTGATTGAATACCTCAAGACGATCCACAGGCCAGTCCTGTGGTCGGCGCAGATCGGGGTTTTCGCGCTCTCGGGTGTGGCAGCGTTTTTGCTGCGGTTCGACCTAAGTCTGCCGCCTGGATACATGCGACATCTGGCCTACGCGCTTCCAATCTGGATATGCGTCAAAATGGTCGTCTTTCATGTGGCACAACTGCACCGCGGTTGGTGGCGCTATTTCTCCGTTGGCGATCTGGTTCGGCTCGTTTTGGCTAATGTCGTTGGTTCGGCTCTCAGCTGCATCGTTATCCTCTGCATCGCGCCTTCGGGGTTCCCTCGGTCCATTTACTTACTTGAACTGATGATCTGTTTTCTGGGCACGGCGGGAATTCGTGTGATCGTTCGCATGATGGCGGATGCCACCGCGAATACGTGGCACGGCGCCGCGGAGAAGGAAACTCTGATCTACGGTGCGGGCGAAGCTGGAGTCACTTTGCTCCGGGAGATTCAGAGGAATCCCAAACTGCCATACCGAGTGCGGGGATTCTTGGATGACTGGCCGGACAAGAAGGGCATGCGTATCCTCGGAGTGCCGGTGCTCGGAGGAGTTGACCGGGTAGTTGAACGGGTAGCGAAGCATCATATCGACACCATTCTGATCGCTATCCCCTCGGCCACTGGCGCGCAAATGACCAGGATTCTGGAGCGGTGTCATGCGGCGAGAGTGGAGTGCAAGACCATTCCAGGGCTTAGTGAGGTGATTGAAGAGCGCGGGTTGGTAGGACAAATCCGCGAGGTTGCCGTGGAGGACCTGCTCGGTCGCAACCCAGTACACCTGGAAGAAGGACAAATCCGCAATAGGCTCGAAGGCAAGATCGTACTTGTGACTGGCGCTGCCGGCTCCATCGGCTCCGAGATCTGTCGCCAAATTGCACGATTCAACCCCGCTGGGATCGTGGGATTTGAAATCGCCGAAACCCCTTTATTTGAAATCGACCGCGAGATGCGTCAGTCGTTCTCAGGAATTCCTTTCTACCCGGAAGTAGGAAGCGTTCAGAATCGTGCGCGCATTGATGAGGTCCTGCGGCGTTACTCTCCTTCGATCATCTATCACGCGGCCGCGTATAAACATGTTCCGATGATGGAGGCGCACGTCTTTGAGGCCATTGAGAACAATGTCTTTGGAACATCTAACGTTGGCAAAGCTGCGGCTGAGCACGGAGTTGAAGACTTCATCATGATCTCCTCTGACAAGGCGGTCCGGCCGACCAACATTATGGGCGCCACGAAGCGCGTTGCCGAGTTGTTACTTCTTGGACTTCAAAACGGAGGGACCCGGTACGCGGCAGTACGATTCGGAAACGTGCTCGGCTCAAACGGTAGCGTCATCCCCACCTTTAAAAAGCAAATCGCGGCCGGTGGTCCTGTCACTGTCACTCATCCTGAGATGCGCCGGTATTTCATGACGATCCCTGAAGCCTCACAACTGGTACTCCAAGCCTCAATAATGGGTCTGAGCGGCGAGATTGCTGTTCTCGACATGGGCGCACCAGTCAAGATCGTCGATCTTGCCAGGAATCTGATCCTGCTCTCCGGCTTGCGTCCGAATGAAGACATCAAGATCGAGTTTACCGGCATACGCCCGGGCGAGAAGCTTTACGAAGAACTCAATCTTATGGAGGAAGATACGATTCCCACCTCCTTCGAAAAAATCAAGATCTTCACCGGTAATGGCTTGCCATCATGCGGCATGGAACCATACCTCGAAGAGCTCCGACTTATCTGCCGGCGCCGTAACGTACTCGACCTCGTGTTCACGCTTAAAGACCTGATTCCCGACTACAATCCGAGCGCGCAACTCCTTCGACGTGGCGTTGACCATCCTAGAGTGATGAACAATCGAGATACTCTTCTGCAGAAAGGCCAGGATCTGCGTGCAGATTTCGATCGGCGCTCTGGCCTGGATCGGCCTGCACCTCCTAAGCTGGCTGTACTTCCAGGGGCTGGGATGGATGTTCGCGGCCTCCACATTTCGCCGGCGAGTGAGCAGGCATTTAGCGTCGGAGGGTACTCTTCGAAATCTGCCGGAGATTAGAATCTATTCACTTTTGGGCAATCTGGCAAAACATAATTCGCGGCCCATTTGGGTCTAAGGTTCAGTTTTGCAGCCCATCGTTACCAGACCAGCTGGAAGATTGACATTGCACAGCCATTGCGGAAAGAGAGGATCGTAGATCTGTGCTGCACCTGGTATTTGATATCCATAGCCAGATGCCGCCTCGTTCGTGGGCGTGAAATTGGCGATCACCGTCGCCATACAAGCCGGAACGCTTGCATAGTCCCCGCAGGTTGGCGCTTCCGGTGCGACCGGATTCGCAAGGTTGGGATTTGTGCCAAAGGTATTAGTGGGATCATAGTTGAACCCGGGACTGTCGAAGATTGCATCATTGGTTCCACTTGCCGCATATCCCCAATTCTGATACACAGAGTCCGCGGTTGAAGTGCCTATCACATAAAAGGCGTAGATCGGCTTCGTTCCACATCCTTCGGCTGCATCCGTCACTGCAAGATTGTAGAATGCTTCAGTGTTCAGGGTGGTAAGTAATTCAACTTCCCCACACCAGCTGCTACTTGAACTACCTGTCTGCTTTAGATCGCGATTGTTGCCCCATACCGTATTATGCCGAAGGTAGATTTGCGCGAAAGGTGGCATCCCAGTGCCATTGTTGCCAGCCAGCAACCCACGGCCACCATTGGCAACGAGGATGTTGTTGTCTACGACACCCTGTCCCGCATACGGAGGCGTTGGTCCGCCTGCAGATACGTCCCCGGTTCCATCCCAAGTATCGAAAGTGATACCTTCGCCATCTCCAGGTGTTATCGCTGGGTTGTCGCATGGATCGGGATCGAAGTTCCCAAATGAGAAGTTACCAGCTAGGTAGATATGCGTCCCTGGCAAGGAGTCTGATTGGATAGGTTGATAGATGTCAATTCCGTTGTTGCAAGTAAGGCTCCCCTGAGCGGCGTTGTAGGCAATACTTCCCACGATCGCAATGTAATCAACACCTGCGCTGCCGATGTTCCCAGTCTGAAAGCCAGTGTATCCACAGCTGTTTGCAATGTCATTTGCGAAAATAACGTGGTGGATTTGTACGGGTGCTACATACGCTGGCTCTGCTAGAAAACAGGTTCCTTGTGTATCCGTCGCAGCGGTTGTAACTTCCCACCCCTGGACGCCCCAATAGCTCTTATCTACCCACATTCCAGCGAGGGATCGTGAAAATATCTTACAGCTGTCAAAACTGGCACATTTGAGCCAGGCGACACTGTTTCCCGCAGGGCACGTCACGGTGCCCCACGCGCCGGTGGCGAAGTTTGATGCAGAGTAAGCTGTGCTTGAAGCCGCCAGGATGACATCTCCGCAGTTGACGGAGTGGTTAGGCGAAAGCCATGGTGTGCTCGGAGACATACCGTTGTTGGAATCATTGCCTCCATCCTCAGCGGTCGCAAGGTAGAATGTGTTCCCCGCACGCGGTAGAATAATTACTTCTGCTGACGCAGATTCGGCTGGCTCCAGCTCGCTTGTTGCGGTAATAGTGACGGTGGCAGGAGACGGAACCGTCGCCGGAGCGGTGTAAAGGCCACTCGAAGAGATCGTTCCGCAAGCTGTTCCGCTGCATCCGTCTCCTGACACTGTCCAGGCCACCGCGGTGTTTGATGTTCCTGCGACTGAAACATCGAATTGCTGCGTAGTTCCAGCAGTAGTCGATACATTGCTTGGAGCTAATCCGACGGAAATTACCGGCGCCGCAGTACCTGTGCCGCTCAGGCTGATCACCGCAGTACCAGTGGCTGAAGAGTCACTGGCGATAGTCAGCTGACCCGTTGCCGCACCTGGTGCAGTCGGGTTGAACTGGAGATTCAAATGATAGGTTGCACCAGCAGCTAAAGTGATCGGAAGGTTGCTCGGTGCAACAAGCGTGAAGGTTTGCCCAGTAAGACTCAGTTGGGTGATTTCTATCCGCGTCTCGCCCCCGTTCTGCAAAGACACCGTGTTGCTCGCGGCCTGACCGATAGAGACTGCGCCAAAGGAGACAGTGTCGGGTGACGCGGTCAGTTTCCCCGCACCCATTGGGGTGACCATTGAAATTGCGCAACCGGAAAGGGTGAAGAGGAGAACGGAAGTCAAAGAGATGAGGAGCGCAATGGACCGAGAATTGAGCCGAGAGGATTGTCGGGAGTTGAAAGCGCGATGTTGTTTTAGTCGAGACCGGCAACTCTTGAGGGATGCGATGAAGTTTGCAGATTCGCGGTTGGATTCCGCGCGAATCAGGAGTCCGTTCATTGTTTCACCTATCTGAGCACTACCAACTCAAGCCGTTCATGGCACTATTTCCTTATCGGCAGTTTCTAGCCGTGATTTCAATGCTTAGGTTTGTCTGAAATAGCAGTAGGCGCTACTTATGGGAATCATTCGTGTTGTGTCGATAATCGCTATCACCGCTGTCCGGCTAAGGGCTGGCCTGCAGTTTGGAACCGACCGCGGTCGTGCCCAGAAAAGTTAATGTTGCATAACCTACGAGTACCATGCCAACAATCAGCGCGAATGATCTGACTCTCTTCACAACCATCTTCTTCAGAATCAATCAATTCTGATAAAGGGAGCAAGCTGGCGCACGCCTGCCGTCTATCGCGCACTCTGGTCGCAACCTGTTCCAGCCCCCAGTCATGCGGGACGGCAGCTCGGTGCCTGCGGATGCCATTGTGATTTCAACACTATTGGACAAGCGACCGAGCTTCAATCCCACTAGAGTGGGACGGGCAACAGTATACGGACTCCCGCCTGTGCCAGCCCTCGCCGACAGGCGTTCGGGATCAAAAGAGTGCCTGTGAAATGGGCATTTTCTCGAACAGAGTAACTGAGAGGACTTGCCGCAAAGTGTTGAGTGAGGTGGGAAGGTCAAGGCGTTTGTTGGCGATAGCTACCAGCAGAAAGACGGAGACGGCGATCCAGAGTTGCGTTTTTGCTGCGTTTTCGCTGGTTCCTTAGAAAGCCTTGATGCGCAGGTGCTGCTTGATCCATTTGAGGAACAACTCGACTGCCAGCGGCGCTGATAGAGAGCGCAGATGGTAGCGGCGGGCAGTGTGAATTGGTTGGTGAGAAAGACGAGTTTCTTGCCGGTGTCCGGGTCTAGGCGCATCAGGCGGTTGCAGGATGTGAGTTAGTCGTTAACCGGACAGCAGCGAATCGCTATATGTCTCTATAGCTTGATTACCCGGAAGCGGGTCAATAGCTGCCCCCCCAACACAGCATGTCAAGCTGTACCGCTCTCCGGCTGCTGCGGCTTCACGCAGAATCTCAAACTGGAAACTACGCAGCTTTCATACAAACACCAGTAAGAGATTCGCTTCGCCGGAGGTGGTCTGCACGGTGAAAGGAGAAATCACATGCACATGAAGTTTGTTTTTACAATGCTCTTCCTCACGACCTCCCTTCCTCTGGTTTCCCAAGTTAGGCCGGGTGCCACAGAGCACGGCTGGCCGATCGCTATTGGCGTCGGTTTCTCCGATTACAACACTGAGATGTTCTCGAAGAGGATGGAAGGCACTACGATGTGGGGAGACTTGAACTTTTATCATGGCCCGTTGTTCTTGCGCGGGTTCGGCATTGAGGCAGAGGTCCGCGACCTCGATCACGGTCAACCCCAGGGCCAGAATCTGCGGCTGGTTACCGCCGGCGGCGGGCCAGTCTATACTTGGCGACACTTTCGCAACTTCCATCCCTACGGAAAGTTTCTCGTGGATTTCGCCGCAATGAATCACATCCAGAGCGCGAAGCTCCCCTCCTGGTACACGGGAGACAGGTGGACCGCCTATGCCTGGGGCGGTGGTATTGAGTATCGTGCGTGGGACGGCGTCTGGGTTCGCGCAGACTACGAATACCAGTTCTGGCGCGTCAAATTCTTCGATCCAAATGCTTTTCTCAATCCGCAAGGCTTCACCGTTGGCGCCTCGTATGACTTCCATCACGTGCTGGCTCAATAACGGCGCCCGAAAACTCCGGCATGGCCGCGCGGCGACAGCTCACGCGAAACGCGCCTTCGACGACCTCGACTGTATGGGCAGTGGTGCAAAGATTTTACTTGCACCCTTTGGAGTGGATCCCAGGGAGAAAACCAACAAGAGGCCTCACGGATTGGTCGAGTGGAATGGCAGTCAACCCGCTGTTGACGAATGGTTCGAGTGCGCTCACCTAGTGGAGATGCCCGGTGCGTTCGAGGAGGCCCCATAACCTGACCGCCGGCTCCTGCAAGAGGGTTTCGGCACGTTCAGCACGGACTGGTCCACATCAGTCCCCAGGAATTGCTTTTATGACATCTTCACGCGCTCTGAGGCCGGCCGGTTTGCTTCTTCCCTCGCTCCTGTCTCTGCTCATGATCGCGCCAGTCCCTGCGCAGCAGCCAGCGAATCCGCGGCTGCCCGAGGTTTACCAGCTCATGCGCGAGGTGCATGAGCACCAGGAGCAGCTCAACAACGTACGCGATCACTACACCTACACCTCCTTGCAGACCACACAGAACATCGACGGGAACGGCCAGGTGAAGAGCACAGAAACCGTGGAGAGCGAGGACAACTTCGTTAACGGCCACTTGATTGAGCGGACTGTCAAAAGGAATGGACAGCCGCTCGAAGTGCACGAACAGCAAAAGGAGGCCGAGCGAGTGGCCAAACTAGTGGAGAGGGCGGAGAAGATCCCACCCGATCAACCGCTGGAAGGAATGGCCATTAACATCGGTCGCGTGCAGGAGATCATCAGTCGTGTGCTGGAAATCATGGACGTGCGCAACCTCCGGCGCGAGACTTGGCATGGACGCCCAACAATCGTTTTTGATTTCGTAGGCCGCAAAGATGCCAAGACCGTCGGCCTGGCCGAGGACGCATCGAAGAGGCTGCAAGGGACGCTGTGGATCGACGAGGCCGACCGCCTTGTTGCTCACATGGAAGTGAGTTTCAACGACAACTTCGGCGTCATTGGCGGTCTCCTCGCCAGCATCGAGAAGGGTTCCAACCTTCGCTTCGATCAGGCACCGGTGGATGCCGAGCTCTGGCTCCCCACCGGCGCTGAAGCGAACTTGGAGGAACGCCTCCTGATTGTCAAGAACTACCGCCAGCACTTCACCGAGCGCAACTACGACTTCAAGCGTATCCGCGTGGAGGCCCAGCAACTCAGGAGCGCAAAGGCGTTGTTGGCAAGGAATCGATAGCGGCTGACGTTCCACGAGCGAATTGCTGCCGAATCTGCTTGAGCCCCGCCATTATGTCATCCGGCCGGAACGAGGCGTTCCTTCTTGCACATATGATGAGTTGTCAGTGTATGAGATGTCATCCCATACACGGATAAAGCAAGTGATGATCAATTGGAAGGTGTTGTGACGATACCTCGCATGAGCGAAAGTCGGTAGCACCCTTGATTGCTCTGGGTATCTTGCGTGAGGGTTGCCGGCCGCATCGTAGATGCCCGTACTGGTTCTCACGAACTCTGCGAGCCGTTCTTATCGTCTGCGGCCGCCTATTCCCACCGAACCTGCCCCCAGCAAGCGTGGAGTATGAGCAGCCTCATCCGCGCCGGAGGCGGGTCAGTCTGGACAGGCTCCTCAGAACAATGTACGCTTTTAATAAGTACATATGGAGACATCTATGCCTAGAGTGGCCGTGGACGACAGCCCACGAATGAACCTCCGGCTGCGACCGGAACAAAAGGCTACGCTCGTGCGCGCTGCAGCGTTGAGGCACACGGACCTGACCGAGTTTGTTCTCCAACCCGCATTGCGGGAGGCCAGGGCGGTGATCGAGGAGTCGGAACGTATCGTCTTGTCCGAGCGTGACAGCCTTTTGGTGCTGAACCTGCTCGAACATCCGCCAGCATCGAATGCCAAGCTGCGGGCAGCCATCGCTCGAATGCCAAAGCCCACGCGGAAACGGCGATGAGTGTTCCCGCCTGGCATGAAGAGCCAATCTCCAAAAAGCATGATCGGAAGTCTTTCAATTGTGGCGATCCGGACATGAATGACTTCTTCGAGCGTTACGCCCGCCAAAGCCATGAATCTGGCGCCGCGAAGACCTTTCTCGCAATTCACAACACAGACAACAAGAGCATTCTTGGTTTCTACAGCCTGGCTCCGGGCGCTCTGGCCTACGCTGACACGCCGGAGACGGTTCGCCGCGGCCTCGCCCGGCACGATGTGCCCGGGTTCCGGCTCGCGCGCATTGCCACAGACCTGCGTCGCCAGAGCCAAGGTAGCGGCGGCCAACTCCTCGCCGCCGCCGCGCGGCGCTGCCTGCGCGCTTCGGCTGAGGTCGGCGGCGTTGTGCTCATTATCGATGCGAAGAACGATCGCGCGGCCCGATGGTACGCCAGTTACGGCGCTGTGCCTTTGAGCGGCAAGCCTTTGACGCTCGTAATGTCGCTCGCCTCGTTTGCCGCCGACCTGAAGGCGGCGGGGCAGTTATGAGCGACGACGTGTGGAAAGGACGGGCTTGCTCCGGAATTTCCAAAATCGTAGGTGGCAGCATAAAACGAGAACACGTGGCAGCATTTGATATTTGCCAAGGCTCGCCTTGACGACCTCATAATCCCGGAATTGGAACAATCGCGGGCGGCAGTGCTCAATACGCTCGCCTCGGCCAAATCGCGTCGGGGCCACCAGTACGCCATCGAACGGTTCATCGAATGGTATTTCGAAATTCTCACCCTTGCGGAAAGCTCAGCGCAAATTGGGGCGCCAGATTCTTGATGAGAATCTCCCTTACGGTTCACCACTTGAGCCGCCGAGCCCGCAACAGGTTTTCGGAGCATTTCTCCGAGATGCCGGTTTTACGGC
>Ga0182014_10004769_pt1 | contig 15368 bp, 14 predicted proteins | sample 612S2DmetaG_FD_120489 | JGI IMG/M metagenome (GOLD analysis project Ga0182014, IMG submission 120489) | Permafrost microbial communities from Stordalen Mire, Sweden - 612S2D metaG | ecosystem: Environmental > Terrestrial > Soil > Wetlands > Permafrost | place: Sweden: Stordalen | collected... | reverse complement strand
CCGCTCGGTTGCGAGGAGGGCGGCTTCCTCTATTGCGCCGACACATACGCCGACGATCTGCCTTATTGGATCGACGGGCCGAAGGGGCCGCAGCTGATCGTGCCCTATACGCTCGATTCCAACGACATGCGGTTCGCCGCGCCGCAGGGCTTCAATTCTGGCGACCAGTTTTACACCTATCTCAAGGACGCGTTCGACGTGCTCTACGCCGAAGGCGCGACGGCGCCGAAGATGCTGTCGATCGGCCTGCATTGCCGGCTGGTTGGCCGGCCGGCGCGCGCCGCCGCGCTGGCGCGCTTCGTCGATTATGCGCTCGGCCATGACAAGGTGTGGTTCGCGACGAGGCTCGACATCGCCCGCCACTGGATCGCCAAGCACAAGCCGCCGGGCGGCTGGCAGCCGTCGAAGCTGACGCGCACGTTGTTCGTCGAGCGCTTCGGCGGCGTCTATGAACATTCGCCGTGGATCGCCGAAGCCGCCTACGACGCCGGCCTGGACGCGGCGGCCGACAGCGCCGCCGGGCTCGCCGCGGCGATGGCGCGCGCCGCCGCCAAGGGCAGCGACGCGCAAAAGCGCGCGTTGATCGACGCGCATCCCGATCTTGCCGGCAAACTGGCGCTGGCCAACGAGCTGACGCCTGAGTCGACGCGCGAGCAGAAGGGCGTCGGCCTCGACCGGCTGACGCCCGACGAGCTCAAGCGCTTCAGCGACGCCAACGTCGCCTATCGCGCCCGCTTCGGCGTGCCGTTCATCCTGGCGGTCAGGGGCAAGACCAAGGCCGAGATCCTCGCCGCGTTCGAGGCGCGGCTGCAGCACGATCCGGCGGCCGAGTTCAAGACGGCGCTCAGCGAGATCGACCGGATCGCCGCGCTGCGCATCGGGGAGATCATGGCGTGACCGAACGGATCGTTCGCGGCCGCATCCTCACCTTCCGCGACGATCCGCGGCTCGCCGGCGCGCGCGCCTGGCGGCTGATCGACGACGGCGCTGTCGCGATCCGCGACGGGATGATCGCCGCCGTCGGCGAGGCGCGCGACATCCTCGCCGCCGCGCCGCAGGACGCCGCGATCGACGACCATACCGGCAAACTGGTGCTGCCCGGCCTGATCGACGCCCACATCCATTATCCGCAGACGCGCGTCATCGGCTCCTACGGCGCGCAGCTGCTCGACTGGCTCAACAAATACACCTTCGTCGAAGAGCAGAAGTTCGCCGACCCCGCCCACAGCGCGTCGGTGGCGCGCTTCTTCCTCGACGAGCTGTTCCGCCAGGGCACGACCACCGCCTGCGTCTATTGCACCGTGCATCCCGCGTCGGTCGACGCGTTCTTCGCCGAGGCCGAGCGGCGCGGCGCGCGGATGATCGCCGGCAAGGCGCTGATGGACCGCAACGCGCCACCGGGGCTGATGGACACGGCGCAGAGCGGCTACGACGAGACGCAGGCGCTGATCGCGCGCTGGCGCGGCCGCGGCCGGCTCGACTACGCGATCACGCCGCGCTTCGCCGTCACCTCGACCGAAGCGCAGCTCGAGGCGTCGGGCGCGCTCGCCGCCGAGCACCGCGACGCCTATGTGCAGACTCACCTCGATGAGAACTTCGCCGAGATCGCCTTCGTCAAGCGCCAGTTCCCCTGGGCGAAGACCTACCTCGACGTCTACGCGCGCTACGGCCTGCTCGGCCCGCGCTCGATCTTCGGCCACTGCATCCATCTCGAAGACTCGGAAGTCGCGGCGCTGGCGGAGAGCGGCTCGGTCGCCGCCTTCTGCCCGACCTCGAACCTGTTTCTCGGCTCCGGCCTGTTCGACAAGCAGCGGCTCGACAAGGCGGGCGTGCGCGTCGCGCTGGCGACCGACGTCGGCGGCGGCACCAGCTATTCGATGCTGACGACCGCGGCCGAGGGCTACAAGGTGCTGCAGATGGGCGGCCAGTCGTGGCCGGCGACGCAGGCCTTTTACGCAATGACGCTCGGCAACGCGCGCGCCCTGTCGCTGCAGGATCGCGTCGGCGCGATCGAACCCGGCCGCGAAGCCGACCTCGTCGTCCTCGACGCCCACGCCACCCCCGCCATGGCCCACCGCATGGAGTCGCACGAAGGCGACCTCGAAGAGGAGCTGTTCGTGCTGATGACCATGGGCGACGACCGGGCGGTGCGGGAGACGTACGTGGGGGGAAGGGCGGCGAAGGGGGGGTGAGGGGGCGGGCGCCGTCGAGCGCGCGGGACGGGCGACAAGTCGAGTCGGCGGTGAAGCGGGATCAAGGGGTTAAGTGCGATTTTATGTCCCGAATTGTGGGGCGCGGGGGGCCTCGTGGGACGGCTCGGCCGCTCTGTTGGGTGGAACCGATGCGGCGAGCGGAAGGCTGAATTGGGGAATTCGTATCACGTCCCCGTAATGCCGACATTCCGGCTCAGGCCAGCAGCCGCCACGACCAATAGACGCCGATCGCCAACTGCGCCGCGAACGCGGTGAAGCGGAGGGTCACCGCAGTCGAACTCGTCGAGCAGAGATGGATCAGAGACTGCACGATCCGTGCGCCGAGAAGCCAGCATGCGAGCGTGTCGGTGACGTCCGTTCTCGACGTCATGATCGCGATGGCGAGCAGCCCGCCGAATATCGGGGGTTACGGTGACAGTGCATTTATCTTGTCTTGCCGGTGCTGACGAGCGCCACCCAGCCCGCCGTCGCCTTTCACCGCCGCCGTCGACCCACCGCGCCGCCGCCCTCATGGCAGCCAAAACTTCCGAAGCCGAAAGGCTGTCAAGGAGCGCAGCCCGCCTACGGCAGCGCACTGAACGGGGCGTCCTTGACAGCCCCTCGGCTTCGGAAACAAGACGCTTCCATGAGGTCGACGGCGCTCTCCGCCAAAACGCGACTGCCTGCGATCGCTTCGATGCTGCTAGGCTCCGTTAATTCGGCCCTTTGGCGAAGATGAGAAAGCACCGCGACGCTTTTTCCATGAGACCCAAGTCGAGATATTGAAGCTGCCATTTCCACTTCGGCTTTGCTGGCAACGTGAATGGCATCCCGACGGTCACGCTTGCAATATACAAGGGGTCGTCAACCTTCGGATCAACGCGGGCTATAAGGCGTGCATAGTTCTGCGCAAGGTAGACGAGTTGGATCGGATGCCCTGATGTCGAGATAGGTGGCGGAACGACAACCGCGCCGGACGGTACACCACGCATCATGCGCTCATCGAAAATCCGCCACAGGCGCTCGCGCTCGGGATTAAGAGGCTGTCCAGGCTCGCTCTCGAAGACCGAATGATCAAAGATCGCGATCAGCGTAAATTCTTCTCGCGTGACGAGCGCGAACAGAACGTCATTTGTTCGCGTCGCAAAACCGCCCGGCTCGATCGTCAAGCTTGGATGAAAATGATGGTAGCCCATCACGTTGAGCAACATGTCTTTATCCGCCCAGCGATTGACAGATGGTCCCTTTGCTGACGCCGCCGGCGTATATCCCCGCGTATGTGGCTCCAACGACAAATGCGGCGTGAGTTCATCGCCGCGCTTGGCCTTCTCAAGAAAAGCCTCGATATCCCTTTGTAGCGTCGCCCAACGCGGGTCCGATGTCGCCGAGGCCTCGACGATAATTTTCCTCGGCCGGGGCGCGACGAATCGAATGGCCCAGTTGGCATAGTCGATCAACAACCCGCCGAGCGACTTTTGTTGAAGTGCCAGAAGCGACGCCTTGTTGTTAGGGAATTTTGGAATCTGCTTGGCGAGTTCGAGACGCAAGGCCGCAACGCGTTTTGGCTCGATTGGCGGCATTGATGCCTCCCCCTCCGCGATTTCGTTGGTCCTGTATTGTACAATACGCCGGCTTCGCCGCCTGACAGCCCTTCGGCTGCGGAAACAAGAGGCTTTCCTCCGGTCGACGGCGTTTTCTGACGAAGTGCATTCCTTCTCCCGTTGGGGAGAAGGTGGCCCGAAGGGCCGGATGAGGGGTCGCGCCGAAGGCGCGACGTCGCCGCCGGTCCCCTCACCCTGCCCTCTCCCTCCGGGAGAGGGTTGGCGCCCGCCGCGCTTGTAACAATCCGGCCGATCGCCGCGTATGTCGAAATGGAGACCGGACGCCTCGGCCGGAATTGCGACGATAGGGAACAGGAGAGAGCCATGCTCAACGCCAGGTCGATCGCGGGTCCCCTCGGCGGCGCGGTTGGCGTCGCCCTGGTCGTCGGCGCCTTCGCGCTCATGCTGGGCGGCGCGCGGTCGGCCGAGCCGGCGGTGGCGCTGCCAGCGCCGGCGCTCGGCGAGGCGGCGGATTCAGCGGCCGCCGAGGAGAAGGTCGTGCTCGCCGGCGGCTGCTTCTGGGGCGTCCAGGCGGTGTTCCAGCATGTGAAGGGCGTGAAAGAGGTCGTGTCCGGCTACGCCGGCAGCGACAAGGAGACCGCCGCGTACGAGCAAGTGAGCTCCGGGCGAACCGGGCACGCGGAATCCGTCGAGGTGACGTTCGATCCGCATGTCGTCAGTTATGGAACGATCCTGCAAATCTATTTCTCGGTCGCGCACAACCCGACGGAGTTCAATCGCCAGGGCCCGGACTCGGGCTCGCAATATCGTTCCGAGATTTTTGCCGAGAGCGATGCGCAGAAGCGTGTCGCCGAAGCCTATATCGCCCAGCTCGCCGGCGCGAAGGCGTTCAGCGCGCCGATCGTCACGCGCGTCGAGCCGCTGCGCGGCTTCTATCCCGCCGAGGCGTATCACCAGAATTACGCGACGCTGAATCCCGAGAACGGCTATATCGCTTCCAACGACGCCCCCAAGGTCGAGAACCTGTGGAAGCTGTTCCCCGACGCGTTCCGGCAGAAGCCGAAGCTGGTCGCCGTCGCCGGCGGCGATTGAGCTTACAGGCCGATCTTGTAGACGCGCTCGCTGAGCGCGTCCCAGCGGGATAAGCAACGCGGCCATCGGCCGCGCCTACAGGGCGCCGAGGCGCGATTACACTTCAACGAAGAGCGATCCTTCAATGTCACCCCCGCGAAAGCGGGGGTCCAGCGCCTGTCGAGGACGCAGGCAGCGCAAAGACTGGTTCCCCGCTTTCGCGGGGATGACAAGGCGAGTGGTTGCTGCAGGGCTAGGTTAGCGCCTATGCGGCGGTGCCCAGGGAGGCGGCGCGTTCAAGGCGTCGCGGCCAAGCAAAAGGGGAGCATTCGATGCATCGGACTCAGGTCGTTGTCGCCGTTGCGCTGGCGGTGGGTTTGCCGGACTTTGCGCACGCGCAGACGCTCGACACCAAATCGCTAGTTTCGATGAATGGGACGTGCGTCGCGCAATTCCTCGGCAAACCGTTGGCCTGCGGCCCGCAGGTCATCTACGCGGTTCGCACGAATGGCCAGGAGTTCGTCGCCTTCGGGACGGCGCAGGGCGTCGTGTTCTTTTTCGGCGATCAGATCAGCCAGCCGACGCCAACCGATCACGTCATCGCCATCAACGATTCGCGCATCGACTTGCCGAACAACGAACGGTTTGAAAACGATCGCCTGCGCGGGACCTGCCGTCTCACGACGCACGGCGCCGGCGGCCCGATCACGGCGATCGATTGCGACGCGACGAACCTCGACACCAAGCAGCGCGAACACTTCCAACTGAGCGCCGTCACGATCCTGCCGACGCCGAAGTGAAAGACACGCTCGGCGGGGCGCGTCAGGCGCCGAGGCGCGCGGCCCTTCTCCCTTTCGGGAGAAGAGCCTGCCCCCGGGCGGAAGACCCGGGGGTGGCCCGAAGGGCCGGATGAGGGGTGGCGCCGATGGCGCGACGTCGGCGCCGATCCCCTCACCCCTGCCCCTCTCCCTCTGGGAGAGGGATTCTTCGCTGTTGCGCTCGCGGAGAAGACTGTCGCGCCTCGGCTGGCTTCCTAACCAGCGCCGGCGCGGCTACAGGTGGCGAGAGCCTCGGCGGCGGCGCGTCGGCGGAGGCGGGAAGGGGAAGGCGGATGGCCGCGTCAGCGGACCCTGTGGTGCTGCGCCATCGCGATCTGGAAAAGATCGCCAATGTGGCGCTCAAGGTCGGTCGCGTCCTGATGGAATGCGGCGGGCGGGTCAGCGTCGTGCGCGAGGGCATGCGGCTCGCCGCGCGGGGCCTCGGCGCAAACGTGGTCGGCGAGCGCGTCGGCTATGCGTCGCTCACCCTGACGGTCGGGGCCGGCGAGGAGACGATCACGCGCATGATCGACGTCGGCCCGCATGGAGTGAACTACCGGCTTGACGTGGCGGTGCGCCGCTATGCGACCCAACTCGCGCTACAGGGCGGCGCGCCGCAGGAGGTCAGCGAGACGATCGACCGGCTGATGCGCGAGACGCCGCGCTATCCGCTGTGGGTCGTGGCGCCGGCGACCGGCCTCGCCTGCGCGGCGTTCGGCCGCCTGCTTGGCGTCGATTGGCCGGCGTTCCTGCCAATTCTCGCCGCCGGCTGCGTCGGCCAGTGGGTGCGCGCCAAACTGCGCGGCCGCGGGACGAACGCCTGCCTGATCGCCGCGGTAGTCGCCTTCCTCGCCGGCGCGCTCGGCGGGTTCGGCGCGCGCGCCGCCGGTTCGGCGAGCGCCGAGATGGCGCTGATCGCCTCGACCCTGCTGCTGGTGCCCGGCGTGCCGGCGACCAACGCCCAGACCGACATCATGGAAGGGTTCCCGACGGTCGGCAGCGCGAGGGCCGTATCGGTGGCGATGATCATGGTGTTCGCCACCATCGGCATCTGGGGCGCCGAAGCGGTGCTGGGGTTGCTGCCATGACGCTGCTCTCGGTTCCGCTCATGCTCGACGTCGCGCATCAGGGCGCGTTCGGCGCGGTCGCCGCCTGGGGATTTGGCGTGCTGTTCAATTTCGATGGACGCAGCCTGATCTGGTGCTCGGCGCTCGGCGTGTTGGCGCTTGGCGTGCGGACATTGGCGCTCGCCGGCGGATGGAGTCTCGAGGCGGCGTCGTTCGCCGCGGCGCTGGCGGCGGGCGCGATCGTTTCGCTGACGTCGCCGCAGCGCGGCGAGGCGGTCGATGTGCTGGCGCTCGCCGGCTGCATCCCGATGGTTCCGGGCGCCTTCTTCGGCAAGGCGATCCTCGGCCTGTTCGCCGTGACCGCGCCGGCGCCGGCGCATCCGCAGGACATGGCGATCTTCGCCATCGTCGCGATGACGCGGGTGATCCTGACGCTCGGCGCCATCGGCGCCGGCCTCGCCATCCCGACCCAGATGACGCGCCATCGCGGGTTTTAGAGCGGGGAGGCGCCTCCCGACGAACCCTCCGCCGTCAAGCCCGGCCATGACGCGGAATGAGAAGGAGGGCGCCTCGCGCCTAGCTTCTCGCGGCGCCGTGGGCGCCGTGCGTTATTGCGGGGTTGGCGATGCGCTGGAGATCGTCGACGGCTTGGGTGAAGTCGCCGGACGTGGCCGTGGCGTCGAGCTTCTTGGCGTCGGCGCCCTGCGGCGAGAGGACGGCGCTGGCGCCGGAGGCGACGAGGTCGACGAGCATTTTTCCGACGAGCGGCAGGGCAGGGATCATCTTGGCTCCTCTCCGGCGAACCGGCGGGCGACGCGAGAAGGCCGATGATGCAGGCGCGAGCTTGCGCGAGCGTGACCTCGCTCAGCGGTTCGATGGAAAGTCGACGACGCAAACCTTCTCCAGCGACGGGTCGAGATGCTGGCGAATGAAGGCCCGGTGGGCCGGGTGAGGCAGGTAGGCGTCGCGGCCCTCGGGGCCGTCGAAGCTGACGATGAAGCAATGGGTGAAGCCCTGGTCGAGGCCTTCGGGGCTGGAATTGCGGCCCCACTCGAAGCCGCGGACGAACGGCAGTTCGGCGCATAACGCGCGAAAGGCGTTCTCGATCGCCACGACCGTCTCGTTGGACGCGCTCGGCTTGAACTTGAACAGAACGACATGACGATAAGCGCCGGCGTTGTCCGCCATCGAACCGACTCCCACTTGAGCGCGTCGCCGACGGTCGCAATGACGGTCGGATTTGCGTCAACCTAAAGGCAACTCGCTCTAGCTAGAGCGCTCTGCTCTGAAATGGAACTGTCTAGCCCTCCCCAGGTCATTCCCGCGAAAGCGGGAATCCAGCGTCGTAGAGCGGCGCAGCGGCAATATGGACGTCCGCTTCGCGGGGATGGCGGCGATCTTGGTTCAACGAAAAAGCAGAACGGGCTACGCCGCGGCTTTGCGGTTCCAGCGGCGGCCGCGGCGCTGGGCGCGCTGCTCTGGGGTCTCTTCGGGCGGCGCTGTCGGGTCGAGCTGCGGCAGCGCGTCCATCACCCGCTCGGGTGGGAAGATGACGATGACTTCCGTGCCCTCGCGCAGCTTCGACTTGAGGCGGAACTCGCCGCCATGCAGCTCGACCAGGCCCTTGACGATCGGCAGGCCGAGGCCGGAGCCCTCTTCGGCGTTCTTCTGCGCCAACGAACCGCGGCCGAACGACGACAGCACGATCGGAATTTCTTCTTCGGAGATGCCGGGACCGGTGTCGCGGATCGACAGATATTGTCCGCCGGCGCTGGTCCAGCCGACCTTGATGGTGATTGCGCCGCCTTGCGGCGTGAACTTGATCGCGTTGCTGAGCAGGTTGAGCGTCACCTGGCGCACGGCCTTCTCGTCGGCCCAGATGCGCGGCAGATCGCCGTCGAGTTGCTCGACGACCGCGATGTTGCGCCCTTTGGCCCGCATCGCAAGCAGGTGGCGGCATTCCTCGACGACGCCGGGCAGCGACACGGATTCTTCCTTCAATTCGTAGCGGCCGGCTTCGACGCGCGACAAGTCGAGGATCTCGTTGATCAGCATCAGCAGGTGCTGGCCGCTCGAATGGATGTCGTTGGAATAGTCCTTGTAGACCGCGACGGCATGCGCGCCGAACAGCTCCGCTTTCATCACCTCCGAGAAGCCGAGGATGGCGTTGAGCGGCGTGCGCAGCTCGTGGCTCATCGTCGCCAGGAAGCGCGACTTGGCGAGGTTGGCGCTCTCGGCGCGCCGCCGCGCTTCGTCCGAATTGAGCTTGGCTTGCTCCAACTCGGCGATCAGCGCGTCCTTTTCCGCCTGAAACGACAGGCCGGCGAGCGAGGTGCGATGCAGCCGATTGGCGAGGATGACGAAGTAAGCGAGAATGCCGACGCACAGCGTCGACATCAGCAGCGCTTGGCCGCGCGTCGTCGGCCCGAGCGCATAGACGATCGACACCGCCATCGGCAGCAGACCGCCGGCGACGGCGAAGGGGATGGCGGAAGCGACCATCGCCGTCATGCCCGAGATCAGCAGCAGCACGACCAGGAGGAAGGTGCGGGCGTTGGCGTCGGGCGATTGCAGCAACAGGACGACGAGCAGCGCCCAGCAGCCGCCGGCGAAGGTTTCGGCGACGATGAATTTGCGCCGCCAGGCGGGGGCGGCCTTCTCCGGCTCGAGTTGGTCGAGGAAGGTGATCGCCAGCCCGTAGCGCACCGCGAGCGACACGGCGAGCAGAACGCCCCAACTGACGACCTTCGGCGCCGGCACCCAATAGAAGGCGATCGCGCCGACGGCGAGCGCGACCAGCGCCATCGCCGGCGTCGCGCCGGCGACGCTGTTGGCGAACAACCGCGCCAGCGAAGCGTACTGTCCGGTGAAGTCGATTGTGTTGGTGGTGAGCGTCTGGCGCGCCTGGCGCAGCTTAAGCGTCATCGCGCGCCGCCGCGCTGCGGCGGCGGGATCGCCGACGCGACCCTTGTCGTTTCGTTCCGCCGCAACCTCGCCCATGACCGCCCGACGCACGCACGCCGCTACCCTTTCAGGAGCATGACGATTAATCCTTAACGAGCGGCTACGACCGGCGCGCAATTTCGCGCCTACCTGTTTCGTTTGTGAGAATAAGGGGCGCTGACGGGCGCATCGCCGAGCTTCGTTTGCGTCGGTCGGCCGCATCAGCGCCGCCGTTCAGACGCGGTTCAGACGCATTGGTCTATTAAGCACGCGCCGGCGGCGCACAATTGCCCGCTCCGAGGAGCCCGTACATGTTCGCACGATCGCCGCTCGCCCTTGTCGCAGCGGCCTTGCTCTTGAGCGTCACGCCCGCAGCGACGTTCGCGCAGGCCGCCGCGCCAACCAATCCGCGTATCGCCCTGGTGATCGGCGAATCGACTTACAGCGATCAGACGCTCGCCACGCCGGTCAATGACGCCGCGCTGATCGCCCAGACTCTTCAGGCGGCCGGTTTCGACGTCGTCGGCGCGCGCGATCTCGACGAGAAGTCGGTGCGCGCCGCGATGCGCGACTTCCTCAACAAGGCGGCGGCGGTCGGCCCCGACATGCAGGCGGTCGTCTATCTCGCCGGCCGCGGCGTGCAATACGAGGGCGACAATTTCTTCGTTCCGATCGACGCCCAGCTCGCCCGCGATTCCGACACGCCGATGGAGGCGGTTCGCATCGCCGACTTTGCCCACGCGCTCGCCTCCGAGCCGGGGCGCGCGCGCATTCTGGTGCTCGATGCGGCGCGGGCCAATCCCAATCCCGGCCAGGGTCAGCCGCTCGCCGGCGGCCTGGCGCTGGTCGACCCCGATGCCGGCGAACTTGTCGCCTTCAACGCCGCGCCGGGCTCGACCGGCGGTGACGAACCAGGCCCCTACGGCGTCTACGCCAAGACGCTCGCCGGGGCGATGCGCCAAGGCGGCCTGCCGATCGAGGATGTCTTCGCCCAAACGCGCGTCCAGGTGAACCAGGCGACCGGCGGCGCGCAGGTTCCGTGGAGCGCCTCCAAGCTTTCCGCGCCCTATTATGTCTTCGAGCGCGCCGCCGACGCGCCGCCGCTGCCGGCGGCCGCGGCCTACGCCGATGCGGCGAGCAAGCCGATCCGCGCCTTCCCGGCCGATCAGGCCTATTCCGTCGCGCTCGGCCGCGACACGCTGCCTGCGTATACCGATTTCCTCGCCGCCTACCCGAACGCGCCAGAGGCGAGGCGCGTGCGGGCGATTCTCGCCGCCCGGCGCGAAGCTCTGTTCTGGCGGCGGGCCGTGGCGCAGGACACGCCGCAGGCCTATTGGACCTATTTGCGCCGCTATCCGCACGGGCCCCATGTCGCCGACTCCGGACGGCGGCTGGCGATTCTCGCCGCGGCGATGCAGCCGCCTAGCGGTTTCGCGCCGGAGGACTATGCCGATCTGCCACCGCCGCCCCAGGAGGAATACGTTTACGCCGATCAGCCGGTCTACGACTTCGTCGGTCCGGACTACGGTCCGCCGCCGCCTCCGCCGCCGCCCGGCTTCTATGCGGCTGAAGACGACAACTGGCGCGACCTGCCCCCGCCCGCGCCGCCGGTCGCCATCGGCGTGTTGCCAGGACTCGCGGTCGCCATTCCGCTGCTGATTGGCGCACGCGCCTATCGCGACGCCGGTCGCCACGAGGGTCGCGCGCCCGTCGGCGCGCCGCCGCCGCCTCCGCCGCAAGCGCAGAATCCGCCTCCCCCGCCACCGCCTCTGCCGGGCGGCGTCAAGTTGCGGCCGGTTCCGCCGTCGCCGGGTCCGGCTGCCGGCCCGACGCCGACGCTCACGCCGCCGCCGCCGGGGCCCGGCGCGACTGGTGGGTTGAAGCCATTACCCGCGTTGACGCCGTTGAAGACGCCGTTGACGACGCCTCCGTCGCCGGGACCGAGTGGGGCGGGCGGACTGAAGCCGTTGCCGGGCCTGACGCCGCTGCCGGCGCCTCCGTCGCCGGGACCGAGCGGGGCGGGCGGGCTTAGGCCGGCGCCGACCTTGACGCCGTTGACGACGCCTCCGTCGCCGGGACCGAGTGGGGCGGGCGGGCTGAAGCCGGCGCCGACCTTGACGCCGCTGCCGGCGCCTCCGTCGCCGGGACCGAGTGGGGCCGGCGGGCTGAAGCCGGCGCCGACCTTGACGCCGCTGCCGGCGCCGCCACCGTCGGGGCCGAGCGGGGCGGGCGGGCTCAAGCCGGCGTCGACCTTGGCGCCGCAGATCAAGCTCGCCCCGCCGCCGGCTCCCGTCGCGCCGCCGCCGCAGCCGCAGCTTCACGTCGCGCCACCGCCGCCGGTGCACGTCGCTCCGCCGCCGCCCCCGCCTCCGCCGCCGCAGGTTCACGTCGCGCCGCCGCCGCCGGTGCACGTCGCTCCGCCGCCGCCGCCGCCGCCGCAGGTTCACGTCGCGCCGCCGCCGCCGCCACCGCCGCCGCCGCCGCAGGTTCACGTCGCGCCGCCGGCACCGCCTCCGAGCGCGCCGCCGCCGCACGCCGGCCCGCCGCCTGGCGGCAAAGCGCCTGCATGCGGCAAGCCGGGCGAGCCGCCGTGTCCGAAGTGATTTGAGAAAAGGGGAGGGCTTCGGCCCTCCCTTACTTTTCCAGCCGCGCGATCAGGCTCGAAGTGTCCCAGCGGCGGCCGCCCATCGCCTGCACGTCGGAATAGAACTGATCGACCAGCGCCGCGACCGGTAAATGTGCCCCGTTGCGGCGCGCTTCGTCGAAGCAGATCGCCAAGTCCTTGCGCATCCAATCGACGGCGAAACCGAAGTCGAATTTGCCGGCGATCATCGTCTTGTGGCGGTTGTCCATCTGCCACGACTGCGCCGCGCCCTTCGAAATGACGTCGACCACCAGTTCGGCGTCGAGGCCGGCGCGCTTGGCGAAGTGCAGGCCCTCGGCGAGCCCCTGTACGAGGCCGGCGATGCAGATCTGGTTGACCATCTTGGCCAGCTGGCCCGAGCCGACCGGCCCCATCAATTTGCACGCGCGGGCGTAGGCGGCGATCACGGGTTCGACCTTGGCGAAGGTCGCTTCGTCGCCGCCGCACATCACCGTCAGCGCGCCGTTCTCGGCCCCCGCCTGACCGCCGGAGACCGGCGCGTCGACGAAGCCGAGGCCGCGCGTCTTGGCCTCTTGCGCCAGTTCGCGCGCCACGTTGGCCGAAGCCGTGGTGTGGTCGACGAAGATCGCGCCGCGCGCCATGCCGGCGAAGGCGCCGTTGGGGCCGAGCGTCACGGCGCGCAGATCGTCGTCGTTGCCGACGCAGGCGAAAACGATCGTGCGGTCGCGCGCCGCCTCGCGCGGCGTCGGGGCCGAAGCGCCGCCGTACTCAGCAACCCATACGTCGGCCCGCGCCGCAGTGCGATTGTAGACGACGACGTCATGGCCGCCGCGACCTTTGAGATGGCCGGCCATCGGGTAGCCCATGACGCCCAATCCAAGAAACGCGACTTCAGCCAATGTTCTCTCCTCGTCGTCGCAATAGGCGGCGCGCCGCCTGCGCGGCGCTCTATAGCGCTTTTTGCCCTGCGACGCTTGGGCGGCCGAGGGAGACGTGCCCGACGTCGTAATGCGCGACGCCGTCGCGTCGTTCGGGAGGTTGGCGCCACAAGCGGAAGCGCACGCGGGTCCAGCTCGTCGGCTCGAAGCCGGCGACGGCGGCGAGCGCGCCGCGTTCGATCGCTTCGTCGGCCGCCTCGTTCTCTTGCGCTTCGAGCTCGTCGAGCGCTGCATGCGGCTCGATCGGCGCGATTTCGCGTGTGGCGAATCGCGCCTGCTCGACGTCGCGCGCGAGCCATGCGCGCCAGACGATCCAGACGCGGACCTGCGGCCAGCCGAACGCATCCGAGACGCCGGCGAAGCCGCGTCCGGTCAGAAAGCCGCTCATCGCCGCCGCGTCGTCCCAGACGTAGAACGGCGCGTAGAGGTTCTCGCGTTGCGTCCCGTCGCGGCGGGCGGAAAGATAGGCCTTGGCGCGCAAGCCCGGCCAGCCGTCGAGCGCCGGCCCCTTTTCGGCGATACGCCGTTCGACGATCGCCATGTCGTAGTCGGCGGGCAGGGCGAAGCGGTATTGCATCGCCAGGGTAGGCGGATCGGTCCTCAGGCTCATCGCTGGGCTCCTTTTGGCGCGGCGCGTCGGCCGGCGCGCTTGACCGAAACGGCTTAGGCCCGCATCATGGTCCTAACAATCAGGAAGTTTTGTACTGATTGTGCGGATAATCGGGATGGTCATGGCGGCCCGCATCACCTTCGACCTCGACGCCCTGCGCAGCTTCGTCGTCGGCATGGAGCTCGGCGGCTTCGCCAAGGCGGCCGACCGACTCGGCCGGTCGACTTCGGCCGTCAGCGCCCAGCTCAAGAAGCTCGAAGGCCAGGCGGGCGCGCCGATCCTGCGCAAATCAGGCCGTGGCCTGGCGCCGACGCCGACCGGCGAGACGCTGCTCGCCTACGCGCGCCGCTTGGTCGAACTCAACGACGAGGCGGTCGCCGCCGCCCACGGCGTCGAACTCGAAGGTTGGGTGCGGATCGGCCTGCAGGAGGATTTCGGTGAAGCGCTGCTGCCGGAAGCGCTCGGCCGGTTCGCCCGCGCCCATCCCAAGGTGAGGGTTGAGGCGCGGGTCGAACGCAACGCCGCGCTGATCGACGGGGTGATCTCGGGCAAGCTCGACCTCGCGCTCGCCTGGGACGGCGACGTCGCGACGCCACATGGCGAGCGCATCGCCGCGACGGCGATGCGTTGGATCGGCCCGGCCGGGCGCGACGACCTCTGGCGTGCGGCGAGCGACGAGCCGCTGCCGGTGGCGGTCATGGAGGCGCCGTGCCTGTTCCGCCGCGTCGCAATCGATGCGCTCGACGCTGCGGGGATTTCCTGGCGGCTCGCGTTCGTCAGCGCCAGCCTTGCCGGCGTCTGGGCGGCGGCGGCAGCCGGGCTCGGCGTCGCCGTCCGCACGTCGCTCGGCCTGCCGGCGAACCTGCGCGCATTCGGCGAAGACGAACGCGGGCTGCCGCCGCTGCCGACCCTCGCCGTGAAGCTGCATCGCGCCGAAGCGGAACCGGGCCCGGCGACGAAGCGATTGGCGGCGATCGTCGCCGAGACGCTGCGGGAAGCGCTGGCGCGCACGGCATAAGGCGACGCTTCTCGCCGTCCGCGCGCAAGCGGGATCAAGCCGCACATTCGACGGAAGGCGGACCCCGCTTGCGCCGGGGTGACATCGAAGGCGCGGGCGTCGCCTGCCGCTAGCGCCACGCCGACCAATCGGCGTCCGAACGCTCGAAGGGCGTCGGCCTCGAACGGCCGTCGCGGAAGCCGAGATCGCGCTGCATGTGGTCGGACAGGGCGGCAGGGTCGATCGTCTCAGCGCCGTTCGAACGGCCTCGCCATTGCCCCATCAGCTGGCCGATGACGCGCGCCACGCCGCTGCGCCGCAGCGCGGGGAGGGAGACGTCGGCCATCTTCGGCTCCTTGATTCCTTGATGAGTACGACCGTAATATCTTCGCAGTTTCCCTTGTTTTCCAACGGAACGTCAGTCTGTCGTCATAAAGAGGCCTCTGGGGTATCCATTTAACCGGAGTTGTGCATAGGCTGTGGCGATGGAACGCCCCCGTGCCAGCACGCACTACCCTAAGTCGCTTGGAGAATTTCAAGCTTGGTTCCCGACTGATGCAGACTG
>Ga0182014_10004766_pt1 | contig 15372 bp, 10 predicted proteins | sample 612S2DmetaG_FD_120489 | JGI IMG/M metagenome (GOLD analysis project Ga0182014, IMG submission 120489) | Permafrost microbial communities from Stordalen Mire, Sweden - 612S2D metaG | ecosystem: Environmental > Terrestrial > Soil > Wetlands > Permafrost | place: Sweden: Stordalen | collected... | reverse complement strand
GCCCGGGGCTACGTCCGTTTCCAGGGCCTGTGGTACCGGCTGTTCTTGGTGAGCCTGTTCCTGCCCTTGGCCATCACGACGCAGTTCCAGTTGCTACTCGACATCAACATCGAAGGGACCAGGCTCGGCTACATCCTTCTCATGACGGCCAACTTCGGCGTCGGCCCGTTCCTCATGACGAACTACCTGAAGTCGGTGCCCCGGGAGCTGGACGAGGCGGCCGCCGTCGACGGTATGGGGTACTTCCGCTATGTCCTGCGCATTGTGGCGCCCATCGCCAAGCCCGTCATAATCACTGCGTTCATATTCCAGGCGATAGGCGTGTGGAACGACATCATCAACGCCACTATTTACCTGAACAGCCCCACCCTCCAACCGATAACCAGGGGCCTGCTTACGTTCTCCGGCCAGTACAGCAGCCAGGTGCCGTTACTGTCGGCTGCCATACTCACCGCCGCGCTGCCACTGTTGGCGCTGTACATCCTTGCGCAGCGCTACTTCGTCCCCGGGGCGCTCAGCGGCTCGTTCAAGGGATGAGCAAGACTTGATGGGGCCCCTACACTGCGACCGCCGGTCTGGCAATATGGACCTAAGACCACAGGGGCGATGGTGAGCAACCACGGCGACGACGAGATCTTCTGCATAGGCGAGCTCGGGGGTGGGCCGAACCAGTTCGGCCCGGACTGGGGACAAGCGGAGGGACCGGTGCGCAGGTTCCGGGTGGGCCGAGACGGCGCCGATGCGGCGTGGCCGGCCTTTCAGCCCGGTCCGCTCGACGCCTACCACGGGTGGCGGTCACATGAAATCGAGGTGGAGTTCGACCTCCTGGAGCGCCCGGCCGGGGATGGAGCCCTCGTCGGCACATATGAATTAGTGCTTAGTTTTTTTGCCAGCCACGGGCCTTGCCCGGACATCGAGGTCGGGACCGGCGGCCACTTGGGGACCTTCCGCCCTGAAGTCGTGCGCCGCGACCGCTCCGAAGTGTTCAGGCAATCCCCGACAGCTGGCTACGTCTCGTTGGCCGTAGTGCTACCTGCCGCCTGGTTGCGCCCGGGTACCAACGTGGTCTCGGTGGGCACCGTACTGGGTGACGATTACCGTAACGGCAACGACCGCCACGATGGGCGCCCGCTGTCCCCCTCGGCGGGGCACCCCTTTTACGGCTCGTGGTTCGGGAGCGGGATCACCTGGGACGCGGTGGTCCTGCGCCGGGCAAACAGCCGCTCCGCAGTGCAGGTCCCAACACGTCTGGAGTGCAGCCCTCGGTCCCTGCGAGGTGAGCCCGTCCTACACCTATTGCGGCTGTGCACGGCACTTAGGGGGGCGACGGGGGTCACTACGACGGCTACGGTCCGGGTTGGCGACTTTGTGCAGGAAGTGGCGCTGGCCCACGACGGCCGGGATTTCGGGGAGCTGGTCGCCGCCGTGGCGGTACCCGAGCTCCTGGGGCCGACGTCGGCGAGCGTGACCGTCGAGGGCGAGACGACGCACCATGTCCTCACGCCGGGCCGCAAGTGGACCGTCCACTTGGTGCCGCACGTCCACCTCGACCTTGGCTTCACCGATTATCAGGGCAAGGTACTGGAGCTTCATAGCCGCAACCTGGAGCGTGCCGTGCAAGTGCTGGAGCGGGACCCGACTTTCAGGTTTACCGTCGACGGGTCGATGATCGTAAGCGACTTCCTGGCCACCAGGGGGCCCGGCGCCGCCGAGCCCGTGATCAACGCGCTGCGCTCGGGCGCCCTGGGCGTCAACGCCTTCCACAGCTTGTTCCTGGCCGGTCTGGCGAGCCTGGAGGAGTGCCTCCGAGCCACTTACAACACGGCCGCCCTTAGCTCCGCCTACCAGGTGCGAGGCGACATCGCCCATCTCACCGACGTACCTTCGTACCCTGTCTCGTTACCCTCCGTGCTCGCTCACTTGGGGGTCGGGGCCTTCGCCGGTATCGTCAACCACGCCCGGGCGGCTACCGCGGATAGTGACCTGGCTCACCTGTTGTCGCCGGTGATGTGGGAAGGCGTAGACGGGTCCCGTATCCTCAGTTTCTTTGTCGATTCCTATTCCCAGCTGCGGTTTATGGCCGCTGACCCCCAGACGCTAGGAGGCGCAGAGCGGGCCCTGGACCAGTTCGTCGAGCGCTATGAACGGCCCGACTACCTGCCATCGGACCTGTTGGTGGTGGGGGCTCACGCCGACAACGAGGACCTGGGCGATGGTGACGCCGACTTCGCCCAGCGCTGGAACGAGGTGTACGCCTACCCCCGCATGGCAATCTCGACGCTGGGCGATTATTTCGACCTGGTCCGCCCTCTGGCCGACCAGCTCCCGGTGTGGCGGGGCGACGGGGGGAGCTTTTGGGAGGACGGTGTGGGGACGGGGGCGGCCATCGAGGCGACGTACCGCAGGGCGCAGATGCTACTGCCCGTAGCCGAAAGCCTCGCCGCGGTGACGGGATGGGCCCCGGCCGTTTCGGGCCCGGTGCCGGAGGCGGCCCGGGGCCTGCACCGCCAAGCGCTGGAGGCGGCGTGGGAGGCGCTCCTCATCGGCTGCGAGCACACCTGGACCTGGGCGCACTGGGTATCTCATCCCCGCGGCAGCCAGGGGCCGGACCAGCTCGACTGGAAGCGCCACCATGTCCACCAGGCCTGGCGCACCGGGACCGACGAGTCTCGTCGCGCCCTCAGCCAGCTGGCCGAGCAGGTCAGCACTATCGGGACCGAACTGATCGTCTACAACTCGCTCAGCTGGGCGCGCGACGTAGACGTCGAGGTGGAGATGGCGACCGGGCAGGAACTTTTGCTAGAGGAGCGACGGGTGCCGTTCGAGACCCTGGACGACATGGGCGGCTCTCGACGCGTCCGCCTCACGGTCCCCGACGTCCCGGCCCTCGGTTATTCCACGCTGCGCCACCGGAGCCCGGTAACGGTGGCCACCAACCTCCTCGCCGTCCCCTCCCCGCCGGCGGGGCCCAGTTTGCCGGCAGCTAGAGATAGGTCCGGCCCGGTACGTCGTTCTGCCCGTACCGTCGAAAGCGACCGCTGGCTGGTGGTACTGGACGGTTCGGGCATGGTGAGCGAGCTGTTGCACCGCCCATCGGGACGTCAGCTCCTGAGCCCGGCCTCGCCCTGGCCGCTGGCGTGCGTGCTCTACGCTACCGACGACAAGCCTGCCGGGGACTGGGAGGTCACACCCTACCTACCCCCGGGTCACCGCCGACCGGCCTCCCTGGAAGGCAGTGGCCCGCCGGTGCCCGGGCCGACGAGCCTGCTCGACCGCCGGCCGGTGTCCCCGCCCTATACGCCCGCCATTTACCCGGCCCGTATGCGCAGCGAGGGCGTAGTCAGGACCTACGACGGCTGGCGGGTGAACGCAGTAGGCGAAGGTCCGTCCCTGCCCCATGTGGCCGTGTCGGTCCTGTTGCGGGACGGATCTGACACCATTGACGTTGTTGTCCGCTTGCACAAGGAATATCGCCTGGCCCGCGAGTCCGTCTATGCCGCCTTCGGGTTCGACCTCGATGACCCGGTCGTGCGTTACGACCGCCAGCTTGGTTGGGTCGACCCGGCCCGGGACCATTCGCCGGGATCGTGTACCGAGTGGTTCACCACCCAGTACGGCGTGGTCCTGTCTTCGGGCCCCGACGGGCCGGCGGTGGCCTGGAGCTCGTCCGAAGCCCCACTGTTCAGTATCGGCGATGTCGTGTGGGGCAGGTGGCCGGACACCTTCGAGGTCGGCAACGGGTACCTCTTCTCCTGGCTCCTAAACAACAATTGGCCCGTCAACACGGCCCCGGCCCAAGAGGGCCCGCTCGATGTCCGCTTCGCCTTCACGCCGATGGCGACCTTCGACCCCGCCCGGGCGTCACGGCTCGGCCGGGAACACCGGGTACCGGCGGCAGCGTCCTGGGTGACCCCGCTGGACAAGGCGGGTACCGGTCCTCGACCCCTTCCCGCGGGGCGCCACGCCCTTGTCGACCTGGGCGCGCCCCAGACCGTGCACGTTACCGTGGCGACCGCTCGGGACGGCTGCAGCTTGCTGTTGCGCGTCCAGGACCTGACGGGCGTACCGCAACGGGCCCGCTTGCGCCATCCCGCCGGGGGCCAAGGTGCGGCCACCCTCGCGTACGGTGACGAACGACCTATCCGGCCCATCGAGGTCGACAATGAAGGCTCCTTCGGCGTCGAGTTAGGTGGCTGGTCGGTGGCTACGGTACTGGTCCATCGTCCTGGCCGCGTCTGACAAAATGCGCGTCCTGGTAACCGGTGCGGCTGGCAGGACCGGCCGGGAGGTCGTGGCCGCACTCGCCCGCGCCGGCCATGAGGTCCTCGGCACCGACCAGGTCGCCGCCACGGGTAGCGCCGGCGACGCGCCAGCAGAGTGCGCCAGGTTCGTCCACGGTGACCTCCGTGACAAGGATCTGGTCATAAAGCTGGTATGCGACGTGGATGCGCTCGTCCACTGCGCCGCCATCATCAGCCCTTACGGCCTCCCCGACGACTACGTATATATCAACAATGTCCACTCCACCTTCCTGGTCCTAAACGAGGCTGGGCGGTCGGGGGCCCGCCGGGCCGTCGCTTTGTCGAGCCTGTCCGCGCTTGGGCTCGCCTACGCCGCCCAGGAGCGTTCGCCACGCTATGTGCCGGTAGACGAGGACCACCCATTGGAGGTAGAGGACCCTTATGGGCTGTCCAAGACGGCCGGAGAGGCTATCGCATCGATGGCCCACCGGCGGTGGGGCACCGATATCGTGTCCATCCGACTACCTAACGTCGTCACCGGCGATGTCCTACGGGACCGTGCGGCCAGGCTGAGCACCGACCCCTTTTCCAACCGGAAGGAACTCTGGGGCTGGCTGGACACTCGTGACGCGGCCGCCGCCGTCCTTTGCGCCCTGCAGGCGCCGGTCCGCGGGCACACCGTGGTCCAGGTGACCGCCCCCACTGCCGTGGTTGACCGGCCGACCGAAGAACTCCTGAGCACGTACTTTCCCGAAGTTGAAAGGCGGACCGCGTTCCCCGGCCGTCAGGCGCTCTTTGCCACTCGTCGGTGCGAGCAGGTTCTGGGTTTTCGCGCATCGTACCCCACGGTCGAGTCCGCGCTTGGTTGACACATGAGACCGACATCGGCCCCCGGGTTACATAGAGGATTGTCGCACGGGACCTACGAAAGTGAGGACAAGGTGGAGCAGGGGGCGCGACAGTCGTCGCCGCATGCCGGAGGAGCGAGTGGCCGAGCCAACGAGGGCTTCGAACCAGTTAGAGAGCTGTTTGAGGCCTTCTTGCAGAAGGATCCCCGCTACTCCGCTGGTTTATGCGCCTACTGGAGGGGAGAAAAAGTCTTAGATCTCCTGGGAGGCCCCGGCGCCGTCAAGGGAGCCGTCGGCCCCGTCTTCTCGGTCTCCAAAGGGGTCTCCGCGCTTACGTTGTCGTTGCTCGTACAGGAGAGAGACCTCGACCTCGACCGGTTGGTCGTCGATTACTGGCCGGAGTTTGGGGCGGAAGGCAAGGAATTGGTGACGGTGCGCGAGCTACTTACGCACCGCGTGGGCCTCCTCAGTACTGAAAACGGCCTTACAGTGCATGAGTTCTGCAACTCTGAGCTTGCCGCTGAGAAGTTGGCCGCAAGCGAGCCCTGTTGGCGCCCCGGTACCGCGGTCGGTTACCACGCACTGACCATGGGAGTGTTTATGGAAGAACTGGTCCGACGGCTGACAGGCACCACCCTTCAGTCGCTATTTGCGGAGCGGCTCCGTGACCCGTACGACATCTCCTTCTACCTCGGGCTCCCAGAGGCGGAGGACGACCGGTTCCAAGAGATGCTCCCGGCAGAAACCGATGAGCAGGGCGACATAGTGAGCCGAGGTGACCTCAGTGATGACTTGGCGAGCCGGGCGGTCCTGGTTAGGGACGGGGATAACCGTTTCAACGGTGCAACCCCCGCATTTGCAAACCGTTCTGATGTCAGGAGAGCCGGCTTAGCCGCCGTCGGTGGGGTTGGCTCGGCGGAGGGCTTGGCCCGGACGTACGCGGCGGCGCTAACAGGTGTCGAGGGTTTGCCCCCTCTCCTCAGTCCCAAGACTGTGCGGACCATGGCCCAGCAGCAAGTCTGGGCCCATGACCGCGTACTTGATCTGGACATGTGCTTCGGAGTTGTCTTCATGAAAGCGCAGCCGCGTATGCCGTTCGCAAGCTATAGGGGATTTGGCCATGACGGCGCCGGCGGTGCGCTGGGTTTCGCCGACCCTGAGTACGACCTGGGGTTCGGGTACATACCGGGACGGATGTGCTATTCGAGTGAACAGTTCGTGGGTCTCTCTCTTGCCGTTCGTGAGGCGATCAGAGGGCATTCTTAGTTGAGGCATCTTGGGACTGAGGACACCATGAGGGCTTCGCCGCCCCTGCTTGTCCGGCTGGGCCGACCTCGACGGGGAGCGCAAGACGGCGGCGATACGGCAGACCGTAATTCCGCTCACCAAGGTCGGCGGTGTCGGCCGCGAGGGCCGGATCGTGCCCCGCACCAAGACCGACCGGGCTCGGGTGATCGAGATGGACGGGGCGACGATGGCCATGCTCCGGTCGTGGAAGGCCCACCAAGCCGAGGAGAGGCTACTGATGGGTGGCGGCTATCAGGACAACGACCTCGCCTTCTGCCGGCCAGATGGGCGTCCCTACCATCCCGAAGCCTTCTCGAAGACCTTCGACCGGCGGGTACGACAGCCAGGTCTCGCCGAGCTGCCGACTCTCCGCCTTCACGATTTAAGGCATACCTGGGCGACCCTGGCCTTGGCCGCCGGTGTGGACGTGACCATCGTCGCCCGCCGGCTCGGGCACGGCTCTCGGGCGACGACGTGGGCGACATACCAGCACGTCGTGACTGGGATGCAAGCCGACGCCGCCGAGCGCGTCGCGGCTCTAATCTTCGGGGCCCGAGCGTAAGAGAACTCCCGGCGGTCCCGGCCGACGAGCAGGCCTTCCGAGACGGGAAGCGCTTCGCTCGCCATTACCAGCTGGACGCCACGACCGGTTGTTGGACCTGGACGACCACGCTTCGCGCTGGCCATGGCCAGTTCAGGGTGGGCGGTCGCACGGTCTCGGCGGCAGCGTGGGCCTGGGAGAGAAGGAACGGCCCGCTACCTGGCGGCCGGGTGGTTGAAGCTCACCTGCGGCAACGACGCCTGCGTAACCCTGATCACGCCTTAGCGGTGCCACCGCGCGAACTCGTCGGTGGGAAGGAGCGGGCCAAGACGCATTGCCCGCAAGGACACCCGTACGACGCGCAGAAGACCTAAACGACGCCCGACGGAAGGCGTATGTGCCGGGCCTGCCGGCGCTCCACGGGCTTGTGATCACACTGTGATCAATAGGCCCGTCGGGGGGGCTTCAAACAGAAGCCCCAGGCGGCTGACCTGGGGCTTTGTCTCGTAAAGGTGGCTCGGGGGGGAGGACTCGAACCCCCAACGACAGGGCCAGAACCTGTAGTGTTGCCGATTACACCACCCCCGAACGGGTAGAGGGCCATGCTAGCGGGCCGCCCTCCGCCTTCGCACGCAGTCCCCGTTCGGACGTGGGCGGTCGTGGCCCGCCGAGAGCATTTCCTCGGCCTCCTGTCGCGGTTGACGACGGTCCCTTCTCGGCACCAATACCCTGTCGAAGGGAGTTGCCAATGCCTGACCGTACCCGGACCAGTTGTCTGAAGGCCCTCGTTGTCGCCGCCCTCTGTTTGGCAGTTGGCCCGGCGGGGCTGACGCTGCCTGACGGCGCTGCAGCACAGGCGGGCAGCCCGGCCGGGGGCAGGACGGCGACCGCAACGACGACTACGACGCCGCATCCGGCGACCTCCGCGCCAGGCTCGGCCGTGGCCGCCGCGATGGCCCGCAACCGCCAGGCCGCTGTCGACGAGGCCCACCGCCTCCTACTTCTGGCCAAACTTCCCCCGGGGGCGACCAAGACCGCATCGGTCCCTTCGGCTCTGGCCGGCGGCCCCGTACTGGGCACGCCGGGCGTGAGCTCGTTGGTCGTGCAGACGCAGTACTGGCGGGTGCCGATGTCCTTCGACCAGGCCCAGGCGTGGCTGGAGGCCCATCCGCCGCAGGGCCTGAAGTCGGCCGGTTCGTCCAGTGGTGGCGGCGCCAGCCCAAGCGACATGACGACCGGCTACGGGTACACGGCGCCGTCGACGGCGCAGCTCCAGTCGCCCGAGTTGGAGTTGGGGGTGGCGTACGTCGGGCCCTCAGTATCCGCCATCCGGGTCGACGCCGTGGTCATCTGGACCGACCCCCGCCCCTGGCCGGACAACGCCGCCGGTAAGCGGATCCACGTGACCGTGGCGGAAGGTTGCCCGGCCAGCGTCGCCGGCCTTGTCGGCGTCAGCAACCCCGGCGCCGGCCTGACGGCCAGTTTGCTGCCTGTCGGAAGCCCGACAACCGCCCTGGTGTGCCGCTACAACGGCTCCGACGGCCCCTCCGGCTCCTTGCCCGCTTCGCAGTGGCAGAAGCTGGCCCACCAGGCCCGCTTGACCGCCACGGGCGCCGGAGAGCTGGCCCGGGTGGTCGCCGCCATCTCCATCAGCCGCACGATCGTGCCGGGTGGCGGTGCGTTCGGTCCCGCTGCCCTATGCCCGATGGACGACGGTGCGGTGGCCGTGGTCGCCTTCTCGTACCCGGGCCGGCCCGACGTAGACGTGTGGGCGCAGCTCAGCGGGTGCGCCGTCGTGGGGAACGGCTACATCCTGGGCGCGGGCTCGGGCATCGCCGCCCGGGTGAAGTTGTACGGCTAGGGCTGCGCCTGGTCCTCCCGGACAGCCCTAGCCCGGGCCGCCGCCAGGCGGGCGATCGTACGCCGTCTGCCCAGCAGCACCAGCGACTCGAACAGCGGAGGCCCCACGGTGCGGCCGGTGACGGCCAGGCGCACGGGGGCCTGGGCCTTGCCGAGAGTGCCGACCCCGACTTTGTTGCCCGCTTCGACCGTGGCGTCCCGGATCCCCTCGGCGTCCCACTCGCAGAGGGCGAAGCCCGCCTCGGCCGCCTCCAGCAGGCCCACGAAGGCGGGTTGCTGGCGGCGTACCTTCGCCCAGTCGGCCTGGTCGGTCCTCACCTCAGGCAGATAGAGGAAGTCGACCATGCCGTAGATCTCGGCCAGGGTCCGGGCCCGCTCCTGGACCAGCGGGGCGAGCGGCGTCCAGCGTGCCTCCAGCCATTGGCCGGCGCGCTCCGCCAGCACCGCGGGCGAAAGCGAACGCATATAGGTCGCGTTTACCGAGGATAATTTCTGCTGGTCAAAAAAAGCTGGCGAGGACTTGACGTCCTCCAGACGGAACTCGTCGATGAGCTCCTGGCGGGAAAGCACTTCCCGGTCCCCGCCCGGCGACCAGCCGAGCAGGGCGAGGTAATTCACCATCGCCTCGGGCAGGTAACCCTCGTCACGGTAATCCTCGAGCGCCACCTTGTCCCGGCGCTTCGACAGTTTCTGGCGGGACTCGTTTACCAACAACGGTAAGTGGGCGAACACCGGGGGCGCCCCGAGCCCGAGCGCCTCCCATAACAAGATGTGCTTGGGCGTATTGGGGACGTGGTCTTCGCCCCGCACGACGTGGGTGATGGCCATATCCCCGTCGTCGACGACGTTGGCCAATATGAACAGGGGTTGGCCGTTGGACTTGCGCACGGAGAAATCCTCGATGGAGGCATTTTCGTAAACAACGTCGCCCCGGACCATGTCCGTCCAGGAGGTCGAGCCCGTACCGGGCGTCCGGAAACGCAGCAGGCGCCCTATAACCGGCTCCAGGTGCCGGTCCCGGCAATAGCCGTCGTAACCGGGGGGGCGACCGGCGGCCTTGTTGCGTTGGGCGACCTGTTCGGAAGTGCAGTCACAGGCGTAGACGAGGTCCCGGTCAAGCAGTTGCTTTATGGCAGCCTCGTACAGGGGGCCCCGCTCGGACTGGAAGTAGGGCCCCTCGTCCCAGTCCAGGCCCAGCCACAGCATGGCCCGCTCGATACCTTCGGTGTGCTCGGCCCGGTTGCGCTCGGCGTCGGTGTCCTCGATGCGTAGCACGAACGTGCCCGAACGCTGGCGGGCGAAGAGCCAGTTGAACAGCGCCGTACGGGCACTGCCAACGTGGAAATAGCCCGTCGGGGACGGGGCCATGCGGACACGGGTGACGCTCACGGGTGCCAAGCTAGTGCCGCGCCGACGCGGCCGGGTTCAGTAGGCGGCGGGGGAGTACCCGACCGACGTCAGCTGGCCAGCAGGTCGCGGGCGTCGCTGCCGGCCAGGGCACGGCGCAACTTTGTCAAGGCATCGCGCTCAATGCGCCGGACACGCTCGGCCGTGAGGTCGAGCAGCTCGCCGACTTCGCCCTGCGTCCGGGGCTCGCCCCGGTCCAGGCCGTAGCGCAGGGACAGGACCCGGCGCTCGTCGTCGGAGAGGCGGCTCAGGAACTCGTTGATCTGGCCGGCCAGCAGGGCTTGGGCCACCAGCTCGAACGGGGACTGAGCCGAATGGTTGACCACCAGGTCGCCCAGGCTGGTGTCGCCGTCCTCGCCGACGGCGGCGTCCAGGCTGACGGGGTCGCTGTCGTAGTGGAGCAGTTCGGCCAGCATGCTCTCGTCGATCTCCAGCGCTTCGGCCAGTTCGGCCAGGGTGGGCGGGCGGCCGTTCTTGGCTTCGAGCTCGCCCTGGACCCGGCGGGCGCGGCGGATCTCGTCGCCGACGTGGGCGGGTATGCGCACCGTGTGGGCCGTGTTCTCGATGGCCCGGCCGATCGACTGGCGGATCCACCAGGTGGCGTACGTGGAGAACTTGAAGCCCTTGCGCCAGTCGAACTTCTCGACGGCGTGGATGAGGCCGAGGTTGCCCTCCTGGATGAGGTCGGAGAGAGGCAGGCCCGACCACTGGTACTTACGGGCGACAGAGACCACGAGCCGGAGGTTGGAATTGATGAACCGGGTGGTGGCGTCCTCGCCGGCCATGATCTCCTTGCGGAGGTCCCGCTTCTGGCGGGGGGTTAGACCGTGGGTGGTGTCGAGCTGCTCCTGAGCGGCTTGTGCGGCCTGGATGACCTGTCCCAGGCGCATCTCGTCGGCCTTCGTGAGCAGGGGAAAGCTACCGGCCTCGTCCAGATAGAGGCCGAGGAGGTCGGGACCGGCGCCCATGGCGCCCCTGGCAGTGCGGCGAGAGAAATCGTTCATTGTAACGAAGTAACGTCCCAGCTAGCGGGTTTGTTCCATAAGGAACCGCAATGTGGCACATGCCACATCTCCCGGCCCTCTTACTACCCGCTTCCTGCGGCGGCACACCTCGTTTGCGCTGATTGCGCGAAACAATTCACCTCGGCTTAAGCTTCCCAGGCTCCTCTCGCAGGACCACTCTACCCCTGAGGACGCCCAATAGTGAACGCCAATAGTGGGGAAACGACAGAAAGTGGTGGAGACCGACCTCAGGCGACCCGAGGTGGGCGCCAGGACCTCAACCCACCTCGGTCACGAGGCCCGCTCGGAGGGCGGCCAGCAGCACTCCGGCGGCCAACGCCGCCGTTCCCGCCCGCAGGACGTGGGGCCCGAGGCCCACGTGACGAGGCACCGCCCTCAGCTCCTCGTCCGTCCATCCGCCCTCCGGGCCCACCAGCACGGTGGGCGCCGACAGGCTGATGGGAGCGCCTCCCGGGACGGCCAACGCCACCGGTGCGGCTCCTGCCCCGGGGCCCGCCGGCACCAGGTCGGCGAACGGCACCGGCCCCTCCACCTCGGGCAACCAGGCCCGGCGGCTCTGCATCGCCGCCTGGCGGGCCACCTCTCGCAGCCGGTCCAGCTGGCGCTCCTGCTTGGCTGTCGGCCACCGGGCCACGCAGCGGGCCGACATCAGGACCACCACCCGGTCCGCGCCCGCCTCGGTCAGCCTTTGCACGGCCCATTCGGGCTGGTCGCCCTTGGTCAGGGCGAACCCCACAGTCAGCAGCGGCGTCGGGCGGGGATGACGGACGAGCGGCGCCAGCGGCTCCAGCACCGGGCCCCCGGTCCACTCGCACACCTGCACGCCCCCCTGCCCGTCGGAGACCGAGACGGCTTCGCCCGGGCGCAGGCGGAGCACCCGTGAGAGATGGTGGACGTCGTCGCCGGCCAGCGCCGGCCGGGCCGCCGACAGGTCGTCGACGAAGACGTGGGCGGCCAGCCGACGTACGCTTTCGTGCCTGATCGGCTCGCCCGTCCCTGCTGGGCTACCCGTCCCTGCTGGGCTACTTGAAGGCACTGCGGATGCGCGACAGGAAGCCTGGCTCGGGGGGAGCCACTTCCTCCCCACGCTCGGCCGCAAACCGGCGCAGGAGCTCTTCCTGGGTGGAGGTCAGCTCCGTCGGCGTCTCCACCAGGCACGTGACGAGGAGGTCGCCCCGGCCCCGGCGCTGGAGGTGGGGGACCCCCTTGGCCCGCAGCCGCATCTCGTGGCCGGTGGGGCAGCCGGGCGGGACGACGATCTCCTCCGGGCCGTCGAGGGTCTCGACCTCGAGCTGCGCCCCGAGGGCGGCCTGGGCCATCGTCATGTGCAAAGTCGTGCGCAGGTCGACGCCGTCCCGGGTCAGGGTCGCGTGGGGCCGAACGCGTAGGTGCAGGTAGAGGTCGCCGGGGGGACCGCCCCGGGGGCCGGCCGCGCCCCGGCCGCTCAGGCGCAGGGTAGCGCCGTCGTCGACCCCGGCGGGTACGTCGACGGTGTAGGACCGGTCTTCCATGCGCCGCCCCTGGCCCCGGCAATCGTCGCACGGGGTGGGGACTTCGTCGCCCGTCCCGCCGCAGCGCGGGCAGGGGCTCGAGGTGACCATCTGGCCAAGCAGGGACTGGCGCACCCGGCGCACCTCGCCCCGGCCCCCGCAGGCGGTGCAGGTGGTGGCCATGGTGCCCGGGCGCGAGCCGGTGCCCGAGCAGGTCTCGCACAGGGTGGCGGCCCGGACGGCGACTTCCTTCTCGGCGCCGAGGACGGCCTCGGCGAACTCGAGGTCGAGGATGGCTTCGAGGTTTTCGCCCCGAGGCGGGCCCGAGCGCTGCGTGGCGCCCTGGGCGCCGAAGGGGTTGCCCCCGAAGAACGCCTCGAAAATGTCGCCCATCCCCGCCCCGCCGAAACCCGAGAAGGGGTCGCCGGCCGCCGCCCTGGGCCCGTCCGCGCCGAACATGTCGTACTGGCGGCGGCGCTCGGGGTCCTTCAGGGTCTCGTAGGCACGGTTTACGAGCTTGAACTGCTCCTCGTTGACCTCCGCTGCGGCACCGGCGTGGCGGTCGGGGTGCAGCTCCCGGGCCAGGTTCCGGTAGGCACGCTTGATCTCGTCGTCGGTGGCGCTACGGGTCACGCCGAGGATGGCGTAATAGTCCTCTCCAGCCATCGTCAGCCGGTGCTCCTTTGCCTGCCCGAGGGGGGAGAGAGCCCTTGGTCGCCCTCGCTCAGCGCCTTACTGAGCTTCTTAGAGACTATGGCCACCGCGGCCAAAGCCTGGTCGTAATGCATCCTCGTCGGTCCCAGCACCCCGACCGTGCCGGCCCGTTCGCCGTCGACTTCGTAGGGCGCCACCACGACCGAACAGTCGGCCAGGGGAGCTAGCCCGTGCTCGGTGCCTATGGCCACGGTGAGGCCCCGGTCGAGCACGTCCTTAAGCAGGGTGACCAGGACGTACTGCTGTTCGAGGATGCCGAGGACCGACCTTATGGTGCTGACCGCCTCGAAGGCGGTGGCCATGCGGGCGGCTCCCCCGACGAAAACGTGGCTCGTGCCGACCTCAGGCTCGGGCCCCCGCAAGGCCTGGAGGGCGGTGGAGGCCAGCGTGTCCACGGCGGTGTCGCCGGTGGGGCCGGGGTCCCCGGTCTTGTCGAGAGTGGCCCCGACTTGGAACGAGGCGGCGGCAGCCGAAGCCCGCTCCACCTGGGCATCGGTCAGTTCGACGGGCAGTTCGAGGGCTCGTCGCTCCACGGCGCCGTTGCCGAGCACGGCCACGGCCAGGACAACGTGGGCGGTTAGTTTCACCAGCTGCAGGGACCGGACCCGGCCCGGCTCGGGCGCGCTCGGGGCCACGACGACGGCGGCGTAGTCGGTGACGCTGGAGAGCAGGCCGCTCGTCTCTGCCAGCATGCGTTCGATCTCACCGTGGGCCCGGGCGAAAAACATCCGTACGAGCTCGGCTTGGGGCGCGCCCAGCGGGGCGGGGCCGGAGAGCGAGTCCACGAAGAAGCGGTAGCCCTTGTCGGTCGGCACCCGCCCGGCGCTCGAGTGGGGCTGGAAAAGGTAGCCGTCCTGCTCCAGCACGGCCATCTCGTTGCGGACGGTGGCGGGCGACACGCTGAGGTCGCCCAGCTGCGCGACGTACGCCGAACTAACCGGTTGCGCGGTCTTGATGTGGCATTCCACCACGGCACGCAATATGGCGGCTTTGCGGTCGTCCAGCATCTCTAGCACTCAAGGTTACCGAGTGCCAGAGGTACACCTGTGACGCAGGGCTCCCACCTGGTAGGACACGAGCGACAGTAGGGGCGGGGGTGCCGGGCCAGAGCACGCCCTATACTGCTAGGCGGCGTGACGACTGGTGACGGTTGCATTTCTGCCGCCGGTCCTGTCGTCATCGTCGACTGAGCCCGCCCAACGGCCTCCACCCCGGTGACCTACCGTGCCGAAGCGCGACCTCGACAGGTGTCGGTCTGGTCCGGCCAGATAATCCTGAGTAAAATAGTCATAATTCGGCATTCGCAACTTGGAGGTACGGTGCCCAAGCAGCTCATTAGCCCCCACGGCGGGGCGCTCGTCGACTTATCCGTCACGCCTGACCGGGCGGCTGAGCTGAAGGCACAGTCTCGCAACTGGCCCTCGTGGGACCTGCTCCCGCGCCAGATCTGCGACTTCGAACTCCTGGCCAATGGTGGCTTCTCGCCTCTGCGCGGCTTTCTCGGCCAGGAGGACTACGAGGGTGTCTGCGAGCGCATGCGCTTGGCCGATGGCATGCTGTGGCCCATCCCTGTCACCTTGGACATAACCGAGGAAAGGGCGGCCGAGATCGGCGTCGGCGGCAGTCTGGCCCTGCGCGACCCTGAGGGCGTGATGCTGGGCGCCCTCCATGTCAGCGAGCTATACCGGCCCGATAGGGACCAGGAGTCCAAGCTGGTCTTCGGCACCACCGACAGGGCCCACCCGGGCGCCGCCTACCTGCTCGACCGGTCGGGCCCGGTGTACGTGTCCGGTCAGCTCGAGGTGCTGGTCGCCCCTGCTCACTACGACTACAAGACGCTGCGGCTGAGCCCGGTGCAGCTGCGGGCGCGTTTCGCCGAGCTGAGCTGGGACCGGGTGGTGGCGTTCCAGACCCGCAACCCCATGCACCGGGCGCATGTCGAGCTGACCCTGCGGGCCG
>Ga0182014_10004765_pt1 | contig 15375 bp, 13 predicted proteins | sample 612S2DmetaG_FD_120489 | JGI IMG/M metagenome (GOLD analysis project Ga0182014, IMG submission 120489) | Permafrost microbial communities from Stordalen Mire, Sweden - 612S2D metaG | ecosystem: Environmental > Terrestrial > Soil > Wetlands > Permafrost | place: Sweden: Stordalen | collected... | reverse complement strand
ATAGTAGAAGACGCTGGATTATTCATAAAGACCCTTAAATGGTTCCCAGGATCTTATTCATCCTATATTCAGGAAACTCTGGGGAATCAGGGTATATTGAAACTAATGAGCGATGTCAATGACAGATACGCCGAATTCAGGTCGGTAATTGGATTTTGCACTCCCAAAACCGAGCCCAAGATTTTTTTAGGCACTGTTAAAGGACATATAAGCTACGAAGAAAAAGGGGAATATGGTTTTGCCTACGACCCACTATTTTATCCCGAAGGATATGATAAAACCTTTGGAGAACTCAAACGAGATGAAAAAAACAAGTTTTCTCATCGTAGAATGTCGCTTGAGAAGTTTGCTTTATGGTATCATGATTGGTTTAAAGATAATATGAGGTGATTAAATGGCAGTAAAGCCAGAATGGATTGAATACTCTACAGAAGAAATTGAAGAGCTTATAATGAAACTTAAAAAAGAAGGTAACTCCACTAGCATGATGGGTATAATTTTGAGAGATCAATATGGAATTCCCGATGTGAAATTAGTTACTGGTATGAAAATAACAAAGATCCTGGAAAAACACGGACAAGGTCCGGAATATCCTGAAGATCTTATGAATCTCATACGAAAAGCTGTAAACATCAGGGATCATCTTAAAGAGAATCCCAAGGACTTGCACACCAGAAGGGGACTTCGCATTGTGGAATCCCAGATAAGAAGACTTGTAAGATATTACAGAAATGAAGGTGTGCTTCCTGAAGGATGGAGATATGAACCAAAACAAGCAGCATTACTTGTTAAATAAGGCTGAAGAAGCCTGTAATCTGTTAAAGAAACATTTACATCAGGATAATGTTGTGAGAGTAATCTCTCACAACGATGCTGATGGAATCTCCGCTGCAGGTGTAGTATGTAATGCCATCTCTAAAGAAAATGGTAAATTTCATGTTACCATAGTATCCCGACTAAATGCAGAAGTTTTAGATAAAATTTCTCGAGAAAAATACAAACTCTTCTTTTTCTGCGATATGGGAAGTGCTTGGACGGAGAGAATAGCTAAATTAAAAGGCGATGCCATAATAGCCGATCATCATCAGTCTATAGATTGCACGGATGAACAGGAGAATCTATTACACATTAACCCTCACCTGTTTGGATTGGACGGCACTAGAGATGTAAGTGGTTCAGGTGTATCTTACCTAGCCGTCCGCTCATTGAAACATTATGAATTATCAGGACTGGCTTTAGTAGGTGCTTTCGGTGATATGCAGGGTAACGGAAATATAACTGGTGTTAATCAAACCATACTTCAAGAAGGATTGGATAAGGGTGTATTAGAAGTTAGTAAGGGACTTAAGATACCTTCTTTAACTCAAGAACCTCTTTACAAGGCTCTTGCTTATACTTTTACAACTTCACTTACTGGAATTTCTGGAGATTTTGAGGGTTCCAAAGCCTTCTTGGAAAAGATAGGCTTATCATATGGAATAAAATTCACAGATTTGAACAATGAAGAAAAAGACGTGCTTAAAGAGGAAGTTATAAAAATAAATTCCTCTATTTTTGGTAATATCTATCGAATTTCAGGTGAGATTCCCGAACTTAAAAACATTGAAAGTTACTCCCAGATAATTGATGCCTGCGGAAAGAATAAAAAACAGGGTATAGGTTTGAGTATCTGTCTGGGAGAACGTGAGCAAGCTTTAAAAGAAGGTTTGGAACTATTTAAAAAATATCAGGATGGTATTTTAAAAGGGTTAGAATGGATAAAAAAAGAAGGATCCATTGAAATGGATTATATACAGTATATATACACTGAAGATAAAAATCTTAAGAGTTTTATGGGCACCTTATCTAGCATAGGTATAGATATTGGACTTCTAAATCCTGAAAAGCCTGTTCTAGCCTTATCTAAAATGGATCCTCTAATTAAAATATCAGGGCGAACCACTCTTAAAATGATTCAAAAGGGTGTTAATCTGGGTGATGCATTTGAACAAGCTTCAAAAAGTTTTAATGGATCTGGGGGTGGGCATACTATCGCTGCTGGTGCTGTAATACCTCACAATAACTTGGATAATTTTTTAAATCTAGTCGATGAAATAGTCAAAGAGCAGATCAATCTATAATCCATGCAAATTATGTGAGAGAATATTTCATGTATCTTACAAGAGAAGAAGAAGAAATGTACGAGGGAGCAGAAGGCCCCGCAGTTCAGAAGTCTATGGAGATTCTGGTGGCCTTAGGCGATATCTATGAGGCAGAAAAACTTGTGGACATCACTTCAGCCCAAATATCTGGAGTTTCTTACAAGACCATTGGAGATGCTGGTCTGGAATTTCTGGAGGCACTGGGCCAAGATGCACATGTGAGAGTTCCATCCACCTTAAATCCCGCTGGAGTGGACCTAGAATTTTGGAAGGAGTTAGGATTCTCAGAGGAGTTCACTAAAAAACAGTTAAGGATTGTGAAAGCATATCAGAAAATGGGAGTTACCACCACCTGTACCTGTACCCCGTATCTTGTTGGTAATGTACCTAGATTGGGAGATCATATTGCTTGGTCAGAATCTTCTGCTGTTTGCTATGCAAATTCAGTTTTAGGGGCTAAGTCAAATAGAGAAGGTGGGCCAGGAGCTCTTTCAGCTGCAATATGTGGAAAAACTGCAGAATATGGTTATCATCTGGATGAGCATAGAAAAGCGAACTTTATAGTTGAAGTGGAAGCTAATTTAAAAGGCGCTGACTATGGGGCTCTGGGCTATCTTATTGGAAAGACCGTTGGTGATGGCGTGCCTTATTTCAAGTTGCTAACTTGTACTCCATCAATAAATGATTTAAAATATTTAGGGGCTGCTCTAGCATCTTCCGGTGCTGTAGCACTCTATCATGTAGAGCAAGCCACCCCGGAATACAAAGATGCTATAAAAGATGTAAATTTGGAAGAAATTGAGAAAATAGCTGTTAATAGAAAGTATATTGACGAAACACGACATGAACTATCTACATCTGATAGAAAACCAGATTTAATCTGTTTGGGTTGTCCTCACGTATCTTTAGATGAGATCAAAACTATTTCTAATAAGCTTGTTGGAAAAAAGCTTAAAAACCAGCTCTGGGTCTGCACATCTATATCAGTCAAGGCAATTGCTGATCGTATGGGTTACACCAAGATCATAGAAGATGCTGGAGGTAAAATAGTCTGCGATACTTGTATGGTAGTGGCACCCATAGAAGAATTAGGATTTGAAGTAATTGGAGTGGATTCAGCTAAGGCAGCTAACTATATACCTACCATGTGCGGACTAGATGTAATTTTTGATGATTTTGAAAAATTAATTCAAATCAAATGAGATTCAACTCATTAAATATTAGTTTTAATCTGTTGAGTAATTTCTCATAATTTTTAATAATATATTACCCAATATTAATATTAAGTTTTATAATTAACCATGTCACGCATGTCCAATTAAACTGGTAAGTATTCTAATATCTGTCAAAAATGTAAATATCCGTTTTTCCTATTAGAGTTAGGTCAAGGTTTAGACTATGGAGATAGATTTTCAGGACTAATATTACTGTAAGCCTTTATATATCGCTACCTATATTCAAAAGCCCAATTTATTCTGTCGCCACTTTTATATGATATATTTTAAATATAAATTCTATGGAAAAGTGGATACAACATCCCCTGATTAAATCCCAAAAAATTGAATCCCGCCTTTATCAGCAAGTGCTGGCAGCGGAAGTTCTTAAAAAGGGTAACACCATGATCGTGGCACCCACCGCCTTGGGAAAAACCATTATAGCTGCTTTGGTGGCTGCGGAGCGAATAAAAAATATACCTTCCTCTAAAGTACTTATTTTAGCGCCTAGCAAGCCACTGGCCGTTCAGCATGAGGAGAGGTTACGTGAGTTTCTTAAAGCACCTGTATCGGTGCTTACTGGGTCTATAAATCCAAAAAAAAGAAGTGAATTATGGGAAAATGCTCAAATTATCTCAGCCACTCCTCAAACTATTGAATCCGATTTAATAGCCGGTCGATATAACTTGAAAAATGTTTCTCTTTTAGTATTTGACGAGTGCCATAGGGGAATGGGCAATTATGCCTATGTATTTCTAGCATCACGATACGCTGCTGAGGCTAAAAATCCTATAATATTAGGTTTAACAGCTTCTCCAGGTAGTGATGAGGATAAAATTAATACAGTATGTGAAAATCTTTTTATCAAACAAGTTATGGTTAAGACTGAGGATGATATAGACGTTAAACCTTACTTCAAACCAATAGAAGTAGAATGGATGCAGGTAGATCTTAAAAAAGAACAGAATGCGATAAAAAGTAACCTTGAAGCTGTGTTAAAAATTAGGCTTAAGGGACTAAAAAGTTTGAGAATCATCAGTTCTATCAGCCAAGTTTCTAAGAAAGATATCTTAAAAGCCCGCAGTCTTGTGCAAAACCGTATTTCACAAAGCAATAAACCTCCTCAAGATTGTCTTGTTGCTATTTCCGTTTTAAGTGCAGTTTTCAGTTTACAGCATTCTTTAGAGTTATTGGAAACACAAGGAATCAAAAACCTTTATAATTATTTCCAAAAACTTCAACAAAAAAAGACTAAAGCAGTTCAAGGATTAGTTGAGAATGAAGATTTTAAAATGGCTATTCATCTCACCGAAGAAGCCTATAAAAAGGATTTGAAGCACCCAAAAATGGACAAACTTTTAAAGATCCTGAAAAAAAATTTGAAAGGAGACCGTCAGGTTATTGTATTCAGTCAGTATCGGGACACTGTTAACGAGATCTATAATATTTGTAAGGAGAATAAAATATCTGCAGTAAAATTCTTTGGACAAGCATCCAGGGATAGAGAAAAAGGACTCACCCAAAAAGAACAGAAAGATATTATCAAGGCCTTCCGCATGGGCCAGTATCAAGTGCTGATTTCAACCAGCGTAGCTGAAGAGGGTATAGACATTCCCTCAGTGGACTTAGTTATTTTATACGAACCCGTGCCCTCGGAGATTAGAATGATTCAGCGACGAGGACGTACTGGTAGAAAAAACAAAGGTAAAATGATTGTTTTAATAACTAAAGGGACTCGAGACGAATCTTATTATTACTCAAGTATCCACAAAGAAATGAAAATGAAAAATCAGCTCTCTAAACGAAGTCCGCAAGGAGAAATTTTAAGTAACATAGACCATAATCAGATGAAGCTACCTGAAGAATCAAAAAAACAAGTACTAAAACCTCTGATATACGTAGATCACCGGGAAGCAAAATCAGGAGTCACTAGAGAGTTAAGCAACCTTAAAGTGGAAATTAAAACTACCACCCTTTCTGTAGCAGATTATCAAGTAAGTCAAGAAGTGGCGGTGGAGCGAAAAAGTACTCAGGACTTTGTAAAGTCTGTGATAGATAAAAGATTGTATAAACAAGCTAAGGAACTTGTGGAGAACTTTCAAAATCCTGTGATCATCCTGGAAGGAGAAAACCTCTATGCTTGCGGCCTGCATCCAAATGCTATTCGAGGAGCCTTAGCCAGCTTAGCCGTAGATTTTGGTATTCCCATAATTCCCACGCGCTCTCCAGAAGATACTGGCGCCATGCTCTATCGTTTGGCCTTACGGGAACAAGAAGATAATTCTAGGGAAATACAGTTACGTGCCGAGAAAAAGCCCCTTAGTCAATGGGAACAACAACTATACATCGTAGAATCCTTACCTAATGTAGGGCCAGTCACTGCTCGTAAACTTTTAGAGGAATTTGCAACAGTTAAAAATGTAATTAATGCATCTAAAAACGATTTAAAAAAAATTGATGGTATAGGAGATAAAATAGCGGATAAAATTAAGGAAGTAGTTGATACAAGTTTTAAAAATTTAAAAACAACCCCAAAACTCGAATTAAATTTTATATATGAAGATGAAAAATCCTAAAAAAACTCAAAGGATGTAATTAAAAATGCGAATTCTAATTGATAAAAAAGGAAAAAAATATTTGACTCGTGAAGAGGATTTACATACTAATTTGGGGTATATAAAAAAAGAGGATATACAAACTAGTAGTAATGGTCAGATAATTAAAACTCATATGGGCTATGAATTCACAGTCATAAAACCCAATCTTAACGACTATATAGAACTTATGGAGAGAAAATGTTCCATCATTCTACCAAAAGATATTGGAATCATAGTTGCAAACACTAGTCTGGGCTGCGGGCAGAGAGTAGTAGAGGCTGGTACAGGATCTGGAGCTACGGCACTATATTTCGCTAATATTGTGGGCTCCACTGGTGGTGTTTATTCCTACGAACTGCGAGAAGATTTCGCAGAGATCGCGAGAAAAAATATATCGGAATTTGGCCAAGAAAATGTGGAAGTAAAATGTAAGGATATAAACGATGGAATTGATGAATCTGAGGTAGATCTGATTTTTTTAGATCTTCCTAAACCATGGGATGTGGTGGAAAGTGCTGCAAAATCTCTCAAAATTGCCGGATATTTAGCAGCATATAATCCTTATATTGAACAAGTGTTTACTCTTCACAAAGTACTTAAAAAATTTGGATTCTCTAATTTAAAAAGTGTTGAATGCATTTTAAGAGAGATTGAAGTTAAAGCTAAAGGAACACGGCCTAAAACTAGAATGGTGGGTCATACCGGTTATCTTACTTTTGCTCGTTTTCTATAAAAAAATTAGTTATTAAAATATATTAATTATTTTAACTTGAATGAAAGTCATAATTCATAACAAAGATTTAATCACAAGTCTCCTAATAAATATTTAAAATATAGAAATAATCCAATTATGGGTGTAAACTTATGACATTTACTCAAAAAGATATCATATCCATACGAGATTTCAGTAAAAAAGACATACTGGAAATATTAAAATTAGCTGAGAAAATGGAGCCCATTGCCAGATCAATGGAAATATGTCAAGTTTTGGAAGGAAAACTTTTAGGTAATTTATTTTATGAACCATCCACTCGAACAAGATTATCATTTGAAGCTGCCATGCAGCGACTTGGAGGTGGAGTTATTGGTTTTGCAGAGGCAGGAGTGAGCTCTGCTACAAAGGGTGAAAATCTTACCGATACTGTCCGTATTGTTGGAGAATACACTGATGCATTAGTAATAAGGCATAATATGGAAGGAACCGCTCGTTTTGTTGCAGATGAAGTAGATGTGCCTGTAATAAATGCAGGTGATGGAGCGGGTCAACATCCCACTCAAACTTTGCTAGATTTGTACACCATGCAGCGTATTTTAGGTAAGATTGATGATCTCCATGTGGCTCTAGTTGGAGATCTTAAATATGGTAGAACTGTTCACTCATTAGCCTATGCTTTAGGTATGTTTGGAGTGAAAATGAGTTTTATTTCTCCTGTGGAGTTGCGCATGCCCCGAGAGGTATTGCATGATTTGAGTAACTCGGGAATTTATGTTAATGAAACTGAAGATATTAATGAAGTCTTAGATTATGTGGATGTGCTTTATGTAACTCGTATTCAAAAAGAAAGATTTCCTGACCCCGCTGAATATGCTAAAATTAAGGGAGCTTATCTTATAAACTCTAAACTTTTACAAGGTAGTAAAGCTATAGTAATGCATCCTCTACCAAGAGTGGATGAAATATCCCATGATGTAGATAATTCTCCATATGGTAAATATTTTCAACAGGCTTTTTATGGAGTTCCTGTACGTATGGCAATTCTAAAAAAACTTATAAAATAAAGATTTAATACTTCTAAATAATTTTAATAATATTTTTTTTAAAAATTAAATGTAATAAAAAAGGTAATTTTTTTATCTGTTTCAACTATTCCACATAGCATCCTCTAATAATTGGACATCACATTGCAAATCAATGATATTGGTTCGTCCTTTTCCCCTTCCTCTAGAAACTGTTTTTGTGGATATAAGCCCTAAAAGTTCTAATTCATTTATAAAGTCAAATATTCTTCGATAAGAAACTGAATCACCCTTAGAAAATTCTTTGTACACCTCATATAGTCTTCCAGAAGTAATTTCTTCATTACGTTTGGTAAGGTAAAGTAGAGACTCTAAAACTTTTTGTTGTTGACTAGGCAGTGTCATGATGATATCTGTAACCTTATTGTGTTCAATGTAATCTTTAGCTTCCCTCACATAATCTTCATAAATTACATTAGAGCCATTTTCATCAGCTAATTCTCCTGAAGTACGTAACAAGTCCAATGCATAACGAGCGTCTCCTTCTTCTTTAGCAGCCATTGCTGCACAAAGTGGTATAACATCATTATTTAAGACGTCGTTATTGAAAGCGAGTTCTGCTCGTTCATCAAGTATATCCATTAGTTGTTGGGCATTATAAGGAGGGAAAACGATTTCTCGGTCTCGGAGACTGCTTTTAACTCGGGGTTTGATAAATTGTTTAAAATCTACATAGTTACTTATAGATGCAATAGCAACATTATCAGTTCTAGTTAAGGTGTAGAGAAGTCCATCACCATTATTTTTAAGAAGAATATCAATTTCATCTAGTATTATTATCAAAATAAGATTTTTTCCAAAAACATTCTTTTTAAACATGTCACGAAAAGCATGTATAACTTCTGCTTTAGTCCAGCCTCGATAAGGGACATCTTGGCCCATTTGTTGACATAAACGGGCTATAACTTGATATTCTGTTGTATAATCCGTACAACGAATATATTCTACTCTAACATTGACATTTTTCTCATTGGAGATCTGTTCTAACTGTTTCCTGGCGAATTTAGCAACGGCAGTTTTACCTGTACCAGTTTTACCGTATATTGTTACATCAGGAGGTGTAACTCCAATTAAAGATTCAATCCAGTATTTAGCTACTGATTTAATCTGATCCCCCCGATGAGGTAGCTTATCAGGTAAAAATCTATGGTCTAAATACTTTTTGCTTTTAAAAACCGAGTTTTTCCCACCTAATTCTTCAAATATATTTTCCATTAAATCACCCTTTATAATTACATTAATTTATCGATATAATATTCAGTGTAAAATACTGTTTTTAGTTTTATGATTAATGCGAAAAAAATCCATTATTATTATTAATTTTATATATAAATCACCTTTAAATCATGATTAAACAAATAAACAAATGTTTAATTTATTTGATTGTATTACAATTATAGAGATTGAGGTTTGCTTCAAATGAAAATTTCAAATAAATTTTTTTAAAAAAATATGTTATTAGTATATAATAACAAATGATAAAATTTTTTATTCATCAATTAATGGTGACAGAGGTGTCTTTTCAATTGTAATGAATATGAAAAAATTATTTAAAAAATTTTAATTTTAGAGAGAGGTGTATTGCAAGTGTAATTAAATTAATAGTTATGTTTAATTTATAGTTTTTCAATCTACTTTCACTTAAAAAAGTAATAATTTCATATAAAATTTAAATTTACTTGATATAATTTAGAAAAGTTTATAAGTAATTAAAATGTTAGAGTTATCATATAAATATAATTAGATATCTTTATTTTTTTTTAAAAAAATATTCAAAATTGTAATTAAGATTTCATAAAAAAATTTACAGTTGAAATAAATGTTGATTTTTTAACTTTCATCATACTCATTTTAGTTACACTTGCAATACATGTCTATATTTAGTGAATTTTATCACGAAACTATAAATTTACAATTGAAATTATACTAACCAATCACATCTATTAATTATGATTAAAATTTTACACTTGAAATGTACGTCTCACTGCTTGTATATCATTAATTTCAAAAAATTTTATTAAATCATATTATAAAAATAAATAAAAAAATAATTATGAAATATTCATACATACATACTATCTGAAGTATTTCCTTTTCCTTTATCTTCAAATCCTAATTCTCTCTGTATTTTCCAGACACACATGATCTTAGATCTAAAAACAGTTTTTACAGTAGAAATTAGTTTATCCTTAGTAAGACCATCTTCAAATATTTCAGCAGTAACTAAAAAACTCTCTAAAATATTTTCAGGATGTTGCAATTGGAAATCTACTCCTTGAGTATTAATCATAAACCTTAAATCCCATATAAAATCATCTCTTTTTTTAGGGGACAAATTTCTCATTTCAGTTATATGTTCAGGACTCACGTTAGTGGCACATCCAATTACCACTACATCTGGATTTTGTTTAGGTTGCATAACATCCATCACATTATCTTCAGGATAATTAATTACGAAGTGAAAGTTTGTGTTATCATCTGGAACTTTCTGGCGGAAAACACCAACATCAGAAAGCCATTTCTGCACATTATCTCCAATTTTCTTATTCAAATAAAATCACCATCTCAATTTATCTATTTTTTTTAAAAAATTACTAAAAATTTTTAATTCCAATTGAATTTCTATATTAATTTTATATTACTTACTTTTTAATTCAATATTTTAACTTTAACTTAATTGCATGATACTTTAAGGTATGTAAATACTCATATTTGTGATAGGTGTTTAAAGCCATAAATTATGTTTATGGAATAAAATGTAAACTCAAACGACTGAACTAAATATAATAAATAAAAAACAACAAATTAGAATAAAAATTTATTAAAGTGATTAAAATTAATTTGAATGTATGGATATTTTATTTATAATTATACTATCTTTACTCTTAGATCTTTCCTGGGGAGAACCACCATCTTTCTTACATCCTGTAGTCTACATGGGGAAGATCATCAATTTTTTAAAACCTCATCTTATAAAATATGAAAATAAAATATCAGGATTTTATTTAACATTTCTTCTATTATCTTTATTTATTATTCCGACATATTTTATCATTCAATTCGTTCAATCATACTTTTTAATCTATATTATATTATCCGCCATTATATTATTCACTACTTTTGCTATTAAAGAACTTTTAAACTCAATTCGAGCAGTGAAGAAAGATATTAAATCCGATATCAATGAAGCCCGACAATCTGTTTCATATTTAGTAAGTCGGGATACTAGTGTTTTAACTAAGGAAGAATTAGTTTCAGCTACAATAGAAACTCTTACTGAAAATATCACTGATTCAGTGGTTTCTCCATTATTCTACACGTTTTTTTTAGGAGTATTAGGAGGGGTGACTTACCGAGTCATTAACACTCTGGATGCTATGGTTGGATATAAAAATAAGGAAAACATAAATATAGGCTATTTTCCCGCTCGTTTGGATGATATTGCCAATTATTTACCTGCACGGCTTACAGGTATTCTTATCATATTTTCTGCTTTATTAATAGGTCTTAACTGGAGAAGATCATATTACACTATGATGAAAGATGCTAAAAAAACTCCCAGCCCTAACTCTGGATATCCTATGGCTGCCGCTGCAGGAGCGCTGGGGATTCAATTAGAAAAAAAAAGTTATTATACTTTGGGTGAAAGCATAAATTCTCTTAATGTTGATATGATAGATCAAGCATTATTACTTTCAGAAATGACAATTATTTTATTCTTAGTTTTTTCTTTCATAATCTTCGCAATAGTCATTTATATAAATTAATAATTAATTTTATAGATTATTAACAAATACCTTTAGAATGATGAAATAAAATTTAAATAATAAACATGAAATTAGCAATAATCAGTCTCACGTTACAAGGCCAAAATGTAGCTAATCGCATAGCTCAAATGTTGGAGGATGATCATACGGTTTTAACAATTGATCTCTTCCATAAAAATGTAAAAGACACTATTGAAAAAATTTTTTCACAATATGATTGTATATTAGGTATTATGGCTTCTGGAATAATGATTAGAAATGTTTGTTCCCACTTAAAAAATAAAACCGTAGATCCAGCAATTTTAGTGATGGATGAAAGAGAAAAATACGTTATAACTCTTTTATCAGGCCATATAGGTGGTGGAAATGATTATAACCTCAAAATAGCTGAATTAGTAGGTGCAGTTTCAGTTATCACCACTGCAACCGATGTTATAGGTAAAATGGGTATAGATACTTTAGCAAGTAAATATCACTTAAATATTAATAATACATCCAAAATAAGATTTATAAATAAAGCATTAGTGGAAGGTAAAATTGTTGAATTAGCTTTACCTTCTCAATTTGAATTTATATATAAAGACAAATTGGTTAAAGAATCTTATATTAAAATTCCATCAAAATATAATAAAATAGCAGCTTATTTTAATGATACTACAATTCTTTTATCACCTAAAAAACTTGTGGTTGGTTTAGGAGCTCGTAAAGGTATATCTAAAAATGATGTTTTATTTGCAGTGGAAGAAGCTTTCAATACTCTAAAAATTCCCATATTAAGGATTGACGCTTTAGCTACAGCTGAACCTAAAAAAGAGGAGAAAGGTATATTGGAAGCTGCGAAAGAGTTGGATGTACCATTGGAAATTATTTCATTAGATAAAATAAGGAACTTTACAGATTCTCAATGCACTGAATCATTATGGGTGAAGAAAGTTTTGGGTGTATCTGGTGTATCTGAACCCGTATCACTATTAAGTGCTGGTAAGGATGCTAAACTTATATTTAGAAAAAAAGCATTTAATAAAGTCACTGTAGCTGTTGCTGTTGCTAATCATTCTTAAACTTCTTATTTATTCATTTTGATTCTTTTTTTGTAAATTGAATCAGGAAAACTTTAAATGAAGTTTAATGTATATTTATTAGTTAATAAGCAAAAGTTTTTTTAAATCATAAGATATAGAAAAAAGATGTTATACTTTTTAATGCTTATTCATTTAAGTTTAATTTATAATGGAGGTTAAAATTATGAATCAAGATGTATTTGATCGTTGTAATCAAATATTACAACATATAATGGAAGATACCAGTGTTCCCCGGAATATAAGGAGAGCAGCTGAAAAATCAAGGGATATTCTATCGAATGAAGATGAAGAACCTACTATAAAAGCTAGTACAGTAATATCTATTCTAGATGAAATTAGTAACGACCCTAACATTCCCATTCATGCTCGTACACTTATCTGGAATGCTTTAAGTGAGCTGGAATCGGTTCGCGAATGAGAATAAGAGTAATAAAACTGGTTTTTGCACTATTTTCTACAAATTCTGCTAGAAGAGCGGCTTCATTTAAATCTGTACCTATAGCTAGTACACCATGATTTTTAAGAATTAGCATATCTTCATTTTCTAAACCATTAGAAGCTATTTTGGCAAGTTCCATACTTCCAGGTGTAGCATAATCGACTTCATTTAAATAATATTTTTTAATTTTCCCAAAACCCTCTAAATGAGGGATTTTTTCCCCTGAAAAGGAGAATCCCGTTGCGTATGGTGAATGAGTGTGCACAATTCCACTTACTTCTCTTCTTTTTTTATAGATCTCAAGGTGCATATTCAGCTCAGAAGATGGTTTACCATGGCCTTCTACCTGATTTCCTTTATCATCAATAACAATAACATCTTCTAAACTAATATTTTTAAGTGAAACACCAGTTGAAGATATAAGAACCTGATAATTACCATTACATCGTATTTTCGTGCTTATATTTCCTGATTTACCAGGTGTCAAGCCGTTTTGATAAATTTGATTTGCTATCTCAACCAACTGTTTTTTAGCGTCTATTAAAATCTTTCCACATCCCTAAAAATAATTTAAAAAAAAATTATCATTCATTTTAATGTTTTTTTTTAAGTGAATTTTAAAAGCTTCATACTACCATGATTTAATACTGGCACTTGGGCGCATGTAGGAATTATGTTATAAATTTTCTGGAATTCAGTTTGAGACTGAAAAGTGCCACTATTAATAAGATGAATACCTTTATACTTCTTATATGCGTTGATATGTACATGTCCGGTGTGGAACACATCAGGTATGTCTTCTATCACTAGATGATCTTCAACTTCGCTAGCTAATGGTGTTCTTTCTCCATAAATAGGAGCTAAATGTCTTTTCTCAAGTAACTCTTCCATTATAATGTCGGATTCTTGATGGCTCATTCCCTTAACTGTCATCGCAAAATCATCAAAGCTTCGACCATGATAAATAAGGACATTAATACCTTCTAAACTAATTACTGCAGGATTACTTACAAATGCCACATTTTTTAGTTTATAAAGTTCTTTTGCGTATTCTTCAGGAATGGATGGTTGAGGTTCAGCTAAACGACATGCATCGTGATTTCCAGGAGCAATAATAATTTGAATTCCATCTATCTCTCCAAAAAGCCGTGCTGCCTCATCATACTGCTCATATATATCTTTTATAATTAATTCCTTATCCTGATTTGGGTAAACTCCTATACCATCTACAATATCTCCAGCTACAATAAGATAACGCACGTTTTCTGCTATCTTTTCTTGTTTCTTATCACCACTTTCACCGTTAATCCACTTAATAAAGTTCAGAAAAGCATCTTCTAAGAATGTAGAACTTCCAATATGCGTATCGGATAAAAAAACTGTTGAAAAATCCATAGGCTTTTCATCAATGCGGGGAATTCCAGGATTAATTAATTGAGAGGCTATCAACAAGCTACCTTTACGGGATCCTACTACTCCTAATACTTCATCTTTAACTACCATCTCAGCCTTTTCAAAAAGACTTTCATTTTCATTATGCACCAATACATTAGCTAAACCTGTTTCATCCTCTAACTCAAATAGTTTATGATTATTTTTAGTGGTTCTTACATCGTTAACCATACCAATAACTTTAACCAAATCCTGCATATTTCCTGCTTCACGCATGGTTTGTGTAGTTTTTAATTCTTTTTTACGTTGCAATATTTCTTTTAACTTATGATATCTACTTCCGAAATAAGCTGAAAAATCCTTTATTTCTCCATTAGTATAGGATTTTCTGCTAGAATCTCTTAGTATTTGAAAATCAAACGGAAGAGATGAAACCAATTTACTTTGAGGTATAGATTTATTTTTTTGAACATTGTTCTCTATGTTATACAAATCATCTTCACTATCTTTTATATACTGATCAATTATTTCTCCAGTTAAAATCAATAAATCCTCTTTTGAAGGAGCTAAATCTTCTATGAGTGATTCTGATAATTTAAAAGAATTTTCATAGGTTTTTATTTTCTGATAGGCCGTGTCATTCAATAAAATATTGGCATCAATAAATTTATTGATTATATTCTCGTGCATGTGGTATCCCTTTAGAAAAGTTTGAGTAATTTATAACGATATATTTATAATTATAATTATAATAGTTAATCTAATCTGAATAAAAGATCTTAAAATTTATGATATTCTATTCTAAAAGAAATATAGTTTAAAAGGTGGTATATTAAAATTGTCTAAAATTGTTACGGGGATATTGTTTATAATTATTTGTGGAGTATTTTTTGAGGCGGGGCTTATACTTTCTGATACTATTGTTACGGGTCAGCCTCCTCAGATT
>Ga0182014_10004764_pt1 | contig 15376 bp, 11 predicted proteins | sample 612S2DmetaG_FD_120489 | JGI IMG/M metagenome (GOLD analysis project Ga0182014, IMG submission 120489) | Permafrost microbial communities from Stordalen Mire, Sweden - 612S2D metaG | ecosystem: Environmental > Terrestrial > Soil > Wetlands > Permafrost | place: Sweden: Stordalen | collected... | reverse complement strand
GCAGGCGCGCGCCGAAGCCGAGATGCCAATCGCATGCTGAATCTGCTCCCACGGCAGGTGCAGCATGCGCCCGGCCACGATCGGAGATACCAAGGCCGTGAAGGTGGCGTGATGCCAGCCGCGTTCCCGGATGCCGGGAAAAGCAGCTTCGCACAGACGCATCTCGAACTCGTGTCCGAGCACAAGCCCCACCATTAATTCCTTGCCGTCGCTTTGCGAGCGTTCGCCGCAGGCAATCGCCGCCGGAAAAATATCGGTCGGATGCGACGGGTCCTGTTTCCAATAGATGTCGTTATAGTCCATGCAGCGAATCATCAGCGCATTGGCAAAGGCCGCGTGCACCACATCCATTTTTTTGCCCGAGCCGATGACCGTCGCCGGACCAGGGGCCGCGACTTCATCGAGGACCCGCAGTGCGATGGCGACGTCGTGCTGCTGATAGCCGCCCAACGCACAGCCCATTGCATCTAGGAAAAAGCGCTTCGCCTGGTGCACGGCCTCGGGCGAAAGGTCGCTGAACTTGACTCCCGCCGCCCAACGGGAAATGGCTGCGGTGACCGTCTCTTTGCTTTCCTTAATTTTTTCCGCCATCGCTGCTCCGGTTCTGCCTGATTTTACTGCTGGCCGCTGTTGCGGCCCACACTGCTTCACGTGTCGGCTTCAGCTTCGCCGGTTTCTTGAACCGCAGCAAGGCCCTGAAGTCCGCGGGCTGCACGAGGAACGCTTCCGTCGTGCGCATTATCAGATCGTCTTCGGCGGCATGGGAATGCGGAGCCGGTCAGCCGTTCACCAAGAAATATCAGCGCGCGAGCTGGGCGATGCAGTCGATGCGCACCACATTGTCTTGATCCCAAACCCGGCATCCCCGTCCTCGGACGGCGTAAAGCGGGTAAGGGTCCATGCCAACGATGCTGCGTGTATTTCCACCGGGCAGAGTGCGCTTGGCCCGCTCGTGCAGTGCCTTCGAACGCGATGGTTCGCTGGGAAAGGTCATGCTAGTGAGCCTCGGCAACGATTCGTTCTCCATCGGCCCGGCAAGCGTCGGGAATCGTCAAACCCGACCCGCGTAGAACGCAGTCTTAAGCCAAATTGTACCGCTCGTGAACCGTCTCACAAGGCCATAGCTGCATCCGCTCGCCGGGAAATACGCGCCCTAGCCGCAATCCAGCGGATCGTGAGCGATTCTCTCACGATTTGCCTGCTTGCCGGAGGCGGCTTGAAGTGCGATACTGCCCATCGAGTTGAGGCCTGACGATGCGTGTTCTGCTCATATCCGGCAATCGGGAAGCCTCCGGGGTCAGGACCCCTCTGCCGCTCGGGCTGGCGTGCGTTGCCGCCGCCACGGCGAAGGCCGGCTTCACGGTGTGCTTCCTGGACCTTCTGTCAACCGCCGACTGGGAATCGGCCACGCAAAATGCAATTGCGGCGTTGCGCCCCGAGGTGATTGGCCTCTCGGTGAGAAACATCGACGACCAGACGATGAGCAACCCGCAGTTTTTGTTGCGGCCGCTGAAGCAGGTCATCGCTTTGTGCAGAAGCCTCTCGGGCGCTCCGATTGTGCTCGGTGGCGCCGGCTTCAGCATCCTGCCTGAAAGTACGCTGGCGTACCTGGAAGCGGATATGGGTATCCAGGGCGAGGGCGAAAGCGCGTTTCCCAGTCTGCTGCGCTGGCTTGAAAATGGCTCCCAGGGGCCCCCGCCACCCGGGGTTTATCTGGCGGGGGGTTACCTGGCGGGACAGCCGCGGACGCATCGGCCGATGGCGATTACCACCGACCTTGATTCCCTTCCCTTGCCGGCGCCCGAGACATGGCTGAACTACGGCATCAGCCCCGAATGGCGGATTCCAGTGCAAACCAGGCGCGGCTGTTCGCAGGATTGCGCCTTCTGCTCGACCAGTATGATCGAAGGCAGACAGTTGCGCTGGCGCTCCGCGGAATCGGTCGTAAACTGGCTGGCCAGTTACCGCAACCATGGTTTCCGCGATTATTATTTCGTCGACAACACCTTTAACCTCCCTTTGTCCTATGCCAAAGAGCTTTGCCGCAAGTTCATCGAGGCGCGGCTCGACATTGATTGGTGGGCGCAGATTTACCCGAGGTGGGCGGACCGGGAGTTAGCGGATTTGATGGCGCGAGCGGGATGTACGCAGCTGAACCTCGGTTTCGAAAGCGGGTCGGAACCGGTGTTGCGGCTGCTCAACAAGCAATTCAAGCCCGCCGAGGTGGCGGAGATCTCCGCCATCTTCGCCGCCGCGGGCGTCAAACGAAACGGATTCCTGATGTTGGGCGCCCCCGGTGAAACCAGGCAGACGGTGGAAGAAAGCCTGGCGTTTGCCGAGTCGCTTCATCTCGACGCACTGAAGATTTCGGCGGGAATCCGCATCTACCCCAATACGGCGCTGGCCGCCCGCGCGGTGGCCGAGGGGATCGTCGCTCAGGACGACGATCTGCTGTTCCCGCGCTTCTATCTGGCGCCCACGCTTCGCGACTGGCTGCCCGGACGCGTCGCGGCTTATAACTCCCCGTAATTCCGCTGGAACAAATTCACCGCAAAGGAAAAAAGATGATCTTTGAAATGGCCCAGATTGAGATTAAACCCGGAATGGAATCCGCTTTTGAAAATGGCGTGGCCCAAGCCACTCCGCTCTTTCAGCGTGCGCGCGGCTGCCGTGGCGTGAAACTCCTCAAGTCAATCGAGCAGCCCTCACGCTATACCCTGATGGTGACCTGGGAAACCGTGGACGACCATACCGTGCATTTCAGGGAATCGCAAGATTTCCAGGAGTGGCGGCGGCTGGTGGGCGGTTTTTTTGCCGGCCCCCCACAGGTGGGACATGTACAGGTAGCAGCGGCCGGTTTCTGAAAGCAGCGTCGCTTGCAAGGCGCCGATTCGATCGTCGACGGCGTCATCCTGTCTGCAAACTGGTTGCCTGAATAGGCCGCAAGATCTACGCTTTTTCCCGCCCGATGATGGCCTGGCAGAGCGTGCGATCGGTCTCGACCATGCCGCGCGACGCGATCACCCCGAGCAGCGCTATGGTCTCGTCCGCGGTTGCGCAGACGATTCCGTCATTCGGCGGAATGGCTGTTCCCAGGCGCGCCAGGTAAGCGGCTTCGATTGCGACTCCGGCGGCGGTCGCCAGTTTTAGCGCGCAGCCGGACTTCGCGCCGTCGCAAATCACGCCTCCGATACTGCCGGCCACATTACCGATGGCCGCTTCGAGGGGCGCCAGATCGCCGCCGAGCAGCAGCGTGGTTCCCGCCGTAACTCCCAGGCTGGCTGCAATCGCGCACGCACACATGGCCGACAGCCGTCCGATATGGCTCTTGACGTATATCGTCAAAAGAAAGCTGAGACAGACGGCGCGCAACAGCTCTGCTTCGCTGCTGCCGTTCGCCTCCGCCACCGCAACCAGGGGTAGAGAGGCGGCGATACCAACATTTCCGCTGCTGGCACAGCTCATGGCCGGATAGTTGAATCCCGCCATTCGCAGGTCGGCTGCCGAGGCGGCCAGTGCTTTGGCTCTCACCATCGCCGGATCTCCCGGAATGCGGCCCAGCGCCGGACCGTAGCCGATACCAAAATTCTCCTGCAAGCCTTTCTCGGCCAGCGCCAGGTTCATCGCGATCGCATCCTGCAGAAACCCCAACTGCTCAATCGGCACGCCGCGGGAAAAAGCGTGGAAGTCTTTGACCGTGTATTTTCTGATCGGGTCTTTAGAATGGTCCAACAACACCTGTTTCGACACCGCGGGCGCCTCTTTGAGGATCACGCCGTTGGCTTCCTCCAGGATGACATTGGCGTGAGTCTTGGCCACGATCGCGCGTCCAGTGCCCTTTTCGGTTTCAACCGAGGCTTCGATGTAAAGCCCGATTCCCTCATCGTCCCATTTGATCTCCACCCGGACGGAGTTTTCGGCGAACCGCTCCGCCTTGGATTCGTTCTCAACCTTCACCTCGCGCAGCACTTCCAGACCCGCGGTCGAATCGCCGTAGAGCGCCCCCAGGGCCGAAGCTATGACCAGCCCCCGCTTCGAAGTGCCGGGCATGCCAACCGAAACAGAGTTTTTGTAAGTGTCGCGGTCGACGATGACCTTGACCGAATGCGGCGCACCACCGACCGCCGCGCGGGCGACGCTGACCGCGAAGGCAACCGAAGTCGGTCCGGTGCAGCCCAAAGCAGGCTTCACTTCCTGTTTGAGAATCGAGAGTAACTCCGTCATCATCAGCCCTCCTGGCGCCGAACAATGTCCTTGTTCTCGCCCGTGCCCCCATGGAAATCGCGGGGACGCGAAGCATTCGATATAACATTCTTTCTATGTCATCTTTATATGTCATCCAATCGCCTGGCGCCAGTACGGAGTCATTTTCTATTTCTATGAGGTCATCATGAAAATCGTCGAAATCAAAGCCTTCCCCGTCACCGTTCCCGTTCCGCCGGAGCACCGCGTTCGCCTGGGGATCGGCGTGATGGTCAAGCGCGACATGGTGTTCGTAAAGGTAACTACCGCAAGCGGCCTCGTTGGCTGGGGCGAGTCGCACCACGGGCGCGCCCATCTGGCCATCGCCACCTTGATCAACACGACCCTGAAGCAATTGGCGCTCGGCATGGACGCGACCGATGTAAACGGCGTCTGGGCGCGGATCTACAAATTCCAACTGGGCAGCCACGGCATGGGAGCTGCCTGCGCCATGGCGATGAGCGGTATCGACATGGCCCTGTGGGACATTCGCGGCAAGGCGGTGGGTTGGCCACTCTACAAGTTGCTGGGAGGAAGCAGCCACAAGATTCCCGCCTATGCGGGCGGCATCGCGCTGGGCATTCAGCCTCCCGAATCGCTCGTCGAAGAGGCCAAAGGCTTCGTCGCCGCAGGCTTCCGCGCGCTGAAGCTCAGGCTCGGAGGCGACAGCGTGGCCAAGGACATCGCCCGCGTCGAGGCGGTGCGCGCCGGACTCGGCCCCGAGATCGACATCCTCACCGACGCCAACACCGGCTACAGCTTGGCCGATGCGCGCCGTGCCATGCCGGCCTTCGCCGCCTGCAACGTCGGCTGGCTGGAAGAGCCTTTTCCCGCTCATGATTATCGTCTCTACCGCGAAGCCAAAAATTTTGCTCCGGTTCCCTTGGCGGCCGGCGAAAATCATTTCACGCGCTTTGAATTCAGCCGCCTGATCGAGGAGGGCTCGGTCAGCATCCTGCAGCCCGACCTGTCGAAATGCGGCGGCATTACCGAGGCGCTGAAGATCGCCGCCATGGCCTCGGCCGACAAGCTGCCGATTCATCCTCATACCAGCCAGGGAGTCAACATGACGGCGGTGGTTCAGTTCTTGAGTGCGATTGAGAATGGCGGCTATTTCGAGGCGGATTGTTCGCGCAACAATCCTTTGCGCGATGAGTTGATCGACCCGCCGATCCGTGTCGCCAACGACGGCACCATCTCGCCCAGCGAGAAGCCGGGCATCGGGGTCGACGTGAACGAGGATATGATTCGGCACTACGCCGGAGTTGAGGGCCCGTCTTTTGTAGGATGACCCGTAGAATGACTCACGGCATGGTATTGTCGGGCCCGCAGGGGTGTCGCGCTTGCGGAGTCAGGCAAGACTATATCAGCCAGACTTCGGCTGAAACGGGCCTGGCGGGACGCCGCCAGTCGATCCGCGGACATCGCCGCGGGCAAGTATTCCGTTACGCTTGCCCACTGGCATATCTCCCGATTCCGCTTCGCGGATGCAGCTTTCGGCTTGCGGAACGGCTCGCCGGCAGTACAATTCGAGCGGTACCAAGAATCACACCATGCACAATCACACCATGCATCTGGAGAAGATAAATGCAAAACGATAGCTGGAGCCGTCGGTCGTTCTTGAAAACAGTTCCTTCTGTTGTCGTTGGCCTTTCCGCACTGGCGCACGGCAAAAGCGGCGCGGCCGGGGTAGCGGTAAAATGGTCGCTCGGCACTGAGTTACCCCATACGAAGATGCCGCCCAACGCAACCGACTGTCATCATCACATCTACGATTCACACTACCCTATGGCCCCTTACGCAGTGCTCAAGCCGGGCGATGCCCTGATTTCCGATTACCGGCTGCTGCAGAAGCGTCTGGGGTCCACTCGCAATGTGATTATTCAGCCCTCGACCTACGGGGTGGATAATAGTTTGCTGGTGGACGCGCTCCGCCAGTTTGGCCTCAAGACCACGCGCGGAGTCGCGGTGGTGAACACCAGTGTTACCGATGCCGAGTTGAAAGCGTTGGACGCCGCCGGGGTGCGGGGAATTCGCTTCAACATGGCGCCGGCGGGCGCGACCACCTGGGACATGTTGGAGCCGCTGACGAAACGCATTACCCCCATGGGATGGCACATACAGATCCAGGCTTCCGCCGCCGATATTCTGGAAAGAAAGGCTCTATGGAACCGCGTTCCCTGCCAAGTCGTGTTCGATCATCTCGGGCACGTGCCGGAGCCTGAAGGCGTCAATCATCCCGTCTTCGGGATGATCGCCGACCTGCTGCACAAGGACAAGGGCTGGGTGAAACTCTCCGGTTTCTACAATGACACTAAGATTGGTCCGCCGACCTATGCCGACAGCGTTGCGGTAGCAGCCGGGTATGTGAAGCAAGCGCCGGAGCGCCTGGTTTGGGGTAGCGATTGGCCGCATCCGACAGAAAAAGACGACAACAAGCCGGATGACGCAGTGCTGTTGGATTGTTTCGCCAAGGCGGTTCCGAACGCCAGCACGCGGAAACGCATTCTGGTGGATAACGCGGCAAAACTATACGGCTTCTAGTTCCTGGGGATAGTCGCCAAGCTCGGTGGGCGGTGCACGGCCCGCGTTACCGCCCGCACGCTCTCCGAGCCGCTATCGCGGCGCGCCGACTGGATTTCAGGGGATCTTACTGAATGGCGAGAGCTGCCCAAATAAAGCCGAGCAGAAACTCGGAATCCTCACTGGGCAGCGTATCGCTTGGCCCTAGCAGCCTTCGTTGAATCGTTCCTCGAGTCATATCGGCGATGATCCATGCCGCTTTTTCGCAGGGTACAGGACGTATCTCGCCTCGCCGGGACGCATCCTCGATAGCCGAAGCCAGACGGAGTACCGGTTCGCGAAGCCAGTCACGGTATTGGCTTCGGGTGAGAGACAAGCTTGCGGATTCGGTGTCCATGATCCGGAAGAATTCTTTTCGTGCCTCGGCGTTCTCCAGACGGGCAAGGGTAAAGGCCCTGATTTTGTCTTTCAGGTTCTTGGCTGCATCGATTCGTCGCAGTGTGTCCTTCGTCAGAAATTCCATATCATGATGCAGAACAGCCCTGTAGATCTCTTTCTTAGACCGGAAGTAGAGATAGATGGTTCCCTTTGCGATTCCCGCTTCTTCCGCAATCTCATCCATGATGCCGCGCACGAATCCTTTGCGCGCGAATACCGATCGCGCGGCATCGACAATCTCGGTGTGGCGAAACTCGGAGACCACTTGCTGTTTTCTGCTCATCGATTCTCCGGACCTTTGCGCTCCCATCGCTGCCGTGTCAGATTCCAGGTGATTATGATCTGACTATACAGTATATTAAAATGACTATATAGTCATTGCGAAGCGGACCGGGCGGGACGCCGGGATTCGGCCCCGCCCGCTGGGCAATCTCGCGCATCGGAGCAGGGCCTTCACCGGATGTAGATGGCAGCTCGTGGAAGGAACCCCTTTCAGCGCATAGTGTCTCTCCATCCAGGCTTCCAAACGTCAGGAGCAGCATGCTCGTCATGGCCGCCGATACTCGCCCCGGAGAGCAAGTTCAACGGAGAGCCGGATGAGCACCCTCGGCGGCACGCCGCAAAATCCGGAGGGCAAGCGGATGGAGTGGAGACCCTCGGCGAATCCGTGGATGATCGCGGTATCGGTGATGCTCGCGACCTTCATGGTCGTGCTCGACTCCTCGGTTGCCAACGTCGCATTGCCGCATATCGCGGGGAATCTCTCGGCTACCACGGACGAATCGACGTGGGTTCTAACCAGCTATCTGGTTTCCAATGCCATCATGCTTCCCGCCGCCGGATGGATTACGCGGCGCATTGGACGCAAACGCCTGTTGATGATTTCAATCCTGGTGTTTACGTTTGCCTCCCTGCTATGCGGGATGGCCGTCAACATGCCAATGCTGATCGCCGCCCGGATTCTACAAGGCATCGGGGGCGGCGGCATGCAGCCCCTGGCCCAGGCCATTTTGCTCGAAAGCTTTCCGCCCCACCAGCTCGGCACGGCGATGGCCGCTTACGGGGTCGGGATTGTGGTCGCTCCGGTGATCGGCCCAACTTTGGGAGGATGGATTACCGACGGCTATTCCTGGCGCTGGATCTTTTATATCAATCTTCCGGTGGGTTTATTGGCTCTGCTGATGGTCAACCTGTTCGTCGAAGACCCTCCCTACATCAGACAGGCATTTCGAGGAGCAATCGATTATCTCGGGTTTGGCTTGATGGTCGTTTGGCTGGGCACTTTGCAGCTACTGCTGGACAAGGGACAGGAGGCGGACTGGTTTGCGGCGGATTGGATACGAATCATCACTGCTGTTTCCGCGATCGCACTGCTAGGCTTTCTCCTCCGCGAATTTATGTATCGAGAGCCGATTGTGCAATTGCGTGTGCTCGGCGAGCGCAATTTCAGCGTCGGCACGCTGATCACGGGTCTCTACGGTTTTGTTCTCTATAGCGTCACCGCCATGTTGCCGTTATTTCTACAGACCGTGATGAGGTATCCGGCGCTGAAAAGCGGCTTGGCAGTCAGCCCGCGCGGCATTGGTTCCCTGCTCTCGATGATTGTGGTAGGGACCTTGGTCAATTATATCGACGGCAGACTCCTGTTGGCGTGTGGCTTCGGCATCCTCGGATACTCGGTTTTTTTGCTAAGTCACGTCAATCTTGACATTTCTATGGCTTCTGTCATCCTGCCTAACTTAATCAATGGCTTTGCCACCGGTTTCATCTTTGTCCCCCTCACCACCATGACCATGGGCAAACTGCGCAAAGAAGAAATCGGTAATGCGGCCGGCATCTACAACTTAATGCGTAACATCGGAGGCAGCGTCGGTATCGCCAGCGCCACCACCTTTCTGGTGCGCGGCACTCAGATCCATCAGAGTTACCTGGCGGCAAACATCACGGCTGGAAATCCTGCCGTGGTTGAGATGCTCAATGGCCTGCAGTCTAAGTTTTATCTCGGAGGAGCAGACCCCTGCACGGCTCATCAAAGGGCCCTGGGGACGCTTTACGAAATCGTCCAGCGGCAGGCATCCCTACTCTCTTATGGCGATAACTTTCGATTGCTGGGGTTTCTCTCGCTGCTATGCATACCGCTTGCCCTGTTCTTTCATCGCGTGCGAAAGCACTCGCGGGGCCGCCCTGAGGTTAGCGGCGAATGAAATATCCGGCGAGTCTCCATGGCAAAATACAAGCGCGGCGAGAGCAACTGTCCACGCCCCACCATGCCCTGAGATTCAAGGCGCCGTCAGTATGGTGGTTGCTACCCGGCCGATTGGGCTCTTCCAACTCCAGAACTGGGGTATCTGAAACAGAGTGCCGGCGAGCACCATTTCGCAGAGCAAAAGCACAGTCCAAGCAACGGACACGCCGATCAGTGTGGACACTGTGTTTGCCGCGGCACTGGCCTTCAGCACGCGGCCTATCGGAATAGACCTGCGTTTTGCCGTCCACATAGCTTCCACGACTATGACTGGCAGCAACAGAAGAAGCATTCCCGGCAGCGTAATGAAAATCATCGGGATGCCAGTATCTGCGAACAGTGGAACTGGACGGAAGGTAAAGGCTGACGTCACGGTGTCATCGTACCCGCCACTCTGCTCGATGTCCAAACGACTTCTGCGGCAGCGGACGGGGCGGGAGACGCGGTGCTGTTAGATTCAAGAGCCTTAACTTGATTATTAAATCTAGCTTTTAGATTTCTTCCAACCGGCCTGTTTTTGCTAAACATCCGACCACTTTTAGGGTAACTTATCAGAACGCAAAACTGGCACTACTTGGGCCCTGTTAACCAGCAACAGGCAACTAGCAGCCTGTTGCTGCCGAGCCTGTGAGCGTCTCGGCAGGCGCACTGCTTCATGGTTGGCGCAAGATCGCAATCTTTGTACGCTCATTGTCTTAGGTGCTAGAACCAGGCCCGCTGTTCCGGCGGCGCTGGCGAATCGACTCTGCGAGCGCGCTTCGGCCCCTTCCATCGGCCCTCAGATACCCATCGGCTCCGAACTAAAGATACCTCGCATTGTCACCCCGGCGCGGGTGCGGAGAAAGCTATGAAGAGAATCCTGATAGCAGTAATCCTTCCAGCGATTTTTCTGTCGCTAAGTCATCTGGCGGCAGGCCAAGCTGGCTCCGGCCTGGACAAAGACCTGCTCAGTGCCGCCCGAAACGGTGACGTTGCAATGGTGCAACAGCTTCTGCAAAGGGGCGCCAATATAGAGGCCAAGGACAAATACGGATTCACCGCCCTGGGAATGGCGCTCAGAAGTCTCAGAGTTGAAGTAGTGAAGTTATTATTGGAGAAAGGAGCTCGAACCGATGTCAGAGACTGTCTAGGGGGCACGGCACTGTTGAGCGCGGCACAAGGAAGATATTCCGGAGCAGCCGGAATTGAGAATTTGAAGTTGCTATTAGACCATGGGGCCAACATCAATATTAGAAGTGTAGGCATTACCCCACCCTGCACTCAAGCTGATGCTGGTCTATTCTATCCCGACCCCGGCTCGACTCCTTTGATCGTAGCGGTGAGACTAGGTAACCCCGCCAAGGTAAAGCTACTGGTGGAGAGGGGTACCAACATTGAGGCCAAGGACAGCACCGGACATACAGCTCTGGCCTGGGCGTACTCACCGTACTCAAACGGCGTCAAAGAAGTAGTGCAGCTTCTGGAAGAACGCAGCGCGCAAAAGGCAGTTCCTGACGAAGCGCGCCAGCTTTTTGTTCAGGCCGCCGCTCTGATTAAGGAGAGTAGCAGCCCCACAGAACTCGATAAACCCATTGGAATGTTAAATACCGCACTTGAAATCGCGCCATGGTGGGGCAATGCCCGCTATAACCTGTCGCGCGCCTACGAGCTGCGCGGACGTTATGATGACGCGCTCAAGCAGATCAACTTATATCTCGAAACGAAACCTCCTGAAGCCGAGGCGAGCGAGGCCCGCACCCGCCTCGTAACCATTCAAGCTAAAAAGGAGGCTGCGGCGCGTAAGGAAAGAGAACAAGAAAGTATAGCGGCGGTCCGATATGTTAGCGGCAGAGCTTCGCGTTTGCACTATACCGATACACCCGCTTCGTGGAACATCGGATCGAGACCCTGCCCTTCCTGTGCCGACTGGGTGTATGTCATCAATAGCACTTACGCATACACAGTTCCGGAAGAAAGGCCATTCTACGCCAATATCTTCCGTATGCCCAATAACCACCTTTTAGTCGTCATGCTGAACGCAGAATCCAACAACGGTGCTTACACTGGTGACCAGATTGCGGTCTGGGATAAGACTAACGACTCGTGTCGCGAAGGCTGGAGCCATTTTGCTTTTGGCAGCCAAGAGTCCTTCAACGCTTGTGGGTTTCGTTATGACGTGAGCGTCACGAGTCCTCCGAATGCAACCGTTACCGTGAAGTATGGGCCTAGTGCTAGCGTCACCCTGCCAGTGGCACTGCTCTATCGGGGAAGGGCGCTAAAGGCAGGATGGGGCAATGCCGTGCAATATGGGATGGAGATCAAGGAACTGCAATTCGATGATAACGTGATTCGCGCCACGGAGGACCCGAACGTCAACGCCACGGGCCTGACGCCACGCAGTGTCATCCCGTACCAGGGAAAGTAGGCGCGGAGGTTATCCTTCGCGCGTAGAGGAACTTATGAAGAAAGCTCTATTCGTGGTAGTGACAGCATCCCTTCTTGCCATGCCAGTAATGTTCCAAGCACAAAACGTCCCAGGTCGCTGCGTGGCTGGGTGCGGGCCATATCCCTCTCCTTCTGTGTCTCCCTCTCCACAGCCTTCCTATGACTATGAGGCCGAACGTCAGGAACAGCAGCGTCGGGAACAGAAGCGCCAGCGCCAGGAAGAGGAGCTTCGGCGTCAGGAAGAGGAACGCCAAAGGAGGGAGGCCGAAGAGGCCAAGCGCCGCCAGGAGGAGTTTGACCGCAACAAGAATCAAGCCCTGCGCGACATGAAGGGCATTGCAGCCGGCGAGTTTGGCCTCAAGGGCGTGGAGACCACTGACAGCTTCGGGCTCAAGGGCCTGGGCGATCCCGTTCCGGTTTCCAGCGGGCTCAAAGACCCTGCGAAAGAGAAGCGTGAACCGGAATGCAAGTGGGGCGACCAAGGCTCGTCGGTGGTTGATCTCCGCTGCCTGGGACTGGACCCGGATAAACCCGTCAAGGTCGATCCCCACGTAGTGCGCGGACAGGAGCGTGTCTTCCCGGCGCAGATCGACCCGGCAACCTTCAAGAACGCTAACTACAACAAGGGATTTGAGGCGCTGATGCGAACCACCTTCAGCTCCAAGGCCGCCGCGGACGCGGTCGCTTACTTTAAGGCGGCGCAACTGCAGCGGCCCAACGATCCCATGGTGCGCAACGGCCTGGGGCTGGCGCAGGACATCCTCAAGGCGCGGCAACAGAGGGACAAGGACAATCAAACAAACGCTGCCTACCTCGCCATGCAAGGGCATGCTGCCTTGATGATGGGCGACATGGAAAAGGCCAGAGGTTTGTTGGTACAGGCGCGCCAGCTCGATCCGAACAACAGCATGGCTAAAACGGCTGGGGCGTTAGCAGAAGTTAAGCTCAACGAGCCGAGCGGTGCGTACCAGCCACAAAAGGACGCCTACAGGCTGGTTTCCAACAGTCTATATGCTGCGACGAAACAGAACTTCAGCGCCGCCGTTGGCATGCTGGAAGCCGCGCAGCGCTTGCAGCCGGGGGACAAGGTCATCGCCGCTTATCTAGCGGAGCTGCGTAAGTACGCAGGTGTCCGTTCGCTGGGTATTCACAATTAGCGAGCTCGCAAAGTGAAAAGTGTGGAGGACAATATGCTCCTACAGATTCGGCGTATGTCGTGCCTGGCGTGCCTCGTCCTGACTGTCATGCTCGTCCACGCACAATCGCGGCCTGCCACGCTGAAGGTATTTGCGAGGCACACCACCTTCGCAGAGCGTAGCGCAGCCCTGGTGGGAGTAATAAAATCCGTAGGCGTAAGAGCAGACAAAGAAGGCTTCAGCCTGAAACATCTGTAAGAGGAGCGAGGCATGAAACGGAAATCCCATGTAGCTGTTGCGTACTTGTCATTTGCAATTTGTTATCTACCAATTTCCGCCGCCGCGCAGGCTACCAGACCCGCCGGCCCATCTAAGCGTGCATACTCTTCAATTGCTTGAGGCTACGCTGATTTCATCACTTTTCGCGGAGGCATTCTTGTATGGCTTATTTGCTGTACTCGGCTGCAAGCCTAATATCTTGATGGCAGGAGAGTCCGCTATTCTCGTTTTTGTTGTTGAGGCGGGCGGGGCATGCTGCATCTTCATTTTCAGGGCCGAAAAACGACGGATAAGGCGATTCACCACGCGAAATAGGAAGTTAGCAACCAGGTGCCCGATCAATCAAATCGGGGCTAAAATTATACCGGCTTTCTTGGGGGAGCAAAGGCTTGGAATCAATCAGCGGATACGTTCGTGTGGATTTTTAACGTGGGCCGCGGATCCACGGCCTTCATCCGGACTTCCCTGAATCACGGAATCATTGCGGACATCTCCTGGAGCTCAGAATTTAGCGAGGAAGTGCGTTCTCAAGTCCTCTTCACCCATTGTTTCAAAGGTTTTAGCCCGTTGCATCAAGATGAAAGATATGGGCCACGAACAAAGACCCCACCCTGGTCGCAAAGGCGGCGACTAGAATGGGGCGCCCGCTGCGTCTGGTGACAACGTTACGGTCAGAAAGAAACTACCCCAGGTTATCCAACTGCGGGCGAACCTGGGGCACCCACGACATCAGGCCCAAGGCTTCTCGGCTGCGGCGTTCTTGCCGCAGGCTCTGCCGTTGACGATACAGTCGGTGGTGGCATTGCCACCCAGGCGGTTGGTTCCATGGACTCCACCCGTAACTTCGCCCGCCGCGTACAACCTCGGAATGATTTTGTTGTGCCGGTCGATTACCTGGCTAGTCGTTCCCTGGGTCCTGATTCCGCCCATGGTGTGATGAACTCCGGCCTGGGTCGGACTGGCATAAAACGGTGGCTTTTCGATCGGTTTGAGATTGGTGAGCGTCTTGTGGAATTCCTTGTCGTCACCCTTGTTGGCAAATTCGTTGTAACGTTTGATGGTTTCGACGAACTTCTCGGGAGGCACGTCGAACTTCTCCTTGAGTATCTTTGCCAGACCCTCAATCGTGTCTGCCTGGAAGGAAAGTCCTTCCTTCAGGATGCCGGTAGTGGTTTGTTCATCGAACCGTTTTTTGCAGCGGTCGTCCGCCACCCAGAAGAGCACTTTCTTGGGCTGCTGCAGGACGGCGTCGGCCATCACATCCCTGCGTGCATCCTCGGAAACGAAGCGCTCGCCCTTGGTATTCACAAACACGGCGTGGTCGATGGCGAGATTCAGGATCGAACCGTATTGCTTGGTGTAGTAGTTGCAGGCAATGAGGATCTGAATGTAATCCATGCCGATCAGGTCGGCGCCCTCGTCTTCCGCGTACAGGATGGCTTCGCCGGTGGCGCTGGGGACGTTGGTCGTGGGCACTTCGGCATCGAGACGCGGTGCATACCTGGTGCGCATCTGCACATCCGCGCCGAATCCGCCGGTTGCCAGCACGGAAGCCTTCTTTGCCTTGAGGTAAAGCTTCTTGCCCCGGTACTCCACTTCCGCACCCTGAATCGTGCCGGTCAGAGGCTTTTCGCGGACAATTCCGGTGAGTTTGTGTTGGAAGAGGATAGGGATCTTGCGCTTGTCCACCTGGGCCTTCAGCACTTTGACAATAGCCGCGCCACGGCCGTTGTTGACCGGATCGTGGCTCCGGGGATAAAGCGAGCCGACAATGGCGTAAACAGTCGGGTCGAATTGAACCCCCATCTTTTCCAGCCAGTGGACCCCGTCCAGGGCGTTTTCCACCATGTAGCGGACTTTTTCGGGATCACCGCGGAAGTCACCGCCGGCGATCGTGTGCTGGTAGTGCAGATCGATCGAGTCCTTGATGCCCTGCTTCTCCTGGCGCTCCGGGTCCACCGCGTTGTAGCCGCCGCTGGCGATCATCGAGTTGCCGCCGACAAAGGGATTCTTCTCCACCAAAATCACGCTGCTGCCCGCATCAAAGGCTTCGATGGCGGCAGCAAGACCGGAATAGCCGGTGCCGATG
>Ga0182014_10004763_pt1 | contig 15378 bp, 9 predicted proteins | sample 612S2DmetaG_FD_120489 | JGI IMG/M metagenome (GOLD analysis project Ga0182014, IMG submission 120489) | Permafrost microbial communities from Stordalen Mire, Sweden - 612S2D metaG | ecosystem: Environmental > Terrestrial > Soil > Wetlands > Permafrost | place: Sweden: Stordalen | collected... | reverse complement strand
CCTCGTCAGCCACCAGCACTCCCATCGGCACACACGCAGGACCCGGGCCCGGCTGGGTGCGCGCTAGGTCCCGGAGCCGTCCGGTGCCTTGGACGGTAGCAGGGACAGCTGGCCGGAGTGGATGTCGGTACCCGACGTACCGGGCCGCGATCGCGGTCGCCGTGCGGAGCAGCTCGCCGGGATCGTCGGACAGCTCGGCCTTCCCCTGGTTCAGCCAGCCGCGCGCCTGGTCGCGGAGGATCGCCGACGAGCACCGACTCGTCTACCTCGGCACCGAATCAGAGATCATCGTGCTCGCGGCTCGTTATCACTACTGACCTTGTGATGGCACGGCGCATAGCCGACGCGTCCCGAAGGCCTTGTGTAACTGGGCTCGTACCTGCTGAGCAGTCCGTGGCCGCAGCCAGTCGCCGGACCGCGCCGCGAATCACCCGAAACGGACAAAAGACCGGGTGATCAGCCCCGCTTAACACGGGAACCGCACCCCGCCAGCAACCCGTAACCCGTGGTCAGCGAGTTCTGCCGTTGGACGCTGATTAAGTATCTGACCTGGGCGGATGCGCAGGGGGTGGCGGATGTTGCGGTGATGGCAGGCCCTGTTTCAAGATCAACACAAGCAAGGGCCATGATCAACCCAAGGTCAGTGTTAGTTTTCGTCTCATGCACCGGATACGCCAGCCGACTGGCAAGACTTGCCGACCGGGGCTTCCGCCTATTCGGGTGCGTTGAGGGTGGCTTCGGTGATGGCCGTGTCGTCCGGTCCATGGCCGCCGCGAAAGGTCAGACAGGTGGCGGCTCGATGTCGCAGACGGCCCGCTTCCGGGCGGCGGCCTCCACCGCCTCGGGGTGAGCGTTGCCCAGTGTGCGGTGGTAGCGATCGATGGCGTCGGTGAACAGCTCATGGAAGGCTTCTCGTTCCCCGAGGGCACGCAGGTCCAGGGCCAGGTTAACCGCGCCGCTCAGGGTGTAGGGGTGATCCTCCCCGCTCGACTCCCGCAGCGCTGCGAGCGATCGCTCGCCGATCTCGCGGGCCGCTTCCAGGTCACCGAGTTCGGCTAGGTCGCTGGCCAGGTTGACCGCACAGCTGAGCGTGTACCGGTGGTTCGGCCCGAACACGGCACGGAGCTGCTGAAGCGCCTGCTCGTTGAGGGCTCGCGCCCCTCCGGCGTCCCCCGTGGACCGCATCAGCGCCGCCAGGTTGACGGCCGCGCCGGCTGCGTACGGGTGATCCTCCCCGAGCACTTCCCGGAAGCCACGTAGCGCGATTTCGGCGTAGCCCTGACCCTCGGCATACCGGCCCAGGCACCTGTGGTCGTTGGCGAAGTTCGTCGTAGCCGCCAGCGTTTCCACATGCGTGTCGCCGAACTTGTGGCGATGCCGGTCCAGCACGTCTGCGGCTAGGTCGGCGGCCTCTTCATAACGTCCTGCCTTACGCCGGGAGACCGCGAGGTTTTTCATGGCGCGCAGGGTGTCCGGGCTGTCGGGACCGAACACCTCGCGATACCGGACGTACGTTTGTTCCTGCATCGAGAGTGACTCGTAATACCGCCCGAGTTCGCGCAGGTCGCGGGCAGTATCGTTGACTGCGTAGAGAGTCGAGAAGGCGTCCGGGCCCAATATGCGGGCGAGGACGTCGGCGCCGTGGCGGTTGATTTCGAGCGCAGCCATGAACTCGCCGGCCAGACGATGGTCCACCGCGAGGTTGTGCGCGTGCCGGAGTGTCTCGGCGTCGTCTCGTCCGCGCTCTCGGGTAAGGACTTCTACCGCATGCCTGTCGAGCTCCCGCGCCGCCATGAAGTTCCCCAGCCTGCGCAGGTTCGCCGCGAACCCGCCGATGGTCACGAGCGTGTCCGGATGATCGGGTCCGAGGCGGCGGAGCGACAGGTCGTAGCTCGCCCGCTGGACAGCGAGCGCCTCGGCGAACCGGCCCAGGCCACGCAGTGCGCTGCCTTGTTCCCGCCGGATGAGTATCAAGTCGTGGTCAATCTCGTCCAGCCGGGCCGACCAGGCGCCGAGCGCAGTGACGGAAATATCCAGTGAGGACTGGTACTCGCCACGAAGATTAAGCATGTGTGCCTCATGGCACACGAGTGCCCGGACGGCGGGATCGGGGTCTGCGAGCGCGCCAGACGAAATCACGTGCGGTAGCAGCATGTCGTATATCGGCCAATTGGCGGGCGCCCGGGGGTCTCCGGGGTCAGCCGTGGTGAGAAGCTTGTGCGCGAACTCCCGGTAGGCCGCTTGCTGATCCGCTGGAATCAGCTCACGCGCCACCGCCTGGACGAGCCGGTGCTGCTGAAGTGTCGGTTCACGGGCCGAACCCTGGCTGACCCTGGCGAGCGAATATGACCGGACGGCCTGAAGGATCTCGGCTCGCTGGCTCGCTGATCTCAAGGCATCGTGCAACCCCGCGGGCAAGGCACCCTCCGGGGCGGAGATGAACAGGTCCAGGGGGACGGGGTCCGGCCCGACGAAGGCGCACAGGTTGAGCAGCTGGATTGCCGCGGGGCTGACCTCCCGGAGCTGGTTCATCGAGATTGTCCAGGTCACCGCCACCGAAGCCTCGTAATTCGGGAAGCGTCCCGTGCTGAGCACCTCGGAGGTGTGCTTGCTCAGCAGCGAGAGGTAGTCATCGAGAACCATGCCGGTGGCCGACAGCCAGCCCGCGGCGTGCTCGAGGGCCAGCGGCATATCGCCGAGTTCCGCGGCGAGCCGGTCGGCGTCGGACGCGGACAAGCCAGGTGACCTGCGCCGCAGGAATTCGATACTCTCCGGCCTGTCGTAGACGTCGACATTCAGCGCGTCCGCGTGGCGGTCCCAGGTCTGGTCCCGGGACGTGATGAGAACATCCCCATGTCCGCTCGGCACGAGCGACTGGATGAGCGACTGGATAGAAGTAGGCCGGCCCGCGTTGTCGAAGATGAGAAGCCACCGCTGGTACGGCTGACCTGTCCGCAGCGCGTCCTGGGCGGCCCCGATCAGCTCACTGATCTCGGTCTGCGGCCCTCCTAGATCGAGCCGCACCGCGAGATCCGCCAGCGCCCTCCTGGCCGTCGCCTGCTTGCCCGCGGGAATCCACCACACCACGTCGTAGTCGGCGGCGAAGCGGTATGCGTATTCCACCGCAAGCTGGGTCTTGCCGATACCAGCCAGCCCCTGAAGCGAATGCGGCACCAGTGCGGTTACGTCCGTGGTCAGGTGTCGCCGAAGGTTCCGCAGCATCTCGTCGCGGCCGGTAAAGAAGGGATTCCGGGCCGGCAGGTCCGGTGACCAGACCGCCGGGCGGCGTCCGGGGAACCGGGTCATCGGCTCGAAAATGGCTTCCGGCGCGGGGGCTCGGCTGCCCAGCACCCGGCTGAGCAACCGCCTGGCGGCGGTACGGTCGTCGCTGACTTCGCGGAGGTCGGCCGGTGAAAGCGGCCAGAACCGGGCCGGAAGCTCGCATCTGCGCACGAGTACGGGTATCAGCACGCCCGGATGCTCAGCAGCCCACGCAGCAGCGGTCTCCCCGGCCTCCGGCGTCGGCACGGCCGTGCGGATGTAATTGCTGCTCAGCACCGCGATGCAGTGACGGTAGCCATCAGCAGCCTGGCGCAGGGTCTCAGCGAGATCAGTGGTGGGCCCTCCGGACGACTCAAGAGCATCGACGGCGCAGCCGGCTCGCTGCAACTGTTCGCTGATCCACTCCGCCCACATGAAGTCCGGTCCGGCATAGCTGACCAGAATCGGGGAATCGGCCTGGCCTTCGGACGACATGAGCGCCTCCCCGCGCACCGATTCCTGTCACCTCATGTGGCAGGACACACGCTATCGCACGGACGGCTCGATGCCGAGGTCCGCGATCCACTGAGTGAGTACGACCGGATCCGGAGCGCCACCGCCGAGTGCGCGCACGCGCACGGCTATCGCGCGAACCAGCTCGGGATAGTCCGCGAGAAACGACGCCGCCTTGTGCGCTTCGCCGTCGCGCAAGGCGAGGGCGAGCCCGGTCCAGCCGCCCGGGTCGCCGGGATCGCGGGCCAATTCCCTTTTGTAGCCCGCTAGCGCCTGCTCGTGGCGGCCTTGCGCATAGTCGATGTCGGCCGTCGTCGGGCGGGGGCCGTCTCCCAGGTCGTCGGGCGTCGCCCGACGCGCTCGCAGCAGCCTGGCCGACCCAAGCGGCCCGCGTTCCCCGGCGCGCAGGGTGACCGTGGTCATCTCGGGGGTGACCGCTGGCTTTGACTCATTCAGCCACGCATGGGCGTGCCTGTCGGTCACCGCGGGATCGGGGCGCAGGTGGCGCATGCGCCACGTCATCCGGTCGCACATCCCGCGATCGACCGCCCGGCGGCGCGGCGCGCAAGGAATGGGTGCGGAGCCCAGTTGAGCGAGCGTGCCGGCCATCCCGGCGATGAAGCGCGTGCCCGCGTGGGTGAGCGCCCCAGACGATGAGAGCTGGTCGAGCGCTTCGTCTACGGCATCGCACCAGTACACGAGTTCTTCGGCGGCCATGGATCGTAGTGGTGCGCCGCCGGATCGCATGGCCTCATGCCAGAACCCCGCCACGCCGAGGTGGGCGTACGCGCCGTGCAGGAGAGCATTGGGCGGACGCGGGTCGTCACGCCACCGCGCGTACCATCGAGCTCGCGAGTCGTTCGTGTGCAATGGCACAAGATGGTGCAGCGCCGCGAGCTTTCCGTGCTGCGATTCGTGCAGCAAGGTCAGCGCGAGGCTTTCGGTGTCCGACGGCGGAGTGAGCAGCACGGCACCGAAGGCATCTGCCGCGGTCACACTGGTGCTCGCTCCTTCACTCCGGGACGTCAGAGGCGTGAGTACGCGCAGCCCGGTCGAGATGGCCTCGGCGTGTTCCGGATGCCGGCGGACAAGAAGCCGCCAAGCCGCGTGAAGGACGTGCTCCCATCGGGTCACCTGGTCCTGGGTCAACGGCGAGGCCAGCAGCAAACTGGCCGGACCGCGAAAGGGACCGGCGTCCTCGAGCCACACCCTCAGTTCGAGTCCCTGCGCACTGGCCCGCAGTTGCCGAACGGGACGCCATCCGGGGGCGATTGCCTTGTCGTCGAGGGGTATCCGAATCGACTCTTCTCCCGCGACGACTATGGCATCGCCGTTGCTGAGTGGCTGGATGCGGGCCGTTTGGGCGCCGGGCGTCCGGAGCGATACTGACCCCACGGTGGGCAGGCAAATCATGTCGTCCCAGACCGGGACCTCGATCTCGAAGCCCCGGTTAGCCCTGAGTGCCGCGGTAGCCGCCAGGCAGGAAAGGTATCGGTGGTTATGGTCGCCGCCGTCACGCAGGCACGCAGCGGCCCACAGGCCCACGCACGGCAGTGTGAGTACGGCGCGGATCACGTCGGGACGATCATGCTGGACGTCGGCGAGCAGGGTGTACGCCGTGTCCAGGGAGGCAAGGGTCCCGGGTGATGCCCGCGCCGATTCGCGCACGGCCTGGAGCAGCAACACCCGCCTGCTGAACTGGCCGGCGAGCAGCGTCTCGAGGGCTCGGCCGTCGCCGCCCCCGGCCGAGAGCAGGGCGAAGTCGCGGGCAGAGATGATGTGGGATCCGATCATCTGGATCCGGCTTCAGGTCGGCGGAGATCAGAGTAGACGCGTCCCGCGATGTGTCCGATCAGACGACTTAGGTCCGCGCAGTAGACCGACGGGTGGCCGAAACCATGTCCCGCGCGATACCGGTGCGCGTACTGGCCGCCCCCGCACACGGCGACGACCGGGCAGGACGTGCAGGTGGCGCAGAGCGCATCGCGTCCGGATTGCAGGCCGGTGAAAACGGGGTGCTGGCGAGCTTCGTCGAAGGAGTGGGTGAGCACGGATGTTCCCGTCGACGGGGCGCCGTGGTAGGCGCTCTTCAGCGAGTCCACCGCTTCGATCTCGCCGTCGGTTTGTACCACGGCGAAGGCGGTCGGGCCGCCTCCGATAGCCTCGATGGCGGAGTTGCCGCCCAGCATGAGCTGAAGCGTCTCGTCGAACAACCGGATACGGGCGCTCGAGGTGGGCGCCTTGTACCACTCGTCGAAGATCGGGATTAGCCAGTCAGCGTACGGTGCGTCGCCTGGGTCTCGTGTTCGCGGCGGCGGCTGTGACCAATTCGCGTGCGGTAGAAGGAAATCCAGGGTGGGCGGGCAGTAGCTGGCCAGTGCCCGGTATGTGCCGAGCGGGTCATTCGCGAGATCGATCGCGCACAGAATCCCGGCGAACAGCGGACGGTACCGTTCCGTGGCCAGTAGCGAGAGGGCTCGCGTCACGTCTGCAAAACTAGACCTCCCGTCCGCGCGGACGCGATGCCGGTCGTTCGCCTGACGGCCGCCGTCGAGGCTGATGCCGACGCGGACCCGGTGACGCGCGAACAGCGTAAGAAATCTCTCGTCCAGTAGTACTCCGTTGGTCTGCACGGTCAGGTCCGCCTGGGTTCCCCGTGGCATCGCGGCATGAACGGAGGTAATCACGTTCTCGAGGGGCGCCGGGCCGGCGAGCAATGGTTCACCGCCGTGCAGGCCGACCCGGACTCTGCTGAGTCCGTGTGCCCGCGCATGCTCCCCGATTCGCCGGGCCGTCGCTTCGACGATCGGCGGGCTCATCACGGTCGGCTGGGAGCGCCAGGTCTGATCAGGCCCGGCGTATACGTAGCAGTAATCGCAGGCCAGATTGCACCTGCTCGCCACCTTTAGCACGAATTCCCGGAACGGAACTTGTCTTGGTCGCTGCATTGCTCAGAAAATGCAATCGTTGAAGCCGGCGAAGGTTTCCTCTCCCTGCGCCGTCTCCCGCCGGATCCGGAGCAATGCCCTGCGGAGCGCGGGGCGATTCGCGAGGCCGTCGGGATCGAGGTCGGCGGACGGGTCGCAAAGCTGGCGGATCCGCTCCAATGTCATGCCGGTAAGATCAATAAGGGCTGAGCTGTCCTCGGCTGGGGGCTCGCTCAACTCATGATCTCCCGGGCGCGTTTCAGGTTATCTGCCGCAATTATGTCGCGATATCACGCCGGGGGCTACCGTGAGCAGGTTCGGCAGAGCGCCCTTGGGGCGTTACCTGAGCCCGGCCCATCGACTTCAGGCGACGCCGTGTGTGTCCGGCATCGCCGCGTTCTGGGGGAGTCCCGGATCCCGGGGAAGTCCGGCGCCGGGGAAGCTTGCGTCCTGCGCCAGCGTGATGCTTGCCGCGGCTGTCCGAGAAGCGGGAACCGGTTCCGCGGTCCGGCCGGCCTGCTCCTTCCGGCTCTTCCTGAGCTCTTTCCGGTTCAGCAGTTGCTCGCTATACAGGGTGTCCGAGCCCATCAGCTTGACGGCGACGGGGACCGCGAGCAACGCGGTGGCCAGCACCCACCCGCTCCGGCATGTCTCCGCTGCAATGACGGTGATCGCGATTGGTGAGCGGGCGGCGGCGCCGAGGCACGCGGCCATGCCGACGGCCGCCAGCAACGCAGGTGACGCGGGCACCACGGCGTGCGCCCCGGCCATCTCGCTGAGCCGCCACAGCGCGGCTCCGGCGGTCGCGCCGACGACCATGCCGGGGCCGAAGACACCGCCGGAGCCGCCCGAGCCAATCGACAGTGACGTGCCGAGAATCTTCGCCAGCGGCATCGCGACCAGCACCAGCAGTGACAGGTGCAGCACGCGCTGCGGACTGAGCACGTCCTGGATGGTGCCGTACCCAGTGCCCAGCACACCAGGGACGAACAGGCCCAGTGCCCCCGTTGCCAGTCCCGCGACGCCAATCCGCAGCGGGCGCCACTTCCGCCACCTACGGAAAAGCCGCTCTACGCCATAGAAGGTCACGGCGTAGAGCCGGGCCAGCCCTCCGCAGATGAGCCCGAGCAAAGGGAAGATCAGCAGCTGGGCAAAGGCGGTGATACGCATCCCCGGCACATGACCGAACATCGGCGTCCACCCGTACACCCCGGAGAACTCCACGTACGCGACTCCCGAAGCGATCAGCGAGGGAATCAGCATCGCCCACTCACGGTCCTTGCGGAACAGTATCTCGACGCCCAGCAGCGCACCGCCCACCGGCGCGCGGAAGATCGCTCCCACTCCTGCGGCCAGCCCCGCCGTGACCGCAGTGCGCGCCTCGTCGTGGTCCAGCCCTAGAGCCCGGGCGATGAACGACGCGGACGTGGCCGCCATCTGCGCGGTGGGTCCCTCGCTGCCCCCCGACCCGCCGGAACCGATCGTGATCGCCGATGCGATCATCTTGACCGGCAACGCCCGTAGACGTATCCCTGCGGGGTTGGTGTTGATCGCGCGGATTGCTGCGTCGGTGCCGTGTCCCTCGGCCTCCTGCGCCACCCGGGATACCAGCAAAGCCGCTATGAGCGCTCCGGCCGCCGCCAGCAGCGGGATCGCCCACATCCGGGTGAACCCGCTCGCCGGGTGAAAACCGCCAGGGCTCGCCGCGATCGTCGCCGGGTGAAATCCGCCGAGGGCACCCAGCAGCCACCGGGTACACCATTCCACGCTGCCGTAGAAGGCAATGGCCATCCCGCCGGACACCGCGCCGATCACCACGCCGAGCGTGATCCACTTCGGCACGGGCCGCCAGGCGCGCAGGGAGGTCATCGCAGCGACTCTTCTAGTGCTCGGGCCGCCTGGTAGCTAGGGTGCTCGCGCGGGAGCGAAGGCAGCAAATCGGTCAGGATGGTACGCGCCTCAACGTCCCGGCCTTCCGCGGCGTATGCACGAGCCAGCCCCAGGCGCGTGGAGAGTGTATCGGCATGCCCGGCTCCCAGTGCGGAAGTCAGCGCCGCGATCGCTTCGGTCAGCAGATGACGTGCCTCGACCAGGTCGCCCCGGTGTCCCTCGAACTCGAACCGGGCGGTCAGTGAGGCCGCGAGCTCGGCCTGCCGCCGCGGCATCTCCGGGTCCTCGGGCACCGTCTCACCGATCGCCTGGCGCAGCATCCTGACCGCTTCGTTCGCATAGTCCTTCCGCCCGCTGGCCACCGCCAGATCCCGCATCGCGATCCCGCGCCCGGTCAGGTACGCGCCGGTTTCCGGGTGCCCGGGCGCGGCCAGGCTGACCGCTTTCCCGTAACTGTCCGCAGCCTCTCGCAGGGCGGCGCTGTCGCCGGAGACGTGACCGCGGTCCAGCAGCGCGGCCCCCAGCCCGGCGTACCGCCCGGCCAGCTCGTGTGCCCGGATGCCGTACAACTCCTCCTCTCCCGCCCCGCTAAGTTCGATGGCGCGCCGGATGAGATCGGTGGCCTCGCCCAGGTCCGTATTCCAGGATTCCCCCTCCCCGGAACGAGTGGTGGCCTCTGTTCCGCTGACTCCGCGACGGTACGCGGCGCGCGCCCGCAGCGCCGCGCTCAGATCGGTGAACAGCTTCGCGCGATCGTCGCGCGTAAGCGCCTCCTGGTGCGCCGAGGCCCGCCGGAGCCACGCGACGGCGTCATCGAGGTCTTCTGGTGAACCGCGGCGCAACAGCAGTTCGGCGAGCGTGGCGGCGTAGCGCGGGAAGTCCTTACCGCCTTCTCGTACGGGTCCCGTCGCCATCGAGGCCGCTGCCACGGCCTCCTCGATGTCGGCGCGCGACCCGGTGCGCGCGTGCCGCAAGCCGAGCGCCGTCGCGAGCTGCTCCAGTACCGGGGACATCGCGGCCCCGGGCCTCGCGTCCCGGACCGCCTGGCGCAGCACGTCGATGGCCTCGTCCAGGTCCTCGGGATCAGCCAGCCCGAGATAGCGCGCCCGTAGGGCCGTGGCCAGCTCAAGAGCCACGGTTGTGTCCGCGGGCGAAGCGGCCGGCCGTTCCGTATGACCGGTAACTGGGGGTGGTGCAGTGGTGGTGCGCCGAAGTACGGCGATCGCCGCGTCGATGTCCGTGATCCGGCCGGTGCGCCGGTAACGGCGGATCAACGTGGCGGGCAGCTCGGCGCCGCCATCCGGGGCGGGCGGCCCGTCCGGCGGGACATTGGTGACCATGCCAGTGATACGCGCCAGTACGTGCGAGGAGATCTCGGCGAACGGACCGTTCACCGAGGAGATCACCGTCCGCGCTCCAGGCACCGGGACGACGCCCGCGAACTCGTCGGCGCCCCGGCCGAACCGCGCGTTCAGCTCGCGGGAAACGGTCGTCAGGACGTGGCGGGCGTCGGCCCGGCCGAGTCCGCTCAGCAGGAGGTCCCGCACGCCCGGTGCGAACTCATACCGCCAGCGCCGCGATTCGCCTGGCTCGCCAGGTACGCCCCGGGTGATGACGAGCCCGCCGAGCAGCACCTCGGCGAGGTGGGACGGGCCGCTGCCGGGCAGCATGGCCTGCTGGACATGCCGGATGACCGGCAGGCTAAGCGGTGCGGCGGCCAGGTAGGACGCCAGTCGCTGGGCCTCGGGGCTGGCCTGCTCGACGAAGTGGCGGACACGATCCTCGGCGGTGGCGTCCGCTGGTTCCGGTGCGGGTGCGGAGGTTTCCGGAGCGGGGCCTGCTGGTGCGAGGGTGACCGCACAGTCCAGCGTCGCGCCTTGGCCGACGCCGACGAGACGAGCCCAGCCGCGCAGCCAGTCCGGCCCGATCTCTAGCACGGGGACGGGGACGGGCGGCGCGGCCGCGGCGTTCTTGGCGGCGTCCAGGAGCCGGTGCCAGCGCGCCCCGCGCCCGCGCGGGGTGAACTCGAGCTCGGCGTTAGGCGCGGCCTGGCGGGCGGCAGTCAGGCGTCCCCGGACCGGGCTCAGCGCCGTGCGCAGCCACAGCTGCTGGGGGAGCGGCTGCAAGATCGCGACCGGGCCTCCGCTGCCCCACAGGCGCAGCGTCCGCGCCATCGCGCCTGAGCTCCATGCCGACCCGGCTCCGTCGGTGAGCACCAGGATCACCCGTCTGCCCGTCGGGTCGAGCAGCTCCGCGGGATGGCGCGGCGCCGGACTGGCGCGAGTCGAGTGAGCGATCCCGCGCACCCTGCCGTGATCGGTGTGCAGGTACCACCGTTGCAGTTCACGGAAGGCGGCGAGGCGCTGCAATGCGACCAGGAGTTCCGCTTCGAGTTTGGCCCAGATGGCCATCGCCGGGCCGGTATCCACGACAAGCGCAAGTGAGAAGCGGCGCTCGCTGCCGGCGTGCAGCACGGGCATCAGTGCTCCACTGCGCGCGCTCGCGTCGACGGTGGCGGTCTCGTCCAGTGTGCGGCGACTGAGGTCGGGCGCGCGGAGCTTCAGCGGCCGCAGCGCCCGCATAAGCGCGAGGCTGCCGGGCAGCGCGGTGCTCGCCGGAACCGGAATGGACATGCCGGTGCCGAGAAGGCCGCTCCCGCGCGTGCCGGGTGACGACGGAAGGTAAAGCGGTAGCTGTCGTGCGGCCGGGCCCGGCGTTCCGGATTCCCCCTTGCTGACCTCGGGCGGGGCCTCAGGCTCGGGCTCTGGCTCGGGGGGCGTGCGCGGCGGTTCGCCGGGCGCCTGCCGCGCGGGCGGGGTCGCGTAGCGGGCGAGCCAGAGCGCCTCGGCCACCTCAAGTGGGGTGACGTCCAGGCCCGACTTGGTCAGCAGGTCGATAAAGCCTACGACGTTCATCGGGCGCCCGCGATCAGGCGAGCCTGTCGAGGTGGCGGAGCAGCACCTGCGCCAGGTGCGTTCGATCGGCTCCGGGTTCGCGCGCGGCGTACGACGTCAGGTAGACGGCGTTCAGCAGCTGGTCAGCCGCGAGGTCGCCGTCGCCACGCCGGGCGAGGAACTCCTCGAGCAGATCTTGTCCAGCGGCGGCCAGGTCCGGGCCGAGGTGGCTGGTGACAATTCCGGCGAGCTGCTCGGAGCTGGGCACCGGAAGGTCCAGCCGCAGGCAGCGCCGCATGAAGGCGGGCGGGAACTCGCGCTCGCCGTTGCTCGTCAGAACGATGAACGGGAACGCCCTGCACAGCACCTGCCCATGGTGGAGCCCGACACGTTCCCCGGAATCCTCAGTCATCACCTTCACGTCGGGCGCGCGGTCGGCGATCCGGGCGAGTTCGTGGACGGTGTATGCCGGATACTCGAAGAGGTTGAGCAGGTCGTTTGGCAGGTCGACGTCGCTCTTGTCAATCTCGTCGATGAGCAGTACGCGCGGCCGTTCGAACGGGAGCAGCGCGGTGCCCAGCGGGCCGAGCCGGAGGTAGTCGCCGATGCCGGTCACGTTGGCGGTGGTGCCGTCCCGGCCGTCTAGGTTCACGTCCTGGAGGCGGCCGAGGGCATCGTAGGAGTACAGACCATCCTGCAGGGTGGATCGGCTGGTGATCGGCCAGCGCAGCACCGGGCCAAGCCCAAGTTCATACGCGACCGAATAGGCCAGCGTCGACTTGCCGGTTCCCGGCTTGCCGGTGACGAGCAGCGGGCGGCGCAGGTAGAGCGCGGCGTTTACTAGCTCGATCGCCTCGGGATCAGGCCGGTAGCTGCTGGCAATCCGTAGGTCGCCCAGTTTGCCGCGCCAGGGGCCGTCGGTGCTTTCGCGATCGGGACGCTGCGGGACCGGTCTCGCAGGACCGCCGTCGAACGTTCGCCACGGGGGCGGCGGCGGAAGGGCATCCGCTCCCCCATGTGGTTCGCTGGTGCCACGGTAGATCAGCCAGTCCGTCAATGTGCAGCCAGCCCTCGTGGATGCGGTCCTCGGTGCGGATTGTCCCATAGCAAAGTGCTTTCGCTCAATGCTCCGGGCGAAAGACGCAGGTCTTTGAGTTTTACCGGCAGCAGGTGGACCGGTTCCGGTGACATGTTCCTTCTAACGGCCTGCCGGAAAATCGTACCGTCGCAGGGACCGTTGTTGTTGCCGGTGCGAGTCCCGTCGTGCGCCCGGCAGCAGGTCAGCCGCCAGAGCGCGACGCGCATGCCCGCGTCCAGGGCCGCGTTTAGTGCGCCGGTATTCGCGCTGGCAGGCCCGGGCATTCCCAGGGCCGCGCGCTCTCGCCTGGCCTCGAACCAGGGGTACAGCTGGCTCGCGGTGCGTTGGTCAACGCAGCGCAGCCACTGCATCGGCGTGACGCTCTGCGTGCTCAACCAGTCCCATTTGATCTTCGCGTGGTTGCGGTCCTCGGGTTCGTAAAAGCGTTCCCAGTCGCGGATGACGACAGGGTAGCGGTAGCCGAGCAGCATGTAGGCCTTGCGGAAAACCGGCCACAAGTGTACGGGCTCGTCGAATAGCTCAGGCGGCAGGATGAACTCGACAATTACATGCTCGCCGGGGAGTTCGCCGAGTGCTACGGGCAGTTTGCCCTTGAGGCTGGCTATGATTTCGGTCAGTTTAAGCGGTTCGTTTTCGCGCTCAATGAGGACCACATCCTCGCGGTTGCGCCAGATCGTGTAGACATATTCGTCCGGTGCGCGGTCGCAGGGCTCGAGCTGTATGACCACGGACATGGGGTTGGTCTCCGTCCCGGCTTGCCGCGTGGCTCGCCGGGGGCTGGCTCGCCAGTCACGCAGCAGCTCCCAGCTTCCCTGCCGTGCCGCTTCCGCGGTCGACCAGTCGCGGAGGTCCGGGCCGAGCGCCGGGTGGCTGGCGGCCAGTAGCCCGGCGAAGATGATCACTGGATGCGGTCTGTCCCGCTCGTGCATCAGATCGGCGAGCGCGAGCGCGACATCGCGCAGCTCCCGCAGGGGTCCCGGATCGGGGCGCAGCAGCGTACCGGCGCACTCACGGTAGAGCAGGCCGAGCCTGGCCGGATCAGTTCCGGGGAGCCGGGCCAGCAGCCCGAGCAGTTCGGCTTCGCTGTCCGGCGGCAGCAGGGCCGCGGCGGCCGATGGCCGCACGTCCCAGAGCGCTCGCTGCGCCTGGACCCAATCGCGCTGGTCACCGTGGTAACGGTCGTGGGACCGGAGCATCTCGCCCGCGACATCGCCGGGCAGGTCGTGGGCGAGGTGGATGGGGACCGCATACCCGTCCTGCTCGGGACCCGCCAGTTTCGCTACGCCGCAGACCTCCCCGTTGATGAGGTCGAGTACCGGGCCGCCGGACAAGCCCCGCCCGAACTTCTCGTTCTTCAGCCGCATCAGGTACAGGAATTTCCCCGTGTACTCCATTGTCGCGGAGAAGAAGTCCCCGGGAACGTTCCCGAACGGCAGGCGCCGCCCGGCCGCGACCATGTGCGAGCCCTCCTCGGGCTCGGCTGAGCCGAGCCGGACGCATGGATGCGCGATGTCGTCTTCTAGGCGGATGATAGCCAGGTCAGGCTCTGGCCAGATCGTGGCCGTGTCGTCCGCGCTATCCTCATGGTCGTTACCGGCCGGGGGAGGCGGACTTGCGTAGACGACCGTGCCCGACCACGGGGCGCTGTGCCACTGACCGTTGACTGGGCTCTCGGCTTGCCGTTTCACCACGTGAGAGCAGGTGAGCACGTAGCCGGGGGCCGCGAAGAAACCGCTGCCCGCTGGGCGGCCATCGGTGCTGTCGATCTGGACCAGGCAGTCGCGTAGCAACTGCCTTAGCCGTTGTTCGCTCATCCCTGGGGAGCGGGGCCTTTGTCGCCCCGCCAGGTGAGATGCAGACCGATGCTGGTGGTGCCGCCAACCTCGGCGAGCACGCCGATGACGCGTCCGGTCTTGGCCGTGAACTCGATCCCGAAGTCGATGCTGACCTCATCGGCGTCGAATTGACTCACCGCCTCGCGGACGTTAGTGACCACGCCTTCGGCCAGCTTCGTCAGCTGCTCGCTCGCAAGCTTGGGGATCTTGTCGGCGAAACCGACGTCGTGCGCGACATCGACACCGTCGGCGGGCGCTACCTGCCCGCTGACCCGGGCGTAGATGACCTGGCCGTCTGGCAGCTGGATCTGCGTGATCGTAGACATCGCTGCCCAATCTACTGGCTAGATTCGCCATCTTCGTTAAGCCTCGATTGATTCGCGATGCAATTGATACTGACGGTGGGCGGTCCCTGAGTGCCGGAGCTCGAAACGGCTACCTGTTTCGTCGCCCGGGGATCCCGTAGCTTTTCGCCTATACGACCAGAATCGGGCTGCTTGGGTGGATGTCATCACAGAGGATGAGCGGCGAGTCGTCGTCGCTTTCCAGTAGGCCGGGCCCCGTCACCCGCGAGCCGAAATGCGCGAAAAGGGCAAATCTGCGAATTAAGAACGCACAACATAAAAACGCACAACATAAAGAGGTGGCGGCCGCGGCCCTTGAGGGCAACCGGCTGGCGCAATGCCTCGGCTTAGCCCGGCGCGGGCGGCACCGGGACCATGCGGGAGCACGCGCGCGTCGTCCGCGCTGTGCGGAGTGCAGAACGATCGTGAGCATCCTCGGGAGGCCTGGCAGCCGACGCTGAACTGCTCCCGGCTTACCCAGCCCGGCGCGTGAACCGCGCCTCAGGCCGGCTCCATGCCGAATCGCGCCATCAGCGCGCGTTCCTCCTGCGTGGCCGGCGGCTGCCCGGAGGCCCATAGCCGGTGCAGTTCCTCGAAGTAGGCGTCCATGGCCGG
>Ga0182014_10004762_pt1 | contig 15378 bp, 8 predicted proteins | sample 612S2DmetaG_FD_120489 | JGI IMG/M metagenome (GOLD analysis project Ga0182014, IMG submission 120489) | Permafrost microbial communities from Stordalen Mire, Sweden - 612S2D metaG | ecosystem: Environmental > Terrestrial > Soil > Wetlands > Permafrost | place: Sweden: Stordalen | collected... | reverse complement strand
TCCGAGGAGGAAGACGATGAGACACAGGAAAGATTTCGCATCAGCTTCGGCGGGGATACGGACTCCGCAGAGGATGCAAACGCCTATTCGGAGTGACCGCTGCGAGCACTGCGGCACGATACTCACTGAGGACCCAATCTCGATGTGGGAAATCGTTGCAAATACAATCTGCGGCAGCGTCTTGCTGGCAGTGCTGGTGCTTGCCGGATTTGTCGCCTATCGATGGATTGACCGCGGTCCATTCATTGAAAATCCGATCTGGCATGTGCCACTCGAAGACTGGAGTCGTTGAGTGAACATAGCGAATCGCTGACGTATCGAAGCACACGATGGGCACGCAACTACTGTTGGCTCATCGCGATAATCGCGAGCGGGAAGAAGCACCACGAAAAAAGGCATCCGTTGTGGCGACATTCACTGGCGGGCAGGTCTTGAGATTTCGGTCGCAATGGCGACTTTCCAGTAGTGATAATCGGTCGACGGGCGCATCTGGGACAAATTGAACAGAAGCCATTGACGATCGTTGCAACGCCGCACGTCTTGTTTACACTTCCGATAGGTGCTTGTTCGCTCTCCAGCCTCTCGTGGTCCACAACGCATTGGAAGAACTGCCTTTCATGAGTGGTGAGGGTACGCTCCTTGCAGAAGCTGGTCGAGATAATCGCTCGTAATCTGATCCGCAGAGACAACCTCCGCTCCCAGATTCGCCACGAACTGCATCGGAACCACTTTGCTTGTGACGAGCAGTGGCGCAATTCGGAGATCGTCGATCCCGGTCACGGTTGAGAGCCCGCCCCTATTACCATCCAGGAATTGCACCCGTTGAGTGTGCTTATCAAGATCGTCGCCGGCTTTGCCGCGGAAACGCACTAATTGTGCCGTGACTTCGCCGATGGTTCTGGCGAAAAGCAGTTCTTTGCATTCGCAAATGCAGACGGTACGCTGGTTCCACGCCAGGACGTCTACATCCCCCAGGCCTGCCTCGGCGGGAGCGCCGAGTTCGGTCATTGCGACCTCTACGCGCATCTTCCAGCCGGCCTCGGCGAAGATTGTGCCGATGGCTCGATTGAATTCCAGGCCTCGTCTCCCGTTTACCGAACCGCAGAATTCCTTCATCCCACTGGTCAGAAAATACTCGGTCTCGAATGCACCATGGAAGCACTCCATGACCGTATGCCGGAAGCTGTCTTCGCAGAAGCCAGGAGCGTACAAGATTTGGCCGTCTCCCAGGTCGATGATCGGTCTCGCCATCAAGGAAAGCCTCCTCCGAAAGCGCCATGGAAACCAGTCCTTATCCTTGAATGGTTTCTGAGCCGCATCCCATCGATCACGCGGCCTCAAAACGAAGCTGCGCCGCAGCGCTTCGATCTCACTCTGCGTGAAACCTCCGCGAGCCAAAACATCGTTGAAGGAAGCTGCGTCACGGGTGATCACCGTCGCTTGGAATTCGACCGCATCTTCCCCAAGACGAACCCCGACCTCCGCCAGTCTTGCCGGGCTTATCCCGAATTCCTGAAGAAAACCTTCGACGAACGCTTTTCCGAAAATCTCCTCTTCGGGTGTGGGAGTATTCGCCTCAGGCTCAAAAAGATCGTCGTATCTCCGGACATCGGACAGATGACTCCTCTCAAAGTGACTGGTCATGTATGGAACCATGACGCCCATGAAGTTATCTTGGAAACTGAAGTCGCCTAGCGTGGATACTCCGACTCGCGGGTCCGCACAGCGGGCTCGTATTGCATCCGAATGCGCCGCCGTCGCAATCAGCAGCAGGATCTGGCTTCCGAGGTAGTCAAGATCCGCCTGGGTCACCAGTCGACCGCCCGCCAGCGGACAGGTGCAAACCGCCATTTCTATGAGAATGCGATGTGTGATCTGCGTTCGGTCCCGCTTTTCTTTTAGTGTCTGGGACACTTTCAAAATATCCTCGCGGTCCTTATGCAGGGAAAGCACGGCTCTGCTTGTCTTTTGCCAACGCTCAAGCTCGCTCAGCAGGCGCTCATGGTTGGTCATGCATGCGGAAATCAAATCATGGCGATCGATCGCGCGCAACCGAATCTCAATCCTCTTCCAAAAAGCATCCACGAGTCGATGCAGCAGTTCGTTCGAAGAATCGATGGAGTCCGTCTTCAAGGGCGCGCTCAGAGAGGCCTCTTGCGCGATCTGGATCGCGCCGAATGCCACTTCGTCGTTGTGCAGGAGTTCAGGGCTTTCCGGATCGAACCCGTGCAGGAAATCCCGTACATCTCTTGCCGGGAATAGATGCATGAAACGGTCGTCATTTGAAAGATCCAGCGATGCTTCGATCGCTTCGATTCTGGCCTGATCCTCGCCTACACCCGCGATCGCCAGTGCAATTCGGACAAGGGCATTTACCAGGATTCGCTCCGCCTGATTTGCCGGTGAGTATTCCATCGCAAGCAACCCGACCGGCAACCGAAGCGTCGCGACAGTGCCCGACACCTCGAATTCCAAAGAGGCGACCGGCGCGGCGGCCATCACTGTCTCTCGGGAGAAATCCCCAATCTGTTCGATCTCGCTCACATCGAGCGTCAGGACCGGATGGATGTCTCGAAGTTCGGGAATGCAATCATCGAATGAGCTGGCGATCCGATCCAGCCAGTTCACGACGGTTTCCCACAATTGGTAAATCAAGTCCTTGCGAACGGGATCGGGGTTGGTTGTATGGCAATCGACCCACCATGCTCGTATCGTGGTTTCGACGGCACCTTCCAGAACGCCTGGTCTCCTTCCGGAAAGTGCGCCGTATGTCTTCCGTGCGGCATCTTCCTTGAAATACGAACGGCTATTCAGCTTCCGCACTCGCTCCCATCTGGCTCGGTCCGGCCGGTAAATGCAATGGTCGTCGATTCCGATTCGGTTCTCGACACGCATTTCGAAGATGAATTCCGCTCCGTATGATACGTAGTTCGGCGAGTCAGTGCCGGAATCACGCGGAAAGAAGCGATAGTCGTTGTGCGTCCACATGGAAAAGAGATTCGCGTCGCTGATTGGCTGAACGGCAATTCCGAGCTCTTCGAGAGCTCTGCGTTGCATGGATAGCTTCCATAAGAGCAGCCTCCATCGGCGTTCGTTGGCCATCAGCCGGTCAAAGTCCGCGGATGACCAGGCCTGCAATCCGCATCCGGACGGCAGGCTCTGCGGCAGTTCAATCGCGCAACCCCTCCAAACGCCGCCAATGATCACCAGTGTCAATCCGCCGATGCAGTTCCCGTCGTCGAGAAGCTTTCTCGTGCTGTTCTCAATGAACTCCGCAATGGTCTCGCGGAAAGTTGGTTCCCATCGGGCGTTGGCGCCCTTCGCTTCGATGTCATACACGTCATCGTGGAGGAACAGGAGATGGAGATACTTGTCGCGATCGAATCGGAAAGCTACCTGGCTGACATACCGCGCCGGGGGAAACCCGCTCTCCGGGAGAAGCCGAGTCAGGAAATCCACCCGCGCGATCCCACGCGCGCTCTCATGCAGTGTCCGAGCGGCCTGGAGACCGCCAAGCCCGTTCTCCAGACCCGGAAGCATGTCAAGCGCCTTTACGGACGAAAAGGTATGTGCGATCACGGCCATTGGAACAGCCGTGGGATGCGCGATGATCCATGAATCGCCGAGGGCTAGAAGGGGCTTGCGTCGAATCGCTCCCGAGACCGAGAGCCGGGCGCCTGTACAGAAGTCTTCAAAAGGAATTGAAAATGCATCGAGAGACTCGGGCTCGATTTCAAGCTCGGCAAGATCGTCAGCATGAAGCAACGACGAACGGCTGAGAGTCCCAAGCTCTCCATCGGTTTCCGGGAGCCACACGTCTTTCGACTCGAACTCAGGCTTGCCCGTCCACCGAGGATAGCCTCTCCGTGAAGCGAGCAAATCCGAGATCTTCAGTAAGGAACGGCATTGATTGCGAACGGGCTCAAGCGCTTCGGGTCCTCTCGCCAATGCGTCCAGGACATCCTGGGTGTAGTAATCCGGATGGCTCGAATCGCCATTAAATACACGATAGTTTCCCGAGGTGGTCATCACATTCCCGATCGCGACATCTTCAGCCGGATCTTCGCGATGGGACAAAAGCGATGCAGCCAGGAATCGATTGAGCCAGCGATCGAGTGATCGAACGTCCGCCGGGCGTGCGCCGTGACAATGGATTGCGACAAGGTGAAACAAGGCATCCAGGCGCACAATTGAATTGCGGTTCTCCGCAATGGACTGAAGAGCGGCGATCGCAGTGACACAGGAAATGGGATCGAAGGACCGCAGCTCTCCGACCAACTCTCCCAAACCGCTGCCGATAGTTTCGAATGTCTGGCCTTCGATCTTCTGAGATTCCTCGAAGTAAGCTTTTAGCGCAGCAACGATAGGAGGTGATATCCCACTGGCGTCACCATGACACTTCTTGAATTTCTTGCCTGATCCGCAAGGGCAAGGATCGTTACGACCGGTCTTCTTCATGTGGCGTGTCGCGCGTTCATTTTATATATAGTTTAGAGGTTACGGTCCCACCCGATCGATTCGGCGTGAGGAATCATAACGCTCTCGAACAAGAATCTCAGCCCTAGTCGGCCCTCAAATTCGCGGCTTAGCGGCCGGTGCACGGGAATGCCGGATGAAGCGCCGGACTACAAAAGATGTCCCGTGGCGCGGAGCCGCTCGGAATGCGGCGACCAGTGATGGTGCATGGAGAGCCGGAATTTGGCAGGCCCTTATCCGGGTAAATGAGGGAGGGCAAGTCAGCCTCGCAAGAAGTAGGTAATGGGAAACGTTGCAGGCAACTCCGTTATCCCGGTGTGATGTGGATCACTTTTGCAGGTCTCAGGATCAATCCGGTCATGGAGCGAGAAAAATATAGCGCACCGGCCAGAGATCACCCTCTGCTCGATCCCTTTTCCCCGTTGCACCACCAGTGGACCGCCTGAATGTTTTCCGGATGATCATCTCGCCAGGCTCCGCCCATGCCACGGGGATTGATATGGTCGGACACCACGTCGCCGTAGTCGGTCAACTTTTCATTGCGAGGGCGAATATGCCCCTCTGGGCGACAATCTTCTTGTCCATCAGCTTTCGCGTTTCCGCGTTCGAACGGATCTCGCGATAACCTCGAGGGTGATGGGAATCGTCGGTCCTGCGCACTCCCAGCTGGCGCTGGTGTCTTTCTCTCGGGATCGCTTCCCTGCCGCAGCAGAATTGAGAGCGGTGAATTGGACACAGTTGATTTCGGCGGAGTCTCATGGTTTCCTCCAGTTTGGCGTTGAGGGGATCGATCAAGGGGAGCCTTCGCAGTACGCCTCAGGACGGAAGGCGAGAGCACGAATCAAGACATATCTGACGAATGGAGGGCGCTGAATGAGTCCCAAAGCGGAACGAGCCAAGGGAAGGTCGCCAAGATAAAACAGCATGACCGAAAAGAAGCGCAGCATTTCATCCCGGCGATGACCCCGAAGTCCGGAGAGTCGCTCGGGCCATGGTTTGTGCGATTCGATAGGATCCGATCCGTCGATAAGGCATCTGAAGAGTATAAAAGCCTTAAGAATCTGCGCTTTGCGTCCATCAGTGCCGATTTCATGCCTGCACTTGTACAGCGTCTTGGCGCATTCTTTAGCAGATTTGGAGCGCCGGACCTAGTCTAGTACAGAGTAAACAAGCGCCGAAAAATTCGGTATCTGAGTGAGGTGGATACCCATCTGATACCAAATATCCTATCTACTCAGGTGGAAAATTTCCTCAGTTTGTTGCCCTTCGGCAAAATGAGACTTCTCCTGTTTCTTGAGAGCCACTGCTCGATGGCCGTCACCGTTTCTGCCTGGGTCTGAACACGCAAGGAACATTCCCATACAATTGCAACCCGCCAGCCCATTTTCCTGAGATCTGCGATGTTCCCGTTATCCCTTGCCACATTTTGAGCGAATTTTTTCGCCCAGAAAGCAGCGTTTGAGGAAGGATTCGTACTCCACCAGCAGCCCGGATGTCGATGCCAGAAGCACCCATGCACAAATATGACTGCTTTATACTTGGGGAACACAATATCCGGCTTACCCGGTAGTTCCGCCACATGAATGCGATAGCGGAAACCGGCGGAATGGAGCGCCGAGCGGATCGCCCTCTCCGGCTTTGTGTCCTTGCCACGAATGCCGGCCATCATTCGTGAACGGGTCGTCTTGTCTACGGTGTCTGCCATTGCCGCATTCCCCTGACCGTACCTATCATTATGATTGCAAGACTCATCGAAGAGAAAGAGCATGAGAATGAGCCGAAAACCGGGGGAGTTTGGCGTTGTGGATCTTTTTGCCGGTCCGGGAGGACTGGCAGAGGGGTTTTCCTCGGTCGTCGCGCCGGATGGGAAGAGGCCATTCAAAGTCGTTCTGTCGGTCGAAAAAGAACGCGCCGCCCACTCTACCCTCCTTCTCAGAACCTTCCTTCGCCAGTTCGACGACGGCTTTCCACCGGAATACTACGCCTTTCTGAATAGTGGAACAGTGGAACCCGATTGGAAGGCACTGTACCCGACGCAGTGGAAGGCGGCAAATCGCCATGCGCTTCTGCTGGAGTTGGGAAAGAAAGAAACGACAAGACTCCTGTATGAGCGAATCGACGAGATTCATGCGGAGTATGGCGAAAATACCATCCTGATCGGCGGACCGCCTTGCCAGGCCTACTCACTGGTAGGACGCGCGCGGAATTCCGGCGTCGAGGGCTATGTTGCAGAAGATGACCCTAAGCACTTCCTTTACGAGCAATACATATTGATCCTCGAACGTCTGCAACCTGCCGCATTTGTAATGGAGAATGTGAAAGGGATGCTTTCTTCGTCCGTTAATAACGAAGGAATCTTTGCAAAGGTTCTCGCGGACCTTCGTTCGGCAGGTAACAAAGGCGGATATCGTCTGGTTGCCTTGGCTCCGCCAGAAGAACAGGGATCGAACCTTGCTTCGCTGGAACCTCGTCCCAGCGACTTCATAATTCGCGCAGAGGATTTCGGTCTTCCGCAGGCCCGTCACCGAGTGATTGTGACGGGACTACGGAGTGATCGTTTGAAGCTGGACCAAGCCCGTATCGGCGCTGGAAACCTGAAACGATGCGGCCATCGCGCTGTAATCGAAGATGTTCTCGATGGTATGGCTCGACTGCGAAGTGGCCTGAGCCATCATGACTCTCCCGATCTTTGGGCACAAGAAATGCGAGGTGCGGTCAAGACTGTCATGTCCGCTTTCACGTCTTTCTCCCAGCCTGAGAGGCGCCGCCTCAGGGAGCGTGCAGAGGAGTGCGCCCGGGTTTTGCAAGAAGAATCAAAACACCTTTTACGAAGCGCAAGGCGTCCCAACGGCTTGGGCCTCAAATGCCCGTCGGCTTTACGGCAATGGCTTTTGGATTCTCGACTCAAGGCTCTACCCAATCACGAGACAAGGGGACACATGGCTTCGGATCTTGCCAGGTATCTTTTCGCGGCCATCTACGGGGAAGTGAAATCGGTCACCCCCAAGGCGAGTCACTTCCCAGATGTTCTCGCGCCGGAACATAAAAGCTGGGCATCAGGTAACTTCAACGACCGTTTCCGGGTGCAGCTCCAGGGACAGCCATCCACAACGATTACGTGCCACATCTCCAAGGATGGACACTACTTTATTCATCCAGACCCAACGCAGTGCAGATCCTTCACAGTCAGAGAAGCTGCGCGCCTGCAAACATTTCCTGACAACTACTTCTTCAAGGGCAATCGAACTGAACAGTTTATTCAAGTTGGCAATGCCGTACCGCCGTTTCTCGCGAAACAGATCGGCGACGCAGTCTTGGCTCTCCTCAACTCGCGACAAGATGCAAGAAGCGAGTGGATTCACGCCGGTCCCCCGGAAAAGAGGAGCGTCTGTTCTTCTCCAACCCGGCTAGTATAGGATTCAACTCAACCACAACCTGCTGCTGAAGATCGATTCTGATGGATGATTTTAACGAAATATGCCTACCTCCGGCTGCTTCCGATCTGCTTGAGTCCATGCGGGCTCTCGGCTATTCGTTCGAGGCCGCTGTCGCCGATCTCCTCGATAACAGCGTCTCTGCACAATCCAGCTCAATCGACATTAAATTCTCGCCACATGACGATCCTTACGTCGCCATTCTCGACAATGGAAAGGGAATGTTGCCAGCCGATCTGACTGCGGCCATGCGTCACGGAAGCAAGAATCCGAACCTGGCGCGCAATGAACAAGACCTGGGACGGTTTGGCCTTGGCCTCAAAACAGCTTCTCTCTCTCAATGCAGGCGATTGACTGTTGTCTCTCTGTGCGAAGGATTTCTCAGTGGTCGATGCTGGGATTTGGATCATATCGCCGTTCGGCAAGATTGGATGTTGCTTCAGCTATCGGACGCGACATTGGCGGTTCTGCCTTGCATCGATCAACTACAGAATCATGGACATGGAACTCTGGTGCTCTGGCAGAATTTTGATCGACTAGGAGCGGGAGAACATTCAATAGAACGGGCATTCGGCAATCGGATGGACCTTTTGCGCGAGCACCTTTCTCTGGTCTTTCATCGCGTACTGACGCCTACCGCAAGCAACTCGGCAGTCACTATCACAATCAACAACAATCCGGTGCGACCGTTTGATCCATTTCTTACCCGCAACAAGGCGACTCAGGCACTCCCACCACAAGAGTTTTCCTTGGCCGGCGAACGGGTTCATGTTCAGCCCTATATCCTGCCTCATATATCAAGACTTTCCAACGAGGACCTGCGACTCGCCGGCGGCGAAGATGGTCTGCGTCGCAACCAGGGCTTTTATGTTTATAGGAATCGCAGACTCATCAGTTGGGGATCATGGTTCCGACTTGTGCGACAAGAGGAATTGACAAAACTCGCCAGAGTCCAAGTGGACCTTTCAAACCAGCTCGACCACTTATGGAAGCTGGACATCACCAAATCGACGACCTATCCCCCAGAGGCACTGCGTGAAGGGTTGAAGCAAATCATTGGACGGATCACCGACGGAAGCAGGAATGTCTTCGTATTCAAGGGAAAGAAGGCTTCGAGTGACAAGATAATTCACGCATGGGATCGCTCAATAGTGCGTGATGGAGTCTGCTACAGGATCAATCGGGAACATCCATTGTTGTCAGCCCTCAGTGAAGAAGTGCCTTTGCAAACACGAAATCTGTTGCATGATACGTTTGACCTGCTTGAGCAGATGATCCCTCTGGATGCGATTTATCTTGATCTGGCTTCGCACATTCGACCAGCCGTAACAATTGAGGAAGGCGATGTCAGAATCTCGACCCTCGGAGTTCTTGCTACCCAGATACTAGCTTCCATTGGCAGGGATACCGATGCAGGCCAACGCTTTCTCGATATGCTCACGGCAATCGAACCCTTCAGTTTTCATCCAGAAATAGCCAAAGAGATTGCAGCGAGGCTCAAATGCAGAACACCAATGTAAGTCTCATGGAGCGTGCGCTGCTGGTGCTCCTTCCTAGCGATCGCCCACCGACCGAATCAGAGGTAAAAGCACTCGCGACTCAACTCCGCGCATCGTTCGCAATGGATGACGAGGACTTTGAGGGCCTCCTACGCCAGGTTTATACGAAGGTTTCCATTTCAATGGATATGGGGGTTGCGCTGGTATCGGAGCATCGGCCATGGCTCAACGCCAGAAAACCATCAATTGACCCGTTCTACTGGCAACGATTTCAAAAGCTCCTTTCCAAGAAAGATTGGCCCCCTCAAGTGATTGGTACACTCGACCGGGTATCAGACGAGATTCTCGATTTGCTGGGGAACCCGGCGCAAACGGATCACTGGGAACGCCGCGGCTTGGTTGTCGGAGATGTTCAATCTGGCAAGACTGCAACCTACACCGCCTTGACCTGTAAAGCTGGTGATGCCGGATACCGCCTCATCATCCTTCTTACTGGAACGCTGGAGAATCTTCGACGTCAGACCCAAGAACGAATGGACGAAGGCTTCGTTGGGTTGGACAGCTACGAACTTACTACAGTTCGCACAATTCGCACGAACCGTGCGGTAGGGGTTGGTCTCATTGACGGGACCAAGGCGGCAGGAGTGTTTACCTCACGGCTGAGGGACTTCAACAAGGAACTGGTGAACGCCCTCGGGTTCCGCTTGGATGCATTCCAGATTCCTGTCCTCGTTGTGATGAAGAAGAACAAGAGCATTCTTCAGAATCTCGAAAAATGGCTTGCAGAGTTCAATGCTGGTCCGGACGGAAAGATCGCCGCGCCAGTGCTTGTGATCGACGATGAAGCGGACAATGCATCTGTAAACACGCGGAAGGACGACGAAGACCCCGCTGAGATCAACCGGCGCATCCGATCTCTCCTTGTTCGGTTTACGCACTCAAGTTACGTCGGATTCACTGCTACACCATTCGCAAACGTCTTCATTGACCCGGACACCAACGACGAGATGCTGAAAAACGATCTCTTTCCTCGGGACTTCATTTATGCTCTGGAGCCGCCGACCAACTACTTTGGACCGCAGGCTATCTTCGGAGACGAGCCGCGCCGAGACGTAATCCGACCGATTGAAGATGCAGACGCCCTCTTTCCACCGCGCCATAAATCAATCTTGCAGGTAAATGCGCTTCCAGAAAGCCTTTTCCACGCCGCAAGAGTCTTCCTGCTTTCCACAACGCTTCGTGACCTGCGGGGAGAAGGTCCTACACACAGGTCGATGCTGGTCAACGTCAGCCACTACACCAATGTCCAGGAACAGGTCGTGGGTCTCCTGCATACGTGGCTATCACAAGTGCAGCAGGATGTACGCAACTACAGCCAGCTTGACAGCAGTGAAGCTCTTCGCAACGGCAGTTTATCTGACCTCAAAAATGCATGGGAACTTGAGTTCAGTGGTTCGGAATTCACTTGGGAGCAGGTTCAGATCGCGCTTATCGAGGGTATTCTCCCTGTCAGCCTGAAAGCTGTAAATCAACGGACCGGGGCCGCCAGCCTTGATTTCAGTCAGCACAAGGAGACTGGCCTTCGCGTAATCGTTGTAGGGGGAAATAGTCTGTCGCGTGGATTGACCCTTGAAGGGCTCAGCACGAGCTATTTTTTCAGAAGCACGAAGATGTACGACACCCTCCTTCAGATGGGAAGATGGTTTGGATACAGGGATGGTTATGAGGATCTATGCCGTATCTGGCTGACAGACGAGGCAGCGCATTGGTATGCGCATATCACGTCAGCGACAGATGAACTGCGCCAGGAACTCAGAAGAATGCGAGAAGAACGACGCCAGCCGATTGACTTTGGGCTCAAGGTTCGTGCACATCCTGGCTCTCTGATTGTGACAGCTCAAAACAAAATGCGCCGTTCAACTCTGATCGAAAGGGTAGTAAGCGTCAGCGGAGAAAGTCTCGAAACGACGCATCTGAAAACCAATGACAACATCGTCCGCGCCAACCGAATTGTAGTCGAAGAATTCATCCGCCAGATCGGGATTACTGGAATTTCCCCTGGCACCTCTGGCTTGGGCAACCCTCTGTGGACTGGAGTCCCAAAGCAGCTAGTCGCAGACCTGCTTCGAAGTTTCTCTGTGGACCCAGCAAACATTTCCTTCCAAGCGAAGGACCTTGCCAACTTTGTCGAAGGGGCCACTGACGACTTCTTGCAACAGTGGGATTTGGTTTTACCGCAGGGGAAAGGCGGTGATTCTTCGATTGGGAGCCTCAGCGTTCGACGCAATCAACGAAGAGTTCAAGTGGATGTGGGCAGTGTTCTTGTTTCCGGCAAGAGTGCCCGTGTTGCATCACGCGGAATCGAACGTGAAGGCTTGCCCGAGTCCTTGATTAGCAATCTCACTGCTGAATTCAGGCAAAAGAATCCGGGCAAGAGCATCCCAGACAGGATATTTCGTGTAGTAAGACCTCGGCCTCTTTTGCTTATCCACTTCATTGAGCCCGAAAGCAATCGGGCAGAATCAGTGGCTTTGCCAAACGAGTTAATAGCACTGGGTTTGAGCTTCATGACATTTGACGACTCTGCCGTTGCAAAGCGCGTCACCTACAGAATCAATCTGGTGGAGTTGCGAGCAAGCGAGGAAATTGACGACGAAGAGGAACTCGAAAAGGACGACGACGATGACCTTGATTGAAACGCTTTGGCTGACAATCGCGAACAGCACCGCTTCAAAGGGCGTATTCCGTCTTCTTGACGAGTCACACCCGCTGGATTTGTACGCCGGTTTCGACCAGGATAATCGACGTGTATTGATGCTCGTAACGCAATTTCCGCCTGAGGAGCTTCCCGCCACGGGAGCCGTGGAAGTCACCGTGAACTTGCGAAGTGACGGCGATTATGCTGTTCTATTCCGTCTTGCACGGACCGAGTTGAATGAACTATTCGGGCGTTTGTGCCAGGATTTGATCGATTCCACTCGGGCCAGCAAGAAAGAACACGGAGCCGCGGCATTGCTCCAGCGATTGAATCGCTGGCGAAGGCTCCTTGAGTCTGGCCGGGGTGGACTGAGCGAAAGTCAACTGCGCGGGCTCTACGGTGAACTCTGGTTTCTCTGGACCATCGCGATTCCTGTCCATGGCGCTGTCAACGCCATCAATGGGTGGAATGGGCCATTGGGAGCGCCGCAGGATTTTCAGCTCGGGCCGGGTCTCGTTGAAGTGAAGGCAATTCTTCCCGGCATTCACAGTGTCTCAATCTCTTCCGCAGAGCAGTTGGAGCATGGGTCTTCTTCGCTGCAACTTGTGGTCGTTTCCTTGCACCCTTCCGAGGAACTTTCCCTGCCCAGCCTGATTGCAAACATTCGACAGGAACTTGAAGCCAGCCTCGGAGGCATATCGGAATTCGAGTTGCGACTAGCTGAAGCTGGATACTCCGATCGTCTCGAGTATGAACGGGTTAAGTTTTCTGTCGATCAGATTCGATTCTATCCCGTAGGGGAAACATTTCCACGAATTGCGTCCAGTCAGATCCCATCTGGCATTTCACGGCTCACCTACGATCTTGACCTCCACCAATGTGGTGAGTATCGGAGCGAATACATTCATGAACATCTCTGAGTACAGGACCGAATTTATCGAAGATCTCAACGCACGAGCCAGTGCGGCATCTGACTTCACGCATTCCATGTTCGTTGAAGTATGTGCCGAGTTGCTGGGTGACGCCGAAGAACTCTCAGATTTTGAAGCTTGCTATTACCGCGGGAGCGGTTCTCGCAATCGCTCTCTTGCTGTAGACGGGTTCGCTCAAGACAGTGTGGACGGTTCGTTGCGTCTCGTTATCGCAGATTTCAGCGGAAACGATGAAATACAGACTTTGAACCAGACCCAAGCAAGGGCTAGTTTCGCAAAGCTCGTTGCATTCTGCGAAGACGCCTTCTCTGGGCGCCTACAGGATAGTATCGACGAATCAACGCCTGCACACTCCCTTGCATTGCTGCTTCAGCAACAGCGAAAGCAGATCGCACGGCTTCGACTGTATTTGATTACGGATGCTGCGCTCAGTGCGCGTGTACGCGACTGGCCCGAAGGAGAGGCAGGCGGAATTCCCACTGAGTTTCACATATGGGACATCAATCGCTTTCACCAGGTATACGAATCAAAGACAGGGCGCGATGAACTCACCGTCGATTTCACCGAGATAGTTCCAGGAGGCTTGCCCTGTCTTGCTGCCAGCGTTGAAGCAGACAACTATCGAGCATATCTCTGCGTGATTCCGGGCACAGTTCTTGCTGACATCTATCAGCAGTACGGCAGCAGGCTGCTTGAAGGAAACGTTCGATCCTTTCTTGGTACACGAGGCCGGATCAACAAAATGATACGGAAGACAGTCACCGCAGAGCCCGCGATGTTTTTCGCATACAACAATGGCATTGCAGCTACTGCCACAGACGCCGTGATTGAAACACATAGCGGACTTCGTCTCACGAAGGTCACTGATCTTCAAATTGTCAACGGCGGGCAGACAACCGCGACGCTGGCAAGTGCCTTGGCAGAAAAGGAACAGGGCCTTGGCCAGACCTTCGTGCAGATGAAGCTCTCTGTAATTCCCGCCGAGACCAGCGGCCAATACATTCCTCTGATTGCCCGCTATGCCAACAGCCAGAACAAGGTAAGCGATGCTGACTTCTTCTCCAATCATGAGTTTCATCAGCAAATGGAGAAGATTTCACAATTGCTTCGTGCTCCTGCATTGGGCGGAGCACAGTACGGAACCCATTGGCGCTATGAAAGAGCGCGCGGAACCTACCTGAATGAACAAGCCAAACTCACCAAGGCTCAACGCAATCTCTTCAAACTTCAGAACCCACCGAAGCAGCTGATTACGAAGGTGGACCTGGCCAAGTATGAAAATGCTTGGCGCTTTCTGCCGAACGTTGTCAGTCAAGGCGCTCAGAAGAACTTCATGGCATTCAGCAACTATATTCAGGGAGAGTGGGAAAAGAATCAGACGCAGTTCAATGAAGAGTTCTACAAGCGCGTCGTTGTAAAGGCGATGCTGTTTCGGCGAACTGAAGACCTCGTTACTGCACAGCCTTGGTATCAGAATGGCTATCGTGCAAACGTCGTCGCATATACGATCGCCAAGTTCGCGCACATTATTCAATTTGAGGGAACGGGCGAGCTGTTTGATTTCAAGGCTTGTTGGGGTCGCCAAACGCTCTCTCCTGCGATTGAGAATCAATTGACGCTCGTTGCGGGAGAAGTATTCAAAGTAATTGTTTCACCTGAAGCGGGATTTCAGAACGTCACTGAATGGGCAAAGAAGGAACTCTGCTGGACCCGTGTTCAGAATCTCCGAATCCCGTTATTGCCAGAGTTGGCGAAACAGTTGGTGGGCCGTGACGAGGACAAGATCATAAAGGCTGCGGCAGAGACGGATCAAGCTCTCATGAGCGGTATTGAACTTCAGACTGCCGTGCTTAATCTCGGGGGCGATTACTGGAAGAAACTGCAAGCATGGGCACAACAAAGATCACTGCTCAGTCCTGATGACTATTCAATTGCAACGATTGCAAGCAGTATTCCTCGCAAGATTCCGACAGAGAAGCAATGCAAGAGGCTGATGGACATTAAGGTTAGAGTCGAGCAGGAGGGGTATCCGGTTGTTTGACAGCATTTGCGAACTCTATCGCTATTCGCACTTCGCAGGATGAATAAAAGGAGAGAAAGTCCGGTGAAGGCAGGATCACTGCGGCATCACTCCACAGGATTGTTACTTGCGTCCCAGATTCGCCCGTTGTAGGAAACGTGCCCGACAAGCACACCGAGGGAATTGTAGATATTGCCGCCTTGGCGATCACCTAAAAGCGGCCATACGTTATCACTTCAAAACCGGCCATAGAGAAGCGGCCTGAGACATTCTGTCCGGCGGGGGCAATTAGCCTCTGTTGGCATGGGTAATGTCTTGG
>Ga0182014_10004755_pt1 | contig 15391 bp, 12 predicted proteins | sample 612S2DmetaG_FD_120489 | JGI IMG/M metagenome (GOLD analysis project Ga0182014, IMG submission 120489) | Permafrost microbial communities from Stordalen Mire, Sweden - 612S2D metaG | ecosystem: Environmental > Terrestrial > Soil > Wetlands > Permafrost | place: Sweden: Stordalen | collected... | reverse complement strand
GTACGCCACGCTGTATGTAATTCCGGTGGGGCCTCCGCCGCCGGGATAGCCGCCGATGCGGCCGCCGGGGGCGACGCGGTCCCTGTCGGTGTCCAGCGCGCGCGGATGCTCGGGGTAAATCGTCCCGGTGTACTTGTTCCGCACCAGCGCCTTCATCACCCCGAACATGTCGCCCATGCCCGCGTCGATGAACACTTCCTGGTATTTCTCGTAGGGCTTGACTACCTGCACGTTGCGGTAGTGGCAGTGGTTGATGCGCTTGCGGCTGGCGAAGTAATCGGCCACCTGCACCGGGTCTTCGCCCATCTCACGCGTCACCCCGCAGTCGAAGGTGATTCCGTTGGCGGGGCTGTTGACGATTTCGATGAGATGCTTCCAGCCCGCCACCGTCCCCATGATCTGCTGGGATCCGCGGCTGACCGGCGCCGGGGGATCGTTGGGATGGAGGGCCATGCGCACGCCCGCCTTCTCGGCCACCGGAATCACGGCCTTCAGAAAGTAGGTGATGTTGGCCCACATTTCGTTGAGCTTATGCGCGCCTTCATCGGCCAGCGGCGGCAGGTCCTTGAACTTCACTTTCCGCGCGTTGGGGAAGGCCGCCAAAGTCTCGGGCGTGATCTGGCCGCTTGCGTCGCGGTAAATCGGCTGCACCACGCGGCCGTTATCATCGATGAGTAATTCGAGTTCGTAGTCGAAGCCCGTGTAGCCCGCCCCGGCCCTTCCGACTGTCTCGTAATAGCCCTCGATGGCCCGGTGCGCGAAGAAGTTGTATTCGACCACGGGCAGACCGGCTTTCCCGGCGGCCTCAATCGAGGCGATGAACGGCTCCATGTCCTTGGCCCGGCTTTCTCTGCCATAGATGACGCTGGCCGGGAGGTTGATCATCGAGTTGTAAGCCACCAGGCCGGCGTCCCTGGCGGTCCGGATCGCGCTGGTTATACTCTCCTCGGTCCAGTTCCCCACCGGTACGTAGATCAGGTGAGTCACGCCAAGCTGCCGGATGCGCCGGTAGTTGGCCGGCAGATCGCCGACGAAGTCGCCGCGTCCGCCCGCCTTGGGATCCAGAAAGCCGCCGAAGCCCCCGAAGCCGCCTCGTTCCTGGCCCGCCGGGGGCGCTGAAGGAGGTTGCGGGCTGGCTGGCAAAGGCCCGCCGCCGTCTCCTGGCGACAGGCAGATCTTGGGCGTGTCCGGACCCTCCTCAATCGGCCACTTTCGCGGCGCGGGCGCGGCGGCTCCAGTCGGGATGGACTGCGCAAGTGCCGCGCCCCCTACCCCTTGCATCATTCTTCTTCGTGATAATCGGAGCTCCATGAGATCGTCCCCATCAAAACCAAGCGCGGCGCAGCTCGCCAGCTTGCTCACTTTGCGATCCGGCTCGGGTGAAGCGCCCGTGTCGGACCCGTCCACAACTACCCAGCCGGGGGCCCTCGGGCGTTGCCGGGGTTTTCATTTTCTTTGCCCGCGGACCCGTGGGAGTTGCGCCCGGTCCAACAGCCTATTCTATCCGACACAACCCCCGACTGCCCGTGCGGCGGCGACGGCAAACCGCTCCGCCAGGGCGGTCTTCCGGTTTGCCAGGCGAGCTTGAGTACGAAGTTCACCAGCGGCTCGCCGGCGGCGCCGGCTTTTGCGACACTGTGAGGAACATGCCCAAGCGAGCCGCATCGCTGCGGCGCAATAAAGAATGGATCGCTGGCCTGCACAAAGATAAGGATGAGGTTCGATGCACGAGACATTCGATCGAAACGGCATACGCGGCGTGCTGCATCGCCCGGCCGAGCCTTCCGGCGACGGGCTCGTCCTGACCCACGGCGCCGGGTCGGATCACCGTTCCCCGCTGCTGGCGGCTGTCGCCGAAGCCTTCGAGGACGCCGGTTGTCTTGTTCTGCGTTTCGATCTGCCGTTCCGGCGCGAAAGGCCCAAGGGACCGCCTCATCCCGCCGGCGCGGCGCGCGATCGAGCCGGCGTGGCGGAAGCTGCGTCCTTGCTGCGGCCGCTCGGCTGCGCACGAGTCGTCGCCGGCGGCCACTCCTACGGCGGGCGCCAAACCGCCATGGCCGCCGCCGAAACGCCGGCGTTCGCCGAGTCGCTCCTGCTGCTTTCTTATCCTCTCCATCCCCCCGGCAAGCCCGAGCAACTCCGCACGGCATTCTTCCCGCAATTACGCACGCCGGCTCTATTCGTTCACGGCGCCGCCGACCCTTTCGGCACGCTTGCGGAACTGCGCGCCTCCCTGAGCCTGATTCCCGTGAGGACCGAGTTGCTCTCCATCCTATCCGCGGGCCACGATCTGAAAGCGATTGTCCGCCAACCCGACACCGTAGCCGACGCGTTTCGCCGCTTTTTTCCGCCCCGCCACGGCGTCGCCTTATAGTACACCGGGAAAAAGTAAGATCCGGCCTCGTCGGATCCAAACCCACTTGCGCCCGTAACTCAGTTGTTAGAGCGCCTGGCTACGAACCAGACAAAAGCAGGATTCAGGGGAACTGCCGGGTTAATAATCAATAACTTAGACAGTCATCTTTGCCGTCAGAGCCCCTGATTTCCCATTCCACGAGATCAGGGGTCCGGAGATTCGTCTCGACTTTTTTTCGAGGCTGCAACACGGCGCCGGAGGCAAACGTCGGCGTTACTCCGGTCGTTATTCAGAACTGCACCTTCGGGGCTGAGCGCGCGCCGGGCTCGGTCTTGAAATAGGCGTCGTTGCGGGCGAACCCGGAAAGCGATGCCACCACGTTGGACGGGAACAGCTCGATCAAAGTGTTATAGCTTTGCAGGGCCTCGTTGTACTTTCGCCGCTCCACCGCGATGCGGTTCTCGGTACCCGCCAATTCGTCCTGCAAGGCCAGAAAGTTCTGGTCCGATTTCAACTGCGGGTAATTCTCGCTCAGCACCAGCAACCGCGCCAGGGCGCCATCGAGTTGCTGGTTGGCCTGAATCTTGTCCTGCGGCGTGCGCCCACCCGCCAGCGCCGCGCGCGCATCGGCGATATCTTTGAATACTTCGGTCTCGTGTTGCGCGAAACCCTTCACCGTGGCGACCAGGTTCGGGATCAGATCGGCGCGCCGCTGGAGGGCGACGTCCACCTGTGCCCACTGCGCATTGACGGCCTCGCGCTCCGTCGCCAGTTCGTTGCGCGTGCCGATGAATTTGGCCCCCGCGAACACCGCCACGAGCAGCAGAACTCCAATGGTGATTAGGGCAGCTTTCACGTCATTCTCCTGTAATTACTTCTCCAGCCGGTCAACGGCATCGATCACCCGATCGATGGCGGCCAGATAGCCCTCCAGCAAGCCAACCGGTTCCGCCTGGCGCGCCTTGATGCGCTGTTCGCGTATATCCAGCACTTGATCGAAGGCCGCCGTATCGAAGCCGAACCGCTGGCCGGCCGCGGCCACGATCTCGCGCTTGCGCGTGGGCGCGGCCGCGCCGTCCAGGTGGAGTGCGTGGCGGAACAGCACCGCGAACGTGGATAGCGAATCCACCAGCAGGCGGCGAAGCAGGTCCGGGTCCGACAACATTCCCGCAGCCTTCTGGCGCAGGCGCAACAGTTTGGCGCGCAGGTCGTGCTCCACCTGGGCGCGATAGAAAGAATTGTCTACCGCCAGCGGCCCGATTACGTCCCGGCCGTGCAAAATCCGGTAGTGCGCCTTGATGTCGTGAAACTCGATGGCGAAACAATCCGTGGAAGTGGCCAGCTCCCGTTCGGTGAGCAAGAGAGGGGCGGGGCTGCCTTTCTCCCGCCACCAGCGGAAAACGTCCGCCACGGCGGCCAGTTCGCGGGGCGTCAGCACCGAAACCACCGCCAGGACGTTGTAATCGGAAAACGCGGCGTGATGCTCGCCCGAGGCCGCCGAACCATAAAGCACCACCGAGACCAGCCGGTCGCCCAGGGCTTTCGTCAGACGCTCCACGAGTTGGGTCAGAAATTTCTCCATTAGCTTGCTCACCAACCGCTCGAAGCTCCGCCGCCACCGGAATCGCCGCCGCCAAAACCGCCGAAACCGTCGCCGGAATCGGGGCCGCCGAAACCTCCGCTGCCGCGGCCGCCCCAGGACCCGCGCGACAGCACGCTACCCATCAGCAGGCCGGGCAGGAAACCGCCCCCGCCGTAGCCGCCGCCGCGCATCAGCCAGAAAAGCACGCACAAACCGCCCACGATCATCAGCCACGGAATGGAATCGGAACTGGTGGAGCGATACCGCCGGGGCAGCGGCGCCGTGTCCAACCCCACCTGCTTGGCCTGAGCGATGGTGGAACCGACGGTTTCCGCCGCTGCCGTCAAGGCGTCGCCATAATCCCGTTGCCGCAGCGCAGGACGCATTTCGCGCAATACCCGGCCGGCCATGGCGTCCGTCAATATCGGTTCCAATCCGTAACCGACTTCGAGGCGGCTGCGGCGGTCCCCCACCGCCAGCAACAGCAGCACGCCCTCGTTGTTACCTTTCCGGCCCACGCCCCAGGCGCGGAAGATGGTGTTGGCGACGTCTTCGACCGGTTCGTTTTCGAGGCTCGGCAGAACCACCAGGGCGATTTCTGCGCCGGTCGCCCGCTCGACGGCCGCGCAATATACTTCCAGGCGTTGGCGGGCCGCGCCGTCCACCACACCCGCGAAGTCGCTGACGTATCCCTGCGGCTTCAGGGTCTTCCAATCCGCTCCCCACGCCGCGACAGCCCCGTACAGCGCCAGCGCCACCGCTGCTACCAGCCGCCCAGGAGTTCTCATTTCGACTCTCCAGTGTACTACGCGGCATGTGCGGCCCCGCTTCGGCCTCGCCACTACCGCAAGCCCGATCGGATGAAGCTGGAACGCCCATTTCTCGCGCAGCCCTCGTCGAGCGGTACGATGTGGACAGGAGGCGACGATGACAATCACGCTGGAACTCCCACCCGACGCTGAGGCTAACCTGGCCGCCCAAGCAAGATCCCGTGGCCTCTCGCTTGATGCTTTCCTCCGAACCATCATCGCGGCTCATGCCGCCGCGATGGAGCCGGTGAAGCCCGCTCAGACGATTCCGCGGGGAGGAGACGAGTTGGACCGGGCGATTGACCGGCTTTTCGACGCCGTACCGGTTCCGCCAGGGGTAGGCCAGGGAGCGATGCGCCGCGAGAACTGGTACCGATGATTGCGGTCGATACCAATGTGCTGGTTGGCGCCATCCAGACATATGATCCTCAATTGCACCGAACCGCGCGCCACGCGGTGAAGTATCTCTACCGTCAGGGCGAGCAACTCGTCTGCTTTCCGCAAAACTTTGTCGAATTCTGGAATGTCTCAACCCGGCCGGCCAACGCCAATGGTCTCGGCTTCTCTCCTGAGCAGGCAGCTCGATACGTGGATCGCTTTCAGGTGTTTTTGCGGCTCCTCCCTGAGACGCCGGAGGTGTTCCCAACATGGCGAAAGCTTGTGCTCGATCACCGGGTCTCCGGGATTCAAGTCCACGATGCCCGAATCGTTGCGGCGATGACCGTTCACCAAGTGAATAAGATTCTCAGCTTCGATCTCGACGACTTCAGGCGTTACACGGGCATCAGCGTCGTTCATCCAACGGACGTAAGTGGCGTAGTGCCCTGGGACTCTCCACTTCCAGGTGCTCCTCTTCCTCTGCGTGATACACTCCTCGAAACAGAAGAAGATCTGATTCGCCGCGTCCTGGCAGCCACCGGCGGCAACAAGAGCAAAGCTGCCCAAATCCTGGGCATCGAACGCAAGACCCTCTACCGGAAGCTGGATCGCATGAAGCTTTAGGTTAGCCGACCCCTCTCCCGTCGGTCCCGCTTCCCCTGCCTGCTACACTCGAAACAGATGGCTGTCGACGCCGCGCCTGGGATCGATCTCAACGAATGGACCGCCCTCCGCGGTGTGCGCGACGCGCTCATGTGGTTTACGCGGGAAAAGCAGTGGATCAACGAGATCCACCTGGCGCTCTGCCGCATCCCGGCCCCCACCCTGCTCGAACAGGCGCGCGCCACCTGGTTCCTCGATCAATTTCGCGCCATGGGTTGGGATGCCGCCCTCGACCGCGCCGGCAACGTGACCGCGGCCCTCGGCCAACCGCCCTACGTCGCCCTCACCGCGCATCTCGATACCGTGCTCGTGCCGCGCCAGGCCGACGAGATTTCAGTAGAAAGCGACGGCCGTTTCCGCGGCCCGGGCGTCGCCGACAATGGCGCCGGGCTGGCGGCCTTGCTGGCCATGGCTCGCGCCTGGAAGGTTTCCCGCGACATGGCCGAGTTGCCGCGCGGCTTGCTCCTGGTGGCCAATGTGGCCGAGGAAGGCGAAGGCAACCTCGCCGGCATGCGCTATCTCTGCCGCCAGTCGCCCTTGGCCAAAAAGATCGATTCCTTCGTGGTGATCGATGGCGCCGATACCGACCACATCACCACCCGCGGCCTCGGCAGCCGCCGCTTTGAAATCTCCTTCACCGGGCCCGGCGGCCATAGCTGGAGCGATTATGGCGTAGCCAATCCGCTCCATGCACTCTGCCGCGCCGTGGCCCTGTTTTCCGATACCCGCCTGGCGGCTGCCCCCAAGTCGGCGCTGAATGTGGGCCTGATCGAAGGCGGCGCCGGCGTAAATGCCATCCCCCAATCCGCCCGCGCCAAGGCCGATATCCGCTCCGAAAGCAACGAAAAGATGGACGAAATCGTGTCCGTGCTGGAATCCGCCATCGAACGCGCCCGCGATTTCGAAAACCAGCGGGCTGGCAAGGGAAAAGTGGTATCCAAGCTCAAGGAAATCGGCTCGCGCCCGGCCGCCGTGCTGGCCGAAAACGCCGCCATCCTGGCATTCGTGCGCGCCGTCGATGCCCATCTCGGCATTCGCTCCCATGCCGATTGCGCCTCCACCGACGCCAATATCCCGCTTTCGCTCGGCTTCCCCGCCATCGCCATCGGCGCCGGCGGCGTCGGCGGCGGAGCCCACACCACCAACGAGTGGTACCGCCACGAAGGCCGCGATCTGGGTCTCAAGCGCATCTTTCTGACCCTCCTTTTATTAATGCGCCACGGCGGCGGAGCCCGGTGAGCCGCTCCCAAGCGGCGGATGCCGCGCTGGTCTGGAACACCATCGTTTGGGGCGCCACCTTCGTCGTGGTTAAGAACGCCCTTGCCGGTGTCTCTCCGCTGCTGTTCCTGGCGCTGCGCTTCTCTCTCGCCACCGCCGTCCTGCTGGTGCTGTTTCGAGGCCTCGGCAAGGGGCCGCATACCCCCAAAGGTCTCGCCGCCGGCGCCGTCACCGGCACCTTCCTCTTCGCCGGCTACCTGTTTCAAACCTGGGGCTTGCGCCTGACCACCGCGCCCAAGTCCGCGTTCTTGACCGGCCTGGCGTCCGTGACGGTACCTTTGCTCGGGGCGCTCGTCTATAAAATCAGGCCTCAGCGGTCGGAACTGGCGGGTGTGCTGGTGGCTACCGCCGGGCTGGCTCTGATGACCCTTCAGGGCGGTACCGGCTCCGGCTTCATGAATCGCGGCGATCTGCTGACCGTTGTTTGCGCCCTGGCCTTTGCCGCGCATATCGTTACCCTGGGGCATTTTTCCGAACAGGTCAGTTTCGAGTTGTTGTCCGTAATGCAGGTCGGTGTCGCGGCTCTGTGGTCTTTGGTGCTTTTCGGCTGGGTCGAGCCGCCTCGATGGCACTGGCGCCCGAGCGTAGTCTACGCGATACTGATAACTGGGATACTGGCCACGGCCATGGCGTTTACCATCCAGGCCTGGGCCCAGCAGTATACGACTTCCACCCGCACGGCGCTGATTTATATGCTGGAGCCGGTTTTTGCCGTGATAACCTCCTATCTGGTGGCCGGCGAAGGGCTTTCAGCCCGCGCCGCCGCCGGGGCGGGTCTGATTTTGGGCGGCGTCCTGTTGGTGGAATTGAAACCGTTGAATCCCCGGCCACATCCATTCGGATAAGCCACTACGCGTAGGAGTAAGAGTTCCATGAGCATCTTTGACAAATTGCGTTCCGAAAAGCTTCTTTCGTTTACCTTGATTCTGTTTACGCTGTCGATCGGCATCGTGATCGGCACGCTGATCAATTCCAGCGTCCGGGCCGCGAAGGATTCCGGTAATGCCGCCCCCGGCGCCAAGCCTCTGGTGATTCCCAACCCCGTCGAACTGTCCAACACCTTCACCGAAATCGCCAAGATGGTCCAACCTTCGGTGGTGAATATCACCACAACTTACCAGCCAAAGCCCGTCCAAGGACGCAACCGCAACCGCCGTCAGGCTCTCCCTCAGGATCAGGATGAAGACCAGGGCAACGGCGGCGGCATGGACGAATTCTTTTATCGCTTCTTCGGCGGCAGCCCTCAGGCCCAGCAAAAGAGCGAAGGCGTCGGCTCCGGCGTGGTAGTGGGCGATGCCGGCTACATTCTCACCAACAATCACGTGGTGGATAAGGCCGACATCATTAAGGTCAAGTTCCACGACGATCCCGCCGAATACGACGCCAAAGTGGTCGGTGTCGATACCGCTACCGATCTCGCCGTAATTCACGTCACCGGCAAGTCCAACCTCACCGCCGCAAAAATCGGCAACTCGGATGCCGTGCAGGTCGGCGAATGGGCCATTGCCATCGGTTCGCCGTTCACTTTCCAGGAAACCGTCACCGTCGGTATCATCAGCGCCAAAGGGCGCGACGTGGATCCCGCCATGCAGTTCCAGCACTTCCTGCAGACCGATGCCGCCATCAACCCCGGCAACAGCGGCGGCCCGCTGTTGAACATTCGCGGCGAGGTAGTCGGCATCAATACCGCCATCGTCACCCGCAGCGGCGGCTATCAGGGCATCGGTTTCGCCCTCCCCATCAATACTGCCGTCTCCGTCTACAACCAAATCATCAAGAACGGAAAGGTCACCCGCGGTTCGATCGGCATTTCGTACACCCCGTCCGAGACCGCCCAGGCGCGCGACCTGCTCCGCGCTAACCACGTCAATGAGGGCGTCTTCGTTCAATCCGTCGCCCCGGACGGCCCGTCCGACAAGGCCGGCATTAAAGCCGAGGATATTATCGTCGCCCTGAACGGCAAGCCCATCAAGAACGGCGACCAACTGGTTTCCACCGTCACCGCAACCCCGGTCGGCGATCCCATCGATGTCTCCGTGATCCGCGATGCCAAGAAAATGGAGTTCAAGGTAATCGTCGGCGACCTCACGCGCGTTTTCCCCGGCCGCTTCGGCCCTGCCGACAACGACCAACCCGGCCAGCAGTCGGAGACCGCCTTCAGCTTCGGCATGAGCCTGCAAGCCCTCACCGAACAGCGCCGCGAGAGTCTTGGGCTGAAAGAGCAGGGAGGCATGGAAGTCACCGAAGTGGACAGCAATTCCTTCGCCGAGGATATCCAGATCCAGCCGCATGACATTCTGATGGCCATCAATCGAAAGCCGGTGGCGTCCATGGAAGATGTGCGGCGCGCCAAGGCCACCCTGAAGCCCGGCGACGCCGTGGCTTTCCGTATTCTGCGCCGCGCCGACAACGCCTGGACCAGCGTGTATCTGGCCGGCACGCTGCCCGCCGAACAACACTAATCGGGTTGATTGCCGTGGGGCAGGCGTTTCCGCCTCCCCACAGCCCCCATCCATTAGTGACCGCTGAAAGCTGACCATTGAAAGCTTCTTAACTCCCATGCCCAACCGCTTAGCCGGCGAAAAGAGTCCTTACCTCCTCCAGCACGCTCACAATCCCGTGGATTGGTACCCCTGGGGCGAGGAGGCTTTTGCCAAGGCCCGCGCTTACGAGAAGCCGATCTTCCTTTCGGTGGGGTATTCCACCTGCCACTGGTGCCATGTGATGGAGCGCGAATCGTTCGAGAACGAGCGCATTGCCGCCCTGCTCAACCGCGATTACGTTTCCATCAAGGTGGACAGCGAAGAGCGCCCCGACATCGACCGCATCTACATGACCTTCGTGCAGGCCACCGCCGGGTCCGGCGGCTGGCCCATGTCGGTGTGGCTCACGCCGGAACTGGAGCCATTCTTCGGCGGCACCTATTTTCCGCCGGAGAATCGCTATGGGCGCGCCGGCTTTGCCTCCATTCTGGGCCAGATCGCCGAGGCCTGGCGCAACAATCGCGCGCAGATTGTCGCATCGGCGCGCGACGTCGTCGAGCAACTGCGCAAGCATTCCGAGGTCGCGGCGCCCGCCCGCTCCGCGCCCATCGACGATGCCCTGCTCGATGGCGGCTTCCAGGTTTTCCGCCGCACCTTCGACAGCCACAACGGCGGCTTCGGCGGCGCGCCCAAATTCCCCCGCCCCTCGGTGCTCTATTTCCTCATGCGCTTCTACGCCCGCACCGGCAACCGCGAAGCCCTCGACGCCGCCCTGCTCACTTTGCGGGAAATGGCCAAGGGCGGCATGAACGATCAACTGGGCGGCGGCTTTCACCGCTATTCCGTCGACGAGCGCTGGTTCGTGCCGCACTTCGAGAAGATGCTCTACGACCAGGGTCAACTCGCCACCGCCTACCTGGAAGCGTTTCAGATTACCCGCGACCCCGCCTACGCCGCCACCGCGCGTCGCATCTTCGATTACGTCCTGCGCGATATGACCGACCGGGACGGCGCCTTCTTCTCCGCCGAAGACGCCGATAGCGTAATCGATCCCGACGACCCGGCCGTCAAGGGCGAGGGCGCCTTCTACATCTGGAGCGCCGACGAAATCCGCGCCGTGGTGCCCGCTCCCGCGGCCGAGTGGTTCTGCCACCGGTACGGCGTGGCCGATGGCGGCAACGTGGCGAGCGACCCGCACCAGGAATTCACCGGCCGCAACATTCTGTACCAGGCCGCCACCATCGAAGAGACCGCCGAACAGTTCGGCCGCAACGCGGACGAAGTGCGCGCCGCGCTTGAAGAAGCCTCCCGCCTGCTGCTCTCCGCCCGCGGGGAGCGCGTGCGTCCGCACCTGGACGACAAGATCCTGACCTCCTGGAACGGTCTCATGATTTCCGCCCTGGCGCTGGGCGGGGCCGTGTTGCGGGAGCCGCGCTACGCGGAGGCGGCGCGCCGCGCGGCCGAATTCTTGATCGCCAGCATGTGGGACCCGGACGCCGAAACCCTGCTGCGCCGCTATCGCCAGGGCGAAGCCGCCATCCCCGGTTTCCTGGACGATTACGCCCTGCTGGCGCAGGCTCTCCTCGATCTCTACGAGGGCCAGTTCGATTTCCGCCATCTGGAACTGGCCATCCGCCTGATGGAGAAAGCCATCCAGTTGTTCGGCGATCCTTCCAGCGGCGGTTTCTTCAGCTCCGGCGCATCCGACTCGAACCTGGTCATGCGGCTCAAAGAGGATTACGACGGCGCCGAGCCGTCCGGAAATTCCGTGGCTGTCCTCAACCTGTTGCGCCTCGAGCGCATCACCGCGCGAAGCGATTTCCGCGCCGCCGCCGCCTCGGCCCTCGCGGCCTTTCGCCAGCGGCTCTCGCTCGTGCCCGCGGCCTTGCCCTACCTGCTGGCCGCCGCCGAATTCGCCCATAGCCAACCGCGCGAAATCGTCATCGCCGGCGCGCCCCAGTCCGCCGCCACCCGGGCCCTGGTCGATGAGCTCTACCGGCACTTCGTTCCCAATCGGGTGGTGCTGCTCGCCGGCGACGACGCTGCGCGCGCGCGCCTGGCCGCCTGGAACCCGGCCATTGCTTCCATCGTCGCCGAGCCCGGCGCGGCTATGGCGTACGTGTGCCGGAATTTCGCCTGCGAATTGCCCGTCTCCGAGCCGGCCGAATTTGCCAAGTTGATACAATTACAGTTCTGATCGACCATAGCTCTAGAAACAACCACACAGGAGGCAACCGTGGAAAGACCAGGCGCAACCACTCTCAGAGGCAATCCCTTTACGCTGGTAGGACCCGAGCTCAAGCCCGGCGATCCGGCCCCCGACTTTACGCTGGTGGATAACGCATTGAAACCCGTGACCCTCACCGGCACCGGCAACCATGTCCGCATTATCAGCGTCATTCCGTCGCTCGACACGCCGGTTTGCGATGCCCAGACCAAGCGCTTCAATGAAGAAGCCGCCAAGCTCCCCGGCGTGGATATTCTCACCGTAAGCATGGACCTGCCCTTCGCGCAAAAACGTTGGTGCGGCGCCTTCGGCGTGGATAACGTGAAAATGCTGTCCGATCACCTGGAAGGGTCTTTCGGCTCCCACTACGGCACCCTCATCAAGGAGCTGCGCATCGAGAGCCGCGCCATTTTCGTCCTTGATCCGGCCAATACCATCAGCTACGCCGAATACGTCAAGGAAGTCGCCGACCACCCCAACTACGAAGCGGCCCTGGCGGCGGCGCGGGGCGCGGCATCTGCCACCGCGTAAAGCCAAGGTTCCAACCAGGCCCAACCCGGCCACGCCGCCCTCGAAAGTGTGCCGTCCATGCAAACTAGTCCCGCGCCCGACCGGTTGCTGGCGCGCGCCACCGGGAACCCCCTGGTCCGCGGCGGCCTGACCGTGGCGGCCGGCATCCTTGCCGGCAACCTTCTCGGCTTCGTGCGCATCGCTCTCACCGCCTATCTGCTCGGCACCCATAGCCAGGCCGATTCCTTGGCGGTAGCGTTGGGGCCCGTCGATACCTTGAACGCGGTGCTGATCAACAGCATGTTGTTCGCCTTCGTGCCCGCGCTGACCGCGGCCCAGGGCGCGGCGCGAACCGCCCTGTTCCGCAGCCTGTTCCGCCTCTTCGGCTGGGTGTTTGGCCTGGCCGTGGGCGCCACGATCCTGATGGCCCCGTGGATCATGCGGGTGCTGGCGCCCGGCCTGGACGCGGCGCATTTTTCCCGCGCCGTCGCGCTGCTGCGCATTCTGGCGCTCTCCAGCCTGGCGGCTGGGTCGTCGGCAACCTACAGCGCCCTGCTCTACACCGCGCGGCGCTTCGGTCCCTCGGCCTACAATCAGGCCCTCCTCAACCTGGGCACCGTGGCCTGCGCCCTGTTGTTGTGGAAGTGGATGGGCGTGTATGCGCTTGCCGTCGGTTACACCGTGGGAGCCTGGGCGCAATTGGGCATCGCGCATCTGGCCGCGCGCAAACAACTGGCGGGCGCCGCGGCCGTCCCTAGCCCGATGCGGGCGCGCGACATCCTGGCGCGGCCGGCGTTTTTCGTGGTCTACGCCGTGGCGCTCGGTTTGAATATGACCTTCACCCGCGCTTGGGCAACTCACGCCGGCCCGGGCATGGCGGCGGCTTTCGATTACTGTCTGCGCGGCGTGAGCGTGCCACTGGCGTTTCTGGTGTTTCCCCTGTCCAGTTCGCTGTTGCCGGAAATCGCGCGTCTGCGCAGCCTCGAGCGCATGCGTGAAGCCCTGCGCCTGATCGATCGCACCGTAGTGCTGACCGCGCTCCTGGCCGTGGGCGCATGCGCTTTCGCCGTCGCCTTCCGCTCTCCGGCCATTCGCCTCTTGTTTCAGCGCGGCAGCTTCACCGCCGATTCTACGCGCCTGGTCTCCGAAGTTTTTCTGGGCCTGGCTCCCAGCCTGATTGGCTGGGCCCTGATGGAGATCCTGGCCCGCTCCATGTTCGCTCTCGAACGCCCCTGGCCGCCCGTATTGGCCTCCGTGATCCCGCTGCTGTGCAATGTCGTCATCACCCTGCGCCTCGGCCTCTCGCACCCGCAGTACCTCGGCGTAGGCGCCAGCGCCGGCTTGCTGACCGGCTGCCTGGCGCTCTTCGCCATGTCCCACCTGACCCGCCGCAAAACCCCGTCTGCGCCTGCGGCCGCCTGACCTGCAAATCTCCCGGGCCGCCAACGGCGCAGCCTGAGCATGCAGCCCGTGCCGCCGATCATTACGGAACTTATTGCCTCTTCCGGCGTCTTAGCTTTGCAGTACGGCTAACCGGGAGGAAATGCTCATGGCATCTTTCAACGGGTTGCGGCACGTGCTTCGCAGGCTGCGGCGCGCGCCCATGTTCACGGCGGTGACGTTGCTCACCCTGGCCGCGGGGGTCGGCGCCAACACCGCAATTTTCAGCGTGCTCGAAGGCGTACTCTTGAAACCGCTCCCGTATCCGCGGGCCGATCGCCTGGTTGGCGTGTGGCACACCGCCCCCGGCATCGGCATCGCCGAGCTCGCAGCGTCGCCTTCCACCTATTTCATCTATCGCGAACAGGGCCGCGTGTTTGAGGACATCGGCCTCTACACCGGCAACTCTGTCAGCGTCTCGAGCGACGCCCACCCCGAACGCGTTCAAGGCCTGCTGGTAACCGACGGCGTGCTTCCGCTCCTGGGCGTCGAGCCCCTGATGGGCCGCCGCTTCACCCGCCAGGACGATTCCCCCGGCGGCAGCCCGGAAACCGTCATGCTCGGCTACGGCTACTGGCAGCGCAAGTTCGGCGGGGACCGCTCCATTGTCGGCCGCACGCTGCGCATCGACGGCAAGCCGCGCCAAATCGTCGGCGTCCTCCCGGCGAGCTTCCATTTCCTGGGCCGGGAAGATCCGCCCCTGCTCCTGCCTTTCCGGTTGGACCGCAACAAAACCCTGCTCGGAAACTTCAGCTACCTCGCCCTGGCCCGCCTCCGGCCCGGCGCCACGCTGGCGCAGGCCAACGCCGATGTGGCGCGGATGCTCCCCATTGTGAATATTAGTTTTCCCGCCCCGAAAGGCTTCGGCTTGAAGATGTTCGAACAGGCGCGCATCGGCCCCAATCTGCGCCCGTTGCGGCAGGACGTGATTGGCGACGTGGGCAACAGCCTGTGGGTGGTGATGGCGACGCTGAGTATGGTGCTTCTGATCGCCTGCGCCAACGTGGCCAACCTGCTGCTGGTTCGGGCCGAGGGGCGCCAGCAGGAGCTTGCCATTCGTGCCGCCCTGGGCGCGGGCTGGCGCCGCATCGCCGGCGAACTGTGGCTGGAGAGCCTGACCCTGGGCCTGGCCGGCGGCGCGTTGGGCCTGGGCCTGGCCTATCTCGGCATTCGCGCGTTCGTGGCCTCGGCGCCGCTCAGCCTGCCGCGCCTGAATGAAGTCGGCATCGATTTGCCGGTGTTTGCCTTCGCGCTGCTGATCTCGCTTGCGGCCGGCCTGCTGCTCGGCGCCATTCCGGTCTTCAAATACGCGGGCGCCCACCTCGGAACCGGCCTGCGCGAGGGCGGCCGCACCCTTGGGCAGAGCCATGAACGGCACCGCGCCCGCAGCGTCCTGGTCGTTGTTCAGGTGGCCCTGGCGCTGGTGCTGCTGGTCAGCTCCGGCCTCATGCTCCGCACTTTCCACGCCTTGAACCAGGTCGAGCCCGGCTTCGCCAACGCCGCCGAAGTTCAGACCCTGCGCCTTACGATCACCGATGCCGACGTGCCCGATCCGGAACGCGTGGTCCGCCTCGAGGATGCCATTGGGCACCAACTCCAGGCCCTCCCCGGCGTCTCTTCGGTGGCGCTTTCGAGCAGTATTCCCATGGATGGCGACGGCAGCTT
>Ga0182014_10004754_pt1 | contig 15393 bp, 17 predicted proteins | sample 612S2DmetaG_FD_120489 | JGI IMG/M metagenome (GOLD analysis project Ga0182014, IMG submission 120489) | Permafrost microbial communities from Stordalen Mire, Sweden - 612S2D metaG | ecosystem: Environmental > Terrestrial > Soil > Wetlands > Permafrost | place: Sweden: Stordalen | collected... | reverse complement strand
GGCAACAATATGGACGCGACTCTAAAAGCGAAACTCGACGAAGCGCGGGAACGGATGAACAGTAAACAGGCTGGAATTAACGCGAATCGCAAACATGATGATGTGGCAATGCGTGAGTGGGCCAGAGGAAAACAGCGGCCAGCGAATGCGGAGCGGGCTCGGTTCAGGAACTCGCTGACCGACGAGGATCGCAGCCAGATTGAAGAACGCATAGAGCAACTTGTGCACGATAACCCGACATTATCTTCCTCGAACCCCCGGACACTGGATTCGAAGACAGAGCCGCCTTCTGTTTCTGTCGAAGTGCTTGATGAATACTATTTCCTGAGAGACATAGTCGGTTGATGGGTGCTCCAAGCACCCGGATCAATTCCGTTGCTCACGACACGAAGACTGCTCCGCGCCCGTGGAACTCACACAGACTCAGGCTCGGCTCTTCTTGTGTGGAGAGGTTATGTGCTCTTCAAGTTCCACCGGATACAACCCGTCCATCCAAAGTGTGTACGGGGTACCGAAGTCTTGGTCCTAGCGTTTCATTTGGCAGGCCTGAATGAGCCGTTCTGCACAGTATTTCGCAGACGGATAGGCGATTCTATCATTGGCTCAAGAATGGGTAGCCTGCCAAACCAGACAGCCAACCACATCCTTGAGCTTGGACTTGCCCTAAACAAGGTGGTTCCCGTGCCATTGCCGGATGTTCATGTGCCGGAATCAGGAATCGAATCGCCCTCCACTGGAGGTCGCCTTGTCAGGCCGTTTGTCCGAGGAGAAATCAAATGCTGCGGGCAGAGATATTAAAACCCGATCTACTTAGCGAAATCGTGCTTCTGGGCAGCGGCGTGCTGCTGTTCAGTTCATTATTGCTCGTTGTGGTGACCGTGCTCACGCAAGCCTAACCAAACCCTACTCCGACTCCAGCCCCGACGCCTGCAATGAACGGCTTGGCGGTGGCCATCTCTTACTAGCGCCAATATAATCTAGCGCGATGCCTCCCGACCCTCGTGCCATTCACATCTCGACGGACGGCTCCTGCTATAAGAATCCGGGAGGACGGTCCGGTTGTGCCGCAATTGTTCATTATCCCGACCACTTAGACCGCGAAGACGAACAAATCGTCGATTTCGGATGCGAGGAAAGCAGCAATAATCGGATGGAGCTACTTGCCTGCATCTGTGTGCTGAGATGGATTCGGGAGAATGGGCCGTGGGACAGCGTGATGCGGGTGCAAGTCTTCACCGATTCGCGATACGTGAAAGAGAATTTGATCCGCGCAAGGGATTGGAAGAAAAATGACTGGAGAAACCAGCACGGAGAGCCAAGAGAAAACTCGGACTTGTGGAAACAGCTACTTTCCGCCCATGCGAAAACGGGAATCACGGTGCATTTTGAATGGACGCTGGGCAAAAAGTCTCCAGTTCTGAGAAGAGTTGATAAGGCCGCAAAGGCTGCTGCCACTCGGGGAGGGCCTGACATCGACCGTGGCCTTCGAAATCTGGTTTGGCCGACTCCGGTCTTGTGGAGCCCGTGGGCACCGTCGTGGTAATTTCTGAACTCGAAACCACAGTGTTTGGTCAAACATCCGCCTGTTCGCAAGCCCGGTCAGCGAATCGAGGGCCGATAGCCGTGACAGATCCTCATTGACCCGCCGCAGATCCGCTGTCTTCTCTTCCACGATCCGCTGGAGCGCGTGCTCCCGTCTTTGCGCTCCCAGCATCCGCAATCGAAGGACACCCAAAACCACCGACACAAGGATCAGTCCGCACGTGCCCACAAACCACCACCTCCAATACCACGGAGGCAGGATTTCAAATGCGAACTCAGCCCTGTGGCCACTCCACACTCCATCGCTGTCTCGGGCTTCTAGCTCCATTCGATATGCTCCGGGCGCCAGTTCCGCAAACTGCAGTTCCCTTTGAACCGTCTCCGTCCAGGTTGAATTCGCACCCTCCAACCGGTAGCGAAAAACAACCCCGTTTTCACGGGGAGCATTCGGTGCGGCGTATCTTGCGATGAGAGAGTTTGAACGAATGCCGAAAGATGGGTTGCGCTGCCCGGAAACATTCGTCCGTCCCATGACCAGCTTCGTGAAAACGACCTCGGGCGGCGCTCCGGGCTCGCGGTGCGGACTCGGCTTGAAACGAGAGAGTCCACCGCTGGTTCCGATCCAGACTGTGCCATCGGCCTCCTCAGCGAACGCGTTTAGGTTGCAGTCGTCCCACGCCAAACCGTCCCTGGTATCGTAGTGGCTCCAGCGGGCACCATCCCACGTGTCCACGCCCCGCTCTGTTCCCACCCACAGCCGCCCCGAGGCATCGAATTCCAGGAAATACACGAGGCCGTCGCTGCCACGTCTTTGGACGCCTTTCTCGATTGCTATGCCCCCAAGCTGCGGATGGACACGGTCGATACCGCCCCCGTGGCGATAACCGATCCACATAGTGCCATCCGCACCGGCGCCCAACGAAAGCACTTCCTGATTGCTTAAGCCGTTGGCGCGCGTCCAATTCTCCTAGTGTCCGGCTGAGTGACCGAAAAGCCCACCGGCACCGCCAGCCCAGATCATGCCATCTGTTCCTTCAGCAATCGCCCAAATGCGTGTGGACGGCAATTCGGCGATTCGCGAAAACTTCTGGTACGGAGCTATGGCCACAAATAGGCCCACTTCCGTGGCGGCCCAGAGCCTTTGTTCGCGATCGAAGCGCAAGGTGTACACTGCCGAGCCTGAAAGACCTTGCTTCTGACCAAACCGCTGCACACTACCGTTTCGCGCATCAATGCGAGCAACGCTACGCGTTTCGGTACCGATCCATAGATCCCCGCCGGGAGCCACCTGAAGACTATGCACAGGGAAACCAACCAGTCCCGCAACTCTCTTCCACAAGATGCCGAATTGCCGGCGCGTCCCACGAAACAGCCCTCCTTCGGTGGCGACCCAGAGCGACCCGTCGGCCCGCGGCAAGATCTCGTACACAATATCGCTTGGCAACCCGCTTGCAGCCGAGTAACTCTCCCATTCCCGGTAGCCTTGCCACTCGGTGAGTCCCCGGCCCGCCAACCCAATCCACAGAGAGTGTTGCCTGTCCTCGAAGGCTGCGTAGACTACTCCACGAAGGCCGGCGGATCGGTCGATCTTCTGCCAACCTTTGTCGTCTCGGATCAGCAACCCATCGGGTGACGGAATCAGAACCCGCCCGTCGGCATCGGTTGCGACAAGTCCCATCGCGCTGCCGGGAATGGGCGCATCTGGCCTTCGAAATCTGGTTTGGCCGACCGGCAACACGAACACACCCGCATTCTTCGCTCGCACCCAAAGATTGCCGTCGTGGCCTTTCTGGATCGCTAGACAGACACGATTCGGAAATCCGCTGTCTCGCCCGAAGACTGTTGTCCTATCCCGTTCCATGCGGCAGAGTTCCTCTCCGCATCCGTACCATAGGATGTCGCCATCCGCTAAAACGCCGTAGGCACCCGGCCCGGATGTTCCGGGCGCTTGGGGAAACCTCGGCACCGCAAACCCATCCTGCCCGGGTTCGGAATAGAGCTCCACAAGACCGGAGTCCGTGCCGATAAACGTGTGCCCTTTTCCATTTGACTGGATGCCTTGTGCCCAACTGACCGTCTTGAAAGCGACTGGAAGCGTTTTGAAACGGTTGCCCGACAGTTGGTAGAGTCCGAAGTCCCCTCCAACCAAAAGAGAGCCATCGGGAGCGTCGCCGAGCGCGGCGCCCGAAGTGGACGGAATCCCCTGCTCCGGTCCAAAAGCCTCGAAGCGTTCCCCGTCGTAGCGGAAGATACCGTTTTCCGTGCTCACCCAAATGAAACCCACGCGATCTTGGTAGACTTGCCGGACCGCGAGGTTGTTGAGACCTTCCGTGATCCCGAAGTTGCGTGTGCCAGATTTACCTGTTGTTGCTTTTCTGCCTTAAACGCCGCTTCAATCCGTTCTCGCGTCCATCCCGGATTATTTCGCAGCACCCATTCCGCCAAAGCCTTGGGATCCTCTACCCGAATGCAGCCATGGCTGAAATCGCGCCGACTCTCGCTGAAGAGCGACTGGGACGGCGTCGAGTGTAAGTAAACGTTCTGATCGTTGGGAAAGATAAACTTGATCAGGCCCAGCGCGTTCTTCGGTCCCGGTTTCTGCCGCACCATCAGCTTCCCCGTGCGCAACTGTGCCAGCACCTCTTCGCTCACCACTCCATCGGTCACCACTTGCCCGGAATACGTCGCCACTTCAAAATTGTTTTTCTGAATATACGCCGGATCCTTAGTGATCTTCGGGATGATCTCCGCGCGCAAAATGCTCGGCGGCACATTCCAGTATGGCCAGAAAATCAGACACTTCATGTCTTCTTCAAGCACTGGTGTCTGCGTCCGCAGGGCGCGCCCCACCACCACCCGCATCATCAGCGCCGGACTCCCCGGCGCGTCGAGCGAGTCGAAAGCTCGCAGAACAAATTCCGGAATATTCACGAGGATTGGCGGCTCTGTGAAGTTGTCTGGTATCCACCGCCAGCGCTCCAGGGTTAGCCGAAGCGCTTCCACGCGCTCACTCATCGGCCGGTTCAGCTCCGTGATGGTTTGTGGTCCAAGCTTGCCCGCCGCTTCCAACCCATGTCGCGTCTGAAACCGTTTCACGCCCTCGACCACATCGCCGGAATATGATTGCGAATTCTCCGGCACCTGCAGCGCAGCCGGCAGATCTCCCGGAAATTGCAGCCTGCGCACAAGTTTTCCTGTGCCTTGGTATTCTTGTCCGGGCGCGATCGGCTTTTTCACCTGCGGCAGGGGATCGGGCACTTCCTCCTTTGCCATCTGCATATACTTTTGAAGCGCCACCAGTGTCCGCTGGTAACCCGGGTACGGCGGTTCGATCGGGTCCACCGCATCTTTCACGCTCCGCGCCCCCACCACGCTTTTCCAAAGGAATTCTCCCGCATTATGTTTTTCGCGTTCCGGGTCGAAATCCTTGTGCAAGATTTTTGGATCCACCTTTCCCAAGTGCAGGTCGGTGCCATAACGAATCGCAGACACGGTCAGCGCCACATCAAATTTCACCAGCGCCGATTCCGTCGCCCCACCTGGGCTTTGCAAAGCTTTCAACCGCTCCGGCCACTTCACGCCGTCATAGTCCCTACTGTCGAGTCCCTTTTGATCTGCCTTCTCCAAGATTCCAATCGTCTCTATGGCCTGTGGCGTCGGCTTCCCGCCACGGCTCCATCCCAGCCGGTCGCCTGACTCAGCGTAGAATTCCTTCACCGCCGCGCTGTTTTCCGAAAAATTGGGCCACTGCAGATCAGCTAATCTCCCGCTTGCCACGATGGGCCGCAACTCCTGCTCCCCCGCAGCGCTGAGAGACTCCGGTGTGCCCAAGTTCTGCGCTTCAACCGTTCCTTTCTGCACGTTAGAGGAACCTGTCCCGCCAGAGCATGCGGTTAAGCCCAAGCCGATTGCCAGAAATAACACCAGCTGCTCTTTCATGGGATAGCTCATTCCTTCGCTCCAGTTCCGGGACTGTATTCCACTGAGAGTTTACTCAGCTCTTGCCTTTTTGGACTAGTTCCACGGGCATTTGGCTCAGCTTGGCATAAGTCCGACTTCGTCGCAGGAGAGGCCACCAATCGTAAAGATAGATCTGCATCGGTCGCCACATGGCGACCCATCCGGCAATCGTAAGGCTCTCCCGCACTATGGCAGCCCAAGTGCCCGCTTCACGACCTAACAACATCTTGCTGAGAAGTAGGCACACGGCCAAAAACAGCAGTCCGATGAAAAGACTGGTGCGGCCTTGCCGCAAGAGCCGCTTGAACTCCAGGTCAGTAATCTGGGCACCATGGGCAAAGTGATTGTGGACCGCTGTCCTGATCAGTTCTTTGGGGTCTTCGGCCGGCCACTGGTCCAAGTAAATGCGCAATTTGACCGGAGCGTTATGGGGGAATTCTTGGGCCCAGCTTACGATGAATTCTTCCGCGTCGTCGTCGAGATCCTTTTCAATGAATGGAGAAGGGTCCATCGAATTGAAGAGCTGGTTCATGTCGCGCAGTTTCAGACTTATGGTGTGCGGATGACCCTGGTCCGCAGCGGCGGTGTGTGGCGATGAAAAAAGCATACGACAATTTTCGCTGTCTTCAGGTTCTACCAAGTACAACCGGGTCAATGAGTGCTATGGCGATGTTACGCCAACAAGATGAGTTCTTGCCGATCGAGCTTTAGGGTTTAGCCGGGGCGTTGTTAGGAACTTTCCGTGTCAACTTTCGGAAGAAAAATTCTTGAAAGACCTTGGTGGCGGCACTTATGCCAGTCCCGACGAGTGCGTTTTCGAACGTTAATCCCGCTCCATTGCGATTACGCGCTGGATAGTAGAGATTCGAGATACCGCCCGCCGCTAGGCTTCCGATGATACCCGAGTAGCTTGGCTGCCAGTGTCCGTTGTCGCCCTTGCAGATCACTGAATTGGCAATCGCATACAGAATCCGTGATCGCTTGCTCCCGCTTCCCTTGTAGAAATAACGCGGATCTTGTTTCAGAAGCGATGGTAGTATGGCGCCTCCGATGAACGTGCCCGTAACTGTGTCGGCGTACCTGGCGCCGAAGCGCTTTGCATAACCTTGCGCGCCTTGCCCATATCCGCTGAAGCGATTTTGCGCCTGCTCAATTCCCGCAAAGGCCCCCGCAAAAACGAAAGTGAATGGATCTACCGCCGTCTTCCCGGCAAGCTTGAACTTTTGCTTCGGGGTGAGGGGAACTGCGCCGGGGATGTAGATGGCATAGAAATTTGGAACGACGCCAAGCACACGCTGCTTCTCTTCAACCTTGATCTGCTCTTCTGCCACCTTGATTCGGTCTTCTGCCACTTCGGTCGGCGAGAGTCCGACCTGCACCTCAGTGTTCTCCATCGCAACCGCCAACGGCATCGACGGGACAATGTAGATCTCCCCCGGACGCAGGATTCCAGAAGATATTTGCGTCGCGAAGCCCTCCGACATAATTGTTAGCTGGAAAGGTCCGGGAGCGATGTTGGCAAAGGAGAATTGCCCTTCGTTGCCGGATAGCACCTCTTGGTTTAGGGATTGATCTTCCCTGGTAAGCCTCACCCGGGCTCCGACGACGACAGCTCCACTTTGATCAACGATCGTTCCGCTGATGCTTCCGGGCAATTTCTGACCGGGCAGTTGTTCCCCGGCTGAAGCTATCCCCTGGCGTTCCGGACTAGGCACAGGCGTTTGCTGAGGGGTCTGTCCTAAGCAGGGCGACGTCCAACCCAGAGTGACAAACGCAAAAACTATGAGCTCAGATTTGAACTGCAGGGCCATGAATAGCTTTACTTTGGCGTCCGGGCCAGTTTACCGGCGGAAGCATAACGCTGGTTTTGTTTTTCAACAGTGACCGAAATCACTGGTGCTGCGCCACTTCTCGCGATTTTTCGAGAAGTGGGGCGATTCTTGGGTTGTGAGTGAAATCGAGATCTAACAACAACAACGACGGGTTTTGCCACGTAACTCACGACCGCAAATCAAGATGTCACCCTTTTCACTGACAGGACGCGCGCATTCGTGTGGCATTAGTACGTCCCGCTCCCAAAATCGTGAAGTGAGCAAGAATGCCCCGCCAGAAACCAAATGCGGATCAGGGCGCGCACGTCTCGCGGGCTAGGCTTCTGGGAAATCAATGCGAACTGATCGCGTTCGATCATGTTCAGTTGGATTGTGATCGCCTCGCCCGATCAAGCGCGCACATCTCGCGGGCTTGTCTGGATTACTTACCAACTTCCAATTCAATTCGTTCAGCATCAAGAAGAGGATGCTAAACACGACAACCAGCAAAGCTCCGGTTGCTGCGACATGGATGAGATAGCTTACCAACTTGCCACCTGCTGTGCCTTCGTCTCCTGTTTTGGGAACACGCCATCTGCGCGAACCGCGCTTGTGTCAGCGCATTTCGGTCGCCAAAGGTCGAGCAGCAGCAACTTGCTGCGCGACAGTGACATGGATCTTTGTGATGTCTGACGTTTGTGCCCGCATTCAGGCAGTCGCCCTCGAAAGGTCACGACAGCGCGGCAGGATGCTCGTTATTCAACGCAGGGAGCCCGCTCTGAACTTGAATTTGAAAACACCCCTTAACTTAACAGGTTAACGCACCGGGGCACGCACAACATGTTCGCTACTCTCTCAACTTTTGCTCGACCACTCGAAAGCTAAGGATCTTTTCAGGACGGGTGGAGTAGGTCATTATCCCGTGCATCCCTTCTAGCACCAAAACGTCCTTCCCAGGAGTCCACAGTTCGATCAGTTCCCCGCCGTCCGTCTTGTACTTGACCGCATACTGCGCCTTGATGAAGGGTAAGTCCAGAAGGTGAACGGACAAAACTGTTCCAGGCCCCACGATGAAGACCGTGCTGGGCTGTCGGATCTCTCGGATGAAGGACAATTCCGAAGTCGATTTGCCCCAAGCCGGAGTCAGACACGCAGTCAAAGCCACTATCTGAAGGAGTTTGCTCAGCATTGCAGTTTCTCAACTCGTGAATTTGCATTCGAATGCCCATCTGCACAGTTTGCGTAAAGTCTTTGTTTGTAAGACCGAGCCTGTGGGCGGCCGCGTTTGGTGCTGCCTTCATTCGGGCAGCGCCCTTGACACACGAGCCAGGCAAATTTGCACTGGTACGAGCGGGGTTCGTGCTCTGTAACAAGCTCAACTGTTCTTTGGCGAACCAGAGAACACAACTGGAGGTTTAATCACGAGCGGTGCGGGGGTCGCCCGATTGATTGGCGTTACCAGGCGTGGGTGTTGAAAAAGTCACGTCGATTCGTCGATTAGCAGGATGAGATTCAGCAGAAGCATGTTAGAAGAGAACATCCGCCCATGCTCTGTTTGATTCTGATCGTCGGAGGTCTGCTGATCATGATTGGGGCAACACGACCGCTCTGAAGCGTTGTTCTACTACTTCCGCCTGGAAGATCACGTTCCTGAAACCCACCTGCTGCGGCTCCTCGAAAAGCACATCAGCTTTGCCTTCGTGCGCGAGCAACTGAAGGACAGCTACCGCGAAACGGGTCGGCCCTCGGTGGATCCGGAGCTTCTGCTGCGCATGCTGTTGATTGGTTATTTGTACGGCATCTTCGAAGCCCGTTCCGCTGCGTATTATCAAGTCAGCACGGAGCTTGCAGCCCAGAGGAACCCGATATGAAGCGTGCCAAAAGCGATCTGGAAGAGCACCAGTTGGTATGCGTATCCGGCGCTAGAGCGAGACAGTCGTGAGCAAGCGCCCACAGGCAGGCTTCGACTCCGGTCGATGAGCGCTATCGGGATATTACAACAGGAATCCCGTCCTGTTCGTTGAGAAGAGTGGTTGAAACTGTGCCAAAGACTCGTTCTGGTGTGGACATGCCGTGAAGGCTTTCTAGTACTCACGGAAGGCTTGGACGGTAGAGGCCCTGGTCTGAAAAATCTTACTTCGGTTTTAGCTGTTCTAACCGACGCAACTCAGCTTCGAGCGCCCGAAGCACAACAGGCGACTCGCGTTTTCCTCGGGCTACTAGACTCACATAGGACGGAGATAGGGCCATCTGCTTAGCCACTCTCGTATAGACACCAGTGAACATCCTATGCCAGCAAATCAGGCCACGGATGCGGGGTTTGAGCACGGCGGCATTATAGTACAAGACTAGGCCGCTTTACGTTTGGCTGTTCGCTTGCGTAAGAAGATGCGTTTTTCAGCAGCTGTCATATTGCGGCGAAATACCTCGCGAAAAATGCGCTCGATGGGAGTTTCTTTGGTAGGCGTGCGCTTCATAAGTCCCCCGTTAAACCTGAAGATCGACTCAAGGGCCGAGACGCAAAGAGACGCCTGCTGGAAGCGCGGCTTATGCGCCTTATTGAAGCAGCCCTTAGGGGACGGCATTCGAGAGTGTTGAGCACCAAACTACCACCCGCGCAGTCATTCTTCTCAACATCTGTCACGGTGTTACGATTTCAGAACACCGTTAATCACCCCCCGTAACTACTCGTCGGGTATCTGGCATGTCAAACCGGAATCCTCTAAAAAGGAGGACAACCCAGCCGGAGGGAGACATTTTCATGCTTCTGGCGCCAAGAATCGTGGCCACTAAAAAAAGGCGGTTTGCCGGTTCTGCGAGCATCCTCGCAACGCCGGCGTCAAGAATTCGACCTACTGTCCGGTTTGTCGCTGGAGCTATTGTCGGGCGGTGTTTTGCGTCTGTGGGCAAGGGGAACAGCGATGCCAGCTTACCCTCCCTCTAGCATCGCCTGGAGCGAAGCGGCCGCCCAGGCCAGTCAAACCGGAGGCCGCGGAACTGGCGGGTAATCTTCGTAGGCGCCGCAAGGGCTGCACAGCACCGCCGGTGGTGTAGCTCCACTTTCAGTTGGAGGTTGCCAACGTTGTTGACGTTGGGCACATTCTCAATTAGAACTGAATCCGCTCTCATTCCGGGCGGCCGAACCATGCTGATTGCGAGACGAACTACAATTCTGTGCATTTCCTTGTTATTGAACCTGACCTCAGCAGCCCAGCAGAAGCCCTCTCCGCTTTCACCCTATGTAAAGGAAGATGCGCCGGTGCTGGTGCTAGAGCATGTGCGCCTGATCGACGGCACAGGCTCTGCACTCCAGGAAGACATGCGCATCGACATCGCCGGCAGAAAGATCACCGCTGTCCAGGCCGCCAGTGCACACAGCCCTTATCCGCCCAACGCCAAGGTGCTGGAGATGACGGGAAAGACCGTGATCCCCGGCCTGGTCGGCATGCACGAACATCCCTTCTATCCCACACCGCAGAAACCAGAGGTTGGCGTGGCGTTCTATGGCGAGGCACCGGACAGCGCTCCGCGTCTCTACCTGGCAGGCGGCGTTACGACGGCCCGGACTGCGGGCAGCCTGGAGCCGTACACCGACCTGGAACTGAAGCGAGAGATCGACGCGGGGTTGCTGCCCAGACCCAAGCTCGACGCGAGTGATGCGAGGAAACGTCTGTGCTGCCGTCCGAAACGACCGGGTCGAGGGCGACCTCAACCCGTCTCTCGAATCTGGGCATCGGCCACAGTTTCGGCGGAACGCGCATGCGAAGCCCTGCGAGGCACAGAGCAATGGCTCGAACGCGAAGATCACAAATTGCAGTTTGGCCGGCCGCCATTCATCTTTCGCTGAGAGTCGCCGCCTGCATGAGTTCGGCGATTTGTTGCGTCACTAATTCCACGGCTTGCTCGACTTCAGCTGACGGCCGCGCCCCTGGAGTGAACTGCTTTCCCTCAATTCCGTAGATCGACAATTTATCTGGCAGTCGGCCAAGTGTGCGTGCCAGTTCCACAGATTCGTATAAGCCAAAGGCATGCGTCGAACATTGCAGCGCGGCTTTCGGAAGCGGGCGGGTAGTTGCGTCCCAGATCGTGACTTCGCCGGCTTTACGACCGGAGCAAACAGCATCGACCACGACCACAGTTTCAAAACCTTGCCAGCAGTCGATTAACGAAAAGCTTTCGCCGCTTTGTTCCTCCGCCTCGATTCCGAGGCTGCGGAGACGGCGCGCCACCAGCACACCGGCAGCGTCGTCGCCGCGATCAACGTTGCCGCAGCCTATGATGCGTGGTTGCACAGTTATTCCCGTTCCACGTGCAGCCGGAGAAAGTGGGTCGCGCAGGAGATGCAGGGATCGTAGTTCCTTATCGCCTGTTCGCATTTCCAGGTGATTTCGTCTTCGGGCCGGGTTGCGATCTGGGCGACGAACTGCCACAGGTCGTCTTCGATCCTCTTCTGGTTCTGCGAAGTGGGAGGAACAATCTTGGCAGAAAGAATCAGACCGTTCTCGTCCAACCCGTAGCGGTGATAGAGAAGGCCGCGCGGAGCCTCAGTCGCAGCCTGGCCAGCGCTGGATCGAGGCAGAGCTTCCACCCGGGGCGAGGCAGGAGGCTCGTATTCGCCGATCACCCGCAGCGCTTCGTGGCAAGCGAACACCATTTCGACCGCTCGCACGATGATGCTGCGGAATGGATTGCGGCACGGCACGTTGAGGCCGCAATCGCGCGCCACCTGTTTTGCCACCTCGGGGAGCTTTTCAAAATTCAGATTGAACCGGGCCATCGGCCCGACCATGTAAGAACCGCCGTCGCGCAGCACGGAATGAAGGGCATTGGAATGCTGCACATGTTGCTCGATAAAGTACTCTTCATATTGGGAGACATCAAGGTCGCGCCCCCGGCTGGAAACGATGCGGCCCTCATTGAAGGGATATTCCTCGGGATGGGAGAGCGACACAAATATATAGTCCTGCTCAAAGTCGGGAAATTCGAAGCCGGCGACCAATTTGGCAGTCGCCACGGAAGCATCCAGCGCCCATTTCAGTTCGTCCTCCAGTTCGCGCAACTCGCTCTTCGCAGGGGTCTTGTAGAATCCGCCGACGGCCGCGGATACGGGATGGATTTCACGGCCTCCCATCAGCCGCACGATATGATTGCCGGCCTTCTTGAGGCGCAGCCCCTGTTCCACCACTGCGCGGTGGTCGCGGGCCATTTGGATGGCATCGGGATAACCAAGGAAATCGGGCGTGTGCAGCATGAAGATGTGAAGGGCATGACTCTCGATCCACTCTCCGCAGTAAAACAGGCGGCGCAACATCCGCACTGCCGGATCAATCTTGATGCCCAGTGCGCGTTCTACGGCATGCACCGCACTCATCTGATAAGCGATGGGACAGATTCCGCAAATGCGCGCCGTGATATCTGCAACCTCCGAGAAGTGCCGGCCTCTGAGGAACGCTTCAAACAGTCGCGGCGGCTCGAAGATTTTGAGCTTCACGTCCCGCACCTGATCGCCCTTTAGCTTGACATAGAGCGCGCCTTCGCCTTCGACCCGCGTGAGATAGTCGACCTTGATGGTCCTGGTACCAGGAGTGTTCACGACGGCTTCGTCTCCTCGCTTGCTTTGCGGAACTGCCAGGCCCAGGCATTAAAGCTACGGAAAGCCCGAGTGATGTCGGCGGGATGCTGCCCCAGAATGTGGAATTGATTGCTGAGTGATTCTGTGTTCGGACTTTCCATCGGTCCATAGCAGCCATAGCAACCGCGGTTGTAGCTGGGACACAGAGCGCCGCAGCCCGCCTGCGTGACCGGCCCCAGGCACGCGACCCCTTGAGCGACGGCGATACAGACGCTGCCCTTACGCTTGCACTCCTGGCAGACGCTGTAGGTGGAAATGTTCGGCTTGCGCCCCGACAGCGTGGCCGTGATCAACTCGATGAGCTGATACTTATTGATGGGGCACCCGCGCAGTTCGAAATCCACGGGCACGTGCTCGGCGATCGGCGTGGACAGCTTCAGCGTGCTGATGTACCTCGGCGTTGCATACACCACGCGGACGAACTCATCCACATCCTTCCAGTTGCGCAGCGCCTGAATGCCGCCCGCAGTCGCGCATGCACCGATCGTGATCAGAGTGTGGCACTGCCGCCGGACCTGCTGGATGCGCTGAGCATCGTGGTGAGTGGTAATGGACCCTTCTACGAGTCCAATGTCATAGGGACCTTTCCCCATGGCGCGGCTGGCTTCGGGAAAGTAAGCGATGTCCACCGCGCCCGCGATGGCGAGAATCTCGTCTTCCGCTTCCAGCAAACTCAACTGGCATCCGTCGCAGGATGCGAACTTGAAAACCGCGATCCTAGGCTTGGGCCTGCTCTTAGAGTTCATATTTCTCCAGCAGTGGCCGCATCTGATTGTAGGGAAACACCGGCCCATCCTTGCAAATGAAGTGTGGTCCGTACTGGCAATGGCCGCAGAAGCCGACGGCGCACTTCATATTCCGTTCCATCGAAAGATAGATGTCTGCCTGGGCCAGCCCTTGGGTTTCGAGTTCGCGAGTGACAAAGCGCATCATAATCTCGGGGCCGCAGACCATGGCCACCCAGCGCGCCGGATGCAGCCGCGCGTATTTAAACAAAGTCGTGACCACTCCCACGTACCCGCGCCAGCTCAATCCGCCATAATCCACCGTGACCAGGCTCTGGGTGTCGCGTTGACGGGCCCAGGCGGCCAGTTCCCTGCGGTAGAGCAGGTCGCGCGGACTGCGCACGCCATAAAGAAGCACCAGGCGGCCATACTCCTTGCGGTTATGCAAGATCTCATAGATGACGGGTCGCAAGGGAGCCAACCCGATTCCACCGGCCACGAGGATAACGTCTCGCCCGCGCGCGGCTTCCATCGGCCAGCCCGTCCCAAAGGGACCCCGTACGCCGACGCTGTCGCCCGCTTCGCAGCCCACGAACGCGTTCGTCGCCTTACCCACGGAGCGCACCGTGTACTCCAACCGGTCGCCCTGCGCAGGGTCGCCGCTGATGGAAATCGGTAATTCGCCAACCCCGAACACCCACAGCATGCTGAACTGTCCCGGACGGAAGGGGCTCGGGCCGGCTCCGTCCAATGGCTCCAGCGTCAGGGTAAACGTGTCTGGCGTCTCCTTGACCACTTGCCGCACCCGGTGCGGTTGGGGAAGCATTGGATCATTTGCTGCCGCGACTGCCATGATTACCCCCGGGATCCGTAAACGTCTAGAAGTTGGAAGCGTGTCGCCTCCAGCCGACTATCGATAATCTGGGAGAATCGCTTTAACAGTTCGTACCCCAGATCGTGGTTCTGCTCACATTTCTCGCGCAGGCATTTGCCGTCGAGCGCCAGGGCCCGCGTGTTTTCGACGGCGCGCGCATGAAACTTCCAGTGGTAGGGCGGCAACAACCAAGACCAACCCAGAATATCCCCCTCGCCCAACGTCGCCAGGATGATCGGCTTACGCTGGGGCGCGAGGATTTCCAGGGCCACCTTCCCCGCCCGGATTACGTAGAACTCGTTGGCTTCTTCACCTTCTTTGAAGATGTAGCTGCCGGCGTCGAACCGCACGTTGGCGGCACATCCCACCAGCAGCGTCGTGTAGTACGACTCCAGACCGGCGAAGAAAGGATGCTCGGCGAGAATGCGCTCAAGGGTTTCCATGGTTCTTTTCCTTGGAAGAGGTGGCTGGTTCCCGCAAGGCGCGGACCTCTTCCGTGATGTCAATGCCTACCGGGCACCAGGTGACACAGCGCCCGCAACCTACACAGCCGGAGGTTCCAAATTGATCAATCCACGAACCCAGTTTGTGAGTCATCCACTGCCGGTAGCGCGACTTGGCGGACGAGCGCACGCTGCCGCCGTGGATGTAAGAGAAACTCTGGCTAAAACAGGAATCCCATTTACGCCAGCGCTCGGCGTGGGTGCCGGTCAAATCGGTTGTGTCTTCTACCGTTGTGCAAAAGCAGGTCGGGCAGACCATGGTGCAGTTGGCGCAGGTGAGACAGCGCTGGGCGACGTTGTCCCAACGCGGATGTTCGAAATTCTGGGCCAGCAAATCACGAATGTT
>Ga0182014_10004752_pt1 | contig 15396 bp, 12 predicted proteins | sample 612S2DmetaG_FD_120489 | JGI IMG/M metagenome (GOLD analysis project Ga0182014, IMG submission 120489) | Permafrost microbial communities from Stordalen Mire, Sweden - 612S2D metaG | ecosystem: Environmental > Terrestrial > Soil > Wetlands > Permafrost | place: Sweden: Stordalen | collected... | reverse complement strand
GGCGTGAGTCCAAAGCGGCGTCGCGATTAATACTGCTTCGATGCGCTCCTCTGTGAGGATACGGCGCCAGTCCTGGTACCACTGCACTCCCGCGGAGGCCGCTTTGTCGGCATCTGACGGAGGCCTGATATCGCAGATCGCCACAAGGTTGATCAAATCCGCGTCCATGCAGTCGCGCAACATCCGGCCCTGTATTCCATACCCTATCAATGCAGCGCGAACTGGGCCTCCCCTGGAAGGCCCGCGCACAATTGCGGTGGTTCCCAGCGCGGCGAGAGCTGACGCCCCGCCCGCCGCTTTCAAAAAGTTTCGCCGCCCAATCTTGCGTGCTTCGGCGCTCAAATTCATTTTTCAATCACCTCATTCCGCCGGCCGATTTCAACGACAGGCGTTATTGCGTAAGCCACTCGTCCAATCCTTGCCGGACAAACTCATCGTCATTCAGGTGCGGATAGGCTGCATATACCCGGCTTATCTCCTCATTCTGTCCTGGGCTGAGAGTTTCAGTCGGGTCCAGGCACCAGATGCCTTCGAGCAGTCCCTGCCTTCGCAGCACTTCAAGAAGTCCGGCATTGCAGCCGGCAAAGTGATTCGCTGCATCAAAAAATGCCGAATTGGCATCGGTAACTTCGACGCTCTTCCGGAGTAAAGAAGCTGGAACAGCCTCGGTTCCGCGGGCAAACTTACGGCACTCGTTAAAGAGTTCAACGGCGCCCTTGGTCCAAACCGCCCAGTGTCCCAGCAGCCCGCCGGTCATGCGCAGCTCCTTCCGCTTGCCGTCAGCAAAAGAAGCGTAAGGCGTGAGAAGATCCATCACGATATTGTCGTCGTTCCCCGTATAAAGCGGGATCGGTCGCCCGGATTCGCTTACGGCCCGCATCACATCGAGCGTCTGGTAACGATCGAAAGGCGCAATCTTGATGGCAGCCACATTCTCGATTTCTGTGAATTCGCGCCAGAATTTGTAGGAAAGCGCGCGGCCGCCAACGGAGGCCTGCATATAAAATCCAATGATCGGGATGATTTCGGAAATGATGCGGGAATGACTGACCAGCTTTTCATCTGGCTCATCGACGAAGGAAGACAAACTCAGCAAACCGGCGTGATAGCCGAGATCGGCCAGAAGTCGGGCCTCTACGATGGCCTGCGGAGTATCTCCGCAAATTCCACCGATTCTGACCAATGGCTGCGAGCGGGCAAGATCGGCCCGGTTCATTTCTTCCGCCGCCAGTTGCAAGACTGGCTCAAAGAGCCCGATGCGCGGATCTCGAATGGCAAACTGCGTAGTGTGAACTCCCACAGCCATGCCACCCGCGCCGGCAGCAGCATAATAGCGCGTAAGCGCTCTCTGCCGTCGTTCATCCAGGTGTCGTTCCGCGGTCAGCGCCAGTGGATGTGCGGGGATAACCGTTCCCTGGACGATTTTCTGGCTTATCTTTAAATCGAGCTTATGAATCATTTCTCTCTTTCCTAAAAATCTCCTCGTCGATTTTCAAAATGAGTGGGCTTCTCTAACGTCTCTCCACCGCGTGCTACCCAAGCTGCAATCCAATTGAGTATCTGATCGATCCCGGCCCGCGGATGCCCGAAAAGCTGGAAGGCTTTCCCTGCATTATTCAGCAATGCATCTTCTGACTCCGAGCCTTCAAATCGTACCGGCTTATTGAACAGTTCACCGAACTGCCTCGCGATCTGTGCCACAGTGAGAACTTCTGGACCCGTAATGTTGATTACGAACGGAGGCGTTGAAGCATAACTTAAAGATTGCAAACTCATTGCTGAAGCATCCGCCTGCCAGATGGCGTTGAAATGGCCCATCGCTAAAGGAATGGCTTGCTCTGAAAAAACCTTCTGGCCAATATCCAGCAGAACTCCGTAGCGCACTTCCACGGCATAGTTGAGCCTGATGATCGACATTTTTGTCTGGTTAGCGCGGCTGAAGTGTTCAAAGATCCGCTCGCGTCCGAGGCAGCTGAGCGCGTATTCGCCTTGAGGACGGAGCGCATCGCCTTCTACCGATCCTCCGCGGCTGACGGGTGAAAGACCATATACGTTGCCGGTGGAGAAAACCGCGATGCGGCTGCTGCGATATCGTTCGCTCACCAGCCCCGGCACAAATGCATTCATTGCCCAGGTCAGCGATTCCTGCCCTGTTGACCCGAACTTCATGCCCGCCATGAAAACGACGTTAGGCGCATCCGGCAACTGTGAATAGCTTTTCGCATCCAGCAGATCGCCGCGACGGATTTCCACTCCCCAGGAATGCAGGCGTTCTTCCAGTTTTGAGGAGGCGCAAAACCTGGAGACTCCAATCACGCGCCGAGTTACTCCGGCCAATTCCGACGCTCTTTTGGCCATGCGAGCCAGAGTGGGTCCCATCTTCCCGCCGATTCCCAGGACCAGCAGGTCGCCCTTTAGCTCTGCCATCGCGTGAATGACCGCCTCGGTCGGTTCGCTGAGAATATCTTCAAGCTCCTCGATACTCCGGATGGACATTATTTCGGGCGTCTGTGCCACTATTGTCTCCTTGATTAATTCCCAATCATTTGCCTGTAACACTTGACTTACAGATTCCCATGTCTTGCTTAGATGCCACAGACAGGCGAACCTTTGCCGGGTGGAACCGATACCGCATAAATTGCTCCCGCTCCCAGCACTGCTGCGGCAGTCATGATTCCCCACGCCAGGTTGTAACTGTGCGAAAGGTCAAATATCTTTCCTGCTAACCAGGGTGCAACCCATTGACCCACGGAGTATCCCGCTATGATGAGGGCCAGTATCTTGGCCAGGGAACCGGTTCCAAAGCACTCCGCCGTGACCAGGGGAATCAGCATGTAATCGGCTCCCATGGCAAATCCGAAGGCCGCCGCAAAGGCCCATGCTGCAGCTGGCTGATGCGCAATCAAGAGCAACGGTATGGAGCCGCCAATGAACAGGTAAAACAACGCCATGGTGTTCTTCTTGTTGAAGCGGTCCGCAACATAGCCGACCAGAACCCTGCCGCCAAGGCTGGCTGCAAGCAGTGCCGACATAAAGTGAGAAGCGGTGGCCGTCGAGTAACCCTGATCCTTCAGAAAGAGAACGTAGTTCTGGATCACGGCGTTGATTGCCCCGATCACCAGCGTCGTCCCGACCATGATGAGCCAGAAATTTGCTGTCATGATCGCCGGCTTCACATCGACGTTAGTCGGCGAGTCCACCCGAGTAAATTGTCCGAGAACTGCACCCGGCCCATCCGGCAAAAGGCCCATCTCAGACGGGGTCGAGCGTGTGAGCCAGATTCCGACGGGAAACAAAACCAGGAGAACTGATGATCCCAATATCTGAAGAGCAGTCCGCCAACCAAATGCGCCGATCAGGAAATTGACGAGGGTTGGAGCAACCACTCCACCAAGTCCGAGTCCCAGGTACGCGTAACCCATCGCCCGTCCGCGTCGCGCTCTGAACCATTGGGCAATCAGGACCTGATTGGCGATGGGGCCTGCCAGCGTATAGCCCAACACTTCTACCATGCAGAGAAGTTCATATTGCCAGAAGCGGGTCATAAAGCCCATCAGCACCAGGGGAATGCCGATGAAGCCCACCCCGGAAACAATCACCCAGCGAGCGCCAATCCAATCAACCAGCACGCCGGTCAAAAAGCCAAAGGGTATGCCGACCAGCACAAAGCCAAGCAGAAATCCCTGCTCGACCTGGGCCCGGGTAAATCCCAGCGCGGAGACAAAGGCCGGATAAAAAACCGGGAATCCGTAAAAGATCATTCCAACCGCGAAAAACAAATTCAGGAAGGCTGCGGCAACAATCCACCAGCCATAAAAGATGCCGGTCAAAGGCTGGGAACCGTTGTCAATTTCCGGGTTCTGTGTCATTTTTTGCGGTCCCGCATACTGGCTGTCTTATCTGGAATGTAGATGTTTTGTCCATTATTATAGATATGTAAGGAGTTGTCAAGGTCGATGCTGTAACGTGTCCATCCACAACTTTGATCATTGAACACTCATTGCGCCACAGAGGATTCACAGTGTATTTCCGTCAGGACGGAGTGCGCGAGTTGCAAAAATTCGACCACTCATTCCAGGAATTCCCTATGAATTGTGTAACTCGAAAACCGTTCCCTCAACTTCCATTTGAACCCCGTTCGAATTGTCTGTATTGTTGTTGCATCGACCACATCGAATTGCAGGTGAGGTGGACTTAGGTGAGAAAATTTCTCGCTTTTTTCGCCCGCTTGTTTGAAGTGAGCGAATGATATTGCTGCAAGGAGAACGCTGACCGATTATGCTCATCTCAAAAGAGCTGCCCACCGATCGTGGTCTTGGTGTTGAAGCGCATTCTGGCTCGGTTACATCCTCGAGACCGGCTCGAGTTGCATCTATCGATATTTTCCGTGGCCTGACCATGGTGGTGATGGTCTTTGTGAATCAACTCGGAGAGATGAAGGGCATGCCGTGGTGGACTGTTCACATGCCGGCAAATATCAATGCAATGACTTATGTCGATATGGTTTTTCCATTTTTCCTTTTTATCGTAGGCATGTCGCTGCCTCTTGCCATTCAGCACAGGCTTTCAAAGGGAGACTCCGAGTTGGGGCTGTGGGCGCACGTCGCCATCCGGTCCGTCGGGCTCATGGTTCTGGGTTTGATTCTGGCAAACCGTGAAAAGGTCGATGCGCAATTGACTCACATGGCTCAGAATATCTGGACGCTGCTCGCCCTCCTGGGAGCCATCCTATTCTGGATCAGTTATCCTGACTCGCTCCGTTACAAGAACTTATTCAGAGCCGTGAAGATATCCGGCCTGGTTTTGTTAGTGGCGATGCTGGCCATCTTCAGACGACTTACCGCTGAGGGCCACGTTGCCTGGATTGATACTTCCTATTGGGAGATCCTTGGAATCATTGGCTGGACTTATCTTAGCGTGTGCATTCTTTACATTCCCACCCGCCGCTGGAAGTGGATGCAGGTTACATGGTTCATCGCTCTATCTGTGATGAATATTTTCTCCGCGGCTCACTGGATAACTTTTACTAAGTTGCCGAATTATATTTGGCCTTTTAAGTCGGGCGCGGGTCAATCCATCGTGATGGCGGGCCTCCTAACTTCTCTGCTGTTCCTAACCGATACCTTTACCGCCAGTCGAAGGCTGAAGACGATCTGGGCGCTTGGATTCGCGGCCGCGCTTTTCGTAGCTGGATGGCTAGTGACTCCGTTTGGCATTTCCAAGGTGCGAGCCACTCCAACCTGGTGCATGGTTTGCTCAGCGGCAGCGATCTGTACATTCCTTGTTCTCTATTGGGTCTGCGATGTGCAAAAGCGAGTGCGCTGGGCTCTGCCCGCAAAGCCAGCCGGATCCAATACGCTCTTGACGTACCTGCTTCCGCCCTTGTGCGGCGCCGTCTTTGGCAGGGAGGTTCTGATAGCTCGATGGGACCACGGATGGCCGGGTGCGTGTCAAACCGTGGCATTCACCGCTGGAATCCTTGCTATATCTGCCGTCCTGACTCGGTTGAAGGTTCGCATGCATCTGTGACTAGGTGCATTTCACCGGCTCGATCAACGTGATCGTACGAGGCGAAAGCGCATTTTTGGGTTCCAATCCTGGTAATGTCTGAGGCGCATTTGCCGTCCAGCCTCTGCGAACGCAGATTTTCTTGACTGTGGCGCACCGGATGCTGAATATGATGGCCAGTCTCTTCTTTGCGGCGCCTTGCCCGGCTGCATGTAAAGGAGAGCGCTTCCCCCCATGGGCACAGCCGGCTTAGCGGTCGAGAGAATCGCGCCCATTCAGGAGATCGATGTATTGTGGGTTACCGGCGGATTGAGCTGCGACGGGGACACGATCGCGATGACCGCGGCCACGCAACCCAGTCTTGAAGATATCGTTCGGGGAGCGCTCCCCTGGATTCCGAAGGTGAACTTCCACAATTCGTTCCTCTCATTTGCGAATGGAGACGAATTTCTGGAGCCCTGTTACGCAGTGGCGGAGGGACAATCAAGGCCTTTCATCCTGGTGCTGGAAGGGCCGGTTCCGGATGAGAGCAACAAGCAGGAGGGGTATTGGGCATCGTTCGGCACCGACCGCGTGACGGGCCAGCCGATCACCACCTGCACACGGATTGACCGGTTGGTGCCCAAGGCGTGGGCCGTGGTGGCGGCGGTAACCTGCGCGACGTACGGCGGTATTCACGCCATGGAGGGAAATCCTACCGGGTGTATGGGGCTGCCCGAATACCTGGGTTGGGAATGGCGCTCACAGGCGCAGATTCCCGTCGTTTGCGTTCCCGGGCGCCTGTGCAGCCGGACAACATGATGGAAACGCTGCTTTACCTGCTGTACATGGCCGGCGGGCGAGCGCCTATGATTCCGCTCGACGACGCACTACGGCCGACATGGCTCTTCGGCAGCACGGTGCATGAAGGATGCGACCGTGGCGGGTACTATGAGCAGGCGCAGTTCGCGGAGTCCTACGGGTCGCCGCAGTGCATCGTGAAGCTCGGATGCTGGGGCCCGGTGGTGCAGTGCAATGTAGGAAAGCGTGGCTGGATCGGTGGCATTGGGGGTTGCCCGAATGTGGGCGGCATCTGCATTGGCTGCACGATGCCGGAATTTCCGGACAAGTTTATGCCGTTCATGAATCAGCCGCCAGGGTCGTTGCTGTCTTCGGCCGCGGTTCAGACATACGGGCGGGCGATTCACGCTTTGTGGCGATTTACGCAGGCTTCGCTGAACAAAGAGCCAGCCTGGCGCCAACGGCGAGTCGATGCGAGCAACTCGGATGGCAACCCTGATCGGGCTGGGATTGCCCAATAAGAAGAAAGAGAGTGCCGAACAGATCAAGCTGGGAGTGAGAGATGTCCTCCTTTGTTCAGATGGTTCCGAATGGCGCGGCCGCGACGGGCCGGATAGCGGGCGATGGAACTTGTGCAAGGAAGCACCGACGGAGCGAACGATAAGAGCACGCTGTTCCTGCTGAGCGGCGAGGCGCTGGTCGTGTTTGGGGCGGGACTCATAGTCTCCAATCCGTTTATCCGCAAACACATGTCTCAGCTTGGAGTAGGCAGTCTGGCTCAAGCAGCAATGCCGAATATTGAGCGCTATTTCAGGCTGCGGGCGATGTAAATGGCGCTGCCGGACGATACCCTGGCGTGGCTCGATCGCTGGTATGCACGCTGCGGAGGGGAGCGCATGATCCCAGAAGCGAAGGAAGAGAAGGCAACGGTCCAGGCCAGTTCGGATCGCTTCGTCATCGACGGGCGGTCGAGTCGGTTCACGGTGCGTGCATACGCCGCGGGTGTCTTGTCTGTCATGGCCCACAATCCGACCATTGGCATTGGGGAGTTTAGCGGAGAGGTGAAATTCGCCCCGGAGCAATTGAATGCCGGCGGCCTTCGCGTGGCCATCAAATCAACATCGCTCGCGGCGCGGGGTGACGTTAGCGACCGAGATCGGAAAGAGATGGAACGGATCATGAACCAGGAGGTTTTGGAGTCGGCGAAGTTTCCGGAGATTCTCTATGAGTCTTCGCTCATTACGGTCTCGAAGCAGGGGGACGCGCTCTATGCGGCATCGATGGACGGGGAGCTGTCCCTGCATGGCGTCAGGCGAAAACTGCCAATCACCGCTCGGGTCGCAATGCAGGGCTCAACGCTTCGCGCGTCCGGAGAGTTTTCGATGCGTCAGTCAGATTTTGGCATCAAGCTGGTTTCCGTTGCCGGTGGCGCGATCAAGTTAAAAGACGAGCTTACATTCTCTTTTGAGGTCGCGGCGAGAAGGCAGGAGTGACAAGACGCCTCACCCCCGACGCATCCTTATCCAAGTTAGCTCCACGAGGCTATTCTGAATGGAGCGTAGTGATCGGATCGACGCGCATTGCACGCAGCGCAGGGACGCAGCTAGCGGCCAGCGCAACGGTAGCGAGTACAAGGGTGACGCCCGCGAAGGTAAGCAGATCCGTAGGTGGCACGCCGTAGAGCAGCCCGGCCATCAAGTGAGAGGCGATTAGTGCGCCAATCAAACCCACACCAGCGCCGGAAGTGGCCAGAACGAGGCCATGGCGCAGAACCATCTTGACGATATTGCCTCTTTGCGCGCCCAGTGCGAGGCGAATGGCGAACTCTCGCCTCTGCTCGTTGACTAAATAGGAAATGGTTCCGTAGATTCCAAGCGCAGCCAGCAGCAAGGCTGTGCCTGCAAACAACGCAATCATTTCCATGGAGAATCGCCTCACAGAAAGTGAAGAGGAGAGCACGTCATCCAGTGTCACCGCATGGAACACCGGGAGCTCCGCATCGACAGACTGAATCTGCCGGCGCACCTCGGCGGGGATGGCGCCGGAATCCAGTTGCCCACGAAGGAATATGACCAGGTCATTGGCGCGGTTCTGGTAAGCGCTCAGATACAGATGCGGAGCGCCGGAATCCGCCAGCGATTCAGTGCGAGCATCCGCAATCACGCCGGCTATCGAGGTCCAGACTGGCCTGTCCTCGTTCAACTGGACGCGTTTGCCTACCGGGTTCTGTCCCGGCCAGTAGGTGCGTGCGGCGGTCTCATTGATCAACGCGATCTGAGGTGTGTCCGCAACATCCTGTTCGTTGAAAAGGCGACCGCGCAAGAGCGTCATGCCCAACAGGTGGAAGTATTCCGGTGAAACGGTGGAAATATCGATCCTCGGAGCCTGATTCTTCCTGGTTTCCTGGCCTTCGCGAATCAACGGGGACATATTGAGGTCATTGAAGCCGTGTCCGAGCGGCAGAGAATCCAGGTTGCCGATTGCCGTCTCTTGTACACCGGGTAAAGTCCGGCTGCGGCGAAGAATCTCTCGCAACAACACCGATTCCTGGGGAACGCTTCCGTAAATGTCTGTCTTGGGGTCGTTCGGCACCGGCAGCCAGGTTTGTACCGCCATTACCCGGTCGGGATTGAAACCGAGCTGCACTTCGAATAGATCCCAGAAACTGCGCAGCAACAACCCTGCAGCCACCATCAGCACCAATGAGAGCGCCAATTCACTAATGACCAGAACACGGCGCGCACGGAGACGTTGTCGGGAGCCTCCAGAGTTGCGCCCTTCTTGCCGGAGCGTTCCTGTGAGATCAAGACGGCTTGCCAGCCACGCCGGGGCGAGGCCGAAGATGACTCCCGCAGCGAGAGAGACGACGAGAGCAAACACCAGCAAGGTCCAATTGATAGTTATGTCGTTGATACGCGGAAGACTTTCTGGAACAAGCTTCACCAGGAACTTCCAGGTGCAGAAGAGAATGGCGAAACCAGCCGCCCCGCCCAGTACAAAGAGCAGAAGGCTTTCGGTCAGGAACTGGCGGACGAGCCGCGTTCTCGGAGCTCCCAGCGCCTGACGAACCGCGATCTCCCGTCCTCGCGCGCTGGCGCGGGCAAGCAGAAGATTGGCGACGTTTACGCAACTGATCAGGAGGACCAATCCCACCGCGCCGAATAGCATAATAAGAGATTGACGCACATTGCCAACCGCGCTTTCGCTCAGCGGAACCAGGCGTACCGTCCATGCGGCTTGCGAGGGATACTCGGCTGGAAATTGCTTTTTTAGTGAGCTGATAAGCGCATCGAGATGCTGCTGCGCGGCCTCGCCGGAGGGGCCGCGCTTCAAGCGCCCCACGACGCCAAGAAGCAAGCGCGAACTACGCATCGGACGGGGAGCCGGATCGCCTGCAAAACCGGTTGCTGCCCACAGTTCGGTATTCCGTTCGTCGTTGGATTGGCCCTGATCGCGAAAACCAGGCGGCATGATGCCGACGACATGATACTCATCGTTGTCCAAGCGCAATGTCCTGCCAAGAATGTGCGGATCAGCTCCGAAGGCCCTCTTCCATAGACCGTCGCTTATCACGACCTCCAGGTTGAAGCCGGGAGTCGCATCGTGAGGGTCGAATGTGCGGCCCAATTGCGCGTCGACGCCGAGCACCGAAAAGTAAGCAGGCGTAACCGGCCTGAAGGCAATGCGCACCGGCTGTGCACTGCCGGTCAAGTTGACTGACCCGAACCCGTACATCGATACATTCTCGAAAATCCCGGAGTTCTGCATGTCTTGCAGTTCTGGAATCGACATACCGACGTTCTGCTCGCCAATTCCGGGAAGGTCGTCATGGATGCGCACCAACTCTGTGGGGTGCGGATACGGCAAAGGGTGCAACAGCGTGGCATCGATAACGCTGTAGATGGCCGTTGTGGCCCCGACGCCCAGGGCTATTGTAGCGATGGCGACAAAGGCAAAGCCGGGAGATCTGTGAAGCATGCGAACCGCGTACCGAAAGTCTTGCAACAGATTCTCGATGAAGGGAAGACCTTGCTCGGCATGGTGGTTCTCCCGTATCGCTTCAGCCGCTCCAAGCTTCAGCGCCGCCTGGCGTCGCGCCTCTGCCCGCGACATGCCGGCGCGCAGATTTTCCTCAGTTTGAAACGCAAGATGGTCGGCGATCTCGTCATGCAGGCGTTGGTCGTCACGATGCCCTGTGGCGAAATTTGACAGGCGTATGAAGAAGCGTCGTAAGAATTTCACGGCAAATCCTCCGCTTTGACTTTGAAGAAGCGCGCGATGATTTGAGCGGATTGTTCCCATTCGCGGGTCTCTGTCTGCAGCTGCCTGCAGCCAGCCGCAGTAAGACTATAGAAGCGGGCGCGGCGATTGTTTTCCGATGCGCCCCACTTCGAAGCAATCGAGCCTTCATGCTCCAACTTCAACAGCAAGGGATAGAGAGTGCCCTGATTGACGGCCAGAATATCGCCGCTGATCTGCTCGATGCGCCGGGCAATTCCGTAACCATGCAGCGGCCCCAAAACGTCCAGCGTCTTCAGCACCATCAGCGCAAGCGTTCCTTGCAAAACGTCCGGTTTTTCTTTCATGGGATAGCCCACCTTTTGTTTTCCAACAGGGATGATGACATAATTCCTTTTGGAAAGCAACAGGAACATTTGCGTCACCAGCCTGGAAATTGACTGTCCGAAATCGGACAGTCGTTCGGCGGAATCGGTCAGCGATGCGCCATTTTCTCGCCACGCAATCCTGCGAAGCTTTTTGTTTTCAATGCGTTCTCATAGGATTGATTTGGCGAGCGGCTTGCTACCACCAATGGCGATGGATATCTTACGCCCAGATATTAAGGAAAAGAGGAAGCGCCAGACCCTGCTCTGGATTGGCGCAGCGGTAATTGCCGTTGCTGTGCTTACCGTGATTGTCCTGCGCCTGAAACCGGCGGCGCCCACGGTAGACCGTTCGACCATCTGGACCGATACGGTGAAGCGCGGACCTCTGGTGCGCCAAGTGCGTTCGTCGACCGGCGTCCTCGCTCCGCGCGAAGATTCAATCGAATTGATCCCGGCCCAGACTGATGCAACCGTGGTACGCATTCGCATCCTGCCCGGAGCACAGGTAACACCGGACACCATCATCATGGATCTTACTGATCCGCAGTTGCAGCAGGAACTATTGAACGCGCGACTCGCTCTCAAGGCTGCTGACGCTGATTACAAGAGCCTGCAGGCTCAGCTCGAAAGCACTTTGATGGACAAGAAAACCGCTGCTGCGCAGGTGAATGCCAGCTATACACAGGATCAGTTACAAGCCCAGACCGACAAGTCGCTTTACGACCTGGGCGTGATCTCGGGCCTTACTTACCAGAAGTCGAAGAGCACCGCCGACCAGCTGACCGCACAGCACCAGCTTAGCCAGCAGCAACTCGACGTGAATGAGAAGGCGATCGTCGTGCAGCTTGCCTCGCAGAAAACCAAAATCGACCAGGCACAGGCATTACTCGATCTTTACCAGAAGCAGGCGCAAGAGCTCGAGGTTCGTTCCACCATCACAGGCACGCTGGCGCCACTGGCCACCCCGGTACAAGTAGGCCAACACGTGACCGCAGGAACCAGTGTGGCCGAGGTCATCCAGCGGGACAAGCTTAAAGCCGCCCTGCAGATTGCCGAAACGCAGGCCCGCGATATCCAGATCGGCCAACCGGCCTCGATTGACACGCACAACGGGGTGATCCCCGGTCACGTGACGCGAATTGATCCTTCGGTAGTGAACGGGACCCGCACTGTAGACGTACAACTTGATGGGGCGTTGCCGCCGGGCGCGGTTCCACAGTTGAGCGTTGACGGCACCATTGACCTGGAGCGGATGCAGAACGTGCTTTACGTGGGCCGGCCGGCGCTGGGAAATGAAGACTCCACGCTGAGCTTGTTCAAGCTCGACGCCGATGGCAAGGGCGCCACGCGTGTGTCGGTCAAAGTAGGCCGCGCCTCAGTGAACGAGATTCAAGTGATCGAGGGCTTGAGGGAAGGCGACACGGCGATCCTTTCCGATATGTCGCGCTGGGACAATGTAGATCGTATTCGCCTTAATTAGCGAAGGGAAAGAGATCAAGGTTAATTGAAAAAGGGGGATGGTATGGCAGCGAACGACACGCTGATCGAGATCGAGGGCCTGAAAAAGATCTTCTACACCGACGAAGTGGAGACGCACGCGCTCTCCGGCATTCACATGACGATTGAACGGGGCGAGTATGTGGCTATGTCAGGCCCATCGGGTTGCGGCAAGACCACGCTGCTTTCGATCCTCGGCCTGCTCGATACACCCTCCAGCGGGCGCTACCTGCTCAACGGGAAGCCGGTAGAGAACCTGAGTTCCAGCGACCGCTCGCGGATCCGCAACCAGGAGATCGGATTCATCTTTCAGAGCTTCAATCTGATTGGCGACCTCACCGTTGAGGAAAATGTGGAGCTGCCGCTGACCTATCGCGCCGGCATGCCGTCGGCGGAGCGGAAACGGCGGGTGAAAGAAGCTCTGGAACGCGTGAATATGGCGCACCGCATGCGGCACTATCCGGCGCAGCTTTCCGGCGGCCAGCAGCAGCGTGTAGCGGTGGCGCGTGCACTGGCTGGTTCGCCGTCAATTCTGCTGGCCGACGAGCCCACCGGAAATCTGGACTCGAAGAATGGCGAAGCAGTCATGCGTCTCCTCAGCGATTTGCATCGTGAGGGCTCGACGATCTGCATGGTCACTCACGATCCGCGCTTTGCGCGCCACGCTGAACGCGAACTGCATCTGTTCGACGGCAAAGTGGTGAGCGAACAGGAAATGAAGAAGCTCGAAGAAGCGGTGGAGGCCCAATAATCATGTTGATCCGCGATCTTCGTTACGCGCTGCGCCAACTGCGCAAATCGCTTGGGTTCACGCTTACCGCCGTGCTCACGCTAGCCTTCGGTATTGGAGCCACGGCTGCGATCTTCTCCATAGTCGAAGGAGTTCTGCTGCGGCCGTTGCCCTTTCCTCAACCGGAGCGCTTGGCTGTGCTCTCCGACCACCTCGAGGGCACGGACTTCGGCAATAACGGAGAATCGGGCGTCACGACTCCGGAGATTATCGCTTATCAACGTGGGACCAAAGCCTTCACAAGTTTGGGCGGCTATCGGCCCGCCAATTATGAACTTTCCGGCGTCGGCATTCCTGCGCAGATCAACGCCGCACGCATGACGGCAAAAACGTTCGCGGTGCTGGGTGTGGCGCCCAGGATCGGCCGCACCTTCACGCAACAGGAAGACGAGGGCAGCGCGCAGGTGGCTTTGCTCAGCTACGCGACGTGGCACAGCCGCTTCGGGGCAGATCCCCAGGTTTTGGGCCGGAAGATCCTGCTCGACCGCAAACCTTACGAGATTATCGGTGTCATGCCCCGCGATTTCGAGTTTCCGCTGGTTCCGGGACAATTGAACCGCAGCGAGCTTTGGGTCCCCTTGAGTCCGACTCATGACGAACTGACAATCGGCGCCGCCAATTGGTGTTGCGGCATGGTGGGCCGGCTCAAACCCGGAGTGACGGCGGCGCAGGCGCAACAGGATGCCGGACGTGTGGCGCAGGAGGTTATGCGCAACTACCCGGCCTTCATGACCAGTCTCCATATCAGCGCCATGGTGCGGCCTCTGGCTGATGACACGGTCTCCCAGGCACGGCCGCTGATCCGCACCCTGTTTCTTGCCGTCGTCGTGGTGCTCTTCATCGCATGCGCCAACCTGGCGGGTTTGTTGCTGGTGCGCGTCCTCGGCCGGCGGCGCGAGGTTGCCGTGCGCCTGGCACTGGGCGCGAGCGGAGCAGCGGTCGTGCGCCAAATGTTACTCGAGACGCTGGCGCTCAGCATCTCGGGGGGATTGCTCGGCTTGGGTCTGGCCGCAATTGCGCTGCGCGTGGGAATCAGCCTTCTGCCCGAAACGTTGCCGCGCATCGGGTCCATCGGCCTGGACTGGCAGGTCGTCGGCTTCGCGCTCTTCGCTGCGGTTCTCACCGGAATGCTTTGCGGACTGATTCCCGCGTTTGCCGCGGCACGCACCACAATGAACGAAGCGCTCAAAGAAGGGGGACGCACGGGAACAGTCGGCGGTGGTCATGCGCGGTTGCGCTCGGCGCTGGTTGTGGCCGAGACTGCCGTAGCCCTGATCCTGCTCACGGCCTCAGGTCTTCTATTGCGTAGCTACGAAAAACTGCGCGCTGTCGATCTGGGCTTTCGCATCGACCATATGCTGACCGCAACCTACGGGCTTCCACAAAGGCAGTATTCAACGCAGGCGTCGATTGATGTCTTCAACGACAGGCTGCTCGAAAAACTCCGGCAGTTACCGGGAGTGGAGTCGGTGGGTATTACTTCTATTCTCCCTGCCACCGGCAACAATGGCAACAGCGCCTTTGTTGCGGAGGGTTTCGTTCCTGCCAAAGGATCGCCGCTGAGCCTTGCCTGGTTTTCCCAGCTTCTTGGAGATTATTCTCATGCGGCAGGCATTCCTCTCCTGCGCGGACGCGATTTCACTTCAGCAGACAATGCACGCTCGCCGTTGGTTGTGATCGTAAATCGCACCTTGGCTGATCATTTCTGGCCCGGCCAAGACCCCATCGGCAAGCGTCAGCGTATGGGTATGCAGGAAACGCCCACGCCGTGGCTGACGGTGGTCGGCGAGGTAGTCGACGTCAAGCAGAATACGCCCGACACCGCAACGAGTTACCAGATATATCAACCCGCCAGCCAGAACATTGCTTCCTATGGTTCGCTCGCACCTCCCGATTCACTCAACGCACAGGGAGGTTCCATCGTGTTGCGCACGGTGCGCGATCCCGAGCAGGCAATGGATTCACTGCGCGCGGTGGTGCGCGCCATTGATCCGCAGCTTCCGCTCACCCAGGTGCAATCGATGGAACACGCTGTGAGCGAAACCGAGGCGCCGTCCCGCTTCAATACGGCGCTTATCTCCAGCTTTGCCGCGGCGGCGGTGCTGCTGGCTTTGCTGGGCATCTACAGCGTGATTGCCTTCACGGCCGCCATGCGCACGCAAGAGATGGCGATCCGTCTCGCGCTGGGCAGCCGGCGCTCGAGCATCATTCGTC
>Ga0182014_10004751_pt1 | contig 15397 bp, 13 predicted proteins | sample 612S2DmetaG_FD_120489 | JGI IMG/M metagenome (GOLD analysis project Ga0182014, IMG submission 120489) | Permafrost microbial communities from Stordalen Mire, Sweden - 612S2D metaG | ecosystem: Environmental > Terrestrial > Soil > Wetlands > Permafrost | place: Sweden: Stordalen | collected... | reverse complement strand
CGGGGATTCGCTTGGCTCGACACGGGCACGCATGCCTCGCTCGTGGAAGCCAGTCACTTCGTTCAGATACTCGAGGAGCGACAGGGCATGCGGGTAGCCTGTCCCGAGGAAATCGCCTTGCGTCTTGGCTATATCACGCTCGACAAATTCGAGATGCTCGCGCAGCGTTGTGCGAAAAGCAGTTACGGCGAGTATCTGCTCGACATCCATCGCACTTTCGCATCTTCGCGCCGGGCGGAGTTTTAACTATGCGATTCAAAAATAAGGTGGTCTTTGTCACCGGCGGCGCTGGCTTTATCGGCTCCGCCGTGGTGCGCCACCTGTTACGCGACACCCACGCCCGGGTGGTCAATATCGATAAACTAACCTACGCGGCGAATCTGGAATCCCTACCCGGCGCCACCGCGAACATGCATTATGCCTTCGAAAAGACCTGTATCTGCGACGGGAACGCCCTGCGCAAACTATTCGAAAAATATCAGCCCGATGCGGTAATGAACCTAGCCGCTGAAAGCCATGTCGACCGCTCGATCGATGGCCCCGGTGAATTCATACAGACTAACATTGTCGGTACTTTCACTTTGCTTCAGGAGACATTGCGCTATTGGCGAAACCAGCCGGAGGACCAACGTGCGAAATTCCGGTTCCTGCACATCTCGACCGATGAGGTGTTCGGCTCGCTAGGCAATGAGGGATTGTTCACGGAAACCACCGCCTACGCGCCGAACTCGCCTTATTCGGCAAGCAAGGCCTCTTCGGATCATCTGGTCCGCGCATGGCGGGAGACGTATGGACTTCCGACCCTGGTGACGAACTGCTCGAACAACTACGGGCCCTATCATTTCCCGGAAAAGTTGATTCCGCACATGATTATAAAGGGCCTCGCCGGGGAGCCCCTGCCCGTTTATGGCGATGGCCAGAACATTCGCGACTGGCTCTATGTCGAGGATCACGCCAAGGCGCTGACGCTGGTGCTCGAGCGCGGCGTGACAGGCGAGACTTACAATGTCGGCGGCCGCAACGAACGAACCAATTTGCACGTCGTCGAATGCATCTGCGACCTGCTCGATCAAATCTCACCAGCCGCGGGCGGTTCACGACGCAGCCTAATATCGTATGTGAAGGACCGACCCGGCCACGACCGCCGCTACGCCATCGATGCCTCCAAGCTCGAAAGGGAGCTTGGCTGGAATGCGGAAGAGACGTTCGAGACCGGCATTGAAAAGACCGTCCGCTGGTATGTCGAGCAGCAGTCGTGGTGGCACGCCATTCTCGAGCGCGGATACGCCACTAACCGGGTTGGGCTGAGCAGCTAGACGCTATCGCAGAAAACGAAATTAGCGATGACGAAGAAGCTTTGTGATCGCTATTCTTCCTTGAGGGTCTGATCGTGCTCGCTGGATCATGGTCTGCGAGCCAAGCAGTGGCCACGGGGCCCGGCCGATATCGCAATTCAGGAGACACCGTGGAACGCAATACCTGCAATGAGACCGCCCTCGCCTTCGGAACGATTGCCCTGGAGGCCGCAAAAGCCATCATGGCGCATCATCCGTCGAGCGTCAGCAGTTGGGGCAAGCCCGACGGTTCGCCGGTAACGCAGGGCGATATCGATGCCGATTGCATTATCCGGTCGCGGCTTGCCGCGCTGATGCCGGGCGTGATGGTGATCACAGAGGAGACCTGCGAGGCGCATCAGGACACGGCGCTGCCGGATCGCTTCATCCTGGTCGATCCGCTCGACGGGACCCGCGAGTTCAAGGCGCGGCGCGACGAATTCACCGTCAACATCGCACTCATCGAAGCTGGACAGCCAATCGTCAGCGCACTTTATGCGCCGGCTTTGCATCGCCTGTACCTTGGCATGCGTGAGGCCTATCGAGTCGACGTCCGGCCCGATCAACCCTTGCCGAGGCTGGATGCCATGCGCAAATTGACCACAAACTCGCCGCCAGCAGCGGGATTGCGCGCAGTGGCCAGCCGCTCCCACCTCGATCCCTCCACCCAGCGCTGGCTCGACGAGCGACGGATCTCGGAACTGTGCCCGGCAGGGTCATCGCTGAAGTTTTGCGTGATAGCCGAGGGCGACGCCGACGTCTATCCGCGGTTTGCACCCACCATGGAATGGGACACCGCCGCCGGACACGGCATCTTGGCCGCCGCCGGGGGCACGGTGCTGGGCCTCGATGGGGCGCCATTGCGCTACGGCAAGCCGGGAGCTGCGTTCCGTAACGAGTCGTTCGTGGCATGGGGGCAACAGCAGAGTTCGTTAGGCCATCCGGAAGCCGTCGCTTCAGTGGGATCGTGACCCAATGAGTCTCGCACACTCCAACACGCCCGCGATCATGAAAACCGCCTTGCCGAAACACCTTAAGCAACTCGAAGCTGAATCTATCGAGATTATGCGCGAGGTGGTGGCCGAGTTCAAAAAGCCGGTCATGTTGTACTCGATAGGCAAGGATTCCAGCGTGATGCTGCACTTGGCGATTAAGGCTTTCTACCCTGCGCCGTTGCCGTTTCCGCTTCTGCATGTAGACACCACTTGGAAATTCCGCGAAATGATCGCGTTCCGGGACGAGACAGTACGTCGGCTCGGCCTGAACCTGATAGTCTACATCAATCGGGAGGGCGTTGAGCGCGGGATCGGGCCGATCGCCTCTGGTTCGTCGCTGCACACCCATGTGATGAAAACCGAGGCGCTGAAGCAGGCGTTGGACCTGTATGGTTTCGATGCCGCATTCGGCGGCGCCCGGCGCGACGAGGAAAAAAGTCGGGCCAAGGAGCGGATTTTCTCGTTCCGCTCGCAGGGGCATGTCTGGGACCCGCGCAATCAAAGACCGGAGTTGTGGAACCTCTTCAACACCCGGATCCGGGCCGGCGAAACCATTCGCGTGTTCCCGCTGTCGAACTGGACCGAACTCGACATCTGGCACTACATCCTGCTGCAGGACATTCCGGTGGTGCCGCTGTATTTTGCCAAGCCTCGTCCGGTGGTGCAGCGGGATAGCGCCTGGATTATGGTGGACGACGACCGGCTGCCGCTCGAGCCCGGCGAGACGCCGGAAATGCGCACGGTTCGTTTTCGCACGCTGGGCTGCTATCCCCTGACCGGGGCCATCGATTCCGACGCCGCCACGCTGGAGGATATCGTTTCCGAGATGCGGACCACCCGGATATCGGAGCGCCAGGGCCGCCTCATCGATAACGACGAGACTGCATCGATGGAGAAGAAGAAGCGCGAGGGTTACTTCTGATGGACGCCGTCGTCGAACAACCTGGCAAGGATCTGCTGCGCTTCCTCACCTGCGGATCGGTGGACGATGGCAAGTCCACCTTGATCGGGCGGCTGTTGCACGATTCCAAGCTCGTCTTCGAGGACCAGCTCTCCACCCTCGCCAAGGATTCGGTACGCCACGGCACCACCGGCGACGACATCGATTTCGCCCTTCTGGTGGACGGCCTGGAGGCCGAGCGCGAACAGGGCATCACCATCGACGTCGCCTACCGTTTCTTTACCACGCCTAGGCGCTCCTTCATCGTCGCCGACACGCCGGGCCACGAACAATATACCCGCAACATGGCAACCGGCGCCTCGAAAGCGGACCTTGCCATCATCCTGATCGATGCTCGCAAGGGCGTGCTGGTGCAGACGCGGCGGCATTCGCTGATCTGCTCGCTGCTCGGCCTGCGCCACGTCGTCGTGGCGGTGAACAAGATCGACCTGGTCGAAGACAAGGAGGCGACGTTCAACCGCATCGCGGCTGAATATTCCGCCTTCGCGTCCAAGCTCGGCTTCACCTCGGTGGTGCCGATACCGATCTCGGCCCGATACGGGGACAACATCACAGCCTTGTCCGACATAACGCCTTGGTATCGCGGCCCATCCCTGCTCGACTATCTCGAGACCATCGATGTCGACAGCGAAACTACCGAAAAGCCATTTCGATTCCCGGTGCAATGGATCAATCGTCCGAACCTCGACTTCCGCGGCTATGCCGGAACGCTGGCGTCCGGGGCGATCCGGATCGGCGATCTGGTCGTCGTCGCCGCATCCGGCCACAAAACCCGTGTCAAGGATATCCTGACCTATGACGGCTCCCAGCCGACCGCGCAGGCAGGCGATGCGGTTACCATCACGCTGGTCGACAATGTAGACATCGCGCGGGGGGACCTTCTGGTCAGCCCGGATGCGCGCCCTGAAGTGACCGACCAGTTCGCCGCGCACCTGATCTGGATGAGCGACGAGGCGCTGATGCCGGGCCGCTCCTATCTGGCACGGATCGGCACCAAGACGACACCGGTCACGATCACCGGCATCAAGTACAAGATCGACGTCAATACCCGGGAGCATCTGGCGACCCACACGCTCGGCCTCAATGACATCGCCATGTGCAACTTGGCAACGAGCGTGCCGGTGGCCTTTGACCCCTATGAGCAGAACCGCAACACCGGTTCATTTATCGTCATCGACCGGTTCACCAACCACACGGTGGGCGCCGGCATGATTTCCTTTGGGCTGCGGCGCGGAACCAACATCCACTGGCAACCGATGCTGATCGCCAAGGCCGAGCGCGCCGCGCTCAACCGCCAGCGCCCGGCGATCCTGTGGTTCACCGGCCTGTCGGGCGCCGGCAAATCCACCATTGCCAACCTGGTCGAGCAAAAGCTTCATGCCGCCGGTCGCCACACCATGCTGCTCGACGGCGACAATGTGCGTCACGGGCTCAACCGCGACCTCGGATTCACCGAGGCCGACCGGGTGGAGAATATCCGCCGCGCCGGCGAGGTGGCCAAATTGATGACGGAAGCCGGCCTGATCGTGCTGTGCTCGTTCATTTCGCCCTACCATGCCGAGCGCGAGATGGTGCGGCGCTTGGTGCCGGAGGGAGAATTCATTGAGGTCTTCGTCGACACGCCGATCGAAGAATGCATGCGGCGCGATCCCAAGGGCCTCTACGCCAAAGCCAAGGCCGGCAAGATCAAGAATTTCACCGGCTTCGATGCGCCCTATGAAGCGCCGCAGGCAGCCGAGATTCATCTGCGTACGGTCAACCAGTCGCCCGAGCAACTGACCCAAGAAGTATTGAGGGTGTTAGCGGAACTCGGGATCGTCAGCTGACGTTTTGGCGTAAACAATCTTGCGAAGATTACATCTCGTATTGGAGTACGGCCATCAACTGCCCGCATTGCAGCTTGAAGATCTCTTTTTGATCCGCTGACCAATCGGTGTCCGCCAAACGAAGCCTTATCTTGGGATCATGGGTAGACGACTTCTCCACCCGTTCATTCGTCAAATAAACGGCGATAGCTTCAGCCCGATCGGGCGCTCCCAAATGGGCCGCAATCCGCCTTCCGATACGCGGGGCAGCGTTTAGAAAATCGTATTGATCTACTTCAAGCAAATTCTTGCAGACCGCCCGGGCGTGCACCAAACCCTGCATGGCGTTCTTCCATGTAACGCATGCATCTTCAAAATTCGAATTGAATTTCTTGACATACGAACTGACGACCTCGATTCCGTTTCGCTTGGTTACAATCAACCGCGCGTCCGGAAAAATGGTCTCTATGAGAGGCAACCCAAAAACGGCTTCGTCCGTCGGAGTTTTGTCGATCCAGCTTCCGCCCGGATAAACCTCGCGGTAAAATTGCCTGACATATTCGAACAGGTACTGTTCGGCGGCCGACCGGTCGAGCTTTTTCAAGGTGATCGGATCTTCGTTTGCTTCAAACCGATCCAGATAAGAGCGCAGATGATGCACCATGCCCTGAAATGCGGGCATGACGTGACTTTCCCCATCTCCGGGAAGCTCGAGAACAGACTTCAGCGCAAAAACAAGAATGGAAGTGCCCGACCGGGGCGATCCAGCAATGAAAACCTTCATTTCCCCGATGTTTCCTTCGCCTGCTCCAAACGCTTTTGATCATTACCGACCTCAAGCCGGTATCCGGCCCAGCTTCGGCCACGAGAGCACGATAGACGGCCGAACTGGAACAATAAAGCCGCTCCGTGCCGGCTTGCCTTCCACGACCACGCCAGGGATCGTATTTGGCCGTGAAAATGACCTTTTGGCGGTCGCGGCGCCGTTGGCTCAGCCGACTTGTTAACATTTCCCGGACTGCCGGCCCAGAGCGCTGGTCGCCAAATACCCCGGCCGCCGAGCTCCGGCAGGCCTTGGCGGATCCCTCCAGGTGCCTCCCGATGCCTTCCGAATGGCGTCCTGACCGGGCATCTGCCCGTTTCACACGGCCACGCTTACCATATGGCCAACGAAGCCTTCTCCCGGACATTTGGGTCGTCTAGACTTGTCGCACCGAAATTCTTTTAATGGTTACCGGACCGCAAAATGCAGCGCCTCGTCATCGACCTGGATGGAACGATAACGGAGGACGATCCAGCGGTGTCCTACCCGGACAAGAAGCCCAATCTTGCGGTGATCGAGCAGATTCGTCGCTACAAGGCGATGGGATTCGGCATCATTATCCATTCCGCGCGCAATATGCGCACTTACGAGGGCTCAATCGGCAAGATCACTGCTTTCACCTTGCCGGTGATCGTCGAGTGGCTGCGACGCCACGACGTTCCCTACGACGAAATCTATATTGGCAAACCCTGGTGCGGGACCGAGGGATTCTATGTTGACGACCGGGCTATCCGGCCAGACGAATTCGTCCGCTTAAATCTTGAGCAGATCCATGGCCTCATTGGCAGGACGTCCGCACCATGAACGACGTCCCTGGACTTTGGCTGATCATGTCGAGCGCCTATGTCAGCAGCGAGCTGGCGGCGGAGTTCGGCAATATTCCGCCGGCGTTCCTGCCGGCAGGAACGTCACGGTTGTATGAGTACCATCTCTCCCGCCTGGGTGCCCGGCGGCCGGCCTACCTGACCGTGCCGGAAGGGTACGATCTTGCCGTGGAGGATCGGCGCCGGCTCGAGGAACTGGGCGTTACCCTGCTTCCGATTCCCGCAGATCTCCGCCTCGGCGAGGCGGTCGTTTACGCCATCAACAGCCTGGGTGGCCCGGAGCAGCCGGTACGCATCCTGCACGGGGACACGCTGATCGACGACCTCGCGCTGGACGCGGTCGACGTGATCGCGTTGGCGGACAATTCGGACGGATATTCGTGGGCCGAAGTCGACCTGATCGGCGACCGTGTGCGCGAACTGGAGACCGTGCCGGCTGGCGGCGAACGCGCCACTGGGCGCCCCGTGGCGGCGGGCTATTTTGCGTTTCAAAGCGCCGCCGCGCTGGTACGGGCCATTACCCAGGCGCGCGGAGACTTCATCCAGGGAATCAATCGCTACGCGCAGGTGCGGCCCCTGCACGCGCAGAGGGTCAAATCCTGGCTCGACTTCGGCCATGCGCAGACCTATTTCCGTTCCCGTCGCGACCTGACCGCCGCCCGATCCTTCAATACCCTGCGGATCGACGGCCGCACCGCCCGCAAAAAAAGTGCCGATCGCGCGAAGATGCGGGCCGAAGCACATTGGCTGCGGAGCGTGCCGCCGGCGGTGCAGCTGTTCGCCGCGCGAATCCTCGACGAGGGAGAAGAGAACGGTCAGGATTATTACGAGACGGAATACCAATACATACCGACTCTGTCGGAATTGTTCGTCTTTGGCGCCGTCAATCGTCCGGTATGGACCAGCATCATGGAATCCTGCGCGGAATTCCTGACCGAGTGCGCCGACGCCCGCGACGCCGGCTCCAGCAAGCCGCTGCTGCGACAACTGACAACCGACAAGACCATCAGCCGGCTGGAAACATTCGCCCGCGCGAACGGTTTCGACATCGATCATCCCCTGAGTTTCGCGGGCCGTCCGTTCCCGTCGCTGACGAGTATCGCTACGGAACTTACGAGCATCGTGGACCACGCAACGGAGCGTCCCGCCACGGTGATGCACGGCGACTTCTGTTTCAGCAATATCCTCTACGATTCGCGCTCACGCCGGATCAAGGTGATTGACCCCCGTGGTTACATCGGCCCTGGTGCTCCCACGATTTATGGCGATCCCTGCTACGACCTGGCCAAGCTGGCCCATTCGATCGTCGGCCGCTACGATCACATCATCGCCGGGCGATACACCATGTCCGCCAACGATGGCTATCGGCTATCGATCAGTTTCGAACGCGCGCCGCAGCAAGAGTGGCTGGAGAAGCTGTTCGCGGAACTTGTCGCGACGAGAACGGGTCTTGCCAGGCAGGAAGTGCACGCCGTGATGATCGGACTGTTCTTGTCGATGCTGCCGCTTCACGCAGATCGGCCGGATCGCCAGCGCGCCTTCATCGCCAATGCCCTGCGCCTGTTTGGCATGCTGGAAGGCGCCGGCGCATGATCGTCATTCCCATGGCGGGTCTTTCCAGGCGCTTCCTGGACGCGGGCTACAGCCAGCCCAAATACATGCTGCCGTTGCACGGTCGCAGCGTATTTTCCCACGCCGTGGCCAGCTTTGCAGCCTACTTCGCCACAGAGCCATTCCTGTTCATTGCACGCGACATCGATGACACCGTCAAATTCATCACCGCCGAGTGCGCCGCATTGGGCATCCGCGACGCGACGGTCGCGACGCTCACTGCCCCGACCGCCGGCCAGGCCGAAACCGTCGAACTGGGTTTGCAGCAGGCCGGAGTCGCCGGCGCAACGGCGCTGACCATTTTCAACATAGACACTTTCCGCCCCGGGTTCCTGTTTCCCGAGGCGGCCTGGTGGCCGCACTCCGACGGCTATCTGGAAGTGTTCCGAGGCCAGGGCGCCAACTGGTCCTACGTCCGGCCAGCGCCGGGAGAGGAGCCCCTGGCGCTGGAGACCGCGGAGAAGCGGCCGATATCGGACCTCTGCTGTTCGGGGCTATATCACTTTGCAAGGGCCGGGGATTTCCTCGCAGCCTTGAAAGAGGAGCGGGAATCTCCAAGCTCACCCGAGCTGTACGTTGCTCCTCTTTACAATCATCTGATCCGGCGCGGGATGCGCATACATTGGCAGCTTATTTCCAGCGACGAGGTTGTGTTTTGCGGCGTACCGGCTGAATATCAAGAGCTGTTGGCTTCAGCCAGAACTGCTACTGAAGTTTCATCCAGCCGTGATTAGAATCTTGACGGGTTTCAGAAGAGCAGCGACGTCTGAGCTTGGCTTTCATGTCTTCCATTCTGAGCCTAGCCGGGCCTACCTTGAATTGAACGTTATCTGCCGACGGACCAGGTCACGATCGTCCGTAATTCTGCAATCATGCAAATTGTAACGATTGAGATAGAGCCAAGCCTCGTTTCCGATTACGCTGAAGCTTCGGTCGATGCTGGCGTGATCAATCAGGTTGGCTTCAAGGAAAAGAGCCGACGCACATCCGCCGGGCTGCTTCTCCGAGGTTGACGCCGCAAGCAGCAGGGATGGTTCTGACCAGTTAATTAGATCTGATGAGCGCGCTAAATAGATGCCTTGCGGTCGATCGGGCGTGGCTGGTCGGCGGTTTGCCATCAGCGCAAAGAATTGCCCGGACGGTTGATGAAACACTAGGCTGTGCATGGCAAAATCGAGACTTCCAATCCCCACAGGAGTGCAAACATGCTGGTCCGGGATAAGCGCTTGCTCCCGGTATGGGTCGACAAAGCGGATGGTGAAATCAGCGCCGTCCCAACCGCGCCAGCTCTTAGGGTCTGCCAGATTTGCTGTGCGGATCAGGCAGGCACCGTGCCGCTGTGCTGCCTCCGGTTCCGCCAAGAAGAGCGCGTAGAACATCCCTCTGAAGCGGACGATATTGGTGGGATTGAAATATCCAGTAGGACGATTGGGCCGATCAGCAACATGATCGAAGCGATAAGGCAATGCTGCCACAACATTATCAGGAGGCAAAGGTTGGCGAAAGCTGTGGCCGCCATCTTTGGAAACGGCGTAAGTGATGGTGTTGCGCCAGCAAGCTGCACTACGGTCGGGCTTGCAAGTGGAGTCTGCAACATGAACTTCGTTATGCACCAGAGCGTGAACCGTCAGGCCATCCTCAGTATAGAATGCGGACAACCAAGCTTGTCCGTCGAAACCTTCTGGATGCGGATTTGCTGAGCCAATGAAAGGCACGAAGCAGCTTTTCGACAAGTGATCGAAATCCGGGCCGACAAGTGGACGATTGGCATCGTTGGCAGCGAATAAACGAATTTCCCCGGTGCTAGTCCGGATCGCGCGCGCGGGCGTATCAGGTGCGTCCCATACTACACAGCGGTCATGCTGATAATTGAACACTTCCTGTACCGGGCCGATACTTCCTATCTCAACCAGCGAGCCAGCCGGAGCGCAACTGGTCATAGCCAGTAGAAGCAGCCACCCGGTCAAGATATCGAGCGGTTTATTGCTGGCCATATTCCTCCATAAGGTACTACCGAAGTAAAAAGCGTATAACGTATTCGTTTGATTTCATACTGGGAATCTAGCGCAGCGTTAACGTCGGCAACGAATACTGCCAGCGGCGTTGGCCGCTCACTCCGGCGACGATTAACCCAAACGGTTATTAATGAGGCCTAGGCCGCTTGCTGCTTACCCAAAGTTGAGTTACTTTACGCTGGCTAAGACTATTTGAACACTTTTTTACTTTTTTGGAGCGAACTCGTTGTCGATTGAAGCCATCAAGGTCGATGAAAACATTAGCGCAGATAATGCAGCGTGGACGTTTCAAGGTATCGAAGATGATTTTGACGAACATGTAGCCAAGTCGGTCCCAGGATACCGAACCGCTCACGAACTTATTGTCAACCTGAGTGAATTCTTCGTTTGCCCGGACTCCCTTGTCTACGACATTGGGTGCTCAACGGGGAGTCTGATACAGAAGCTGGCGACCCGGCACTCGTCACGCAGCGATCTACGCTTAGTCGGCATCGACCCCGTTTCAGGGATGATCGAGAAGGCGAGAAAAGATACAGCTTCGGACCGTCGATTGCAGTTCATTCTCGGCGATATCGTAACGGAGGATCTTGCTCCCTGCGACTTGATCACTTCGGTTTACGCGATCCAGTTCATACGACCGAAGCATCGGCAAGCGGTCTTCAACAAAATATACAATTCCTTAAACTGGGGCGGCGGCTTTCTTCTATTCGAGAAGGTCAGGGCACCAGATGCCAGATTTCAGGACATCATAACTCAAGTTTACACTGACTTTAAATTGAGCAACGGCTTCAAGGAACACGAGATCGTCCACAAAACCCGGAGCTTGAAGAATGTGATGGAACCGTTTTCCACGCAGGGCAATCTGGACATGATGAAGCGAGCTGGGTTTGTTGACATGATGACAGTTTTCAAATGGGGACCGTTCGAGGGCTGGCTTGCCATCAAGTAGACTAGAGGTCCGTTATGAGTGACGATTCAAAGCATTTTCTGGAACTGCCGGTCAGCGAACGTCTTGTGCAAACAAGCGTTCTGATCAGTGAACGACGCTCCGACGAGAAGCGTTGGGCCGATGCATCAAAAACAGCCGGCGCGAGCGACCACGGACGAGTTAAGGCGGCCGCCAAATTTATAGAGCCAAATTCGTCGGTCCTCGACATGGGTGCCGGCGCTATGGCGCTAAGGTTATATCTTCCCCCAGGATGCCTCTATGTACCATGTGACATTGCCGACCGTGGCGCTGGCTGTATCGTCGCCGATTTAAACAAGGGAGAATTCCCCGTCGGTCGGTACGACTACATTACAGTCCTTGGAGTTTTGGAGTACATCCACAACCCGAAGGAGCTTCTGGCAAAGTGCAGAGCGGCGGCCAAGAATTTGATCATACAGTACAACGTTGACCACCTGACCGACCTTGCTGCCAGGAGAGCCAACGGCTGGGTAAACGATCTTTCGCATTCGCAACTCGTGGAAATCCTGAATGCTGTCGGTTGGTCCTCAATTCGCATCGAAGGATGGATCGTTATCTGCCAATAGGATTCTCATCCTGTCCGCACAAGACATCCCATCAATCACGACCTTTTTCGTATTCTTCCATAAAGCGTTGCCGCAACGCTTCCTCAGGAGGCATATAACCCATCAGCTCGATCGCCATGCAGCGAATCTCGTGAAGCGTGATGCCGGAGGCGAACAATGCTGCAGCAATGGTTTCTGGGCCGCCCAGCGGCCAGACAACATTTTTGTCGCGAGACAATTGGTGAAAGGGCAACGGTCGCCAGCTCAAAAATTCAATGTCGTCGGTCTGAATTGCTGCTGGGAAGATTTTTGCGAGCACGCCAAAGACACGGCGCGGCAGAAACAGCATGTAGTCGAGCACCATGTGTAGTCTTACAGAATGACCGGAGCCCTCATCGAAATCCTCCAGCCAGCGATCCAATTCATTCCGACTGAAGCGGTTGATTCGCGAGTCAGGCCGAAGCCAGCAAACATGGGTGAAGGTCTCGCCGCGCTCACTTTCCATGGATGCAATAATTTGCTCCAGGCGGTAAAACTTCGCAAACATCTTCAATAGACCATGGGTGGCCAAATTGGGGTTAGGGATCAACGTGCGATCATAGGTCGATTCAGATTCCGTTTCGACGAAGTATTCCTGTACTCTGGCGTGCTGTAACAGAGATTCGATCCGACCCGGATCCACAGCAACCTTACCGAACAGCATCTCGGCCGACCGGGGAAATTTTTCCTGGAAGACGTCGGTGAAACGTTCAAGCGGCGGAATAAGCGCCAGAAGATCGGGCGGCAGCGTCCGTTCCAGCCGCTTTGCGTGGCGGCCGATTGCATTCTGAGAAGTGTCCCACAAACTGATGGCTACGGGCGCGCGTAGTGGATGCACCAGATACTCATGCACCGTTGGCCACGCCCGTTCGAAGCCGCGCATTTGTCCTGATTGTGCCACAACTACCGAAGCCACCGGCCGCCTTGCATGCACCGCTCTGCGCGGGGTCCCCAATGTCCAAGGCGAACGTCCGAACAACGACCCGCGGTGCACGGCGCGGCGTATCGCCTCGTCGTCATGCCTAGTGTCCAATGCTGTAATATCTAGACCGAGCTTTGCGAGTTGGGCGCTCGCAAAGCTACGGAAATTTGCAGTGGTGCGTGGAAGGGCCTCGGCAATCCTGCTTCGCAGAACTTCCGCCGGGGCGGCCAATGCTGACGCAACTTGAGGGGGAGCATGGTCCCGTTCACGCAGGCATAGAATTGCATAAGCCAATATTTCCTCGTTCATGGCCTCTGGTGCAATTCGCAACAGAATTTGCATCAACCCTTCCCGTAAAGTTGGGTCTTGGGCCATAACTTTCATCTGGTAGTGCAGGAGCATCGGGTCTTCCGGCGCCTGTCGCAAATAGCAGCGTCCGAGAAAGCGGTTGACCTGGCTATCCTCCCAAGCCCCGAAAGGACGTAGGAATTCAGCTGCACGGTGCACCGGCAATTCGCCAGCCTCGGCCATTGCCATCAAGGCTTGGCGCGCCCACAAAACTTCACCGGCGCTGCACCCGCCACGCAGCCAGTCCAGAATGCGGTGGGTGTCGAACGGGCGCAGCGGACCGTGTTCCGAAAGCGCCTGCTCCGCCCTGGCGCGCATGTCATCTATTCTTTTGGTCGTTGGCTCAACGCCAGGAGCCAGGACTGGCCAATGAGCGCAAACCCGCTCGATGGCATTCAGCGCGGCGTCATAGTGCAGCAGCATCTCATGTAGCCCTACTGCCCCCATAAGATCGCCGAAACTACCGTTGGTGAGCGCAAGCTCCTCGAATATCTCGGCCGCTGTGTCGTGTTCGCCGCGCCGTGTTAGCAATTCTGCCTGCAGGCGGCGGCAGTGCTGGCCGCCGATACTCTTGTCTTTCGAGAATTTACGAACTTGCGCTTCAGCTGTTAAATCCAGCCCGCCTTCCAATTGGACAAGAGCTTCGGCCGCAGCCATTTCGGTCTCGGAAAAATGCCCCAAATTTCGAGCCGTATTTACCAGACCGGCTGCAGTTTCCCACTCGCTGAACTGCGTCAACTTATGCAGCGCCCAGTAAAAATGTACGAAACCGTGATCAAGCGGAGCGGATGACCTTATGTGCCGTAGCGCGATGTCGATATCGCCTTGCTTGGTACGGGCATTCAATTCCTGTCGCAGAATATTATAGTCTTCTGGTCTTAAAACGCCGGCAGCCGCCCATTTGGTCGCCGAGTGAGCGTTACGCCCGGCTTCAGCTTCTAGTACCGCGGAGCGGACAATGAATAGCGATGCGTCGCCCGACCGGTCCAACAGTATTCTTTCCAGTTGCTTCGCTACGATTTCATCGCCCCGCCGTGTCGCAGCGCTATAGTCGTCGAGCAGTTCATTATAGGTTCGGTCCATCAGGGTACCCCAGAATCAGGCGACTTGACCGCCGGAGAGCGGCGAACGTGATTATTGGATCATCCAAGATAGGTCGCATCAGCGATGCAATATCCATATTCCGTTTGGCAACCCACAAAATATCACATCTGTGGAGACGGATCGCCAATTCTGCGCAGACCGCGGCGAATTTAAAACGGGGTTAGCGCAGACTTGGAGCTAGACGTTCCGCAGTGCAACTGCCCGAACGAAATGGTTGGAGCGCAAAGTGATAAGCGCTGGTTGCACAAAGGACCTATAGCTGCCCCTTTCCTCGATCTCTCACTTTCTCTGCCGGCGCCGGGGGCATCGCGCCCCTTGGAGCGCGAGCCGCAATACCATCGATCGAAATCTCCTCGCATATTATCGATTACGATACGATCACATGCAGTGCGCAACTTCATGCTTCTCCAAAAAGTTTTTCATGTTTTGGTAAGCCAGCGGATAGTTGAGCTCAAATTCTGAAAAACGCTGCCTGTGAAAAATATTTCGCAGATCATCGTTGAGTGCATCTCGCGGGTTTAGTAGCGGGACCTTGAAGGTTTCCGCCAACTCACCCGAACGGGCATCGTATTGCAGCAAGATGCTTGGCGTTCCAGCGGCCAATGCGGGCAAGACGCCATGAACGCGGTAACCAATCGTAAAATCCATATTACGCACCAGTTCATCATAATAGGAAACGACGGGAGAGAAGTACAATTGGTGGGCATAAATCCGCTCCAGTTGCGGGCCGTTGTCCGGATCAAACCATCCCGACCTGACAAGCTCCTGTCTGGCCTCAGCCAAACGCAATCCATCGTTATAGAAATAGGCCTTTTCCTCGACCTCCCCGTGGGTTGTCAGCGTCAGATTGAAGCGCTCATGGAGGCGCAGGATCCATTTCTTTTGAACATCGAGGAAAGCACCGACGTCGGAGGTATAGTTCTCACCGATCTCGCGCCGCAAGCTGAAAGCCACCCGGCTTATCTCTTCGTAGCTTTTGTGCCTCAATGCCAAGGTTGGAGTACAAGACCGAAACATCGTCGGGCATCCCACAATTTCGGCGTTTTTGATCTGGTTGTCCTCCAGGACTCCGGCAGTAAACGCTCCCCTCACCCCAATCGAGGG